>WNFU01005028.1_pt1 | contig 16646 bp, 27 predicted proteins | sample 5400121 | NCBI WGS metagenome assembly WNFU01 (sample SAMN13153360, study PRJNA577476) | soil metagenome | isolation source: 100 cm soil or saprolite under grassland replicate 1 | place: USA:California | collected 2016-06-15
CCATCCGCCAGTCCGGCCTCAAGGTCCAGGCGCAGGTCCAGAACGACCAGCTCCGCGTCTCGGGCAAGAGCAGGGACGACCTCCAGAAGGCCATCGCCCTCCTCAAAGACCACGACGAAGGCCTCCCCCTCCAGTTCACGAACTACCGATGACGGGAGCGCGCTCGATCCCTCTGACCTGCAACATCAGCGCGCCGCTCGCTTCTCGGGGCACATGCGGGGCACACCGAGCGTCCCGTCGATGATGGTCCGCGTCCGGTCGACCGCCTCGGGCCACTCCCCGACGTAGGTATTGAGCGTGATCATCGGCGTGGAATGCCCGAGCGCGAGCTGAACCGTCTTCACGCTCGCGCCAGCGTGGATCAACGACGTGGCGAAGAAGTCGCGTAAGCCATGCAGCCCGAAGCCGGCCGGCAGGTCCACCTTCCTCACTGCCAGCGCCCACACGTGCGACCAGCTCGCCCGGTGGATCGGCTGGCCCCACTCGTTGGTGAACACCAGCCTGGCCATGCGGCGCACTGGCTTGCGAGGGTCGGTCTCGTCGTCGACCTCGACCTCGACCGCCGGGAACAGCTCCAGGTGCCGGGCGACCGGCAGCGCGGCGGCCTCGGCCAGCTCCACGGTGCGCTTGCTCGTCTTCGTCTTCGGCGGCCCCAGGTACGGCTTGCGAGCGGTCAGCACCTTGAGCTGTTGGCGCACGATGACCTCACGGCGCAGGAAGTCGACGGTGTCGGGGAGCTCGAGGCCGAAGATCTCGCCGCCCCGAAGCCCGGTGCTCGCGGCCACGTACGGGATCGCCTGGTAGCGCTGCGGCAGGGCCGCGGCAAGCGCGTGAACCTGCTCGGGTGTCGGGATGATGAGCTCGCGGTGCTCGACCTCGGGGAGGCGGACGTCCACGCACGGCGAGATGCCGATCAGCCGGTCCACCACAGCGCGCGAGAACATCGCGGACACATAGCTGTAGACCACCCTGAGCGTGGACGGGGCGAGCGCGGCCGAGCGGTCCTTGACCCATGCCTTCAGGTGGCCCGAACGGACCTGGGCGAGCTGGAGGCCGCCGAGGATCGGGTCGATGTGGAGCCGGAACATGCGCTCGGCGTGCTCGGCTGTCGAGTCCCGGTGAAGCTGCTCGGAGCGCCACCGCTCGCCGTACTGCTTGACGGTGACGCGGCCGGCGCGCACGTCCACGTAGACGCCCCGGGACAGGTCCGCGGTGACCTGAGCGAGGAACTTCTCGGCGTCGCTCCGCTTCGAGAACGACTTGCGGCGCTGCTGCTCGCCATCGCGCCAGCGCGCCAGCCATCGCATGCCGGTGCCGTGCCGGTCGGTAGGGACGCGCGTGCCGGTCGCCTTGTCGAGCCGGTACCAGCGGTCGTCGATGTCAGCCATCGGCCCCCTCCTTATCGCCCTGCCGTTTCAGCTCTTCGAGGAACCTCTCGGTGATGCGGATCTGCTCCTTGCGCGACATCGCCTGCTCTCCCTCGTCGCCGCGCAGCCGCGCGTACAGCATCCATTCGCTATCAGGGACCTCGCTGTAGAACAGCCGCCGGTCCGCAGGATCGAGGGGCAGGGTGCCGCGCACCCAGTCACGGGCTCGCTTGCTGCGCTCGATGTGCCCCGGGGAAACCTGATAGGGCTGCTCGTCGTCGAGCGGAACGAGCAGATGAATCGGCGCGACCTGGAGTACCACGGCCAGCGCGAACAGCTCGTCAACGCTGAGGCTGGCGCGGCGGCCGGTCTCCAGGTTGGTCACGATTTGCCGGTCCCATCCAATGCCGGCCTGACGCATCCGATCAGCGAGTTGGGCGGCGGTGAGGCGGCGAGTCTCGCGCACCTCTCGCATGCGCCGGGCAACCACTTCGACGGGGCGCGGCGGCTTCTGAGTGCTCTCGTCGTGTGCCATGAACGAACATTAGCGCCAACCGTTGACGCAGGCAAGGCCGGTCATTAGAGTGCGCTTAGATTGCGTCGATGCGTCTTGGAGGCACACGAATGGGAGAGTTGCTAACTATCGAAGAGGCGTCCGCCTACCTGAAGGTCCCAGTCGAGACGCTCCGCAAGTGGCGGAGCCAGGACCGCGGGCCGAAGGTCGCCAAGATCGGGAGGCACCTGCGGTATCGCACCGACGAACTGCGGCGCTGGGTCCGCGAACAGGAACGAGCAAGCGTTGCTTAGAAACAGAACAAGCCCCTCTTCGGGGGCCTCACCGACCTCGACTCCACCTCTCCAACGGTCCCCGGGCGGGATGGGTGGCGCCGCTCCGGTTCGCGGTGGCCAGCTATCGGAACCTGGCCTCGAGGCACTCGGTCGTGCCGGTCTGGTCGATCCTACAGCGCCAGCCGGCGCCCGGCGAGACCGCGCTGAAGGCGGTGATCGCGTTGCCAAGGGGACCGGATAGGCGCCGACCCGGGGCATTGCCTCCCCGGGCCAGCGGCACAGCAGGACGGCCACCCAGCCAATCCCCTGACAAGAGGATACCCGGTGAGGGTATCGGTGTCGTGGTCTCGCTCGACCTCGAGCGCGGCCGGCGATCGGCAGCGGACCTGCACCGGGATCTGCCGCTGCTGGAGCACGGCATTGGGTGGGTGGTCCCGGTGAGCGGACTACAGGGAAGGCTGTTCGACACCGCGCCGAAGTTGCCGCAGTGCCCGCATGGCAAGCATGACGGTGGCGTCATGGCGAGCGCCGTCGACTGCCTCGAGTGCAACCACAGTGCGCTCAACCGCGCCATGCGCTGGTGGGCGACATATGGCGCCGCTAGCGCCACCGCTCGAGCGCGTGCCCATGCGTTCCTTGACGAGCTGGGCATCCCGGCATGGTCCGGCCCGAGGCACCCGGACCCTTGGCAAGAGGCATGGCAGTGAGCGGCCCGCGCACCTCCCGGGCGTTGCTCTGCCCGAGAGTCCAGGCACCACGACCCTCTAGCGCCGCCATGGCCGACCTGTCTAACGAGCTCGGCTCGCTCGAAGCGGCGTACCGGCACCTCGACAACGAGCGGAGCGCCGCCCAGACCGCCAGGCAGGCGCGCGCCGAGGCCGAGCGCGACCGGGTCATCGAAGCCATCTTTCAGATGAGCCGGCGGGCAGAAGGCGAGCGCCGGTTCCGCGCTTGGCTCGCCGCGCCGTTTGAGGTGCCCGACTGGCTGACCGGCGACGGTTGGCCCGAGCCTGCCGAGGCGGTGACCCGGTGAGCTTCGAGGAGCATCCCGACGTGGCCGACGCGCCCGAGGGCGAGGTCAACGGGATCGCTGTGGTGCGTGCGTCCAAGGTCATGCCGGAGCGCGTCCGCTGGCTCTGGTCAGGCCGCATCCCGCTCGGCAAGCTCACCGTGCTCGATGGCGACCCGGGTCTCGGCAAGTCGACGATCACGCTCGACCTCGGCGCCCGCATCACCACCGGCTCGCCGCTGCCTGGGAGCGAGGATCGGTTCGGCCCGACCAACGTGGTACTGCTGTCGGCCGAAGACGGCGTAGCCGACACCATCCGCCCGCGGCTGGAGGCGGCCGGCGCCGACCTCGAACGGGTCGTGATCGTGGACCACGTCACCGACACGGATGGGGCGCGTCCGGTCGAGTTGCCCACCGACCTCGACCGCATCAGGGAACTGGTGAGGGCCGAGCGCGCCGCCCTGGTCGTGGTGGATCCGCTGATGGCGTTCCTCACTGGTGACGTGAACAGCAACCGAGATCAGGACGTGCGGCGGGTCATGCACCAGTTGAAGCTGGTGGCCGAGAAGACGGGCGCCGCCGTGCTGGTGCTTCGTCACCTCAACAAGGCCGTGAACCTGGGCGGAAGCGCGCTGTACCGCGGCGGCGGCTCCATCGGGATCATCGGGGCTGCCCGCTCCGGTCTGCTGGTCGCACCGGACCCTGATGACGAGGGCGACTTGGGACGCCGCATCCTGGCTGTCTCGAAGTCGAACCTGGCGGCCAAGGCAGAGAGCCTTGCCTACTCGATCGTCGGCGATGAGCTGTACGACGTGGCGAAAGTGGTATGGGGAGGCACGAGCAATCGTATGGCCGAGCAGCTTCTCGGCCGGGCGGCCGAACGGCCCTCGCCGGAGCAGGACCGGGCCGAGGCGTTCCTCGTTCACGCGCTCGCCAACGGACCGAGGCGCGCGGCCGACCTCCGGGAGCAGGCGGAGAGCAAGGGGCTTGCCTGGCGGACCGTGCAGCGCGCGGCCGAGGCGCTCGAGGTTGACATGGAACAGCGGCCCGAACCGGGCAGGCGCGGTCCGGGTCCATCGTGGTGGTGGCTTCCTGGTGTTGAGGGTGAACCAGAGCCGGAAAGCGCGCCGGAAATGCACGCCGCGTTCTCTCTCTCCAGATGGCGCGCATTCAGACGATGCAAACGCGCAGGTCAACGGGCTGCGAGAGAGCCCGAATGGAATGCGCGCCAGCACGCCATTAGAGATAGACGGCGGCGCGGAATCTGAGTCTGAGCCGGTCTGGCGCTGCAACCTCTGCGGCCACGAGACAACCACCGGGAAGGACATGGCCGGTTTCCCTCACCCCTGCGCGGACGGCGGCCGGGGCCACTTCGAGCGTGCCGAGAGCGAGGTCGCCCGATGACGCGCGGTCGCGGCGCCATCCGCCAAGCCGGGCCGCGGATCGTCGGCACGTGCCGGGTGTGCGGCGGCGGCGTGCTCGCCTCGAGCCGGTGGCCGGACTGCCACCCGGCCTGTCACCAGTGGCCCGACACGGGCAAGCGGTACGGCCCGGAGGAGAAGGGAGACTCGCCGTGACCACGCTGGCGGACCGCGCCGAGGGCGCGCCGGGCGGCGCCCGCACCTGCGCAGGGCCGGACTGCGACACGGCCCTCCAGGGTTAGCAGGTGAGCTACTGCGGCGAGCGGTGCCGCAAGGCGTCGTTCCGCGACCGTGTGCGCGCCACCCGGCCCGCTCCGGCGCGCTCCAGGGGCGCCGCCCAGGCCGGGCAGCGCCAGGCCGAGGCCAGCGAGTACGCGCGTGACCTCGAACGAGAGGCCGCAAGGTCGCTGCACCGTGATCCCGAGCGCTGGAAGTGGCATCGGACGAACGAGGTTCCGGACCGCCGCCACCGGATCGGCCAGCGCCAAGAGGCCGCACCGTGAGGCGGCGCTCCTGGCGGCTCTGGCGGCGTCTGCGGCGATGGCTCGGCACGCTCGCGCCCGGGATTCGGGCGGTGCGGCGCCTACAGCATCCCCAGGGTATAGGTGGCCTCTTGCGGGCCGGCATCGTCTTCCCAGCGGACCACCCCCTTGATCGACCTTGTCTCTCCCATCGACGCGGCAACCGGGAAAGACATGGTTGCCCCCGGCTGGAGGTCGACGGGGAGCTGCTCGAGGTCGAAGACCGTAGGAAGTGGCGCGTCGCTGGACGACGAGATGTCCAGCGCTACCCTTCTGGCGACTGCGGGGCCGTGATTGGTCAACTCAAGGCTGCCTCGTCCTCTGTGGTCCACCGGGGAGGCCGTCACCACAACGTCGGCTCGCTGCTGGGCTTCGACTTCTTCCATGCGCCGCTCCTCCTCGATCGTGACGAGCCGTGCTTGCAGGCTGTTCTGCCTTCGCGCCATGAGGCCCGAGACGATCAACGCGAGCGCCGAGACGCCGAGGGCGATGATCGCGATGAGGTTGGCGGTGTCCGGCGGCTTCATGGGCGGGATGCTACAGCCGAGGATTGGCCGGGCGCCCACGCGCGTACTGCCGTTCGGCTGCGGCTGCTCGACCTGGGAGGCGCATCGTGACGAGCCGGCGGGCGCAGAAGCGGCGGGCGCTGGAGCGCACTCTCGACGCCCTGGAGGCCGACTCGGCGAGCCGCGCCTACGCTGTCCGGGGGGGCGCAATGCGCAGCCGCGAACGAGGGAGGATCACCCAGTGACCACCCGTCGCGCCGCCAAGCCCCAGGCGTCGACCGAAGGGGCCAAGGAGGCGCCGATCCACGGGCGCGGCGGCGGGGGTCGCGACCGGCGGACCGCCCAGGAGTACTCGGCCGACCTCGTGCGCGAGACAGAGCGGTCGCTGCGCCGCGACCCCAAGCGGTGGACCCGAAGGCGGACGAACGAGATCCCGAAGGATCGCAGCGCCGAATCCGAGGGTCCGCCGTAACGGGCCGGTGGCCTGCGCGGTCGCGGCCGGCAAGTTCCTGGCGCGGCACAGCGCCATGAAGTCGGTCGAGCAGGCAGAGGCGGAGCGGCGCCGCAAGCGCCGGGAGCAGGGTTTGCCCGAGCAGCCCTGACGGACCCAAACGAGCCCGCCCAACCATCGAGGCGGGCTCGTTTGGTGAGGTAGGGCTATGGGGAGGCGGTCTCCAGCGTCCTAAGGGTCCTGACAGACGACATGCGAGGCGGGCGGAACGCCGCCAGGGCATGGTGCATAGGTCGTGCAGCCACCATTGGCACAGTCGGTTGTGCCGTAACGCGAGTCGTGGAACGTCCCGTCGCCGTTTGGGTACAGCACCGGGGAGCCGCCTGGATTGGTAACCAGGGATGCGGGCTCAGTGGTCGGTGGCTCGATGGCCGGCGCCGTCGCCGGCGTCGGGTCGCCGGACCCGGACGTGTGGTTCAGACCGGCGCCCAGGCACTCGAGCGCCGATGGCTTGGCGCCCAGCCCCTGGACCGCCAGCACCCACGCCTGGCCGCCATCCGCGCCGCACGACTCCCACGCGCCCACCGACCCGAGCAGGCGCACCAGCCCGACCACCAGCACGACCGCCACGGCGATCCTGATCCAGGCCGGCTGGTTGGCGAGGCGCCGCGGATGCGGCTGCTGGTCGGGTGGCCGGCGAATCGGCGCGCCGGTCGAGGCGAGGTCGCGCGGGTCCTCGTCGTCGCCGCCGCCTTCGCGGGTCCACCAGTGGGGCCGGAGCAGGCTCATCGGTACTCCTGGATGGTCACCGTCCAGCGCGCGTTGGCCGCGCTGACATCCAAGTAGTAGCGGCCGGCGCCTTGGGCCAGGAACGTGGAGTCGCGTCCTGGCTGGCTGACTGTCACCTCGGGGATGCCGCCGGACTTGGCGAGGCTGTCGCCTTCTTTGACGACGAAGATGGCGGCGACGATCACGCCGATCCCGGAGGTGTCAGTGAAGGTGTAGGTGAGCTTGGTCTTGCCGCCATGCAGCGTGAACACGTCGGTGCGCTTGTCCGAGCTGCCGCTGACCTTGAGCACCGTCGCCCACCGCTTCGGCGAGGTCGCGGCGGTGGTCTGAGGCGCCTCGGTTGCGGGAGTTGTTGCGACGGACTCCGACTCGGAAGCGTTGGGCGTGGACGTCTTCGAGCCTGACGAGGCGATCACCGCGACGACGATGATGACGACGATGACAGCAGCGAGCACGCCAAAGCAACCGAGGAAGCCCGCCTTGAACGCTCCCGACCTCTTCTTCTGTGGTGGACCGGGCTGCTGTGGTGGACCGGGCGGCGGGCCCCAGCCTGGCTGTTGCGGTGTCTGATCAGACATTGCTTGCTCTCCTTTGGGCGGCATGCCCGGCCAGGGTGGTCCAGGGGTGATTCTGCACTGCCGGGAGGTATGCGTGGTTGACGCACACTGCGTAGGTCGAGCTACGGCCCATGCTGGCGAAGGCCGGACGCCTCGCGCTCCAGGACTTCGGCCAACTCGGCGACCGCCTCGGGCGAGAAGAAGCCGGTAGCCCAGGCGAGCACCTGCTCATCGGTGGCGCCGACCGGGACGAGCAACGCCTGATCCTGCCACCCCTCGACGGGTGGGCTGGACAGCGTGACCTCGCGCAGCAGGCTCCGGATCTTGACGCTCACCGGTCGGCCACCAGGTTGTCCAGGGCCTCCAGTACCACAGCGTGGCCGCCGCGGCGAGGGTCCAGCAGCACGTCCAGGACGGCGAGCACCTGGGCGGCGTCGGTGTGGCGCAGCGCCCGCCTGACCCGCAGCAGCGCGTCCCGTGCGGCAGTGTCCCGCCGCGCGGCGGCGTAGGCGTCGATGCTGGTCATCAGCTGCTCAACCTCGGACCGGGGGGCGGCAGGCGGCAACGACTCTATGCCCCGCACGACATGGGGCATAGAGCTGGCGGCCGGGTCGTGGTCGGGTGCCCGTTCGTTCGGGCTACGATTCGTGCTGTCCACGGGGTACCTCCTGTGGGCCTGCCCCGGGCCGTGCAAGCGGCGCCGGGGCACCTGCTGTAGACAGGCGATTCTCTGCCGAGCGGCCATTCATGGTCAATATGGTCAGCTCTGGCCAGAACCGGCCTGCTTCCATGACAGTGCAACCCCCTCTGGCCAGAATTGGCCGATGACCAGCGCAGATGAGGAGCCGTTCCTTACCGAGCCGGAAGCCGCGGAGATCATCCGCGTGTCGCCGCGGACGCTGCGCCGCTGGCGCGTGGCCGGCACCGGACCGCCGGTCGCCGGGTTTGCCGGCCGGCGGGCGCTGTACCGCCGCTCCGAGCTGCTGGCCTGGATCCGGCGCAAGCGCGAGGGCGGGTAGCAGGCGCGACCGGCGGCGCTACGACGCGGTGTACGAGCGCTCGAGGCGCGGCCGCTCGTAAGCCCCGGCGGGGAGCTGGTCAGCAGGACGGAGCTGGAGTCAGCAGGCACGCCGCCGCTTGCTTGCTCACTCGCAGTCCAGGTCGTCACCGTCCGGCTCGCGAACGTGGTCGAGGGAGAGGCAGCCCTCAGCGGGGTCTGTGGTGGCCGGGCAGCTCAGCTCGCCGGTGCCTCCACGGGCCGCCAGAACGTCTCTGGGGCGCCGCTTGCTTTCCTGCGAGAGGTCTGGACAATGTGGCGCCTTTCGAGGACCCTTCAAGGGTCACCGCAGAGGACAATATAGGCGCCACAATCCAGAAACTGGTCTCTGAACTGGGAAGTTGTGGCCTGGACGGGGGGACACATGCCAAGACGCTATGAAGAGACACACCCGTGGATCACGTTCCAGCTCGACCTGACCGAGCTCGACCATATGACCTGGCTGCTGCTCGGTGAGGCGATCTCCAAGTGCGACCACATCGCTGGCGTCCCGCTGCAACCGGAGGTGGCCGCGCTACTGAACATGGTCTATCTCACCAAGGGTATCCACGCGACCACGCAGATCGAGGGCAACACCCTCTCCGAGGAGCAGGTCGGCCGCCGCATCAACAAGGAGCTGGAGCTTCCTTCTTCCCAGGAGTACCTCGGGCAGGAGATCGACAACATCCTCGAGGCGTACAACACCGTCGACGACGACGTGACCGAGGGCAGGCAGCTCGAGATCACCCCGGAACGCGTCGAGTGGTTCAACGAAATCGTGCTCAAGGATCTCCCGCTGGGAGAGGGCGTGGCCCCTGGCAAGATCCGCGACAGCAGTGTGCTCATCGGCTCGGTTTACCGTGGCGCCCCCGCCGAGGACTGCGAATACCTGCTCGAGCGACTGTGCCAAGAGCTCAACCACTGGCGCAACACGGTTCCCGCTGAATGGCGCAAGGCCACCGCGATCATCTTGGCGATCATGGCGCACCTGTACCTCGCCTGGATCCACCCCTTTGGCGACGGCAATGGGCGAACCGCCCGCCTGATCGAGTACCAGCTCCTCGTTCAGGCGGGCGCGCCGACGCTCACGGCGCACGTCCTGTCCGACTTCTACAACCGGACCCGCACCGAGTACTACCAACAGCTTGCCCGGACCAGTCAGTCACCGTACCCAATCGGGGGCTTCCTTCGGTACGCCCTGAACGGGTTCATCGACGGGCTGCGAGAGCAGATCGGCCAGATCCGCGAGCAGCAAATGCGAGTGACCTGGATCAACTACGTCCACGACCGCTTTCACGATCGCAACACCAAGAGCGCGGCGCGGCAGCGGTCGCTCGTGCTGGATCTCCCCGCCGATACGCCCACCCTGGTGTCCCAGATCCCGGAGCTGTCCCGACGTCTGGCCGTCGCCTACGCCACCAAGACCTCGAAGACCATCAGCCGAGATGTCAATCGCCTCGTCGAGCTACGCCTGATCGCACGCAGAGGGGTCGGAATGCGGGCCCGAATCATGCCTCGGGTCGACATCATTCGTGCGTTCCTGCCGGTCCGTGCCGACCCCGAGTGACAAGGCGGTGCCGAAGCACCCGAGCGCGCGGACATAGAACCGGAGAGACGCCGCCCGCCCCGGGAGTCATCGGGGCGGGCGGCGCTGGACGTCTTGGGAGTGCCGCTCAGCCCGCCAGGGAGCTCGGGTCAGCGCAGGTACCGCTGACCACCGGCGCCCGGGTGCGGTCCAGCATGCCCGCGGGGTCGGAGATCCCGCCGGCGGCAGCGTCGGAGGCGCCGGTGTTGTAGCCCGCCAGGGCCGCGCGGGCCGCATCGTTGGCCAGGTCCGTCTCCGGCGAGCGGGTGCCGTCCAGGGTGATCCCGGCGACCCGCTCGCCGCGCTTGGGGGTGCGCGGCCTCGAGCCGCTGGCTTCGGTGATCAGCTCGCCGTGCGCCGGCGAGCTGCCGCTGGTGCTGCTGGTGTCGCTGTTGCCTGGTGCCATGGTGATCACGCCTCCTGGGACGCTTCCTCGGGAACTTGCTCGGGTTGGACGCCGAGCGCTTCGAGCTGCTCGGCGACGGTCGGCGGCTTCATTGACCCGATGGCCGTGTTGAGCTGGTGGAGCGCCGTGTCCGCCGGGTCCGGCGGGACCTCCAGCGCGGCGGTCGCCTCCAGGACGCCCCTGGCCGCCTCCTGGAGCTCGGGCGGCAGCGCCTCGACGTCGAGGCCACGGTCGTTCGCCGCCTCGCACTCGAACTGGTACTCGGTCACCAGCGCATCGGCCACGCCATCGGCGAGCAGGCCGCGCTGCTGGAGCTCGGTGGCCGCGGCCATCCTCGCCGCCAGGTCGTCTCCGGCCAGGATGCCGCGGAGCACCTCGACGGTGCGCCGCTCCGCCGGCTGGGCGACCGCGGCGTCGTAGCGCCGCGACAGCTCCGCGCGCTGCTCGTCGGTCAGGGCGGAGCTGTCGCCCGCCCCGAGCATGTCGCGGGCGAGCTGGGCGACGTCGACCCGTTCGGCGCCTGCCGCGCCGGCCTCGAGCACCTGGGCATTGAAGCGGTCGACCAGCGCGTCCCGCTCGAGGTCGGAATACCTCTCCGGGCTGGCGAGCATCGCCTCCATCTCCGAGGCGAGCGCGGCGACCGCATCGCCCTCCGGCTCGGTGGCAGCGGGCGCCTGCACGGGAGCCGTGGTCTTCTCGGTGGCCTCCAGCTTCTCGATCTCCTCGCACAACCACGGCAACGCGGCGTGGTCCCACTCCTCGTTGGCCTCGATCTGGTCGCGCTCGGCCTTCAGTGCCTGGAGTCGATCGCTCATCCTCGCGCCCCGCTTGTCCCTTGGCGGGCCGCCGCCTGAACGGCCCGGTTGTAGTCGTCGACCGTCCGCGAACGCTGCTCGTCCGAGTAGGCGGCCGGGTTTGCAGCCTGCCGGCGGAGCCGGTCCGCGAGGTCGCCCGCGCTCTCCATGGTGACGGCGCCGGCAGCCGCGGCCTGCATCTGCTGCTGCGCGGCGAGGTTCGGGTCGGGTGGGGGCGGCGGCGCCGGCTGGGGCTGGCCGTTCCAGGTGATCCCAGCGCCGGCCAGCTCGGCGGTCCTGGCCTGGAGCGCCTTGGAGTCGGTCGGGTCCAAGCCGGCGAACAGCGTCCTGGCGGCCTCGGGGATCCCGGCGTTGCGCCATGCCGCCTCGACCTTGCGCTCGGCCGCCAGCTCGGCACGGACCTCATCACGGACCCGCTGGACCGCCGCCTTGTGCTGCTTCAGGATCTTGCGCGTGTGCCGCAACGCCGCACCGGCGCGGGCGTTCAGGCCGTCCGGGCCGTCGCCGTCTCGTGCCTCCGCGTCGTCCAACACGCCGGCCGCCCGCGCCTCGGCCGCCTCCAGCTCGGCGAGGTAGACGTCGGTGGCTTCGCTCATAGCTGCGTCAGCTCCCCTCCGCGGCGCTCGAGGATCTCGGCTTCCAGGTCCGGGCGCGCCTCGAGCAGCTCGCCCAGCTTCTCGCCCGGCCAGCAGGCCACGACGTCATGGCGGCGCTCCGGCAGCAGGGAGGCGGCCACGGACTCGATCTCGTCCAGCTCACCGGCCACCTGCCCGAGCTTGCGCCGGGCCTCCAGGTCCAGCAGCTCGGCCACCGTGGGCATCAGGCCACCTCCGGTGAGCGAAGCGAACAGCCCAGGTAACACCGGGCGCCGTCCGAGGACGGGGCGCACGGCGTCATGCCATGGCTGGCGCAGAACACGGGCCGCATCCCCGGCCAGCCCAGCGCCTCGTTGAACAGCTCCTTGGTGCGCGCCTCGCCGAGCAGCCCGGCCGCGGAGGGTAGCGGGGAGGGCTCCGGCGCCGCCTCCAGCAGCGCGCGGGCACGTTCGGCAGCAAGGGCCGCCCGGAGGAAGCCGCGCCGGCGGGGCGTGGCGGCCAGCTCCAGGGCCACGGGAGGGCCGTCCGGACGGAACTCGGCGAACGTCAGCTCCTGGCCGTCCAGGGGCTCCAGGGCGCCCCCGGCGATCTCCGCCAGGGCGCGGGCACGGCCGCGCGCCTCAAAGGCCGACAGCCGGCCGGCCTGCGCCTCGACCGCCGCGACGTAGCGGGAGACCAGGTGGTGGGCCTCCCGGCCGCCGTCCGGGTCCTGGAGGAACGAGCGCGCCTCCGCCAGCAGCTTCGCGCGCTCGGAGGCCAGCCGGGAGGCGTCGTCGAGCTTGGCCTCGACCGCCTCACGCACGAAGCCGGAGACGGTCACGCCCTGGGCGGCGGCGGCCTGGAGCACGCGCTCATAGAGCCTCGGCTCGAAGCGCGCGTGCACGAATGGAGACGCCACGTCCACCTCCGTTTCCGCTGGTCGCGCCCGTCGCACAGGTTGTGTACTAGAACGTAACCCAGGGAGACGTGGCTGGGCAAGCCGTCGCCCTGCCTTGGGTGGGCTTCGGCGCATGGAGCCCGCTGCGTAGCCCTTCAGTGGCCGGTCATTCCGCGGTGCTTTCCCGCCGCCGCGACAGCCTCTCAGCCAGCTCCTCCGGGGAGAGGCCCCTGACGTAGTCCTCCCACCGCAACTGGACCTCCAAGACGATCGCGTCCGGGCCGAGCGCATCGGTAAGTAGGGCTTCCAGCCTGACGCTGGTCCCATTCAGCGTGCGAGCAAGGGCCTCGGTTTCCGCAAGGGTCTCGGGTTGGATTTCGAGGTCATGGCGGTGCTTGCGACTGCGAACCAAAGCCGGACCCTCCGGCCCTCCCGCCCACACATCATGCACGAGCCGGTTGCGGCGCTCGCTGGCCTGCCGACAGTCCGTGAGGAGCGCGAGCAGCTTCCGCCGGTGCTCATCGCTGAGTCGCTGGTGCACCTTGGTCAGCGCCTCACAAGTCTCGACCAACCACCCCGTCGACTGCCCTCCGGCGACGACCGCTGCGTACTTGGTACCCATGAGCGCACAGAACGCCGTCCGGAGCTCCTGGTCGAGCATCGACGCGGCCTGTACGACCCGGCCAAGGGCAGTCAGGGTCGCATCGTTGGTGTCCGACGACTCGGTCAAGTTGCTCAAAGTCTCCGGTGGTGAATTGCTCGGCGGGATCAGCCGCGGACCGAGGAGCCGCACACCCCGCAATGCACGCCCCAAGGGTGGACGCGCCGCTCGGTGGCGGGATGGGGGCAGCCGGCCTGCCACCCCGGCGCCCAGGCCGCGTAGCCGCCACCGGTGAAGGAGTCCCGGCCGACCTGGCGCCGCCCGCACGCCACGCACATGACCATGTAGGCCGTCCGCTTCAGCTCCTCGGGCGGGTGGACGCACGCCAGGACGTCGGCGATCGTCATCGAGCGGCGGCGCCGGTCCTCGGCGTCCTCACCCTCGAAGGCGGGACGGGAGGAAGCGGGAGCCGCCGCAGCGGGCTCAGAGCGCTCGGGGTAGCTGGGGACGGGGTAGCGCCGGGCAGGGCCACCGGGGCCGCCGTGGAGTCACCGGCGCCATCCGGGAGCTTCACGTCAGCTGGCACGGGAGCGCCGAGGCGGTCGAGCTCAGCGGACGCCACCGACCGCAGCCACGGCGCCAGGCCCACCTCGCCCGCGGCCTCACGCCACGACCGCGACTCCGCCTCCGAGGAGCGGACCTCCACCACCTCGACCGGGACGCCGCGGGCAAGCTCGGAGCCGGCCACCGTGGAACCCTTGGACGCCGCGGCGGTCGCTACGCCACGCAGCCACCCGCTCACGTTGCCGTCCACCGACATCGCCTTCCAACAGTCCAGGTCCACCTTGGCCACCCGCACCCTGACCGTCTCACTCCTGCTCGCTTCGCTCGCCATGCCCGTCCCCCTCCGTCCCCCGCATTGTCCCCCGCAGCGTAGCCGGAAGACGGGGGACACGGGGGACAACGGAGCGCTCTGTCCCCCGTCTGAAAGGGGGACACGGGGGACGCTGTGACGGTGGAGCGGAGGACCCGATGGGACCCGTCGCCAGGACCGGAGAGGCCAGGAGACCGGGACCCTCCGCTGAAACATGGAGGGAGTCGGAGGGGGCTAACCCCAACCTAAGTGTACCTCCAGATTGACATGGGCCGGTCGCTCCTGGCCACTTCTGACATGCCATGCCACCCTGCCACGGGGCGCTCCGACCTCCTCGACCTTGGCGCCGGCACCCGTCCATCGTCGCAGGTCACGACCCATACTCGGAGGAGCGCGGCGCTGCGACCTCGAGCCCATGACGGGTGCCAGTAGTCCGAGTTCTGGCGTGGCAACGCCCTGACCTGCAACAACGCACTGGCACACCACGCCACGGGGCACATCGGGGGCACAGTCACCGACGCATCCCACTCTGATCGGAGCGAATCAGTGCAGGTCAGCGCGGTTTCAGGCCACTTTGCCGACGATCTGTCGGCACTTACGGTTGCTTAGGGCCGATCCCCACCGATCCGGTGGGAAAGGGTAAGGATATGCTCCGGGCCCACTGCGCTCGACCTGGCTATGGTCCCTGCTGGCGAGCACTGCACCACGGTGCTCGAGGCCATGAAGGGCAGCGGAGGATCGGATGCTTCCCTGGCCTGCGGGCTACTTGACTTCAGCGTCTCTACGGACCTCGAACAGCCTTACCTGTGCGACAGGGCGAGGCGTCAGGGGTGTACGCGCGTCCCTGACGTGACGGGCCGAGCATGAGCAAGCCCTCGACCATGCACACGCCGAGCGCCGTGGTGGCGGTGCCCAGGGTGCCGGAGCAAGTGAACACGGCCCATGCTGGCCGCCCGGCCAGCCGGCGACGGTCCAGCTCGGCCGCGATCAGCCAGTCGAGTTGGGGACGCATGAGGCCGGCGTCGGCGAGTCGTGCCCACTCCCGGGCGCCGTGCGGGTCGGTGTCGATGCAGAGGTGACGGTTGGCCGCGATGAACTCGTCGACGATGGCCTCGGACCACTCGAAGCGGTGCTCCTCCAGCAGCGCCTCGCGGTCCTCGCTGATCACGAACTGGCCGCAGAGCGAGCAGCGGCGGTTGTAGTAGGCGGTAGGGTTGTGCCGCATGCAGGGTTCCTTCCTGCTGCCGGCCCCCGGGTGTTGCGAGCACCGCGGGGGCACCTTGTTGCAATGGTCTCCTACTGCGCCGGAGCGTTGAGGTACTCCTCGATCTCGTCGAGGCTCATGCCGTACCCGCGACCGTAGGCGCGGTCAGAGAGCACGATCGTGTTGTAGTTGGGATCGACGAGCTGATAGGTGCCGTAGAGGTACCCGCGGGGATCACGTTGCCGCGACTTCTCGAGCTTCAGGCCCTGGCGCTCGGCCATGCGGCGGAGCCGGTTCTCGCGGATCTTCTCCTCGGTCACTGCATCCTCGCTGATGCTGGAGTCCATGCCAGAGAGTATACCAGAGGCGATGCCCGAAGTGATGCTAGAAGACGGATGGCCGGGTGCGCGCGTACCCGCGAGCATGGAGAAGACCCCCGGCCGATGGAGCACCGGGGGTCTCGTGGTGTGCTGCCAGCCGCCGGGGAGGCGTCCGTCCCGTCGTGCTGCGCCTGGTGGCCCTGATCAGGTAGACCATGCGCACGAGCAGCTCCTCGCACATGGCGTCGCCTTCGGGGGTGGCGACCAGGTCGCGGATCGGGGCGGCCTGCTCGAAGAACGCGGTGGTGGCGTCGTCGAACGACGGGACGGCCGCCCCGTCCTCCAGGGCGTCGCGGAACGTGGCGGGCACCACCGGGATGGTAGACGCGCATCCCTCGCGCGTCCCAGACTGTGCCTGCATGGAAGTACTCCTTCCCTGCCGGGCCCGGGCGACTCATCCTCGCGCCGGGCCACTTCCCCTCCTTGGGGGCGAGAGTCAATCGTCCCACCATCGCCGAAAGCTGTCAAGAGCCGTAAAGTGTAGCAATTAGGAGACAGTGAGTGTCTCCAGCTGGAGACACTGCGTGCCGATCCGGGGCACACCCGGGGCACATGACACTGACCAGCGCTGCCGAACGATGACGGACAACGACAGGCATTGCGCCTGGTCAGGGAGGGTGCGAGCGCATCGCCGCTGGTGGACGCCGCGCCGTGAACAATCCACCAACTACCGGTGAGGCGAGCCCGGCTGACCGCTCTGACCTGCACCATACCGAGGAACGGTGGTCCTAGTCCGGCCGCTCGGCCTCGGCAAGCGCCTCGTTGGCGAGCGCATCGATCGCTCGCAGCGCCCGCCCCGCGTCCTCGGGCGGCGCCTTTTCAGCGACTACTCGGATCGTCCGTAGGGTCTGGGTTTGGAAGG
>WNFU01011991.1_pt1 | contig 16636 bp, 9 predicted proteins | sample 5400121 | NCBI WGS metagenome assembly WNFU01 (sample SAMN13153360, study PRJNA577476) | soil metagenome | isolation source: 100 cm soil or saprolite under grassland replicate 1 | place: USA:California | collected 2016-06-15
TTGGAGGCGGATCTGGGGGTGGACACCGTCAAGCAGGCGGAGATGTTCGCCTCGATCCGGGAGGCGTATGAGATCCCGCGGGATCCGAACGTGAAGCTGCGGGACTTCCCGACCCTTGCCGACGTGATCCGCTTCGTCCACGAGCGCTCCCCGCAGGTGTCGGCGCCGGTCGAGGCCCCGGCCGCCCCGGCCGAGACCGGAGCCGCGGTGGATGAGGCCAAACCGGAACCGGCGGTGGTGCAGGCGGGCGACCTGGCCGCCGCCGACCGCGTGCCGCGGCGGGTGCCAGTGGCCGTTCCGCGACCCCCGCTCGACCTCTATGCGCCGACCGGTATCACCCTCGGTGAAGGCAGCCGAGTGCTGCTCGCCTCCGACCGGGGCGGGGTCGGTGCGGCGCTCGCCAGCCGGCTCGGCAAGCTCGGCGTCGAGGTGCTGCTGGTCGACGCCCCCGACGCCGAGGCGCTGCGGGCCCGCATCGAGGGCTGGACGGCGGACGGGCCTATCCAGGGCGTTTACTGGCTGCCCGCGCTCGACCCCGAGCCAGCCATCGCCGAGCTGGACCTCGACGGCTGGCGCGAGGGGCTGCGGGTCCGCCTGAAGCTGCTGTACACGACCATGCGGGCGCTCGGCGAGCAGGTCGGCGGAGCCGGCACCTTCCTGGTCGCGGCGACCCGACTCGGTGGTCGGCTCGGTTACGACGAGGCCGGTGCCACCGCCCCGATGGGCGGCGCGGTCAGCGGCTTCACCAAGGCGTTCAAGCGCGAGCGTCCGGATTCGCTGGTCAAGGTGGTCGACTTCGCGCCTGGCCGCAGGACCGCCCAGCCGGCGGACCTGCTGGTCGGGGAGACCCTGCGCGACCCCGGCGCTGTCGAGATCGGCCACCACGACGGGCAGCGCTGGACGGTCGGGCTGACCGAGCGGCCCGCGGCCGACGGGCGGCCCGGCCTCGCCCTCGGCCCGGACTCGGTCTACCTGGTCACCGGGGCGGCCGGCAGCATCGTCTCGGCGATCGTGGCCGACCTGGCCGCGGCCGGCGGGGGCGGCAATTTCCATTTGCTTGACCTCACTCCGGCGCCGGATCCGGGCGACGCCGACCTGCGCCGCCTCGCCAGCGACCGGGATGGCCTCAAGGCCGAGCTTGCCGAGCGGATGCGGGCGCGGGGCCAGCGGCCCACCCCGGCGCTGATCGAGCGGCAGCTCGCTGGGCTCGAGCGCAGCCAGGCCGCCCTGGCCGCCATCGAGGCGGTCGAGGCGGCGGGCGGCATTGCCTGCTGGCATGCGGTCGACCTGACCGACGCAGCCGCGGTCGCCGCCGCCGTCGCCGAGGCCGGCGAGCGGCACGGCCGAATCGACGTGCTGATCCACGCCGCCGGCCTGGAGATCAGCCGCCTGCTGCCGGCCAAGGAGCCGCGCGAGTTCGACCTGGTCTTCGACGTCAAGAGCGACGGTTGGTTCAACCTGCTGCACGCGGTCGGCGAGCTGCCGCTCGGCGCGACGGTGGCGTTCAGCTCGATCGCCGGCCGCTTCGGCAACGGCGGCCAGACCGACTACAGCGCCGCCAACGACCTGCTCTGCAAGCAGACCTCGGCGCTGCGGCGGACCAGGCCGGACACCCGCGGCATCGTGATCGACTGGACCGCGTGGGCCGGGATCGGCATGGCCAGCCGCGGCTCCATCCCCAAGATGATGGAGCTGGCCGGCATCGACATGCTCCCACCCGAGGTGGGCGTGCCGACCGTCCGCCGCGAGCTGGTCGCCGGCGGCACCCGCGGCGAGGTCATTGTCGGCCTACGGCTCGGAGTGCTCACCGACGAGTGGGCCCCGGCCGGCGGGCTCGACACCGAGGCGGCCGGTGCCCTGGCCGGCGGGCCGATGGTCGGCCGGCTGACCGGTATAGGGATCTACGGCGGCCTGACCGCCGAGACCACCCTGGACCCGGCCGCCCAGCCGTTCCTGCACGACCACCGCATCGACGGCACGGCGGTGCTGCCCGGAGTCATGGGCATCGAGGGCTTCGCGGAGCTGGCGGCGCTGTCCCTGCCCGGCTGGCGCGTGGTCGCGGTCGAGGACGTGCGCTTCCTGGCCGCGGTCAAGTTCTACCGCGACGAGCCACGCCAACTGCTGCTGCGTGCCCGGCCGCGGGCGGACGGCGACTACCTGGTCGCAGACTGCGAGCTGAGCAGCGTCAGGCAGCTCGCCAACCAGCCCGAGCCGCGGGTCACCACCCACTTCACCGGGCGGGTGCGGCTGTCGCGGGCGGCACCCGTCGAGCCGACGGGCGGGGCGCCGCCGGCACCCGCCGGGGCGGCCGTCGAACGCGACGATATCTACCGCGTCTACTTCCACGGCCCCGCCTTCCAGGTGCTGGAGCGGGCGTGGCGGGACGGCGACCGGACCGTCGGCCTGCTCTCCGCCGACCTGCCCGCGGGTTACGCCCCTCCGGACGCGCCGCTGGTCATGGCCCCGCGCCTGATCGAGCTGTGCTTCCAGACCGCCGGGATCCGCGAGCTGGGCAGCAGCGGCCACATGGGCCTGCCGGCCCGGGTCGGCCGCGTCGCCGTCCCACGCCCGGCCGAGGGCGCCGACGGGCGGCTGTACGCGATGGTCGGCGCGCCGGCAGCCGACGGCACGGTCGACGCCGACGTGGTCGACGAGACCGGCCGGGTGCTCGTGCGGCTGGAGAGCTACGGCACGGTCGAGCTGCCCGAAGGGACCGACGATGGACCTTGACTTCAAGCGGATCGCGATCGTGAACCGGGGCGAGCCCGCCGTCCGCCTTATCCACGCGGTCCGGGAGCTCAACCGCGAACGGGACCTCGGCCTGCAGACGGTGGCCCTGTACACCGACCTCGACCGCAACGCCAAGTTCGTCCGGGAGGCCGACGACGCCGTCTTCCTCGGCCCAGCCACCTACCTGGACGAGCAGGGCCACCGCCGCAGCGGCTACCTCGACCACCAGCGGCTGGCACGCGCGCTGGTCGAGGCCCGCGCCGAGGCGGCCTGGGTCGGCTGGGGCTTCGTCGCCGAGCAGCCGGCGTTCGCCGAGCTGTGCGAGCGGCTCGGGGTGGTGTTCATCGGGCCGCCGCCTGAGGTGATGCGCCGGCTGGGCGACAAGATCGGCTCCAAGCTGCTGGCCGAGTCGGCGGGCGTGCCGGTCGCCCCGTGGAGCGGCGGCCCGGTCGCCACCATGGAGGAGGCTCGCGCCCACGCCGCCCGCATCGGCTACCCGCTGATGGTCAAGGCGACCGCCGGGGGCGGCGGGCGCGGCATCCGCCGCGTCGCCGCCGAGGATGGGCTTGCGGCGGCGTTCCAGAGCGCCCGCGACGAGGCGCGCCTGTCCTTTGGCGACCCGACGGTGTTCATGGAGCGGCTGACCACTGGCGCCCGCCACATCGAGGTCCAGGTGATCGCCGACCACCACGGCGCGGTCTGGCCGGTGGGGGTGCGCGACTGCAGCGTGCAGCGCCGCTATCAGAAGGTCGTCGAGGAGTCCGCCTCGACTGCGCTCACCTCAGAGCAGGAGGGCGAGGTGCGCGAGGCGACGGCGCGGCTGTGCCGCGCGGCCGGCTACAGCAACGCCGGCACGGTCGAGTTCCTCTATGACCTGGAGCGCCGGGCGTTCTCGTTCATGGAGGTCAACGCCAGGCTCCAGGTGGAACATCCGGTCACCGAGGTCACCACCGGCCTGGATCTGGTCAAGCTCCAGCTCCAGATCGCCCGGGGGGAGCGGCTGGCCGGCGCGCCGCCCGCCACGGTCGGCCACGCCATCGAGGTGCGCCTGAACGCTGAGGACCCCGACAACGACTTCGGGCCCGGCCCCGGCCAGCTCGACCTGTTCCGCATCGCCGGCGGGCCGGGGCTGCGCGTGGAGACCGGCGTCGAAGAGGGCGACGTGATCCCCGCCGAGTTCGACTCGATGATCGCCAAGCTGATCGCCTCGGGCCGCGACCGTGGCGAGGCGCTCGCGCGCCTGGCCCGGGCGCTGGCCGAGAGCGCGGTGGTGATCCGCGGCGGGACCAGCAACAAGGCGTTCCTGCTGGAACTGCTGGAGCATCCGGACCTGCGCGCCGGCGCGGTCGACACCGGCTGGCTGGACCGGCTCACCGCGGGGGGCGCCCTCCGGCAGGCCCATCGGTACGCCGACGTGGCCGTACTCCAGGCCGCCGTCGAGGTCTACGAGGCCGAGCTGGCCGCCGAGCAGGCGCAGTTCCTGGCCTCGGCCGCGCGTGGCCGGCCCCGGCTGCGGCGGGGCGTGGGCGTCACCGCCGATCTGCGCCTCGGCGGGGATGTGTACCGAGTGACCACGCTGCGGCTCGGCCCGACCGAGTACCGGCTGGAGGTGGACGGGCACCGCATCGACGCCGTTGTGGAGCGCCTCGGGCCCTTCCAGCGCCGGCTGACCTGCTTCGGCCGCCGCTGGCAGGTGCTAGTGATGGTCGACGGCCACGGCCAGCTCGTCGAGGTCGAGGGCGTCCCCCACCGTGTCGTCCATGATGACGGCGGCCTGATCCGAGCCCCCGCCCCCGCGGTGGTCGTCTCCCTCGCCGTCGCCCCGGGCGACGAGGTGCAGGCTGGCGACCGGCTCGCCGTGGTCGAGGCGATGAAAATGGAGACGGCCATCTCGGCGCCGTTCGCCGGGCGGGTCACACGGTTGCTGGTCACCGCCAATACCCAGGTCGACGCGGGCGCCCCCCTGCTCCAGCTGAAGGCGAGCGGCGACGGCGACCGCTCGGCGGCGACCGAGCGGATCCGCTTCTCCGACCATCTCGCCGCGACCGGCGCCGACCCCCGCGAGCGCTGCGGCCGCGCGCTCGACGGGCTCCGCCGCCAGATGCTCGGCTACGACCTCATCCCCGCCGACGCCAAAAGCCTGCTGCATACCTACCAGGCGGCCAGCAGTGAGCTGGCCGCCGACGACGAGGCGCTGCTCCGCGGCGAGGAGGCGGTGCTGGACGTCTTCGCCGACGTTTGCTCGCTGTTCCAGCCCCAGCCCGAGCCAGATGGGCCCGACGACGAGCAGGTCCACAGTGCCCAGCAAGACCTGCATGCCTTCCTGCGGTTCTTGGACACCGGCCCGGAACGGCTGCCCTCCTCCTTCCTGGACCAGCTTCGTCGCGCGCTGCGCCACTACGGTGTGGAGTCGCTCGATCGGACTCCGGAGCTGGAGTCCAGCCTGCTCCGGCTCTACAAGGCACATCGCCGCGCCGAGCGGCAGGTGGATGCGGTCACCGCGATCCTCGAGCGGCGGCTCAACCAGGTCGGTGCGCTCACTCCCGCGGCCGACCCGGGCCAGCGGGAGCTACTGGACCAGCTGGCCGCCGCCACCCGCCGCATCCACCAGGGCATCAGCGACCTGGCCCGCCAGATGCGCTACCGCTGCTTCGACCAGCCGCTGCTGGAACGGGCGAGGGAGCGCGTCTACGACGAGGCCCGCGCCCACCTGCATGCCCTCGAGCAGGACGCTGACCCGCCCGACCTCCAGGACCGGCTCAGCGCCCTGGTCGCCTGTCCGCAGCCGCTCCAGCACCTGCTCACCAGCCGCTTCCCGGCGGCCACCATGCCGCTGCGCCTGCGCATGCTCGAGGTCCTCACCGGCCGCTATTACCGGATCCGCCGCCTGGAGGGCATCCGCACCGCCGTGGTCGACGGCCACCCGCTGGCGACCGCTGCCTACGGCCACGAGGGCGCCCGCATCCACGTGGTGACCGCCTTCGCCGAGCAGGACCGGCTGGCGGCCGCGGCCATGGCGACCTTCCCGCTGCTCGCCGAGGTCCCCGCCGACCACGACGTGGTCGTCGACCTCTACACCTGGGGGGCGGGCGTCAGCGGCGACGACGACGCCACCGAGCGGGAAGTCCGTGAGGTGCTCGATCGGGCCGGCTTCCCCCGCCGCCTGCGCCGGGTGGTGGTCGCGCTGAGCGGCCCGGGCGGCGGCCCCGGCATGGCCGGCACCACCCACTTCACCTACCGTCAGGCCGACGGCGGCTTCACCGAGGAACACCTCTACCGCGGCCTGCATCCGATGATGGGCAAGCGGCTGCAGCTGTGGCGGCTGCGCAACTTCGACGTCGTCCGGCTCCCGTCGGTCGAGGACGTCTACCTGTTCCGCGGGGCAGCCCGCGAGAACCCCGGGGACGAGCGGCTGTTCGCCCTGGCCGAGGTGCGCGACCTCACCCCGATGCGCGACACGGGTGGGCGGGTGGTCGCCCTGCCGCAGCTCGAGCGGATGCTCCTAGAGGCGCTATCGGGTATCCGCGCCTTTCAGTCCCACCAGCCGGCCAGGCGGCGGCTGCACTGGAACCGGGTGCTGCTGTACGTCTGGCCGCCGTTCGAGCTGCAGGCCGACGAGATCCTCGGCATCCTACGCCGGCTCCAGCCAGAGGCCGACGGGCTCGGGCTCGAGAAGGTAGTGGTGCGCGCCCGCATCCCCGACCTACGGGGCGGCGAGCTCCGGGACCGGGTGATCCATGTCGCCACCCTCGCTGGGCGCGGCCTGAGCGTGCACGTCGACGACCCAGCCGAGGAGCCGATCAAGCCCCTCACTCCCTACTGGCAGCGGGTCGTGCAGCTCCGCCGTCGCGGCCTCGTCTACCCCTATGAGCTGATCCGCATGCTGACCTCGGAGGCCGGCCACGGTCGCTCCGAGCTGCCGCCAGGTGACTTCACCGAGCACGACCTGGACGCCGACGGCCGGCTCGTGCCGGTCGACCGCCCACCCGGTGGGAACACCGCCAACCTGGTAATCGGGGTCATCTCCAATCACACCCCCGCCTACCCGGAGGGGATCACCCGGGTGGTGGTCCTCGGGGACCCCAGCAAGAGCCTCGGCTCGCTGGCCGAGCCGGAATGCCGCCGCATCATCGCCGCGATCGACCTGGCCGAGCGGCTCCGGGTGCCGCTGGAGTGGTTCCCGATCTCTTCTGGCGCCAAGATCGCGATGAACTCGGGCACCGAGAACATGGACTGGATCGCCAGGGTCCTGCGCCGCCTGGTCGATTTCACGCAAGCGGGAGGGGAGGTCAACGAGGTCGTCAACGGCATCAACGTCGGCGCGCAGCCGTACTGGAACGCCGAGGCGACCATGCTCATGCACACCCGCGGCATTCTGGTGATGACCCCCGACGGCGCCATGGTGCTGACCGGCAAGCAGGCGCTGGACTACTCCGGCGGCGTGTCCGCCGAGGACAACTACGGCATCGGCGGGTACGAGCCGGTGATGGGGCCGAACGGGCAGGCGCAGTACTGGGCGCCCGACCTGGTCGCCGCCTGCCGGATCCTGCTACGCCACTACGAGCACACCTATGTCGTGCCGGGGGAGCGCTTCCCCCGGCGGGCGGCCAGCAACGACCCGGCCGACCGGGACGTGCGCGACCACCCTGTGCCGCCAGACGGCAGCGGCTTCGTTCGAGTCGGCGAGATCTTCTCGGACGCCGCCAACCCGGAGCGCAAGCGGCCGTTTGCGATCCGCGCGGTCATGGCCGCCGCGATCGACGCCGACCACCAGCCGCTGGAGCGCTGGGCCGGGATGGGCGACGCCGAGACCGCCGTGGTGTGGGACGCGCATCTGGGGGGCTGGCCGGTCACGCTCATCGGCATCGAATCGCGGCCGATCGTGCGGCGCGGCTTCGTGCCGGCTGACGGCCCAGAGCAGTGGACGTCGGGGACGCTGTTCCCGCGGTCGTCGAAGAAGGTCGCGCGGGCGGTCAACGCGGCAAGCGGCAACCGGCCGGTGGTCGTGCTCGCCAACCTGTCCGGCTTCGACGGCTCGCCGGAGTCGATGCGCGAGCTGCAGCTCGAATACGGCGCGGAGATCGGCCGGGCGGTGGTGAACTTCCGCGGCCCGATGGTGTTCCTGGTCGTCTCCCGCTACCACGGCGGCGCGTTCGTGGTCTTCTCCAAGCACCTGAACGAGGACCTGGAGGTGGCCGCGCTGGAGGGCTCGTTCGCGTCGGTCATCGGTGGAGCGCCGGCCGCGGCCGTAGTGTTTGCCCGTGACGTGGACGCCCGCACCACGGCCGACCCCAGGGTGCACGCGCTCCAGGCCGAGCTGTCGGCGGCTGCCCCCGCCGAGCAGGCCGGGCTGCGCGCTCGGCTGCAGGAGCTGACCGGCGAAGTGCGCAGCGAGAAGCTCGGCGAGGTGGCCGACGAGTTCGACCGCGTCCACAGCGTGCAGCGCGCCCTGCAGGTCGGGTCGGTCGACCGCATCATCCCGGTCGAGCGGATGCGGCCCTACCTGATTGACGCGGTCGAGCAGGGCATCCGGCGGGCGCTCGAGCGCGAGCCGGCCGGGTTCCGGCCGTGACGCTGGTCCACTCGCTGCCCACCCAGCCGACCACGGTCCACGGCTCCCAGCCCACGGTGCCAGCGGAACCTGCCTCCTCTGGAATCGAGGACCTTGGCGTGATCATGTGTGCAGGTCAGCAGCACCATTCTCGCTGCCATATTGGCAAGCCCGCCCCTGCCGTCATCCACTGCGTATCGCCGTCGGTGATGAGCCCACCACCGCCGTTGGAATCCTGGTGCTGAAAGATGCCGTCGATCATGTAGGTGACGGTCTCGAAGCCGCGGTGCGGGTGCCAAGGCGTGCCCTTGGGCTCGCCCGGGGCGTAGTCGACCTCGCCCATCTGGTCCATGTGCACGAACGGGTCCAGGGTGGCCAGGTCGACCCCGGCGAAGGCGCGGCGGACGGGGAAGCCCTCGCCCTCGAGGCCGGAGGGTGCGGTGGTGACCGAGATCACAGCGCGCTCGGTCGCCTCGGGCCCTGGGTCGGGCACCCGGGGGAGGGCAATCGTGTCGCTGGCCACCGCGGGCATCGCCGAACCTCCAAGGCTTCGCTTAGGGTCTCGCTGTCGATTGTGCCAGACATTGTTGCGAGTGCAACCTTCATTGTGCAAGACGTGGTCCGGCTCCCCCTCGCGGGTTCAAGCCGGCCAGCGTTAGAACTGCTTGGGATTTGGCTGGCCAGGGCTGCGCGCTTGGTCACGCCGAGCTTGCTGAGTGCGCGGGCGAGGTGGTGCGATCGTCTTGCTCAGGTGGAGCCGCGTCGGGATTTCCTTCTTCGACATTGCGTCAGTACGAGCCGCACTGCCTTGAGTTCGTGCGTTCAGCGAGGCGCCGCCCTGACCCGTGCCGCAGGCACCCTAGTGGGCCGTAGCCGAGCTGATTTGACACATGTGAGTGTCACCTCGTCTGGGTTGGCCTGTGTTATGAATCTCTGGAATACGGTGACCCGATCGCGGCGAGGGCAAGGCACGTGCAGGTCGATGAAGCGCGCGGGCGGCGCTGGCACGATGAAGCGCGCGGGCGGCGCTGGCAGGTCGCCCTGGAGCTACTGGCGGCCGGGACCGCACCGATCGACCTGCAGGGCCTCGGCGTAGTGCGAGCTTGTCTAGTTGGTGATGGTCGGGTGAGTCAGCCGGGTAGATGTGGAGCAGGCACGGCTCCCAGCGATGAGGAGAATGTGATGAAGGCGTTCGTCTTGCGCTCGTACGGCTCACCGGACGTCTTGGCTCTCACCGACATCGACAAGCCCGTGCCCGGCGATGACGAGGTGCTGGTCCGGGTGCGCGCCACCTCCGTCAACCCCTATGACTGGCACAACATGAGCGGCGAGCCGTACATCGGGCGCCTGATGGGCGGCGGCCTTGGGCTGCGCAACCCAAAGCTCAGCATCTTGGGCGCCGACATGGCGGGGCAGATCGAGGCGGTCGGCAAGGACGTGACGGCGTTTCGCCCCGGCGATGCGGTGTTCGCGATGCTCAAGCAGGGCGGCTTCGCCGAGTACGTCTGCGTCCAGGAAGGCGAACTGGCGCCGAAACCGAAGAACCTGTCGTTCGAGCAGGCGGCGGCGGTACCGTTGGCGGCCAACACCGCCCTGCTGGGCCTGCGCGACCAGGGACGAATCCAGCCGGGGCAGAAGGTCCTCATCAACGGGGCTTCGGGCGGTGTGGGGACGTTCGCGGTGCAGATCGCCCGAGCGTTCGGCGCGGAGGTCACCGGCGTCTGCAGCACGCGGAACGTGGACCTGGTCCGATCGATCGGCGCAGCTGAGGTCATTGACTACACCACAGAGGACTTCACGCGGAATGGACAGCGCTACGATCTTCTGCTGGACATCGCGGGAAGCCGCTCGGTATCGGCATGCCGGCGGGTGTTGACCCCCACGGGGACCTACGTCGTCGTCGGCGGGCCGGCCGGCCGATGGCTCCAACCCGTTGGTCACGTGGTCTCGGCGCTCGCGGTGTCGCCGTTTGTGTCCCAGAGAATGGTCAGAGCGGACGCGTACCGATGCACAGAAAGCAAACAGAACCTGATGACGCTGACGGGGTTCATTGAGGACGGCAAGTTACTCCGGTCATCGACCGGCGTTACCCATTCGAGGAGCTCCCGGCGGCCGTCAGATATCAGGAGGAGGGTCACGCCCCGGGGAAGGTCGTCGTCCCGGTCTGAGGATCGACCTGGCCGGCGTGCGAGTGTGGCGGGACACCCAGGGACCGGGACGGGACCGAGGTCCGCCTGCGCCCGCTCCGCCGCGACGAGCGGGACCTGGTCGCCGGGTTCCTCGCCGGGCTGTTGGACGACTCCCGGCGCCGCCGCTTCCTGCGGCCGACGCCGCGGCTGGCCGGGCCCTGCGCGAGGAGCCCGGCGCGGCCGAGATCGCGGTCACGGTCACCGAGCGCTTCCAGGGCCGCGGCATCGGGCGCCTGCTGCTCGACGCGTTCCGCCCCGCCGCCAGTGTGGGCGTCACCACTTCGTCTACCTGGCCGACCCGGGCAACCGGCCGGTGCTGCGGATGCTGCGTTCCCTCGGGTCCAGCTCGCCTTCCACGACGGGCTGGTCCAGGGCCGTCAGCCCTCACGCGGCGCACCCGCGGCCTCGCGGGGAGGGCTGGCGCTGTTCTGCGACCATACTCTGTCGCTGATCGCCAACGGGCTGCTCGTCTCCGCCTTCGGCCTCGGCGCCGGCCTGCTGCCGACTGCTGGGACTTCCACCTGCAGGTGAGCGCCGTGCCGGCACTGGCGGCGGCACTGCTTGTGACGGTCGCCTCTGCACCGCGTTGGGCCTGGCGCTCGGCGCGGTTGGCCTGCGCGCCAAGGCGTCAAGGAGGTCTGGCTGGGATCGAATCTCGCCTACGAGCTGATGTTGCTGCTATGCGGCGTGAACATGCCCCTGGCGAGCCTGCCCGCCTGGCTGGCCACGGTCGGGCGCGTCCTGCCGCTCGCCCATGGCGCCCAGGCCGTCCGCGAGGTGGCCGCCGGATCAGGTCCCTGCCCGGGGTGGACGCGCTGCTCAGCCGCGAGGCACTGATCGGCGCGGCCTACGCCGCGCTCGGCCATGGCCTGCTCCGGCTGTTCGAGGCAGAGGGCCACAGGACCGCCACGCTCGACAGGCTGTAGCATCGGGCACGCTCGTGGCCGGGCGCGGGAGGGCGCATGACACAACCGGTGCTTGTGGCCGTTGACGACGACGGCGATGTCCTGGCCGCGCTCCAGGCCGCCCTGGCCAGGCGCTACGGAACCGACTACCAAGTCCTCGCCGAGCGCTCTGCCGCAGCGGGTCTCCAGACGCTGGAGCGGCTGCGCCGACAGGACGTGGCAGTCGCGCTGATCATCGCCGACCAGTGGATGCCGTATATGACCGGCTTGGACCTGCTGGCCCGGGCGCGCCAGCTGCACCCCTCAGCCAGGCGGATGCTGCTCATCGGTGTCTGGGACCGCAGCGCCAACCAGCCGATGAGCCAGGCGATGACGCTGGGACGGTTGGACGGCTGGGTGCTGAAGCCGTGGGACCCCGCCGAGGAATACCTGTACCTGCCGGTCAGCGAGCAGCTCACTGAGTGGATCCGGGCCACGGGCCAGCCGGGTTTTGTGGCCATCCAGATCGTCGGGGAGCAGTGGACGCCACGCAGCCACGAGATCCGCGACCTGCTGGAGCGCAACGCCATCCCCTACCGGTTCCACGCCCATGACAGCGAGGCCGGCCAGCAACTGCTACGCGAGCGCGGGCAGGACGGTACCCGTCTGCCGGTGCTGGTCCTGTTCGACGGGCGGGTGCTGGTCGACCCGACCAACGCCGAGGGCGCCGCCGCCATCGGCCTGGCGACCCGGCCCGAGGCGGGCCGCTACGACTTGGTCGTGGTCGGCGCCGGACCGGCCGGGCTGTCGGCGGCCACCTACGGCGCCTCCGAAGGGCTGCGCACACTGATGCTGGAGCCCGAGGCACTGGGTGGGCAGGCCGGCAGCAGCTCGCTGATCCGTAACTACCTCGGCTTCCCGTACGGGGTCAGCGGCCGTACTCTCGGCCAACGAGCCTCTGCGCAGGCGATCCTGTTCGGCGCGGAGCTGGTCTACGCCCGCGCAGCGGGACTGCGCCCGGCCGGGCAGGACCGCGTGGTCACCCTGGCCGACGGCAGCCAGGCGGTCGGCCGCGCGGTGCTCGTTGCCACCGGCGCCGCCTACCGTCGGCTGGACGCGCCCGGTGTCGAGGAGCTGGTCGGCGCTGGGGTGTTCTACGGGGCGGCGGTCAGCGAGGCCCCGGCGATGACCGGCAGCCGGGTTTTCGTGGTCGGTGCCGGCAACTCGGCCGGCCAGGCCGCCATCCACCTGGCCAAGTACGCCGATCGGGTCACCCTGCTGGTCCGCGGCGATTCCCTGAGCCGGGGCATGTCCGACTACCTTGTCAAGGAGCTCCAGGCCAACGACGCCATCGCCGTCCTCCTGGGCACCCAGGTCGTCGCGGCTGGCGGGGCCGGCCGGCTGGAGCACCTCAGCCTGCAAGACGCCCGGACTGCCACCACCGAGACAGTCCCGGCCGCGGCCCTGTTCATCCTGATCGGCGCCCAACCCCGGACCGAGTGGCTGGCCGGAACGCTGCAGCTGGACGAGCACGGGTTCGTCCTGACCGGCCCCGATCTGCTCCAGGGTGGCCAGCCGCCGTCGGCCTGGCCGCTGGACCGCCTCCCCCTGCTGCTGGAAACCAGCCTCCCCGGCGTCTTCGCCGCCGGCGACGTGCGCCACCGGTCGATCAAGCGGGTGGCCTCCGCGGTCGGGGAGGGCTCGATCGCCATCCAGCTCGTCCACGACTACCTCGGCGAGCATTGACAGCGGGTGCGCGGGTTGGATGGTGGACGTCTGTTGGCGTCTCTGGCGGCCGCCGGTCAGGCGGATGGGCGGGTGAAGCCGCGGACGATGGCGGCGATGGCGTGGGCGAACAGCTCGTCTGGGGCGGCCTGGGGGTCGGCGAAGCGTTCGATGGTGAAGCCGTTGGCGAGCGCGATCAGCGCGGTGGCGACCTGGTCGCGTGGGAGGGTGAGTTCGGCGCCGGTGTCGTGGGCGATGCCTTCCACGATGCGGCCGATGAGGGCCCGCAGGCGGGCGTGGCGCTCGGCGAAGCGGGCGGCGGCCTTGGGCTCGCGGACGGCCTGGTTCCAGAAGTCGACCAGCAGCAGGTAGGCCTCGCGCTCTTGCTGGAGCATCGCCACGAACCGGCGGGCGGCCTCCAGCGGCTCGGCGCCGCGGCTGAGCGCGGCGTCGGCGGCCTGGTAGACCCTGGCCAGGCGCGCGTCGATGCGCTCTTCCACCAAGACCAGGAACAGATCCTCCTTGCCGTTGAAGTTGGAGTAGATGGCGCCGTGGGAGTAGCCGGCCTCGGCGGCGATGGCGGCGACCGTGGCGCCTTGGTAGCCGTCGCGCGCGAAGACCCGCTCGGCGGCGTCCAGCAGTTGCGCGCGGATCTGCCGCTGTTGTTCGTCGCGGCGTAGCCGGTGGGGCGGTTTGGGTTCGGCCATGTCGGGTAAGGATAGCATCCGAGTTACGCCTTAATCCGGATGACACTGTCATTGGAGGCGATGGCATGAACCTGTCGCTTGCCGCGCTTGGCATGCTGGCGTGCATCGCGATCATGGCGGTGGTGGTGCCGCTGGGGGTACGGGTCGCCCGCGGTGTTCGCCACGCCACGGCCGGGCGCGCGCCTGACCGGGCCACCGCCGGTGCGCAGGATCCACCCTCGACCGCCAATGACGGTCATGCCGGTGAGGCGGCAAGGGCGGACGCGCGGCGGCGGGACGGCCCCGCGCGCGGGCGGCTGGGGTGCGCCGCGACCCGCAGCGCTGGAGGGTTGAGCCGCCGATGGTCGCGGTCTCGTGGGGCGTGGCTAGCGTGAGCGAACGTGTCGACGTGGTCGTGGTGGGCGGTGGCCAGGCCGGGCTGGCCGCCTCCTACTACCTGGCTCGCGCGCAGGTTGAGCACATTGTTGTGGACGCCGAGCGGCGCGTCCGGGGACGCCTGGCGGCGGCGCTGGGACTCACTGGAGCTGTTCTCCGCCGCGCGCTACAGCCACCTACCGGGCCTGCCGTTTGCAGGGGACCAGGAGCGCTTCCCCGGCAAGGATGAGGTCGCCGACTACCTGGAGGGCTACGCGCGCACCTTCGACCTGCCGATCAGGCTCACCACCCGGGTCCGCTCGTTGCAGGCGATCGACACCGGCGGCTACCGGATCGACACCGACGCCGGCGCCTTCGAGACTGGCCAGGTCATCGTCGCTACCGGCGCCTACCAGCAGCCCGTGGTCCCTGCGTTCGCTGCCAAACTGGGCGGCGAGGTGGTTCAGCTTCACAGTGCACAGTACCGCAACCCCCAGCAGCTCGCCGCCGAGCAGGTGCTGGTGGTGGGGTCGGCCAACTCCGGCGCCCAGGTCGCCGAGGACCTGGCCGCCAGCCACCGGGTGCACTTGGCGCGCGGCCAGCGGCTTCCTCGGCTGCCGCGCCGCATGCTCGGCAAGAGCCTGCACTGGTGGGGCGACCACTTCGGCCTGCTCACCGCCCCCCTGGAGGGCAGCCTGCGGGGCCGCACCCAGCGCGGCGACCTGCTGATCGGGACCAGCCTCACCCAGCTCGCCCGGCGTGGCGTGCACCTGCTCGGCCGGGCTGTGGACGCCTACGGTTGCACGGTCCGGTTTGCCGACGGGCAGACGCTACAGGTGGAGGCGGTCGTGTGGGCGACCGGCTATCGCCCGGACTACGCCTGGATCCGGGTGCCCGTGCTCGACGAGCGCGGCGTGCCGCGCCACCGTCGTGGCGTGACCCAGGCGCCGGGCCTGTACTTCCTGGGCATGCACAACCAGTACTCGCGCGGCTCGTCACTGCTCGGCTTTGTGCGCCACGACGCCGCGTTCATCGTTGACCGGGTCTGCGAACAGGTCGCCGCCACACCGGGGCGAGCATGACCGGCGGTCCACCATGACGATGAAGCGGAGGTGCTCGGTGCGTGAAGCAGATCGGTCTGCTCGGCGGCATGAGCTGGGAGTCATCTGATCGACGTTTCATCATCAATGCAGGTCAAGAGCGCCATTCACGATGAAATATTGGCAATCCTGCTCCGGCAGCGATCCAGTGAATGTCGCCCTCGGTGATGAGGGTGTCGTGCGAGCCGGGGGCTGGCAACCGAGCCAGTCTCCAGCGGCTGAGCCGCCCTACGACGATCCTCAGCGACACCACGTCGTGCGACTTGACTAGGTTGCCTTCCTCACCCTTCCCCTCGTGCCCATAGCAGTTGGCGTGAGCCCAAGCTGCGGAGACGCTCCCCGGCCGCCCACGGGGATGGCGCACGTGGCGACGAGCAAGCCGTCCAGCGCTGGCCCGAGCAACCGAAAACTCAACCCAACCGGTCGCGTTCAGAGGTCGAAGCGGTTGCGGAACCGCTCGACCTGCAGCCCGTCGGCGCGGAGCACCCCCAGCTCGACCGCAGCCGGGAAGTCGGTGTCGTTGGCGTACAGCAGGCAGCAGAAGAAGAACGTCCCTGGCGTGTTGGCGATCTCCCGCTCCAGCGCACGGTAGCGGCGGCCCTCCACGGACCATCCCCGGTTGAGCTCGCGGTCCTGGGCAAAACATGTTCGGTCCGAAGGTGCCGCCGGCGGCGTGGGCCACCATGTGGCCCTTGTCGAGAGGTCGGTCTGCGCGGCCTTGTGGTGAGGGATACCCCGCTGGTAGGCCTCGTCGCGGGGCCGTGGCGCGGGCCGGGAGCGTCCCCAGGCGGCAACGGTCCGGTCGGCCCGTTCGGCGCCTGCCGCACTGGCCAGATCAAACAGGAATCGGGCTCCGTCCGAATCGAACTCCAGCAAGGAGGCATGCGGTACCCGGGACCAGTACATCTCGGCCCACGCCCGTGACAGGTGGCTACCCAGCTCCTCGGGCCCGACATGGCCAGCCAGCGCAGCAGCCGCCACGGAGGCATAGTCAACATCCGGTACCAGGCCCACGCCTCTCATTGTGGGCTGAGTGACGTGGGCCCGCCGTGCCAGCCCCACCAGCCGCCGCCGGCCCCCAGGCGCCGGCCGTCCCGCGGGGTCTGCTACGCCGAGGTTCATTGTCACTCCAGCGCCAGCTTGCTCGAGTGTGAGGGGTTTCGCACCTGCTCTGCATTGGGCATTGACGTACTTGACACCCCCGCATCTGCCCATGGTCCCTGACCCATTCCTAGGACTTGGTACAGGTCAGACCGTCCTAGCAGTACTCTGTTAGCTCTTGCGGAGGTGCTGCTGTTGGGTGTACCTGTGAAGCGAGATCACCAAGCTGAAAGGAGCCCGCCACCACCACTGGTGGCACGCAATGACACCCACACAACTTCGCCGCATCCGCACC
>WNFU01005035.1_pt1 | contig 16631 bp, 16 predicted proteins | sample 5400121 | NCBI WGS metagenome assembly WNFU01 (sample SAMN13153360, study PRJNA577476) | soil metagenome | isolation source: 100 cm soil or saprolite under grassland replicate 1 | place: USA:California | collected 2016-06-15
ACGGACCCCGTCGCCCCCTACCGCACCCGCCCGTCGCCTCCGGTGGAGCGTGATCGTTAACAGAACTTCGCGGACGGGACACCGCTCATCAGCTTCGCCGAAGGAGAGTCTGCTCGACCTCGCGACGCGGATCGACGGGTAGGCGATCTATGCCTGGGGGCGGATGTTCTGGTTCATGTGGAAAAAGTTCTGCGGATCGTATTTCGCCTTGACCTGCTGGAGACGTCGATGGTTCGGCCCATAGGCGGCGGCGACGGGATCGCCGGGTTCGTCGTCACCGAGGTAGTTCACGTACCGGCCGGAGCCCATGAACGGCTGCATCGCGGTGTAGGAATCCCGAGCCCAGGCGATGCAGGCGTTGTTGTCTTTCGGATCCATCCACTCCGAGAATACGAGCAGGTTGTTGCCCGGCGCACGGTGTGGGAATGCGGTGTCCGTGACGCCAACTCGAGTGACCGCGCCATGGAAATTCTCGAGGAGCAACTGACCCATCGGCGTCGGGCACTTCGCGAAGCAATCGATCATCGTGCGAATCGCCTCGTCGCTCAGGCTGGACAGGAAGTTTGATTTCCAGTAGTTGAGCGCGCCGCGGGGATAGGCCGCGTCCAGCATCGCGTTGACCTGGGAGTACGGCATCGGGCCGATGACGTCCATCGCGGGCGTGCCGAACTTCTTGATCGGCTGTGCGGCGGTCTCGCCGGCGCCGAGCGGCCCGCAGTGACAGACCACCAGGGCTACCAGCTTCATCCCCGATCCATCGGGCGCATGAATCAGGCCGCCGAATACCGTGAACTCGTCGGGGAGCGACGCCGTCACGTCGCGGAAGAACCTGAGCACATCCCAGGCCGCGCTGAACGGATAGGCGATGAGACCGCCCGTGACGATGGGTCCGATCGGGTGCAAGCGATATTCGAAGGAGGTCGCCACGCCGAAGTTGCCGCCGCCGCCGCGGAGCGCCCAGAACAGGTCCGCGTTGTCGTCCTTGCTGGCCGTCAGGATTCTGCCGTCCGCCAGGACGAGGTCGACCGAGAGGAGACTGTCGAGGGCGAGGGCGTGCTTGCCCATGAGCCAGCCAAGGCCGCCCCCGAGCGTCAGGCCCGCGATGCCCGTCGTCGAGACCACGCCTCCCGTCGTCGCGAGACCATGGAGCTGCGTTTCACGGTTGAACTCGTTCCACGTGAGGCCCCCCTGCGCGCGGGCGGTGCGGGCCTTCGGATCGACGTGAATGCCCTTCATGAGCGACAGGTCGATCATCAGGCCGCCGTCGATCGTCGCGCGCCCCGCGACGTTGTGACCGCCTCCCCGGACGGCGACTTCGAGCTTTCGATCGCGCGCCATCTTCACGGCATCGGCGATGTCGGCCAGACCACGGCAGCGGGCGATGAGCGCCGGCCGCTTGTCGATGAGACCGTTATGGACCTTCCGGGCTTCGTCATAACCGGCGTCGCCCGGGCGGAGGAGTTGTCCGGTGAACGTGCTGGCGAGCGCGGTCACGACGTCAGAGAGCGAAGAGACATCTGTCATCACACGGCCCCTTTCCCCGGGTGTTCGGCGTCGCACATCCTATCACAGCAAGAGACCGTCAGCGGTCGAGCTCGACCAGATATTCCTTGATGCGGCCAGCGTCGGGCGCGTCGGGCTTGAGCGCCAGATACTTCTGGAAGGCCGTCTTCGCCCGCTCGTTGTCCTTCTGCTGGTAGTAGAGGAACGCCAGCTGGCGGAACGGATCGGGGAAGGCCGGATCGAGCTCGGCAGCCCGCTCGTACCGCTCCAGCGCCTTCTGGGCCTTGTCGGCCTTATCCGCGGCATCCCGCGCCCGCTGCGACTGCAGGCGGTGGAGCTCGCCGTAGTAGAGCTGAGCCACTGGATCCCTCGGGGTGATCGTGAGCACGCGGTCGAGCTGCTCTCCCGCGAGCTTGAACCGGCCGGCCTGGATATCGAGACGCGCGTTCTCGCGGACGACCGTCCGCATCCGCAGCTCGAACTCGTGGGTATTCCTCACGGTGTCCGGCGCGGCGGCAGCAACGGCGTAGGTCGTCTTGATCAGGTCAGTGGTGGTTTCGACCCGCTCCGTGAGCTTGGGATGGCTGCCGAAGAAAAAGGTCTCGAGGCTTCCACGGTCCCTGGACTCCCGCCGCAGCCGGTCCAACACCTTCGGCGCCTCCTTCGGGTCGTAACCGGCGCGGACCAGGTTCGCCATCCCTCCCGCGTCCGCCTCGCGCTCGAAATCGCGCCCATAGCCGTTGATCGCGGCGATGGCGGCCAGCTGGAGGCCGAGGCCGAGGAGCACGTTCGCGGTCTGACTCAGGACCACGGTGCCGATGTAATCTCCCGACCCCGCGCGGGAGCCGGCGGCCACCGCGACGCCGATCGAGGCGGCGACCGCCGCGACGGTGAAGGGAACCTGCTGGTTCTGAGCGTCGCGCGTGAACCTGAGCGCGTGGCGGTTGGTCACGTGAGTCATCTCGTGGCCGAGGATCATCGCCAGCTGCGCCTCATTGTTGAGGCGGGCCAGGAGCCCGGTATGGATGTAGACCCGCCCGTTGGGCATCGCGAACGCGTTCAGCGTCGGGTCGCGCAAGACCTCGAACTTGAACCCTGGCCCTCCGGCCTCGCGCACGTCGTCGGGCGTAAGCTTGTCGCCGATCTTGGCGAGGTATTCGTCGAGGAGCGGGTCGTCGTAGGGTTTGGACTTCTTCTGGAGCTGCGCCTCCTCCTTCTCGGCCTGAGCCCAGAGATTGAGCTCGTCGACCTCCGGCTTGAAGGGCTTCCCGGCGGCGCCCATCGGCGCCACGCTCCGTGAGGCGCAGGAGACGGTGAGGAGGGATACGATGACGAGCCACGCGACCGAACGGTAGGCGACTCGCCAGGCGCCTTGCGCCAGCATTCGATCAGTTTACTGCTTAGTTCTTCTCCGCCAGCGTCTGGCGGATCCGTCTCAGCTCCTCCTTGAACGCCGCGGCGTCCCGCGCCTGGGGGTACCGGGTGAGATAGCGCTCCCACTCGGACGCCCCGCGGTGGAGCTCGCCGAGCTTGATCAGGACGGTCCCGCGATCGCGCAGATGGGTCGGCGCGTCAGCGTCGACGACGAGGAGCCGGTCGATCACGGCGAGGGCCTTGGTCCAGTCTTCTCGCCGCGCGTAGATACCCTCGAGATTTCTGAGCATCCGCACGACGATCTGAGCCTTCGACGTCGGGGCAAAGTGCTCGTCAGTGAGCTTCACGGGGCGCCCGACGGCGCGCGACGCGACCGCTTCGGCTTCGGCTCGCTCCAGAACACGGCCGCCACCGAACGGGTCGAGGACCACCAGCTCGCCACCGATCCTCGCGCCAACGCAGAAATGGCCCGGCAGGCCGATGCCCGAAATCTCCAACCCGACCCGCCGCCCGACTTCCATGATCACGACCGCGAGGGTGATCGGGATGCCGAGCCGGCGATCGAGAACGTCGTTGAGGCAGCTGTTGCGGGGATCGTAGTAGTCCTCGGCATTGCCGCGAAACCCCTCCCCGGCGAACAGGAAGTCGCACAGCCGGTCGAGGGCGCGCCGACCTCCGCCGGCCGTCGACACCGCCGAGCGCGCGGCGAGCTCGTCGAGCTCGGCCAGCGAGCGCATGGGCGGAAGATCCGGGTACTCGATCCGCGCGACCGCGAGCGCGGCACTGGCTAGATCCATCGCGGGCCCCTTCACGAGGTCCCTGAACTCGTGAAGCGCCCGGTCCATCTTTTTCACAGACTCGCCTCGCCTGCGGCTGCGGCTCGCCCTGCGTCAGCAGCCCGGGGCGTGGTGGATGCCCGCCATCGCGAGCGCCTTCTTCTGGAGCTCGTCGGCAAGCTCGAGCGTTGTGCGCGCCGCGCTCGACGCCGCGGCCTGCGCGGCCGGCGTCGTCGCGAGCCGGAGCAGGAGTGTCCGGCCCAACTCGTGGTGATAACGCTCGTCCGGCTCGATCACGTCGCGATACATCGCGGCGGTCTCGCGATCACCCGCGTGCTCGCAGAATTCGATGAACTGCCGGTTCTTCACGACCGCGATCGCCTCGCGGGTGAACTGGCCGGCGGCGACGCGCTCGACCGTCGACTGGAGGGTGTCCAGGTACTGGAAGAGCGGGCCGTAGCCCTTCGCGAGCAGATCGAACGATTTCGCGTCGAACCCGAGTCCGCGAAGCCGATCCGCGATCATCCGGTAATGCTTGGCCTCGTCCCCGACCTGCCGCGCCAGCGCGAGCTTGACGTCCACCTCGTCGGTGGTGACGAGCCAGCGCGCCGCGATCTCGGTGGCCTCGATTTCGTTCTTGAGCGCGACCTTCAAGAGATTGAGGACGTTCAGGTCGCCCTCGACCTCCGGCTTCAAGGTGTCGTCGGGCGCCAGCAGGCTCAGTCGCCGCTGGTTCTCCCCCTCGAGCTGAGCGACAAACTCCTCGGCTGTCATGCAGTGACTCCTTCTTTCAGGAGGCGCGGCAGCTCCTGCGTGAGCGTCTCCTTGGTTACGACGCGATCGCACCGCGGGTGCCAGGCTTGGGTCTGTCGCGCCAGTGCGTGGGTGGTGAATCCGAGCACCGGCGGACGCGCGCCCTCGAGGGTCGCGAACACGAGCTCGTAGTCGTAGCCGGCCGTCAAATCGAGCAGGACGAGCCGCGGGACACGGCCGAGCGACGTCGCGACCTGCTCGGGCGTCTTCGCAAACTCGATCGGCACCCCGGCGAGCCGGGCCGTCTCCCGTATACGAGCGACAAAAAACAGGTCGCTGACGATCGCGAGGACCGGGGCGGAGGTCTCTCCCCCACTCCCGCCGCCCCGGTCCTCGCGCGGGTCAGTCGGCCTGTTCACGGATGCCGAGCCAGTGCTTGTTCCACTCGGCGACATGGGTGAGCGTGGAGAGATCGCGCATGCGGTCGAGGTAGACGGTCCCGTGCAGGTGGTCGGTCTCGTGCTGGGTGACCCGCGCGAAGAAGTCCTTCGCGACGAGGTCCACCACCTGCCCCTCCCGATCGAGACACTGAAGACGCACTGCCGTGTAGCGGGGCACCATCCCGCGCATGTCGGGAACCGAGAGACAGCCCTCCCAGCCCTCTTCCTTCTCGTCCGTCAGCGGCGTGATGACGGGGTTGACGAGCACCATCAGGGGAACCGGGGACGCATCCGGGTAGCGCGGGTTGCCGAGGACCTCGAGGACGGCGATCTGCTGGAGCGTGTGCACCTGGGTCGCCGCCAGACCGGCGCCGTCGTACTCGCGCATCGTCTCGATCATGTCGTCGATGAGGCGCTGAATCTGGGGCGAGCGAATGGACCGTGGATCGACCGGCGCGGCGACCTGCCGCAGCACCGGATGACCGAGGCGCGCGACCTTCAGAATCGCCATGACAGAGTGAATCTTACCATGGCGTCACTTCGTCTCGATGCGCCCGACCTTACGGACGCCCTCGGCCAGACGGCCCGCGTCGGCCTCGAAAAACCTGGCGAACTCTGCGCCTTGCTTGAACACGATCGGGGTCTCGATCTTCTCCATCGCCCCCTTGAAGTCGGGGTCGCTGGCGGCCGCGCGCAGCGTGTCCCGGAGCTTCGCGAGCACGGGCTCCGGGGTGCCCTTGGGGGCGAAGACGCCGGCCCAGATGTAGAACTCGGCGTCGGGGAAGCCCAACTCCTTGAACGTCGGCACCTCGGGGAGCGCGACGACACGCTTGTCCCCCCACCCGGCGAGGGCGCGGAGCTTGCCGGCCTTGATATGCGGAAGGACCACCGCCGGGCCCGAGGCGAGCGCGTCGACGTGGCCGCCGAGGACGGCGGTCAGGGCCGGTCCTCCGCCGGCATACGGCACGTGGCGCAGCTTGATGCCGGCCGCGTGTGACAGGAGCTCCATCGCCATGTGAAGCGTGCCGTACACCCCCGAGGAGCTATACGAAATCTGCCCTGGCCGTCTCTTCGCGTCCTCGACGAACTCGGCCGCCGTCTTCCAGGGCTTGTCGGCGGGTACGACGAGGATCGTCGGGTCGGCCGAAATGAGCGCGATCGGTGCGAACTGGTCCACGGTGAAGGCGGGCGGCCGCCCGAAGAGCTTGTCGGCCTCCGGAATGATCGAGATCGAGGACAGCGCCAGGAGCAGGGTATAGCCGTCGGGCTTGCTCGTCGCCACGAATTGCATCCCGACGGCGCCCGCCGCCCCCGTCTTGTTCAGCACCCCGACCGGATTCTTCAGCACCTTCTCCATGGCAGCCGCCACCGGCCGCGCCGTGAGGTCGGCGATACCCCCCGGCGGAAAGGGCGCGACCATGGTGATCGGCCGCGATGGATACGGCTCCTGGGCCGACGCCACCGCCACGGTGGCGAGCACCGCGAGCGCGCACACTCGAGAAAGCCTCATGGGTGTTCATCTCCCTTCTCGGCGACGGCGAGCCGGGCGCGCCAGTCGAGCCCCCGCGTGACAAGCGGCTGGAGCCCCAGCGTTATCAAGATCAGGCCGACGCCGAGCAGCGTGGCGGAGATCGGCCGCGCCACGAAGATCGAGTACTGGCCGTCCGACATCGCGAGCGACTGGCGCAGCGCCATCTCGAGCATCGGCGCCAGAACCACGCCCAGCACGATGGGCGCGGTCTCGAAGTCGAGCTTCCGGAGGAGGTATCCGAGCCCGCCCATCAGGAGCATGATCCACACATCCACGACGCTGCCGTTCACCGCGTAGACGCCCAGGATGCAAAACGCGAGGACCGACGGGTAGAGGATCGCATACGGCACTCTCAGGAGGTTCACGAACACGCCCACGAGCGGCAGGTTGAGGATCAACAGGACAACGTTGCCGACGTACATGGATGCGATGAAGCCCCAGAACAGCTCGGGCTGCTGCTTGATCAGGAGGGGGCCCGGCGAGACGCCGTGCACCATCATCGCCGCAAGCATCACCGCCGGGATCGGCCCGGAAGGCACGCCGAGGGCGAGCATCGGCACGAACGCGCCGGAGGTCGCCGCGTTGTTCGCCGATTCGGGTCCCGCCACGCCCGCCACGGCGCCCTGACCGAATTCCTGAGGCCGCTTCGCGAGCTTCCGCTCGACCGCGTACGAGACGAAGGTCGAGATGATGTGGGCCGAGCCGGGAACGATGCCGATCAGAAAGCCGAGTACCGTCCCCCGGCCGATGGGCGCGGCGGACTCGCGCCATTCCTGGCGCGTGGGAAGGAGCTCGCGAAGCTTCGGCTTGATGACCTGCGGCGGCACCGCGAGCCCGGCCGTCGCGAGGATCTCGGCGAGACCGAAGAGCCCCACCGCCACGGGTACGACGCCGATGCCGTCGCCCAGCTCGACCACGCCGTACGCGAAGCGGAAGTAGCCGGTCATCTGGTCGATGCCGATCATGCCGAGGAGAAGGCCGAGCGCGGCCATCGCGAGGGCCTTGAGCATCGAGCCGCTGCTCATGTAGGCGAGGACGAACAGACCGAGCAGCAGCAGCGCGAAGTACTCCGGTGGCCCGAAACGCAGCGCGAACGAGGCCAGCGGCGGCGCCAGGAGCATCAGGGCGACCACGCTCACGGTGCCGGCGACGTACGAGCCGACCGCGGCGACCGCGAGAGCAGCGCCGGCCCGGCCCTTCCGGGCCATCGCGTAGCCGTCGATGCACGTCATGACCGAGGCGGCCTCGCCCGGTATCCGCATCAGAATCGAGGTCGTCGAGCCGCCGTACATGGCGCCGTAGTAGATGCCGGCGAGCATGACGATCGCGCGCGTCGCATCGAGGCCGAAGGTCGCCGGGAGCAGCAGGCTGATGCCGGCGAGCGGCCCGACGCCCGGGAGCACGCCGACGAGCGTTCCCACGACGCAGCCGACGAAGGCATACCAGAGGATGACCGGCGAGAGCGCGATGGAGAAGCCGAGGGCGAGGTTCTGCAGCGTCTCGGCCATCAGATCCCGAAGGGGCCGCGCGGGAGCGGCACCCGGAGGAACGTGTCGAAGAGGAGAAAGGCGACGGCGGCGAAGGCGATGGCAAACACAGCGCTGAAGACGAGGCCCCTGCGCTCAACGCCGAGCAGGAGAAACGCGAGCGACAGGGCGATCGTCGTCCGGAAGCCGAGCCGCTCGAGCGCCAGCGCGGCGAACGCGCAGACGCCGAAGATCGCCACCGCATGACGCCACTCGGTCCAGCTGACGGTCGACAGCGCGGGCGCCTTCCCCGCGAGCACGACCAGAAGAGCGCCGAAGCACAGGAGCACCGCCGCGAGCGCGACGGGCATGTACGCGGGGCCGGGATTGCGGAGGCTACCGAGGGGCAGGCGCCGGCTCTCCCAGAAGACGACCAGCGCGAGCAGCACGAGCGCCCCGCCAGCGACCCGGTCCGTCGTCAGCATCGCCGCGATTCCTAGCGTCCCGTCCGCGAAGTTCTGTTAACGATCACGCTCCACCGGAGGCGACGGGCGGGTGCGGTAGGGGGCGACGGGATCCGTTCCCGCCTCGTCCCCTGCGGACGCGATGCGCCCGGATGGACCCCAGCCGCACCCGAGCAGCGAGCGCGGGCCGCGTGGTCCCGCCGCCCCCTACCGCACCCGCCCGTCGCCTCCGCCTGCGGCGAAGTCTTAACATGAGTTCGGGGACGGGGGCCTAGCGCTTCGCGGAAAGCGCCCGCCAGACCTTCTCGGGCGTGAGCGGCATGTCGAGATGGGTGACGCCGAAGGGCGAGAGCGCGTCCACGACCGCATTCACCAACGCGGGGGGGATCCCGATCGTGCCGGCCTCGCCGATCCCCTTGGCGCCGAGGGGATTGCGCGGCGAGGGCGTGTGAGCATGACCGATCTCGGCGTGCGGGACGTCGTCCGCCCGCGGGACCGCGTAGTCCATGAGCGTGCCACTCAGGAGATGGCCGTCCCGGTCAAGCACGGCGTCTTCCATCATCACCTGGCCCCAGCCCTGGGCGAGCGAGCCCTCCAGCTGGCCGTCGGCGAGGAGCGGGTTCACGATGGTCCCCGCGTCGTCCACCCACACGATCCGCTCGGGTGTCACCGTTCCCGTGTCGCGATCGACGCGCACCGACACGACGAAGGCGCCCGCGCTCCAGACCTCCCCCTCCGGGCTGAAGAAGCGCGTCGCCTCGAGCCCGGGCTCGGCGCCGGGCGGGAGTCCTGCGCCGCGGTAGGCAAACTCCGCGACGCGCGCCCAGCTGACCACGCGCCCGGGCGCACCGACGACGCCGAAGCCTCCGTCGACCGCCACCACGTCGCCCGCGCCGGCCTCCAGGAGGCCCGCGGCGAGTCCTCGCGCCTTTTCCCGCACGTCGCGCGACGCGAGCGCCAGCGCCGACCCGCCCAGGGCGACGCTCCGGCTCCCGAACGTGCCGATGCCCTGAGGCGCGCCGAGCGTGTCACCGTGACGGACGGTCACCGCTTCCGGCAGGACACCGAGCTCGTCGGCGACGATCTGGGCGAACGTGGTCTCATGGCCCTGGCCGTGGGCGCTCGAGCCCGTGACGGCGAGCACGGCACCGGTCTGCTCCACTCGAACAAGCCCGCTCTCCCACCCGAGGCCGGACGGCTCGACGTAGACGGCGACCCCGACGCCGACAACTTCACCCTGTTCGCGCCGTGCCGCCTGGGCCCGCCGGAGACTCGCGTAGCCGGCCGTGGCCAGCGTGCCGTCCAGTAGCCCGGCGTAGTCGCCGGAGTCATAGACCTGCCCCGTGGCGGTCTTGAAGGGAAACCGCTCCCGCGGGATCAGGTTGCGTCGCCTGAGCTCGACCGGATCGAGCCGGAGAGACCGCGCGGCCTCGTCCACGAGGCGCTCGATCAGGAACGCGGCCTCGGGCCGGCCCGCGCCCCGGTAGGCGCCGACCGGCGGAGTCGTCGTGAAGACGCCGACCGATTCGATGTCGACGTGCTCGACGAGGTAAGACCCCGGCAGGCAACGGCCGTGGTTCTGGGGCGTGCCGCCGACAGTGACGGCGAGGCTTGAGCCTAACGGCTGGCGAATTCGGGCGCGAAGCCCCGTGATTCGTCCGTCGGCGTCGAGAGCGAGCTCGCCCGTCGAGCGACCACCGCGGCCGTGGTTGGTCGTGAGCAGGTCCTCGGCCCGAGTCGAGACCCACTTCAACGGCCGCCCGAGCCGGCGCGCGAGCCAGGCGACGAGGACCTCTTCCCGGTAGGGCCCACCCTTCACGCCGAATCCGCCGCCGACGTCGGGAGCGATCACGCGAACGCGCGCTTCGTCGAGCCCGAGCATGCGCGCGAGCGAGGAGCGAATCCTGAACGGCGCCTGCGTCGAGGTCCACACCGTCAGCTCGCCGGTATCCGCGTCCCAGCGGGCGAGCGCCCCGCGGGGCTCGAGCGGGACGCCGCACAGGCGCTGCTGCTGCACGGTCAGCGTCACGCGGTGGGCCGCCTCGCGGAAGGCGCGGTCGGGATCGCCGTGGCGCCATGCAACGGCGAGCGCGCGGTTGTCGCGACTCGCCTCGACCACCTGCGGCGCTCCAGCCGCCAGGGCGCCGTCCGGATCGGCGACGCCGCCGAGCGGCTCGTAGTCGACCCCGATGCGCTCGGCCGCGTCCATCGCAATATAGGACGACTCGGCGACCACCGCCGCGACCGGTACGCCCTGAGCGCGAACGATACCGGCCGCCAGCAGCGGATACTCGGGGATGACCGTGCCGGGGGCCAGCCGCATCAGCGGCACCGGCCCGATCGGGCCGAGATCCTCGGGCATGATGACCGCGACGACCCCCGGCATTCGCCTCGCGGCACTCGCGTCGAGAGAGCGGATGCGCGCGTGGGCGTGGGGGCTCCGCGTCAGAGCCATGTGCAGCACGCCGGCGACCGCGAGGTCGTCGACGAAACGTCCACGCCCGGTCACGAGAGTCCGGTCTTCCCGACGCCGCATCGGACGTCCAACCCATCCGGCCGTCCCGGTCGCGGGCATCACGCTCTCTCGCCTTCGGGGCGGTAACCCACGAGCTCCAGCAAATTACCGTCCGGGTCCACGAAGTAGAGACAGTCGTGGTCGCCCCAGTCGATCGGCGCGTGATGCGGAACACCGCGCTCGGCGAAGAGCACCAGGGCGGCCTGCAGGTCATCCCAGGCGACCTCGAAGGCGTGGTGGCTCTTGCCGAGCGGATTCCTCACCTGCTCGGGATCGGCCGGCGCGCGATCCGGCCTGAGGAACAGCGCGCACGAGGTCTCGCCGCCACGCATGAGCACCTGGTCGGCGAGACGCATCTGGACCGTCATGCCCAGCACCTCAGCGTAGAAGCGCTCGGCACGCCCGAGGTCGCGGACGTCCACACCGAAGTGATCGAGTCGCTTGATTCTCAAGACGACGACGCGCCGCTCGCGCCGAGCTTCTCGAGCGCCCACGCGGCGGCGCGGCGGACTCCTGCGTCCTCGTCGCCGAGCGCCCGGGACAGCGCGCCAACGGCGCGTCTCTCGCCGCGGTTTGCGAGGACGATGGCCGCGTTGCGCAGGAGCCCGGCGCGCTTCGTTCTTGCGAGCGCGGTCCCGCGGAACCGGGCGCGGAACGCATCCCGGTCGAGCTCGAACAGGCTCTCGAGCGGGCCAAACGATCCGGATGGTCTCAGCGCGGGCTCACGAGCGGGCTCGGCCTTGCGGTTCCACGGGCACACGTCCTGGCACACGTCGCACCCGAACAGCCACTCTCCCAGCCCGTCGCACAGTTCGCCCGGAATGTCGTCACGGTGCTCGATCGTCAGGTACGAGATGCAGCGCCGCGCGTCGAGGACGTAGGGTCCCACGAACGCGCGAGTCGGGCAGGCGTCCAGACAGGCGGTGCAGGTTCCACAGCGATCGGGCTGGCGGCGATCGAACGCCGGCGCGGCGGTCGTGAGGACGACCCCGATGAAGAAGTAGGAGCCGAGCGACGGCGTCAGGAGGTTCGTGTTCTTGCCGATCCAGCCGAGTCCGGCTCGCGCGGCGAGGTCCCGCTCGAGAACGGCGCTCGAATCAACCGCCGCCCGGGTCGTGACCCCGGCGCCCGCCGCGGCGCGAATGAAGTTGCCCAGCTCGGCGAGACGGGGTCGCATGATGTCGTGGTAGTCACGCCCTCGGGCATATCGCGAGACCGGTCGCCAATCGCTTGAGGGGGGCGTCGCCGCGTCCTCCAAGTTATAACTCACCGCCACCGCGACGACCGCGCGACAGCCCGGGAGGAGGCGCGCGGGATCGAGACGGTCGGCGCGCCCGCGATCCAGGTAGCGCATCGTTCCAGCGTAGCCGGCGTCGAGCCACTCCTCGAGCTGGGCGCCGTGCTCGGGCGGCTCGGCTGGACCGATCGCGACACGGTCGAAGCCCAGCTCGAGCGCGCGCGCCTTCACGGCGGCGCTGAGCGCGAGGGCGACCAGGGTCACGCCTTGCGCGCCTTCACGACGAGATGGGCCCGCGTGAGCGTCCGCCCGCCGTCCTCGAGGAACTTGACGTAACGAAACCAGCGACCGTCGACCTTCCACTTCTCCTGGAGCCCGACCGCCGTGGCAAGTCCCTCTTCGACTGAGGCGAACGCTTTGACGTCACGCTCGACCTCGAGGTGATCGACCGTGAATCCGGTCCGCTTGAGGAGCCGCCGTGCGCCGGTCTCGCCGTACGCGAAGCGGGAAGGCCGGCCCGTTTCCTTCCACTGGTCGGTGTGCAGCGCGACGAAGGCGAAGACCTGGCCCGCCCGGAGCGCCCGGCCGGCCCGCTCGGCGATCGCGTCGGACATGCAGAGGTAGGTCGCGACCAGGTCGGGCTTGAACGGCGCGTACTCTTCGACCTCCACGTCTCCGACGACGAACCGGACGTTCGAGAGTCTGGCGGCGGCGGCCTGCCGGCGGGCCTCGTCGATCAGCTTGGCGTCGCGATCCACGCCAACCACGGTACGACACAGGGGAGCCAGCGTCAGCGCGAGGCGGCCCGAGCCCGTCCCGGCGTCAAGCACTGTAAGCTCGGCGAGCGGTTCGGCCTTGAGACGCTCGAGAAAGACCGGGCTCAGCTGATCGGGGCGATCGACCGGTCGGGGCTCAGCCGGTGATCTCCGAGTCACCGCCGGGGCGCCGTCGCCGGGCCGATCACACCGGCTTGCGTCCGGCCCCACGTTCGGGCCCTAACCCGTGACGGCGCCATCTGATGCACTGGACACGAGGCGCGCGTACTTCGCCAGGACGCCCCAGGTGTAGCGCGGCTTCGGTCGCTTCACGCTCTTGAGGCGCTTCTTCAGCTCGGCGGCGGAGAGCTCGACGTCGAGCTTGCGTTTCTTGATGTCGATCACGATCGTGTCGCCGTTCCGGAGCGCGGCGATCGGGCCTCCGTCGGCGGCCTCGGGGGCGACGTGGCCGATCATGAATCCATGGGTCGCGCCCGAGAATCGCCCGTCGGTCATGAGCGCCACGGTGTCGCCGAGGCCGGCGCCCTGGAGCGCGCCCGTCACGTGGAGCATCTCGCGCATCCCGGGCCCGCCCTTGGGCCCCTCCCAGCGGATGACGATCACGTCGTTGGGCTTGATCTTCCGCATCTTCACGGCCTGGAAGGCGTCCTCTTCGCGGTCGAAGACCCGCGCCGGGCCGCGGTGAAGATCTCTCTTTTGTCCCGAGATCTTAGCGACGCACCCCTCGGGCGCGAGATTACCCCAGAGGATGGCCAGGCCGCCCTCGGGCTTGAGCGGATTCGCGAGGGGCCGGACGACCTTCTGGCCAGGAGCCTCGCGGGCGGCGCGCGCCTCCTCGCCGATCGTCCGACCCGTGACGGTCGGCTCGTCGGCGTGAAGCAGTCCGGCCTCGAGCAACCGCTTGGCGACGACCCCCATGCCGCCCGCGTCGTGCATCTCGGGCGCGGTGTAGGTGCCCCACGGCCGCATATCAGCGAGCAGCGGCGTCTTGCGCGAGATCTTGTCGAACTCGGCGATCTCCAGCTTGACGCCGGCCTCCTTGGCGATGGCGAGCAAGTGCAGCACCGCGTTGGCCGAGCCGCCCGTCGCCATCACGCCGGCGATCGAGTTGTGCAGCGCCTTCTTGGTGATGATCTGACGCGGCAGGACGCCTTTCGTCAGGAGATCCATGACGAGCCGGCCGGTCTCGAAGGCGACCTCTTCCTTGCGCGGATCCGTCGCCGGCACGCCGTTGAATCCCATCGGCGACACGCCGAGCATCTCGAACGCCGTCGACATCGTGTTGGCCGTGAACTGCCCACCGCAGGCGCCGGCGCCGGGGCAGGCGCGGCCCTCGATCTCGTTGAGCTCGCGGGCGTCGATCTTGCCGGCGTTGAAGGCCCCGATCGCCTCGAAGACCTCCTGGATCGTGAGCTTGCGGCCCTTGTGCTCGCCGTAGGCGATCGAGCCCCCGTAGAGCATGACGCTCGGGAGGTTGAGCCGCGCCATCGCCATGACCATCGCGGGGATGGTCTTGTCGCAGCCGGAGATGCCCACGAAGCCGTCGAAGAGATGGCCGCGCATCACCAACTCGACGGAGTCGGCGATGGTCTCGCGGCTGACGAGCGAAGCCTTCATCCCTTCGGTGCCCATCGCGATCCCGTCCGTGACGCTGATCGAGTTGAACTCGATCGGCGTGCCGCCGGCGGCCCGGATGCCTTCCTTCACCTTCTCGGCCAGCTTCCGGTGGTTCCAGTTGCAGGGCGTGACCTCGATCCAGCAGTGCGCCACGCCGACCAGGGGTCGCTTGAGATCCTCGTCGGTGAAACCGATCGCCTTGAAGTAGGACCGGGCGGCCGCGCGGTCGGCGCCGTCCAGGAGGGTCCGGCTCTTGTGCCTCGGGTCGAAGGTCATGGGGATGCCTCCTTGCGCTTGGCGACGAGGAACGTGAACTTTCCCTGCTGCACGATCTCGCCGTGCTGGTCGACGATCGAACGCTCCTCGAGCACGAAGCCGCCGTCACGCATCGGCCGCTTGGAGAGAATACGCGAGCGGGCATGCATCGTGTCGCCAACGCGGAGCGGTCTCACGATCTGCCAATCGAGCCCCACGAACGCGAGGACGGCCATGGGCGGATCCTTGATACGCCACCCCAGCCCGATCGACAGACACAGGGGCAAGACGTCGGGGACCGCGACGGGCCCGACGGGCTGCTCGCGCGTCAAGCCGAGATACATGGCGACGTGCGTCTCCGTGACGGTGATGGCCGGCGACACCTGGACACTGTGGACGACGACGTCCTCGAAGTAGGTGCCCCTCACCGGCGCTTCTCCACGATGAGGTCGGTCTCCCCCTGCTGGACGACCTCGTCGCGCTGGTTGAGGACGGTGCGCTCGAGCGTGATGAGACCGCGGTCCTCTTTGGAGAGGTCCTTCTTGGCCGTCACCTTGGCCCTGAGCCTGATCGTGTCCCCGATCTTGACCGGTGCCTTGAATTTCCAGCGCAGCCCGGCGAACGCGAGCGTCGCGTACGGCACGGACGCGCGGCTGAACAGCCCGGACTGGATCGCGAGGCAGAGCAGGCCGTGGGCGATGCGCTCGCCGAAAATCGACTGCTTCATGAACTCGGCGTCGGTGTGCAGGACGTTGTAGTCGCCGGAGAGCCCGGCGAACATCACGATGTCGGCCTCGGTCACCGTGCGCCCGGGTGACTCGCACTCCTCGCCCAGGGAAATCTCGTCGAAGTACCGCCGGTGCTCGGTCATTGGCGGGTTGAGGATATCACGCGCGCACACCGAGCTCCTTCCGGACCAACGCGGCGCCGGCGGCGAGCGCCCGAAGCTTGCCCCGGGCGACGTCGCGGGCGAGCGGCACCATCCCGCAGTTGGTGCACGGGTAGAGGCGCTCGGGCGGAACGAAGGGCAAGACGGTCCGGATGGTCGCGGCGACCTCCTCGGGCGTTTCGATCACGGCCGTCGCGACGTCGACCGCGCCGACCAGCACGTCCTTCCCTTTCAGAAGACCCAGGAGCGCGAGGGGGACGCGCGAGTTGGCGCACTCGACCGAGACCTGATCGATCCGGCTGGCCGCGAGCACCGGGAACGTCTGCTCGTACTGGCGCCACTCGCCGCCGAGGGTCGCCTTCCAGTCGACGTTCGCCTTGATCCCGTAGCCGTAGCAGATGTGAACGGCGGTCTTGCAGGGTAGCCCATCGACGGCCCGGTGGAGCGCGTCGATCCCCCACGCCCGCACGTCGTCCATGTAAACGTTGAAGGCGGGCTCGTCGAGCTGAAGCACGTCGAGACCGAGCGCCGCAAGCTCCCGGGCCTCCTCGTTGATGACCCGGGCGAACTCCATCGCCAGGCGCGGCCGGTCGCGATAGTACTCGTCGGCCAGCGTGTCCACGATCGTCATCGGCCCCGGGATCGTGAACTTGAGCTTTCGTCCTGTGTGGGCCCGCGCGAACCTGACTTCGTCCGCGTGCACCGACCGACGGCGGACCAGCGGCCCCGTCACCGTGGGTACCTCGGCCTTGTAGCGGTCGGCCCGGATACCGATCGTCACGCGCCTGGCGAAGTCGACGCCCTCGATCGCCTCGAGAAATCCGTGGACGAAGTGCTGCCTCGACTGCTCGCCGTCGGTCACGATGTCGATTCCGGCCGTCTCCTGCTCCCGCAGCGCGACCAGCACCGCGTCGCGCTTGCCCTCGGCGAGCGCCGGACCCGAGAGGCTCCACGGCGCCCACAGCACGCCGGGCTTCGCGAGCCACGAGGGTTTAGGAAGGCTACCCGCGATCGTCGTCGTGAGCACAGAGCGTT
>WNFU01008227.1_pt1 | contig 16630 bp, 21 predicted proteins | sample 5400121 | NCBI WGS metagenome assembly WNFU01 (sample SAMN13153360, study PRJNA577476) | soil metagenome | isolation source: 100 cm soil or saprolite under grassland replicate 1 | place: USA:California | collected 2016-06-15
CGCATCGGAACCGTCATCTTCGGAAGATCATTACTAAAAGACCGTGACGAAGCGGAAGTTGAGGCTATCGCGACGCGCTCAAACTGATCCATGAGCAAGCCGCGAAGCTGCCGATTTCGGAGCAAACGATAAAGAAGCTGCATCGGCTGATGCGCGGCGACATCTGGGACGCGGGGAAGTACAAAGAGGAGGATAGCGACATCGTCGAGAAGTACCCCGATGGACGCGAGCGCGTGCGATTCAAAGCCGTCGCGGCGGCAGAGAGCTCAACTTATATGAAGCGAGTAGTCGGCATGTGGGACCGCACCGTACGCGAACGATGGGTCCATCCATTCATCGCGTTAGCAGCTTTCAATCTCGACTTTCTCTGCATCCATGCATTTCGTGACGGCAACGGTCGAGTCTCTAGACTGCTGCTACTGCTCCAGTCTCATCACCTGGGCTTTGAGGTCGGTCGTTATATCAGCATTGAACGGCTAATCGAGGTGAACAAAGAGCGCTACTACGAAGCTCTGGAGCAAAACTCGCAGCGATGGCACGAGGGCGAGCACGATCCGTGGCTACGTGAACTATCTTCTTTGATCAAAAATAAAGATTCACCCTATCGGTGCTATCTCTATGGGTTGGGGTGGGTTCTCCTAGCTATGGGAATAATTGTTTACATTGCGCCGAAGCTCTTGGGGCGAACCCGTAAGAAATCGCGGTATCGTAGATGCTAAATCCCGTCATTATCCGTCATTATCCTTATCCTTCTTTTGCGGCCTCACAACTATTTTCAAGTTTAGCAGCGCGCTTTTTGCGCTCCAGTTAGAAATTGCGCCGCTTGCGCTCGTCGTAGATGAGGCAAATCAGTTCACTTAACAAAGTCACGAGCGACCAGGTAATTCCTAAACCGGGTGAGCCAAAAGCAGAATAGCAAACGCTGCGAGCGTGCATCACCGAGTGATAAAGCCTTTTGAATGGCATCCAGTCCGCATAAAGTATTCGCGCAGTAAGACGCATGTGCCGTGTCAAAAAGAGCAGGGTGGCTTTTTTGCAGTTTCAGCCAGTCAAAATTTACAGCGAGACTGCGTCGGTAAATGTTTACTTGGAAGGTTTATTGCTTTTCGCGCTCGACTCAAGTTTTTTGCCACCCTTCTCAAGTCCCTTCGTCAATTGGCCGTCTTCGTCTTTCTTCTTTTGCAGCCCGGATGGAAGCTGGCCTTTTTTCTCTGTGTATTTCTGCAGACCGGAAGGCAGCTCGCCAGCTTGACGGCCCGAGTTTTCCTTGGTCGTAGTCTTTCCGCTGCTCTTAACTTTGGTCTTACCTTCTTGCTTGGCCAAAGCAGGAGACGCCGTCAGTCCCAATGCGCCGATGACGATGAGTGCGGGCACGATCCTTGGTAGCTTCGAAATCTTCATACTTTATACTTTCTCCTTTGTTTTTTGCCACCGTGACTTTTCTGCGCGAACTAAAGCAGCAACCATGCCATAAGTTAATCGCCAACATTACGAGCATTTGGTGCGACGGAGATTCGGCAATAAGCGCTAAAAATTACCGAGCCTACGAAATTTTGTCCTGTGATTTTTTGGAGAACACCGCAGAAGCGACTGATAAGATTCGAGCAGGGTTGGCAAGCTTTGGCTATTTATCTACTACTGTCGAAGTCAACCGATAGGGCTATGACATTGGCTCATTCAGCCTGAGCCAATTTCGCAGGGGGAAGAGTCCCAGACGGAAAATTCCTGGGACAATTGTGCCAGACTTTATAATCCTCAATAGATGTGAGACAAATTGAGAATTCGAAGATTAAAATAGGAGACGAAGAACATGCACATCGACATGGATACTCACTACACACCTTTTGACGCTCTGCGCCGTCTTGACGGCAAGTTCGGCGCGGATGGATTACGGTTTGCGCAGGACCCGCGGGTCGCGGGCGATGAAGTCATTTACTATCACAAGTACACCCACCGCAAGAATTCCTCTATCCCCGATCTAAAAAAACGGCTTGCGGACATGGACATTGCACAATTCGATAAGCAGGTGCTGATTTGCGGCAGTCGCCTCACGTATTACGAGACCACGCCGGAAATGGGGCTGGAGATCTGCCGCGCCTGCAACGACGGGTCCGCGGAGGCCATGAGCTATTCCGATCGCTTTATCGGCGCCGCCATCGTGCCGCTCCAAGACGTAGTCCTGGCTGTCAACGAACTCGAACGGGCTATCACAAAGCTCGGTCTCAAAGCCGTTAATATCGCAACGAATGTCAATGGACAATTGCTTGACGCGCCGGAGCTCAAACTCTTCTATAAAAAGGTAAGCGAGCTAAACGTTCCGATACTTGTGCACGGCGTCTCGGACTTCATGTGCTACGGCATCAGGCAGATCGATAAGCATCCTCCCTTTAGCCAGGTGAGACTGACTGGAGTTCTGGGCTTCCCGTTCGAAATGCAGATCGTCATCTCCAGTCTTATCCTGGGAGGCGTTTTGGATGAGTTCCCGAATCTGCGCTTTTGCTTTCTTGAGGGAGGAGTTGGTTTCTTTGCGCATCTCATGGATCGTCTCACAGGCGATGCTTATGCCTGGCTCACCTCAAAATCCGCGGAGCAAAGAAGGAAGGATCAGAAAATGCGCGATATCCGAGATGCGGCGGGCAACAGGGAGGAGATCGTCAAGGAACAACTCATCAACAAACCTCCCGAGGAATACATCCAAAATCTCTATCTCTCGGTGGAAGTCTTCGAGAAACTTCTCCCCTATACGATCCAGACCTACGGTTCGGATAACCTGGTTTTGGGCAGCGATTACCCTCATCCTGACACTTTTTTCCCGTATACGGTTCCCCGCCTCATGGACGTGAAATCGATCTCTGCGCAGGACAAAGAAAAGATCGCCGGACGGAATGCGAAGCGGTTGTTGAACCTGTAAACCAACTATTGAAAAGAGTTCTAGATACTTCGACCCGGCTCAACATCAACGTGGACTCTCGGAATTCTTTGGCGGAGGCCAGATGACATTAGCCAAACCAAGCTTTTTTCTGACTGCGGTTTTTGGGGCACTATTTGCGGCGGCAATTGCAAAAGCGGCTGAAACCGAAGACCGCAAAAAACTTGTCGAGATGGCGCAAAAAGAGGGCAACGTGGTTTTTTACACCTCGATGGACGCCGCCGATGCGCGCTTGCTGACCGAGGCCTTTCAGAAGAGATATCCTTTTATTAAGCCGGATTTCTACCGCGCCGGGCGCGAGGCCGTCTTTAGCCGGTTCGCCCTCGAGCAAAGGGCCGGACGCTACGTGACGGATGTCGTGAGTGTTGGCGAATTCCACATGTTGGAAATGAAAAAGCAGGGCCTTACGACGCGCTATGGATCCTCCGAGATGAAGGCCTTTGCCCAAGATTTCAAGGATCCGCAAGAATACTGGACCTGTGTTTACCTGACAGTAGCCGTGCTGGCGTAGAACACGAACCGGGTCAAGCCTGATGAGCTTCCGCAGCGATACGAAGATTTGCTGAAACCCCAATGGAAAAAACGCATGGCGCTGGACGCGAACGAGGAGCGCTGGGTGCCCGGCCTCATCCAGATGATGGGCCGCGAGAAAGCCGTTAATTTCTTGAAGGCTCTATCGCAGCAAGAAATCTACGTACGCCGAGGAAGGTCCTTACTCACCCAACTTCTCCTCGCCGGTGAATTTGACGTACAGATCGTCGCCTACTGGCACGAGGTGAACCGGCTCATGAAAGCGAAAGCTCCCATTGGTTTGGTGGGCATTGAACCGGCCGTTACCGGCGCGCCGCAGATCGGTTTAGTGACAAAGGCTCCGCACTCCAATGCAGCGCGGTTGTTTATCGATTTTGTCTTGTCGGCAGAGGGTCAAAGCACACTGGCAAAGCTCGGCCGCGTTGCCGCAAGACAAGGAGTCAAGCCCGAAGGGTATCCAGACAAACTCAAACTGTTTCTTCCCAATTCAGAATTGGTTGCGGCCCAGCTCGAAGAAAACCGCAAATTGTACGAGTCCTTGTTTTTGAAAAAGTAGTTTGTACACCCACCTCACCAATGAGTCCCAAGGGGGCAAGGGTCTGCCCAAGGGGTGAAGGACAAGGTGATCACGTAAAGAAAGCGAAGCGGCGATGCTAGGATTGAACTGATTTCTCCTTCACCTTAAACCTGCGGGTAGCGGTGCATGCGATGATGAAATACCGGGAGTCAACTATTTCCCGCCATCGTTTTTGTCTTGTCGCTTCTGGAGGGCCTGCAGGCGCTTAACGGCTCTCGCTCGACATTTACAACATGCCAAGATCGAAAAAGACACCTCTCGACAGGCCGGGCAAGTTAGGTGGCCACAGAGTAACATCTCACTGTTAAAAGAGGCCACTCTGGTCGCTTGCTCATTAGTGAATCCGGCTATTTTTGGTTTCATTGACGCCATATTTCCGGGCGAGAAGTCAGGCATCGACGGTCCGCTACCCTAAAAGCTTGGTTCGCCGCCGCGGACGTTGAGTATTCTGGAGTTTTGAAAGTGCCGTAAGGATATTAACTGGATGGCGCATCAATTGAGGTTCGTGCTCCAGCGCGATTAACTCCATTGGCGTAAGTGTTCATGTCACCAAACTCACACGCCCATCCTGATCCGTAGTTTTGACAATAAGTATGGAACCGATCTGAGTAACCGCATTTGGAATTCCGCTAAGTGAGTTTATCAAATTTGCGACCGCTTCGGCCTCGGTTTTATCGACGATTGCCTGGCTTTCTTGCAAGCTCTTGAGCTCTATCGCTCGCTCTATTTTTTGAAGGCGTACCACTACTTCAGGTTCAGCAAGTGCCTCTTTGCTTTTTCCTATAAAACTACTTCCGACCGCTATTTATCACCCTGGCCGAGCCGGGAAAGTTCGTCGAGTAATCCAGCGGCGTTACGATCATTCATCAGGGCGGCGTTGTATTCGCGGATCAGCTCGCCGATCCGTTCCTTCAAAAATCCCAGGATATCGAATTCGGTGGCGCCTCTAACAACGTCGTTCCGAAACTATTATTTTTACACTAGACTTCTCTGCGTCACAGTACTAGCATCAGGGTTCTTCTTAGCCAAACCATCCAAGTTATTTTTTACAGCCGCGTCAGACAGCACCAGAAGCCCGAACAAGGGAGGTTCTGTCATGCGCACTCCGCTCCGAGACCATCCGCTGATGCGTCGCGGTGGCATTTCCAACTGGCCGCCGCTCTGGACTCAATGGGCCGAAGGAGGCGGCACGAAGATGATAAAGGGTGAAGTCGGAGTTTTGCGGTATATCAAACTAACCGAACAACTATCGAAAAAGTGCTTTTTGGTAATCGAATATGAAAGAGAACATTACGTTGGCACTCTTCTATTTGACGATAGCGTCTCTTGCTCGCAGGTTTGTGCGCTTTTACAACAGCATCTCGGTCGATCAATCAAAGAGATTGGCGATTTGGAAGTGAGCTTTACGCCGAAATAAATCGCTGCGCTCGAATCAGTGGAGCTTGTTCTTACCCGCTTCTGTAACGGCCTGTAGCGCGTCCACTTCCTGCAGCGCACTGGCTGCCGCCGAGAACTAATATCGCTTCGGTGCTATCGCATTGAAGCGTCGATCAATCCATTCCTAAGGCTGCTTTGTCACGTCTGCGTCAGGAAGGCCGCTCTGTTGCGATGGGCTCGTTCGCGAGGGGAGCGGCAACTGTAGCCCACTGCGTTGGCTGGGTGAAACTGGTTGAATGCACCCCGCCGTATCATTTTCAGGTGAATTGACGAGCGTCGAAACGGCGTGTGAGCTTACATTAGCTCCGATGGCAACGGCTGCAACACAGCGGCAAGAAATTTCGGCGAACCGAGAACAGCCGATCAAGCCACGAGCGCGTCATTGTGTACGGGTGGACCTTCTCAGATACATCCCTATTCCGAAATCGTATAGATTTTCTGCCGTGAAGCTTTCCTGTTTCTGATCATAGCTAATCATTATCGAATCCTGAGACCATGAAATAGTAAACTGGCCGGCTTTTTGTCGATCCAAATAATCGCCGAGCACACGCAAAACAAAGGATAGATCTCGCAGATCCGACGGGCTACCCGATATTTTACGCTTCAATCGTCTCTGAGTATCTGCCCAAATGATATCTGCGGGGGTAAAGTATAGACGATTCGGAATCTCTCTAGCCGAATACTCATGTCCCAAAATCTTTTGGGTGATTTTCGAAAGAAACCCCCTCTTCGCTGAAAGTTTTCTCGTAAACTCGGCGTGCCCTGGCCAAACGATATAGTCATCATCCCATTTTGCTAATTCGAAGAAGTCGACGCCAAGCGCGTCCAGATCTTGACCAACCACTCTAAGAGACTGCGCGTGTGAAAGAGACTCGGCCATCTAAGCTAGTCACATTCAGACGATAGATCGTTGTGCAATGGCGAGGTGATGAGCTAATGCAAATGTGCAGCCGAGAGTCTGAATTTGTCAACAGAAATTTTCGCCATCAAGTTAATAGACCGTCCATCTGCGACGGCGATGCTAGCTGGGCGCGAACGCAACAATCGCCCTGAAGATTCCAGCGAACCTTGATCTCGCGGAACTCGTGGTCTGGCCGTCTGCAGCAATTTCAGGGGATAGAGCAAGCAATTCCGGGGACCGCTGTTTCCTTACGTAAATATCTTGCAAACAGAAACGCCAGCCAAACACGCGGCCCGCCTCGTTGGGGGTTCTTCTTGGTTTTCACACCTCTTGACACGCCTTTGAGAACCGGAATAAGTCCCTAGCTAAACGTTTGTGGAGGCGGGCAACTTTTTGACAAGTCCCGCTTGCCCTGCTTACGGACCGCGGTCGAACAACGGGTCGATACTAAATTGAGAGCGCGGAGGGTAAAAATGAGACGCCTTAGCCGTTGGCTCGGATTCGGTTTTTGGGCACTTATTCTCTTGTTCCCAAAGGACAGTAACCCCCAACCGCTTTATTACAAGGGGAAAACAATTGCAGTTATTGAAGGGCGCAGTCCTGGAGGTGTAGGAGACTTAAGAACTAAAGCTATCCTGCCCTTCCTGCAAAAGTACATTCCTGGGAATCCGACTATCCTTCCAGAATATATGCCTGGAGGAGGGGGCCGAAAGGCCGCCAATTACGTGTATAGGGCAAAGGCGGAGGGACTGACGATCGGCGCCAGCTCTCCGGGCGTACTCGCAAGCGCCATACTCGGCGAGCCGGGTGTCGAATATAATCCTGACAAGTTTATCTATCTCGGGTCCCCTTTCAGCGAGAACAATAATATTTTTGTCACCCGAAAAGCTCTCGGTATAAACAACTTGGAAAAGCTACGCAGTGCTTCGGGGCTGAGAATCGGAGGCCAATCGGTGGGCCACGTACAGTACATTCGGAGCCGGTTGTTCGCTTGGCTTTTAGGTCTCAAAGATTCGAAATTCGTTGTGGGCTATGCAGGAACTGAGTTGGATATAGGCTTGGAGCGAGGTGAAATCGATGGTAGAGCGGTCGCGGTTGATACGGTATCAATGACAGAGGGATACAAAAAGCTCGTGGATTTTCATGCAATTCTAGAGATTCCCAAAGGGCATCGTCCCCGTCAATTTGCCAATTTGCCTGAAATCGAGGCTTTCGCGCGGTCTGAAATAGAGAGCCAAGTTCTGACCATGTCGCGGGTTTTTTGGGGAGTGGGAACGCTAATTTATCTGCCCCCAAATACACCGGAGAAACTCGTCGAGATACTCAGGCAAGCCTTTCGCAGTTCTTTCGAAGATCGCCAATTTAACGAACAATACAAAAAGCTTCTTGGACTTCATCCAACGCCACTCATGCCGGAAGACCAGCAGAAACTTGTCGCGGAACTTCCGCGGGATATTGAGGTCGTTAGAGTTTTTAAAACCATCGCTGGAATGGATCCCCTTCCACCACGCAGGTAACGGAGAGAGAAAATAGCGTGGCTTAGAGGCTGGCTACGCCCTGTTCAAAGTTCAATGTTCAAGGGTTCAAAGTCAGATTAGAACGGGAACTTCGAAACGCTTGCTCTAAGCGATAAGCAATGCCGCGCGCCAACCGCCATTCTTGCCTGGTCACGTCTGGTACATCACCCATCTATGCAGCAGCCAGTTCCAGTCGTTCCAGTGGTTCAATCGCTTTTCTTCGACATCCTCCGCTCAGGATAGGCGCTCCGTTCAAGGCGTCACGGGCTGACGCCGATTCAAAGTTCAAGGTTCAAGGGAAGACGGCTTGGCAGGAACTTCCACGTTTCGGGAATTCTCGAAACGTCGAAATAACCTGCTCGGAAAGATTTCCGGGGCTTGGCGAAGGAGCTGTCGGCGTTGTACGCGAACGTGCTTTTGGCTGTCCCGAGGTGATGAAGGGGCTATGGTTTTACAACTTTGATTGGGTGAAGATTTCCATCGTCATACAATTCGAAGAATTTTTCATTCCACTTTTTAGCAAAAAATTGTTTTACGGCAATCGGGTGCTGCGTCTACAAAATCTTCATCTTGCGTCAAGAACAGTAGCTCCTCCTTACGTAGTCGGACGATGATCTCGATCGTGCATTCCTCTGTGGGTAAGTAAGATATGCTCTACCGAGAACCCTTCGCGTTGAAGCCGAGTGTAGAACCTCAACGGAAAGTTCTCATCCAGCAAAATGATCATGGGGATTTGACGGCCGGAGGCAGGTGCTCGGCCACATGGGTCGCGTAGGCGAGAGCAGCCATAACCTGATCTCGCGCGAGCTGATAGTCTTCCTGGATGTCTTCGATCTTGTCGCCCGGCGGCAAATCTCCCGACAACCGTCGCAACATCAATTCTCGTTCCGGCAATACCAGGCTTACCGAACCGAACTTCTGGCTCCATCGTAATGATCTTTAAGTTACGCGGCCCTGCTTCGCCAAGTCATTTATCTCAACTAAAAGTTCCCGGGGATTTTCCGTTCTCGCCACAACTACTTAAACAACCCTTGTGGTTGTGGGTCTCAGTGGTGGAATTCGGTTCGACGTTTCAGCGCAAAAACTTTGTAGAGCCGGTTGCCGATAAAAATTTTCGCTGGAGGATTTATCCTGAAAGGCTGTCTTTGCTTTCGCGAATTGGCTTGAAAAAACACGGTTTTTTCCCTGGAACAGAACTTGCGGTTAATCAACTTATGGGAGGAGGTGCTCCATGATTACCATTTTGAAGAAACGTATTATGCCCACGCTTTTCGGTTTGTCCTTGCTGGGATTGAGCGCCGCGAGCTGCGGAACGTTGACCGGCGCTACCCTTGGCGGTGCGGCGGGTGCAGGCATCGGCGCGGCGACCCATTCCAACGTTGGCAGGAGCGCAGCCATCGGCGCCGGCGTCGGCGGGACGGCGGGCGCGATCTACGACGTCTATAGCTATAACAGGCGTCATCGCGACCGCGACTACTACGATTAGGTTAAGCTAAAAGCGGCAATCTTTTCTCGGAGCGGCGACAGAGTCGCCGCTCCGGCTGCTTTGTCCGGCCGTCGCGTGAGTTGGGTGAAGTGATTGGACTTGACACATGAGTTTCCACCGAGAAAATCAACAGGAGGCTCTTCCGATGCGTTTTCATTTTGTTCTGACGGTACTGACTGCGTTGAGTCTTTTGACTCGTTCGCTCGAGGCCGGGGACTATGCGTATCCCTATCATGATCCCTACTTGGCGACGGCCACCACCGCCATTTTAAACGACGACGGTGCCACGCCGCGCGCTGATTCGATCATCGTCCATGTTCCCGGGCTTCCCGGCAGAAATCAGTTGCCTACTCTTGAAGGACGCGGTCATGTGAGTCTTGCCCTTTATCGTCAAAGCCGCCCAGCGCCGCTGCTTTTCATTCTCGCCGGCCTTGGATCGAACCCCTATTTTGGGGTTGCGCCGTATTTGGCGAGCCTGTTCTATCGAGAAGGTTTCCATGTGGTCATTTTACCTTCGCCGATGAGCTGGAATTTTGCGTTGTCGGCCAGCCGCAGCAGCGCGCCGGGTTACGCGCCGGAAGACGCGCGCGATTTGTATGAAGTCATGCAAAGAACCCTGACGGCTTTGCGAGATCGGCATAACGTCAGGACCACGTCGATCAACTTCCTGGCGGTCAGCCTGGGCGCGCTCGAAGGCGCCTACCTCAGCGTGATCGATCGGGATGAAAGAAAGATTGGCATCGATAAGTATCTTCTTGTCAACCCACCCGTCGACCTCGCCTACGCCGTCAAGAAGATCGATGAATGGAGCGCGTTGAAAAGAAAATTCGGCCGGGAGAAATCTCAGGAAATCGTCTCTCAAGCGCTTGCCGTCGTCGATACTTTCTCCAATGAACGGCGCGACAATCCCGCGGTATTCGATCGGCTGGCCAAGAAGCTCGCCGGCTTCAAGAGGGAAGAGCTGCAATACCTGATCGCCGAGAATTTACACAGCGAACTTTCGGAGCTTGTCTATGTAACCCAAGTCATTGAAAACCAGAAGCTCCTGACGGCGCCGAAGGACGACATGAGAAAACAGTTGGAGGAAGCCAAGGATTTCACGTTCACGAATTACAATCAGATGATCGGCGTGCCCCGGTGGCAAAAACAAATTGGCGACCCGCAGGCCGATCTGGACAGCTTCATGCAACGCGGTTCCTTGGCAAGTATAGCTGATCAACTGCGCGACAACCCCAAAGTGCATATTTTGCACAATGCAGATGATTTCTTAGCCGAGAGGAAATCCATCGGCGCGCTTAAAGATGCCTTGAGTGATCGAATGACCCTCTATCCATACGGCGGGCATCTCGGCAATCTGTGGTACCCGGAAAACAAGGAATATGCCTTCAATTTTTTCCGGGCGCGCCCTTGATTGACGATCCTCTCGTCAACATCCGGCGATTTTTTAAAAGGGCCAAAGGGGTCGAGCCTTTTGACAGTTGATGGTTCGCGCCGACGTGGTCAACCATCCTGCAAAGTGAGCGCACAGCGATTATCATGAGATTCAAGAGCCACCCGAGCGGTATGCGGTGATCGATCTATAAAGATTGACCACGCTATGTGGTTTTGCGGAACTTGGAGATTTTCAAAGAACACACCGCCAATGGGTAGAGGAAGCGCTTGAGAGCCAGCCAGCGGCGCAAAACGATTGCTGGGTTGGAAGCAATTGCCGTTGGGAGTTTGGCTTTTGTAGAGAACGTCAAAGGCGAGCTTGGTGTAAAAGCCACGCATCGCGAAGTGGGGCAGCGAGAAGAGACCTATGCACTGCGAGAAGCGAGCGAAACTTAGGGGCGAATTTGCCGGCGAAAATGATGGGCTAAAGAGTGGAAGACACGATTCCGGGGACAAAAATGCTGAAAGAGCTGAGACATAGCACGGTCCGACCCAGTAAAATTCCGCGACGGTTGCTAGTCCTCCGGGTGGTTCAATCTTAGGAAATTATCGGCGCTGAGCAGTGAACCATGGCGTCCGGTCATTATCACAATCGATTCGACACTTTGACCTGATCTCTATCTGCGGAAAATTTACCAGGCAAAGTTGCCGCGTGCATTGCGAGAGTTTGGCTCCTAGACGTCAAGCCAACTTCTTCAAATTCCTGTCGAGGATAACGGCACAATACGTGCTCGGGTGAACTGTTCGCTGGGGCAAGGGAAGCGCACCTTCGATACGACATCTTTTTGAATTTCCTTGTCCCGGCCCATTTTTCAGGGTCGCGGGGGCGCAATGATTCTAAAAATTTTTCTTGATGACAAGAGCTTTCATTGTCTCAAGCAATCCATCCCTGCACGATCACGCTCTAAATTGATTATTGAGAGCGCCCTTCACTTGAGGTTTTTCGGGAGCAACGCCGTTGTCAGCTGCGATGAAGCAGAAGCTCGGAATTTGTTGCTATATGCCGGCCATTGCCCGGGCGTGATCGCTTCAATACATGAGGCGCTTCGTTCTGCAGGCTTGCCGCTGGACCAGTAGTTATGCCCCGGGTGCGTCGCGCTATGCGCCGTCTTAACCTTCCTGAGCGCAACGTGAGCGTAAATTTCAATTGTAGTGTGGCAGATACAGCATGGATTTTTTCAGCTGGATTGTTCTGTTTGTAGGCGGCCTTTGTTTCGCATTGATGCTTTTCCTTGTGTGGCTCGGCCCACGAAGTCGAGACCCGAGCCGTCAATGGGTAAGACTCTCAACTACTTATCACCGGCGCCGTCCCGTTACGCCTTCCGGAGCGCCTCAAACGCGCATCGCTACAGATTCTTCCTGCCAAGTACCCGTCGACCAATAAGGATCGTGAGATAGGCAGCGACGGCCGCGAGCACGGCATTCACAAGCGGTCCCAGTGGACTCAGCCAGTCCACGAGAACGAACGCTACGAAACCGACGACGAAGAGGCAGAGGTAAAGTCGAAGCATATACGGCATGACGCTGTCGTTTATCGCTGACGGGATTTTGTTGCAAGAAGCGAGGCCGCGAGTTCGGCCGGCTAGTGCGACATTGACCGCTTTGAGAAGAACCTGTTTGAGATCATACTTACCGGCTATTATCCGATCGTCAGTCCTGAATCGGATCCTTTTTCGGTCGAAAAGTATTTGAATGCTCTGTGCATAACCATCCCGGCCTTTATGGACCGCGGTCCGGTCCTTGATCGAGTCGTGGAAAACTCGATGCAATTCTGGCAGGAATCCACGCGATGTCTAAAAGCAGCGGTAGATGAAGTCAATCAAAATTCGAGCGGTCGACCTCGGATCCGTCTTATCGACGTGCCGTTTCGGCCTAAAAACTCGATGTACGCTTCTGACCCATGGCTCTTTGAGCTTAATAAAGATTTGTCTCCACAAGACCCCGTCGCAGACCTCAGAGCTCCTTTTTGCAACGAATGCTTTAAATATGATCTCGTGGCGCGGGAACAATGTTACCGTGCATCAGTGGGGCATCCCAACCTACTCGGATCGGACGAATTTGCAAAAGCAATACTGCAGACCAATAGCCTTTGATACAAGACTCTCGAGCTCACCTTGAATTTCCTATTGCTTTAGATAAAGGGAGGTTCAGCAATGTTTTCGCGTCGCGAATTTCTCAAAAGCACGCTTGGCACAGGTGTCGCGCTGGCGGCAGGGTTCTCGCAAGAGGCGGCCGCTCAACCGGCGCGACGCCGACTCATCGTCGACGCGCAAGTTCACATGTGGAAGGCCTCAACCCCAGACCGCCCGTGGGTTCCCGGCGCAAGGCCGCAGCTTCCGGAACCATTTACCATCGAGAGGCTGGTTCCCATGATGGACGAGGCGGGCGTCGATCGCGTCGTCGTCGTCCCGCCGACATTGGAAGGCGACCGGCTCGACTATGCTCAGGAGGCGGTGAAACGATATCCTGGCCGCTTTGCCATCATGGGCCGCATTGCGCTCAACGATCCGACAACGGCTCGTCGCTTTCCGACGTGGAGAGAACAGCCTGGTGTGCTCGGTATTAGGTTGAATATAGCTGGCGAGCAGGCCGCATGGCTGACGGACGGGACCGCGGACTGGTTCTGGCTGGCGGCCGAGAAGGCCGGCATTCCGGTCATGTTTCTCACCACCGGTCAGACGCACCAGTTCGCCCGCATTGCGGAGCGCCACTCGCAGCTCGTTCTCATCATCGACCATATGGGCGTGTCATCGGAGAGCGTGAGGAGCAAGACGGTGCCGGCTGCGATCGACCAGTCGGTCGCGCTCGCCAAGTATCCGAACGTGTCCGTGAAGCTGTCGGCGGCGCCGGCGTTTTCGTCCGAGCCCTATCCGTTCCGCGACGTGACCCCTCATATCCGTCGCCTGTTCGATGCTTACGGTGCGCGCCGCTGCTTTTGGGGAACCGACATGACCAATTCATTCGCCAAAGCCACTTACCGTCAGCGGATTACCCATTTCACCGAGGAATTGGACTTCTTCTCGGAGGACGACAAAGACTGGATCATGGGACACGCGATTGTCACGCGCCTGGGATGGGCGTAATTAATTTGACGCCCATCGAGGCGTCACACGCGCGGTCGAGCATAGCAACGGCAGGGTAGACAACTGGTCCAGAGGTTGCGGGCGAAAGCCTGGGGTAGAATATTAGATAGAATATTAGAGAATTTAGCGACGTTGTTGACTAGCTTGACTAACTTAGATGAGGGATGAAAGGAACGAGGTTATTTCGGAGCACCGGAGACGACGGTGGAAAGTTTCCGCTCAAGGTGCCATTCCGTTCGAGTGACCGAGATGACTTATTTATCAGCGCCGGTTCTAAAGCGTAAATTCGGGGGAGTTGCTTTGCTTTGACCACCACCGTATTGGGACTGTATTTTTTGCGTTACAGGATCCTTTAACTCTGCAAAAAGCATCATGGCTACTGGATCTTTGAAGTTCAATCTGATTTTAAAGTTCCCCACGTTTTTTATTTCTAACACCGCGACGTGTGGCGTCTCGAATGTTCCGTCAATCACACAAGCGGTTATATGAATGGTAAGACCGAGACGAGCTACCGTGCTTCTCCCATCTAAAATGGCCAATACGTTTGGAGGAGTTTGTATCGCTTCATAACTTGCTCCAAGAACAAATTGCCCTGGTTCCAATAGAAAGTCCTCTCTCGTCAGATCTATTTCCTTATATTTGAGCTCCTGCGCCACCGTTAGACTTACAACCTGATTAGGCTCGGGCAGAAGCAGATTTTTGGCAAGATGGATACGGATACCGACGGGGCGTAGGTTTTTCTTATGAAAGTCAGGCTCAATAAGGATTTTACCTTCATCAATGTACTTCTCAATTGTTTGATGTGATAAAAACATGAAACGCAGTATGCCACGAAATCTCTCTTTTGCTAAACACGCGGCTGAAGTTTGAGCATGGCTAAAAAGGGGACAGGCTATTTTCCGTTGAACGCGTGTCTGCGCATTATGTTAGAAGCGCTTCGGCAATTTCCTGTCGCCTTTAATTTCTCCACTGATTTTTTGATTGCTCAGAGTAATCAGATTCTGCAAAATTGAGTAGCCGCAACTCGGGCACAAAAAAGACGAAGAAATCAGTCTTCTTCAGCTACGCGGCCGTCAACAATGCTGTCTCACCAGCTCCGTACGTTGGGCGATCATCTCGACAGACTCGAGCTGAGCGCTTTTCATATCATGTGGACCGCTGGTTCTGTCATTCTCGGTTACCAACTAGTTGATGGAGACTGGAACTATAGAAGTTTTACAGCTGAAGAATTGCGCCAGCGGGGTCTGCAGCGGAAATTGCTACGGTCCAGCCGTTACCTTTTGCCGCAGCTCGATATCTGAACTCACAGCCGGAAGCCATGAAATAAGTCTACAACGCGGGATATAAACGTACTCCCGCCGAATCTCTCGCGTCTTTATCTCTCGCAGCCGGCAAAGCTCGAATCTCGAAGATGACCGTCTGGCGTCCATTCTGTGAATTCTATTTGGGTCACGAGTTTGGGCAGCAGCCAGCGGCAGTTCTCCATGTCTTGCCTCGTTAGGCTTAGCCCCCAGCGTGAGCGTCTCGTCTCCGGGAGGTTTACAAACGGGCAGCGGTCCTTCTCAAGAATCCTGAAGGACTGGTTACAGCTCCCATCGTAGCCGGGGGTTGAATCCATTTCTTACCTTGGAAACGTAGTGCAACTCTTCGGCCTGATAGCACCCGACGATCAGCGCATCGAACGGATTCCCTGCCGTATAACCGCCGATTACAAACTCCGACTGATTCAACTTATACTTGAGCCAAGCACCGCTTCGCCGTCCCGGCTCATATGACGAGTCCTTCGGCTTAGCGATATCCCTTCAAGCTCTAACTCTTTCGCTGCCCGCCGGTTTGACGTCGAACGCTTGTGAGTAAGGCACTGGATACTGGACTCCGTCCAGCACGTCGGCCAACAGTTCGCGCCGCCGCTCCAGCGTCGGGCAGCTCGCGAACCGCGTCGGCGTACATTGGCTCGATGAAGCACGGTTGGACGCGCTCCGCTATGGCAAGTTCTTTTGTCAGCATGGAAAAACAAATCAGATTATCGGGCAGGAATCGCTGGCGCAAGTCTAATAGGATTGTGGATTGACGCAGCCCGCTTAAAGTGATTGATCTTTTCCCGTCGCTAACGTCCCCTTTTCGAGAGCGATCCGTCTTTATGGCTTTATCGATTGTCATTTGCGGAGGAAGCCATGACTACCGAAACCGCATACGGCATACTTGCCGTGATTTTAGTGCTCGTCCTAGCTGCGGCTACCGCCAAGGCTGCGAGAGATAAAGGTTGCAGCGCGACGCTTTGGTTTATTGCTGGCGTTCTACTGCCGGGCGTCGCGTTGGTCGTGGCGCTCTTTCTAGATGAGCGATTGGTTAAAGAGTGCCCGAGGTGCGTGCGCCGGATCAGCCGTGATGCTCGCATCTGTAGCTATTGCGGGCACGACTTCACCGCTCGTGGCAACTTCCGCGTGGGTAATTTCGGTTACTAGCTCCGGTTCGTGTTAGCGTAGACTCTTAGCGGCTAGGTTAAGCCTTTCCCTGCGAAGAACCTTTCGGCCAATCACTAGGGGCCACATACGCCATAATAATTGCGAACGTGATGTTTGCCATTAATCCGAACCCGCTTATCAACGATCCTCCGACCCGAAGTGAGCACTGAAATATCAAAACGAGTTTCGGCGTCTGGAGGGCCCTGGAGATTCCAGTGGATCTTGATCTCGCGGAACTGGAATGAAGCTGTGAAGCGGCCACACATAGGTTTG
>WNFU01011354.1_pt1 | contig 16630 bp, 13 predicted proteins | sample 5400121 | NCBI WGS metagenome assembly WNFU01 (sample SAMN13153360, study PRJNA577476) | soil metagenome | isolation source: 100 cm soil or saprolite under grassland replicate 1 | place: USA:California | collected 2016-06-15
TTCACGGCAGACGGCGACATCAACGCGCAGCAGACCGGCCGAATGCTGCATCGCGCCGTCGGTCGCCACCAGCTTGCAGCGGTGGGTGATTGGGTCGCGCTGCGAAAGCGGCCGGGCGATGCGAGCGGCACGATCGAAGCCATCCTTCCCCGGCGCAGCAAGTTTTCGCGGAAAGTTGCCGGCGAGCTCACCGAAGAGCAGGTGGTTGCGGCGAACATCGATACGGTGTTCCTGGTGATGGGCCTCGATTACGACTACAACCCGCGTCGACTCGAACGGTATCTCCTGATGTCGTACGAGAGCGGCGCAACGCCCGTCGTTCTCCTCAACAAGGCGGACCTGGCAGACGATCTGGTTTCGAGGATCGCGGAGATATCAGCCGTTGCGCAGGGCGCTCCCGTGCATGCCATCAGCGCAAAGCCGAAACGCACCGTCGGGATGCCGGCCGGCGTTGACATCGTCGAGCACTATCTTGGACCGGGACGGACCGGTGCGCTCCTGGGATCGTCGGGCGTAGGCAAGTCCACGTTGATCAACGCGCTCGTGGGATCGGAGCTGCTCGAGACGAACGAGGTTCGCGAGAGCGACTCGCGCGGCCGGCACACGACGCGCCACCGGCAATTGATCGTCCTCCCCGGCAGAGGTCTCCTCATCGATACGCCGGGCATGCGCGAGTTGCAATTGTGGGTGGCCGAAACGGCCAGCGAAAGCTTCGAAGATATCAGCGAGCTGGCGGCCGGCTGTCACTTTACCGATTGCCAGCATCGCGAGGAGCCGCGCTGTGCCGTCAAGAGCGCGGTGGAGGAGGGTCGGCTCCCCGCAGACCGGCTCGCCAGCTTCCACAAATTGCAGGACGAGGTGCGTGCGCTCGAGGCGCGAAAGGACGTCCGCGCGCAGATCGACGAGAAGCGGCGGGGCAAGACAACTCAGAAAGCGATGAAGCAGCTTTACAAAGATCGCGGCCGCGACTAAACCGCGTCGTCTCGCCTTCGTAGTTGTTCGCCTTATCCACTCACGCGTCCACGTACGGGCCACAGAGGCCCAGAGTCTCAGAGAATTGCCTTTTCAGAGATGTCGTACAAGATTCTCTCTGCGTCTCGGAGTCTCGGTGGGGGGTACGTTGCGCTGTTGCGGCTTACTTCGTTGTTCCTGGTCGTCGCCGGCGTCGCTTCCAGCCAGCGCTTCATCCAGCCAAACACCTGTTCGTGCCAGTACTTGCTGTTGAGGGCTTTCAGGACCCAATGGCCTTCGTCCGGAAAAATGAGCATCTCGCTCGGCACGTTCTGCCGGCGGAGTGCCGTGAACAGCTGGATACCCTGATCGACCGGCACGCGGTAATCGAGCTCGTTCGTGATTACGAGCGTTGGCGTCTTCATCTGCGGTGCAAAACGATGCGGCGACCATTTCGCGATGTTCTCGCGCGCCGCGGCTGACCAGGTCGTTCCGCCCATCTCCCATTCTGGAAACCACAATTCTTCCGTGGCGCCCATCATCGATTCGATGTTGTAAACGCCGTCGTGACTGACCGCCGCTTTGAAGCGATTGGTGTGGCCGATGATCCAGTTCACCGCATATCCGCCGTAACTGGCGCCGGCAATCCCCATCCGTTGCGTGTCGACGTATGGCAGCTTCGCGACCGCATCCACCGTCGCGTTGATGTCGACCATGACCTTGCCGCCCCAGTCCTGCGAGATCTCGTCGACGAACTTCTGTCCGAATCCGGTCGACCCGCGTGGATTTGGCGCGGCAACCACCCAGCCTTGCGCAGCCCACAGCTCTGGATTCCAGCGAAACGACCACGCGTCTTCCCATGCGCCCTGCGGGCCGCCATGAATGAGAAAGACGACGGGATATTTCCGCGTCGCGTCGAAGTTCGGCGGTTTGATCAGCCAGTACTGCACCTGAGCGCCGGCCGCGCCTTGAACGGTGAGACTCTCCGTCGGTGAGAAGGACACATCCTTCAGCCAACTGTCGTTCTCGCGCGTAAGCTGCTTGATGTCGCCTCCAGTGAGTGCAACCCGGAACAAGTCCGTCGGTGCGGTCAGCGTGTTCTTCGCGATCACCGCGAAATCGCGTCCGACTTCCACGGCCGCGATGGCGCCGCCCTTCGTCACGAGACGCGGAGTGCCCGACGGATACGCGACCGCATAGATGTTGACTACACCGTGATCCTGTGCCGTGAAAAGAATGGCGCGTCCGTCCGGGGCGAACTTGAAGCTCTCCACCGAGAGATCGGGTGAGTCGAATACCGTCTGTCTCTGACCACTTGCTACGTCCACGACGTCGAGATACCAGCGATCCGATTCGAACCCTGCACGGCGCTGGCTGCGCATCACAATCTTCTGACCATCAGGCGACCAGACGGGCTGCATGTCGGCTGCCTTGTTGACTGTGGTGACGCGCCTGGCCGCACCGCCTGTCACCGGCACGACCCACACGTCATGGTTCGTGGTCCACGACTCGGCATCCCCGCCTTCGCGGTTCGACACAAACGCGATCTGCTTGCCGTCAGGCGAGAATGAGACGCCGTTGTCTTCGTTGAAAAACGGCGGAGAGTCGTAATCGCCGGGCGTGATGTCAACGGTTCGGCCGCTCTCGATTTCAGTGAGGAACACATGATGCCGCAGCTCCTCGCGCCAATCGGTCCAATGACGGAAAAGGAGCCGCTTGATGTGATGCGCCTTCACCGGGTTCTTTTCCGCCTCTTCTGCTCTGCGTGCGTTGCAGGCCTCGTCCGTGCACTCTGGATAGACATCTGAAACAAATGCGACGCGCGTTCCGTCTGGCGAGAGCACCATCGGTGTCTGTGCACCCATTGCGAGCTTGGTGAGCTGCTTCACATCGGTGCCACCGGCCGACGCGATGAACACCTGCGGAGTGCCATTGCGAGTGGAGATGAAGGCCAGCCGCTTTCCATCCGGCGCGTGCGTTGGCGTCAGCTCCGACGACTCGCCGCCGATGAGCAACTTGGGCGCCGCCGACCCGTCGGAAGGAACGACCCAGATATCGGCGTTGCGCTTGCCGGTGTCGGCGTTCGTCACCGTGCGAACGTACGCGACGACGCGTCCATCGGGCGAGAGCTGCGGCTCGCTGACGCGCACGGCGGTAATGAGATCACCGATGGTCATCGATCGGCCAGCCGCTGCGTGCACCATCGTCCATAGAACGACGCACATTGAACTGGCGAGGAGAACGCGGACTGTCTTCATAAAACCTCTTTACTCAAACGTAACCTATTCGGGGCGGTCACTGTTCTCTCTCTTGCCACATCGTGACGACACGCGCGGTTGGAAAGAGCGCTGCCACCTTTTGTTGAGCGGCAACTGCTTCTGCGCCAGATGCAAACCGGCCGACGAACAGGCGGCGACTCACGTTGCCGTCGGCTGCGCGCAGGTCGACAGCGTACACAGGGAGAGCTCGAGCGCGCAGCGTGGCCTCGGCGCGCGCGGCGTCTCGTGGAGCATCAAACGCAGCGATGAACACGGTGAAACGGCCGCTGCCTCGGGGCTCCGATGTCAATGCTCCTGCGGCTGGTGGCTCGGGCGCTACCGCGGGTGCCGGAGTGCGGAGCGACGGAGCCTGCCCCGCCGGGGGAACAATTGAGCCCTGATCCCGCTCATTTCCACTCGATCGGACGACGAAACCATAAACGAGCGCTGCGATGACCAGAAGCCCCACCAGCACCGCAGCAACCCACACGAGATTCATGGAAAAGGGCCGAGTGGCGAGTGCGGAATGCCGCGCGTGAAGAAGCGACTGCCAGGTGCCACGCCGCGGCTTCTCGGGATCTGGTGGCGGCGCAAGCCCTAGGGTTTTCACCGCGTCCATCACCAGCGTCTCGCCGATATCGCTCGTGTTTGCCTCGGCCGCCGCCATCAGCGCGCGATCGCAGGTCAGGTTGATGACGCGGGGAATTCCACTCGAGACGGCATGCACGCGGTCCACCGCTCTCGAAGTGAATCTCACCGTTTGTGAACCGCGAGCCACCGACAATCGATGCGAGATGTACGCTTCGACTTCTGCGCGCGTCAGGGCCCGGAGGGAGGAACGAAGTGTAATGCGCTGATCGAGCTGCCGCAGCTTCGCGTCATGCAGCACATCGAGGAGATTCAACTGTCCGACGAGAACAATCTGCAGCAGCTTTTGTTCGTTCGTTTCGAGATTCGACAGAATGCGGATCTCTTCAAGGACGTCGGTGGACAGATGCTGTGCCTCGTCGACGATGACGACGGCGCTCGCCCGAAGCGGAGCAAGTGAAAGGAGGAAATCGTGCAGCGTGCGGACGAGGACGTGCTTGCTGGCGGTTGCAAGCCCGCCGGTGCGGAGCGCCTCCTTGGAGGCGACACCGAAGCTCACGAGTAGTTCTCGAATCAGCTCCTCTACCGTGACAAATGGATTCAGAATCAGCGCAGCGAACGTCGTCGAATCGAACTGCTCGAGAAGTGTCCGGCACAGCGTCGTCTTGCCGGTGCCAATGTCCCCGGTCAGAACAATGAAGCCTTCTTTGCGGCGAATCGCCTGCATGACCTGCCGCAGCGCCACGTCGTGCGACTCGCTCCGATAGAGAAACCGAGGATCGGGTGTGAGGCTGAAGGGCGTGTGTGTGAAGCCGTAGTACTCCTCGTACATTCGCTGGCAAGTGGATCACACAGATGAAAAGGTCCGTGTAATCCCATCGCCAGCATAGCAGGAACCTCGCCCGCCTACTCCGGAACCTCGAAGCTGGCAGACCCTCGCCCCTCGAACCTGGAGGTTCGAACGTCGAACCGCGAATCTCTTTCAGAAACCGCGCGCGTCAGCCCGATTGCTGGCGAGCTCGCGAATGACGATGTATCCGGTATCCTGCGCGAGCTTCGTCTCCCACTCTTCCGAGTGAAATCCGTGCTCAGTGCCTACACGACCGTAGAAGCTCGAGAGGGACCGCGGGTCGACCACGGATGGTTCATTGCCGATCTCACTGACATGTTGCAGTTCGTGCGCCAGCGTCGCCACGAGCTGTGCGTGCGGAAGCGAAGGGTTCAAGACGATGCGGACGTAGCGGAACGTGCTGGTCGCAGCCACCCAACGCACCGCGCCCGACAGCCGGTCGCGAATGCCAGGATCCAGTTCCACATAGGCGATGACGTCGAGTTTCTCGACGCGGCTCAGAACGTCGCGAAACGTGGCGGACCTTGCGATTCCGGATGCGAGCACGCGTGCGACGCGCGTATCAGCGGTGCGGACGCGCGGGCCGGTTCGATCGACGACGAAAGACGTGGACGGCGGGGAAGCGTCTGGAGCCGCCGAAGGCGGCGATGCTGCGGGGCGGCGTTCGGCGGCCTCCAACTGCCATGAAGGGGAGCCAAGCACAAACAGGGTGAGCAGGATTGTCAGTTTCATCGTGGTCTCCTGCCTGCAGCCGCACCACCATCGTTTTCGGTCGCTCGGACCTTTGACGGCCGTTCAACACAAGTTCCTCACCCTCGGGTGCAGTAGACGGCCCGAGCGAACCAACGGTTCGCGTCGCGCGCGAGATTGCAGACGCGAGTGGTGGGACCAACGCGCGCGTTACAATCGGCCAATGATTGCGAAGGTTCTGGTGATGACCACTGCGCTCTTCTCAACATGGCTCGCGCAGGGTCCTGCACAGAAGCCCGCGCCGCGCGCGGCGCCGGCCGCTCTCCCGGTGTTGTTCGAGAACCCGTATGCGATTGAGGAGTTGCGAAACAAACAGGCAGTGATTGAGACGAGTGCCGGAACGATTGTGATCGACCTGCTGCCCGACCGGGCGCCCAATCACGTCGGCCTCTTCGTCAAAACGGCGCGAGAGGGCGGCTACGACGGCACAATCTTTCATCGCGTCGTACGGCAAGGCATCATTCAGGGCGGCGACCCGCTCTCGAAGGATCCGGCTGCAAAGGACCGATACGGCACGGGTGGTCTCAATCTGCTGAAGGCGGAACCGAATCCCGAGAAGCACACACGCGGCGCGGTCTCCGCCGTACTCGCGTCGAATCGACCGGACAGCGCGGGAACACAGTTTTTCATCTGCATCATCGACCAGCCGTCGCTCGACGGGCAGTACACCGTGTTCGCCCGCGTTGCTGAAGGCATGCTCGTCGCGCAGAAGATCTCGGAAGCGCCGGCGGACGAAAAGGGCGCGCCGCTCGCGCGGTTCGAAATGAAACGCGTGACCATTCGGGACAAACCTGCGCCGACCGCGGAGCCGTTCTCAACGGAAACCGTTGCAGACCTGGCGCGATATCGCGCGGTGCTGGAAACCTCGATGGGAGACATCACCATCGAGTTCACTCCGGAGAAGGCGCCCGAGCACGTGCGCAATTTCCTGCGGCTCGCGTCGGCCGGCGTGTACGACGGCACCAGCTGGCATCGAGTCGTGAAGGGTTTTGTCATTCAGACGGGGCACCTGCCCACGCGCCGCGAGGCGCTCACCGAGACGCAGCAGAAGCACGTCAGGGATCTGAAGGCGGAGTTCAACGATCAGCCGCACGACCTCGGCACTGTTTCAATGGCGCGATTGGCGGAACCGGACACCGCAAGCACGTCATTCTTCATCGTCACCGCGCGTGCGCAGATGCTCGATAACAAGTACACGGCGTTTGGCCGGGTCGTGGACGGCATTGAGGTTGTCAAGAAGGTCGAGGCTGTGCCGGTCAATGGCGAGACCCCTATCGAGCGCGTCGAGTTGAAACAGGTGAGGGTCGAGAAGCGGTAAATGCCGCGAAGGGCGGCGCTGCAACGTGCGCGAGCTCTTCCGCCTGGTCACGTTCTTCGTCAGAGCCGCGCGCACGTCATCTGGCGGCGTGGAGCTTCGCGTTTACGACATGTCAGTCGAGCGGTAGCCGCGGCATATCGTCTGCTGGCCCGTGTGATCGCTTTGGCTGCGCGATCGCGTCCGACTCCTCGAGATTGTGTACGCTCACGCCCAACAATCTGACCGGCCTTCGGCCTGCCTCAGTCTTGTCCAGCAACGTCACCGCACGCCTCGCGAGCGCGTCTGCGTCTCGCGTGGGCTTGGAATCGCTCTGGCTACGCGTGATGGTGGTGAAATCGTGATACCTGACCTTGACCACGACGGTTCGGGCGAACATCCCGTTTCTTATCAACCACGCAGAAGCGTCTCGCGCCATTTCCTCGATTTCCGTGCGGATTCGCGTGATGTCTGTCAGGTCGGTTTCATAGGTGCATTCAGATCCGACAGACTTGCGCTCTTCATTGGGATTGACCGGTCTCGGATCGATACCGTTCGCGAGATCGCGCAGCCACTCGGCGGAGCTGCTGACGATCGTCTGCAACTCCTCGAGCGACCGCATGCGCACGTCCACCAGCTTCGCGATTCCATGCTGACGCAGGCGCTCAGCTGTTTTCGGTCCGACTCCCCATAACGCATCTACCGGCAGACCTTGCAGGAAGCCTTCGATGCGCTCCGGTGCGATGACCGTCAGTCCATCCGGCTTTTGCCAGCCGGATGCGATCTTCGCGAGAAATTTGTTGGGCGCGACGCCGGCAGATGCGGTGAGCCCGGTGGTGTCGCGGATCTCCTGTTTGATTCGCTTCGCCACGTTCACACCCAGCGGCTCGTTCCAACTGTTCTCGGTCACGTCCAGATACGCTTCGTCAAGCGACAGCGGCTCGACGAGCGGCGTCACCCGGCGATAGATGTCGAAGACCTGCTGGGATACCGTTCGATACTTCTGAAAGTCCGGCCGGACGATGATGAGGGCGGGACAGAGACGGACGGCTCGCGACATCGGGAGTGCGGAACGGACGCCGTAGCTCCGCGCTTCGTAGCTCGCAGCCGCAACCACGCCGCGTTTGGTCGGATCTCCGCCCACCGCGACAGGTTTCCCGCGCAGCGTCGGGTTGTCACGCTGCTCGACGGACGCATAGAACGCGTCCATGTCGATATGGAGAATGCGCTTGTAACCAGCGGGCATTGTGCGGCTACCCGGTGCTGCCGAAGCCTCCGCGACTGGTGTCAGCGGCTGCGCCCTCCTCCCACTCCACGCGCGGAGCGGCGAAGACGATTCCCTGCGCCAGACGATCGCCGCGGCGCACGGTGACAGACGCGTCGGTCACATTCAGCACCTGAATCTTCACTTCATCGGTTGCGCCGCAGTAGTCCGAATCAATGACGCCGACCGCGTTCGGGATGATAAGACCGCGCCGCAGCGGCGTGCTGCTTCGCGCGATGATCGCAAGAAAATGGCCGTCCGGAACTTTGATCACCAGTCCCGTCCCTACGAGACGAATCTGATGAGCGGGTACATCCACGTCCTCCGCGGCCGCGAGATCGAAGCCCGCAGCACCTGCAGACGCATAGGCGGGCATTGGAATATCGGCACGCAGGCGAGTAATCGTCAATTGCATAAGGCACAATGGTAAAAGGTATTGAGATGATGCGACACAGACGACATGCGGGCCTCGCCATTGGATTGGCTGCCACAGCGCTGGCGGTTCACCTCGCGGCACAGGCTACGACGCCGCCACAACCTGCCGCGCAGCCGGCGTTGTCGCTCACTCAGCCGCTGCCGGTCGATTCTGCCGTGCGCACCGGTCAACTTGCGAACGGGATGCGCTATTACATCCGCCGCAATCCGTTGCCCGCGGACCGCGTCTCGCTGCGACTGGCAGTGAACGCCGGGTCGTTGCAGGAAGAGAACGATCAGCGCGGTCTCGCGCACTTGCTGGAGCACATGGCGTTCAACGGGACCGAAAATTTCAAACCCGGCGAGCTCGTCGCGTTTCTGGAATCGATCGGGTCGCGTTTCGGTCCGCACGTAAACGCGTACACCTCATTCGACGAGACGGTCTATATGCTCGACGTCCCGACGGACCGGCCCGGCTACGTCGATCGCGGCACGCTCGCGCTGCACGATTTCGCCGCCGGCATGTCCCTGCTCCAGCAGGAAATCGACAAAGAACGCGGCGTCGTCATCGAAGAGTGGCGTGGAAGGCTCGGGGCGGGCTCGCGCATCACGGACAAGCAGCTGCCGGTGATCTTTGCGGGGTCGCGCTATGCCGAGCGACTGCCAATCGGGCTGCCCGATGTGATCAAGACAGCCTCACGTCAGCGCATCCTCGATTTCTATCGCAAGTGGTATCGCCCCGACCAGATGGCGGTCATCGTCGTGGGCGACATCGATCCCAATGAAGCGCAGCAGCTCGTGGAGAAGCGTTTCGGCACCATCCCCGGGGTGAAAACGCCGATCGAGACAATCGACCGTGCAGTACCGGCCAACAAGGAAACGCGATACAGCGTTGCGGCGGATCCGGAGGCGCAGGGCTGGAGCGTGTCGATTGCCTACAAACGCCCGGTTGAAATCGAGCGTACCGTTGGTGACTACCGCCGCTCGCTCATTCAACAGCTCGTCGCGCAGATGTTGAACCTGCGCCTGCGCGAGATCGCCCGCCGTCCAAACGCGCCATTTCTATCGGCGCAGGCGGGCAGCTCGAGCCTCGGTCGAGCCGTCGAAGTGTTCGAGCTCGAATCGAGCGTGCAAGAAGGCCGATTGGCAACCGGCCTCGACGCGCTCGTGCTCGAGGCGCGGCGGATGCAGAAGTTCGGCTTCAGCCGCGACGAGCTCGAGCGCGCCAAGGCCGGCACGCTGGCCTTTTACGAGCGAGCGTACAAGGAACGCCACACGTCTGAGAGCCCGCAGTGCACAAAAACTCATTCACGACGACAATCGCGTCGTCCTCGCCGTTGCGCCGGAAAAACAGGGCGTGCCGGTGTCGACGGAGCAGCAGCTCCAGGCGGCGGTGACCAAAGGCGAGGGGTCGGAAGTCGAAGCCTGGACCGACGCAACCGCCGGGCGTGACCTCGTCGAAAAAGCACCTACGCCAGGCAAGGTGACGGCGCGTCGCGAGATACCGGAAATCGGCACAACGGTATTGACGTTGTCGAACGGTGTCGAAGTTTGGCTCAAGCCAACCGATTTCAAGACCGATCAAGTCCTTTTCAGCTCGTACGCACTGGGCGGCACCTCCCTCGCCACCGAGCAGACTTACCGGGAGGCGAGCCTTGCGACCGCGCTCGTGAGCGTGGGCGGGCTTGGCGGATTCAGTCCGGTCGATCTGAGCAAGCTTCTCGCCGGAAAGATTGCGCAGGCGTCTCCTTCGGTCAGCGAATACACGCACGGCACGTCGGGATCGGCATCGCCGCGGGATCTCGAAGCCGCGCTCAAGCTGAATTACCTCGTGTTCGCTGCGCCGAACCTCACGCGCGAGGCGTTCGAGCTGTTGAAGCGGCGCTACATCAGCGCCGTTGAAAATCAGGCGCAGAATCCGCGTTTCGTGTTCGGCGAGAGAGTCGAACAAGTCAACACATCGAATCACTACAGCGCAAAGGCCCCAACGGCCGCCGATGTCCAGGCGCTCGACTTCGACGCGATGACACGGTTCTACAAAGACCGTTTCGCAAACGCGGCGGACTTTACGTTTGTCTTCGTCGGCACATTCAAAGTGGAGGAAGTCATTCCGCTGCTCGAGCGGTGGGTTGCCACACTGCCGTCAACGGGCAAGAAGACGTCGAGCTTCCGCGATATCGGCATCCGATTTCCGACGAAGATCGCCAGGGAAGAGGTGAAGAAGGGACGTGAGCCGGCAAGTCAGACGGTGATGTCGTTCTTCGCCGACACGAATCTCGACGAGCTCGAGATGCATCGTGCCCGCGCCGCGGCGTCGCTTCTGGGCATTCGGCTTCGCGATATTCTGCGCGAGGAGTTGGGCGGCACGTACAACGTCGGCGTCAACTACGACAACACACTGCCGCAAAAAGGCTACGGCGCGATGACCGTGCAGTTTGGCAGTTCTCCCGACAACGTGCGGAAGCTCACCGACGCCGTGTTGAAGGAAGTGGAGCGCCTCAAGACGCAGGGGCCGAGCGGCGAGGATGTCGCCAAGGTGCAGGAGCTCGAGCGGCGCGACCTGGAGGAAGCGTCAAAGCAGAACGCGTATTGGCTCGGATCCATTCAAACCGTCCACATGCTCGGATGGGATCCTTTGACCATCACGCGCCGCGCCCAGCGTATTGAGAAGCTGTCCGCGCCGGTGCTGCAGGACATGTTCAAGAAATATTTCCCGCTCGATCGCTACACTGTGGTCACTCTCAACCCCGAGATCTAAATGCCGCCGCAATTCGTTTTCACGATGAAAGGTGTCGGGAAGATTCATCCGCCCGACACGGTCGTGCTGAAGGACATCTGGCTCTCGTTTCTGCCGGGCGCGAAAATCGGTGTGCTCGGTGCGAACGGCGCCGGCAAGTCGACGGTCCTGCGCATCATGGCGGGCGTGGATCAGCACTTCAACGGCGAGGCGTTTCCCGGCGAAGGCGTCACGCGTGGGTTCCTTCCTCAGGAACCGGCGCTCGATCCATCGAAGAACGTCAAGGGTAACGTCGAAGAAGGCGTGGCCGCTGTGCGCGCGCTGCTCACGCGCTACGATGCCATCAACGAAAAGCTTGGAGGCGACATCTCTTCCGACGAGATGAACAAGCTGCTCGACGAGCAGGCCCGGCTGCAGGACGGGATTGAAGCGGCAAATGCCTGGGACCTCGACTCGCGGCTCGAAATGGCCATGGACTCGCTGCGACTGCCGCCGTCTGACGCCGATGTCGCGACGCTCTCAGGCGGCGAACGGCGGCGTGTCGCGCTGTGCCGCCTGCTTCTGCAGTCGCCCGATTTGCTGCTGCTCGACGAGCCGACGAATCACCTCGATGCCGAATCTGTGGCATGGCTCGAACGATTCCTGAAGGACTATCCGGGCACCGTGGTTGCCGTCACTCACGATCGGTACTTCCTCGACAACGTTGCGGGCTGGATTCTCGAGCTCGATCGCGCGACCGGGTATCCCTATCAGGGCAACTACACGGGGTGGCTCGAACAAAAGCAACAGCGCCTCGCGCTCGAGGAGAAGAGCGAATCGAAGCGACAGCGGACGCTGCAGCGCGAGCTCGAATGGATCCGCATGTCGCCCCGCGCGCGGCAAGCGAAAGGCAAGGCGCGACTGAACGCGTACGAGCAGCTCCTCAACGAAGACTCGGCCCAGAAGATCGAATCGATTGAAATCTACATTCCGCCGGGTCCGCGGCTCGGCGATATCGTGGTCGAAGCACGGAACCTCCGCAAGGCGTACGGCGATCTGATGCTCTTCGACGATCTCAATTTCACGCTCCCGCGCGGCGGCATCGTCGGCGTGATCGGTCCAAACGGTGCGGGCAAGACGACAACGTTCAGGCTGATTACCGGGCAGGAAAAACCGGATGGCGGGACGCTGCGGCTGGGCGACACCGTGCAGATCGGCTATGTCGACCAGAGTAGAGATGCGCTCGCGCCGAACAAAACGGTGTGGGAAGAGATCTCAGGCGGCGAAGACGAACTGGACATGGGAAAACGCACGGTTCCGTCGCGCGCCTACGTGTCGTGGTTCAACTTCAAGGGTGCTGCGCAGCAGCGGAAAGTCGGCACGTTGTCGGGCGGCGAGAGGAATCGCGTGCATCTCGCCAAGCTCCTTCGCACGGGATGCAACCTGCTGCTCCTCGACGAGCCGACCAACGATCTCGACGTCGATACGCTGCGCGCGCTCGAAGAAGCGCTCCTCAACTTTGCCGGCTGCGCGGTCGTGATCAGCCACGATCGCTGGTTCCTGGATCGCATCGCGACGCACATCCTCGCGTTCGAAGGCGATTCGCGCGTGCTCTGGTTCGAAGGGAATTATCAGGACTACGAAGCGGACCGGAAGCGGCGGCTTGGCGCGGAAGCGGACCACCCGCATCGAATCAAGTACCGGAAGCTCACAAGGCGCTGAAGTGTCACGTGCCAAGTGCCGAGTGCCGAGTGCCAAGTGCCAAGTGCCGAGTGCCGAGAAGCGACAGCCGGCGACTGGCGACTGAGGACGGACGACGTTACAGCGTCAGTCGTACTTCTCCAGCGGCTTCGCTGACGCGATAAACCGCGATTCCCTCCTTCGCAGGTCCTGCCTTTACGGCTCCGTTTCTCACGTCGAACTGCGATCCGTGCCATGGACACTGGACGATGGCGCACGCCATGGTGCCGCCTGCGAGTGAGCCGCCCCGGTGCGTGCAGCGGTCGTCGAACGCCACGTAGCCGTCCTCGGTTCGCGCAAGGACGATCCGGCGATCGGCGGCTCGAATGAGCTTCATCTGATTCACTTTCAGCTCGTCAGCGCGCGCGACGACAACACTTGATCCGGAGCCGCCCTCCACCGTGATCTCGCGCCACTTTCCGGCCTCCGCATAGCGATGGTCGATGCTGATCTGATTGCGTGTGACCAGGGTCCCGCCCATCCAGCCGGCCATCACGATCAGGACAACTGCGACTAACTCAATCGGGATTATCAGGAAAGATGGCGGCGTGTCCGCGTGCTGCAACCGCAGGAAGAGCGTGACGGTGAGGAGCGCGACGGCTGTCAGATTGAACAGCATGTGCCGTGTCGCGCGTTGCTTGCCCGTGCTGCGCGGAGGAACGGTATAGACATAGTCGATGAAGCCAGGCACTGCCGCGATGAGCGCTGTGATAACTCCGAGAATCGCGACATGGACGCTCGTTATTGCAAGCCATCGCGCGCTGAACAGCCATCCCAGCACGTCGAAGACGACCGAGCCGGTGATGAACGCAAATGGAAACGGGATGAGTGCGGTGTGAATCGGATGGCCCTTGTAACTGGCGCGACTGCGCATATCGTCCTTATACCCGCGAGGCTCCGGTTATACAATGTTCGCTTGCCTGGAAGGAGAATTTCATGAACGCAGATCAAGCGAAGGCTGCGGCGGCACTGGTGGGCCAGCAGCTGCAGAACGAATGGATGACGACATACAAAGTCCTGTCGGCCATTCCCGAAGGCAAGAAGGACTACAAGCCCGAGCAGAACTCTCGCTGCGCCATCGACCTCGCCGGCCATCTCGCCAGTGCCGACGTGTGGTTCCTGAATGGCGTGCTGAATGGGAAGTTTGATAACCCGACCGACGGCGAGCCGAAATTCAACAGCGTGGCAGAGGTCGGCGACTGGTACAAGCAGCACTTTCCACAGGTGCTCGAGCGCGTGCTCGCGCTCGACGGCAACAAGCTCTCCCAGCCGATTGACTTCTTCGGCATGAAAATGCCGGGCGTGCAGTATCTGCTCTTCGCCCTCGTGCACATGGTGCATCACCGCGGCCAGCTCTCCACCTATCTCCGGCCGATGGGCGGCAAAGTGCCGAGCATCTACGGCGGCAGCTTCGACGAGCCCTGGCAGGGACCGGCGGAACCTAGCGCCTAGACTCCTGGTGTTCCCGGATTTACGAGCGTTCCTCGACCGGCTGCGGCGAGACGACGACCTGGTCGAAATCGTCGCGCCGGTCGATCCGTATCTCGAAGCCGCCGAAATTCACCGCCGCGTGATCGCGGCCGGCGGTCCCGCCCTGCTCTTTACAGACATCACCGGCGCGGATTTTCCCCTCGTCACAAATGTCTTCGGCACGCCGCGCAGGGCGGCGCTCGCATTTGGCGATCGCCCCCTGCGATTAATCAAGCGTCTCGTGCAACTGGCCGAAACGGTGCTGCCGCCGACGCCGGCGAAGCTGTGGGCGGCACGCGACATCGCGCGGGAGCTGGTGCGCGTCGGCACGCGGAAATCGGCCGGTGGTCCCGTGCTCGACGTAGTGACGACCGACGTCCGCCTCGACCGCCTGCCCATCCTGACAACCTGGCCTGAAGACGGCGGACCCTTCATCACGCTGCCGCTGGTTTACACGACGCATCCGAATCGATCCGGTCACAACCTCGGGATGTACCGGTTGCAGGTGCACGATCACGACTCCACCGGGATGCACTGGCAGATCGGCAAAGGTGGCGGTTTCCACTATGCGGAAGCCGAAGCGCAGGGACAGGCGCTCCCCGCGACGGTGTTTCTCGGGGGCCCACCGGCCCTGATCCTCGCCGCGGTCAGTCCGCTGCCCGAGAACGTGCCGGAGGTGATGCTGGCCTCGCTCATTGCCGGTGCGCGTCTGCCGCAGGTTGACGCTCCCGGAAATCATCCGCACCCGCTCATCGCGTCGGCGGAGTTTGCATTGATGGGCGAAGTGCCTCCTCGACTGCGCCGGCCGGAAGGTCCGTTTGGCGACCACTACGGCTATTACTCGCTGCGGCACGAGTACCCGGTGTTTCAGGTCAAGCAGATCGCGCGGCGTCGAGACGCCCTGTATCCGGCGACGGTCGTCGGCAAGCCGCGTCAGGAGGATTTTTTCATCGGCGATCTGCTGCAGGACCTGCTGTCGCCCCTTTTCCCCCTGGTCATGCCTGCGGTCAGCCGGCTCTGGTCCTACGGAGAGACCGGCTATCACTCGCTTGCCGCCGCCGTCGTCAAGCAGCGCTACAAGCGCGAGGCGATGGCAAGCGCGTTTCGCATTCTCAGCGAGGGCCAACTGTCTCTCACGAAGTTCCTGCTCGTCACCGATCGCGAAATCGATCTGAAGAACTTTCGCGCGACGCTCGAGCACATCCTCGCCCGCACCGATCCGCGCAGCGATCTGTACGTGTTTTCGAATCTGGCGATGGACACCCTCGACTACACGGGACCGGTCGTCAACGAAGGATCGAAGGGCGTCTGGCTGGGTCTGGGCGATTCCGTGCGGGAGTTGCCGCGTCAATTTCAACCGCCTGTTCCTCCACCCTCGGATGTTGCTGATGTGCGAGTGTTCTGCGCAGGTTGTCTCGTCATCCAGGGACCGGCGTATGGAACCGGCGCGGGTGCGCCCGAACGCTTCGCCTCGCACGAGGCGTTTGCCGGCTGGCCGCTGATGGTCCTGAGCGACGATGCAGCGCGCGCGACGCGGAGTGTGATGAACTTTCTGTGGACGACGTTTACGAGGTTCGAGCCGGCCGCTGACATTTACGCGGCGTCGCGACGCATCGTACGCAATCACATTGTGTACGATGCGCCCATTGTCATCGACGCGCGCATGAAGCCGTCGTATCCAAAGGAGCTCACCTGTCGTGAAGACATCGCGCGGCGTGTGGCCGAACGATGGCGCGAGTACTTTCCGGCGCGGCGAGTGGAAATGGGCGATTCGGAACGAGCGCATCTGGACTGATGTCAATCGGACGCCCGCGACCTAGCCGTTCGGCCAGTGCACCGGCACGGTGCGTGTGATAATTACCCAGTGAGTGACACGACCACCAACGGCGTTCGAATACAGGTGGTCAGCCGCTTTTTGCCCGAACGCAGCTCCCCGCGGCTACGGCAGTTTCTATTCGCGTATCACGTCACCATTTCGAATCACGGCGACGAGGTTGCGCAGCTTCTCAGCCGCCGTTGGGTGATCACGGATGGAAACGATCACGTCGAGACCGTCGAAGGCGATGGCGTCGTCGGCGAGCAGCCTGTGCTGGAGCCGGGAATGAGCTTCGAGTACACGAGCTTTTGTCCGCTCCAAACGCCGTTCGGGACGATGCAGGGCCACTACACGATGGTTCGTCCTGACGGAGAGACGTTCGAGGCGCAGATTGCACCCTTCATGCTGGCGATGCCGAGTGCAGTGAATTGAAACCGTTTATATATGGCCTTTTTTCCTTCTTCGAGCATTCGAATGGCGCGCGCCGAGCGGGTAACCGCCGGCCGCCGCGCCGCGGCC
>WNFU01005038.1_pt1 | contig 16628 bp, 16 predicted proteins | sample 5400121 | NCBI WGS metagenome assembly WNFU01 (sample SAMN13153360, study PRJNA577476) | soil metagenome | isolation source: 100 cm soil or saprolite under grassland replicate 1 | place: USA:California | collected 2016-06-15
AACGCGAGGTAGTGCACCCGATGGATGCCGCCCGCCTCGTTATCGAACCACCCCAGGAACAGGGCAATCCCGAACAGTCCGAGGAAGGCGCCCAGCGCGAAGACGATCGCCAGCACGGCGAAGGCTGTCCGCCGAGCCCTCGATTGGGTCATGTCTGCACCTCCTTCAGCCACAGGGACATCGACGCCGGCCGCACGGTCTCGTCCACCACGGCCAGCAGGTGAGCATGCAGCTCGTCGAGATCCACCTCGTCGCGCAACCGCGCTGTGAACGCCTCCAGCGTCCGCTGGGCGTCGTACTTCCGCCGGTAGAACCGGCGGTCAATGAACGCCTGGACCCGGCGCCGGACCGGCCGGAACAGCGCCGCCACCACGAGCGTCGAGCCGGCGATGACCAGCGAGTTGTCGCGGCCGGCGACCGACCCCAGCCCCACGGCCAGCCCCACGTACACCCCCGCCAGGACCGCCGTGAGCGAGCCGTAGACCAGCGTCTTGTTGATCACGACGTCGATGTCGTACAGGCGGTACCGGAGGATGGCGAAGCCGATGGCGATCGGGATGAGGAAGAAGGACAGGGGTCCCAGCGACTGGATCACGGTGACGTAGGTGGGAGCCTTCGTGCTCCCCCAGTTGCCCGGAACGGCGAAGCCACACGCGTACAGGACCGCGGTGATCGCTGCCGCGGCGGTCAGCCACTTGAGCTGGAGTCGCTCCATTCCCGTCGACCGGCGGAATCGGCGGACGACGCTGACGGCCGATCCGATGATGGACAAGGGGATCAGCGGGATGAAGACGAAGGGAAGCCACTCCATGCCGCGCAGGGCCTCGATGCCGAGCGGATTCGAGACGTGGGGATAGCCGGCGTCCGTGAACCGTCCCGGAAGCACGCTCATGAACAGCCACGCTCCCCCGATCCCGATCGCGCTCGTCCAGGCCACCACGCGCGACCCACGCGATGGAAGCCTGCCGTCGGGGAACAACAGCAGCAGGTAGGTGCCCATGACGCCGATGATCGGGGCCCACAGCGGCTGTTGGAGAGCCAGGGCGACGTCCGCTCCTGGGAGTGACCCCGGGTGGATGCGCAGCCCGTAGTCGGCGTACGCGCCGAGGACCCCGTCTCCTGCGGCGATCGCCCCAACCGACAGAAGGACCCAGCCGATCGTGTTCCGGGGCTGCCGGTTCAGGATCAGGATCCCCGTCAGCGGGAAGATGAACAGGAACAGGCCGAAGGGGTCGATCGAGGCGTGGGTCGCGATCGCGATGGCGATCCCCATCGCGTAGACGATGACGATCGTGGTGAACCCCGCCCACGCCAGCCGGCGGGCTGCGCGGTCGCTCAGCCTCCCGGCGCCCTTCTCGGCAGCCATACGCGGATCCTTCCCCCGTTGCGTTCCGGGAACGTTACGGAAGGTGGCCGTGGGGGCAATGCCGTTGCGCTTGCCCGGTGGCCCGCCACAATGTGGGCGACGTGAGCACGCTCACCGTGGCCCTGCTGGGCCCTCCGGAGATCGAGGTCGACGGCGTCCCCATCGAGGTGGACACGCGCAAGGCCGTCGCTCTCCTCGCCTACGTGGCCGTGACCGGCCGGCCCCTTCGGCGGGACTCGCTGGCGGCGCTGCTGTGGCCGGACCGGGACCAGGTCCACGCCCGGGGCGCGCTCCGCAGGACGATCTCCGTGCTCCGCAAGGCCCTCGGCGGCCGGTGGCTCCACGCCGAACGGGAGGAGGTCCGGCTGGAGCTCGACGACCTCCGGTTCGACGTGGAGTGGTTCCACAAGCTGCTCGAGGAGACCGGCCGGCACGGGCACCCGCCCGGCGAGCCATGTCCCCGGTGCGTGGAGCCGCTGGGTGCCGCCGTGGCGCTGCATCACGGCGAGTTCATGGAAGGGTTCTCACTCCGCGACGCCGAGGACTTCGACGACTGGCAGTTCCGGGAGGGCGAAGCGCTGCGCAGGGACCGGGCGGGCGCCCTGGAGCGGCTGGTCGCGGCCCTGGAGTCGGCCGGCCGGCCCGAGGACGCCATTCCCCACGCGGTGGCCTGGCTCGGTCTCGATCCCCTGCACGAGCCGGCCCATCGGGCGCTCATGCGCCTGTACGCGCAGACGGGCCAGCGGGCCGCGGCGGTCCGCCAGTACCGGGAGTGCGTGCGGATCCTCGACGCCGAGCTGGGAGTGCAGCCGCTCGAGGAGACCACCGAGCTGTACCTGGCCATCAGGGAGAGCCGTCCTCCGGAGCGACGGCCGGTCGCGACGGCGCGCCTCGACCGGACGACGCACGGCGAGCTGGGATTCCCGCTGGTCGGTCGGGCGGCCGAGCTCGACGCGATGGTCCATGCCTACCGGGACGTCGGACCGGACGGTCGCCTGATCGTGATGGAGGGCGAGCCGGGAATCGGCAAGACCCGGCTGGCCGAGGAGTTCGTGGAATGGGCTCGGGGGCATGGAGCCACGGCGCTCATCGCGCGCTCCTACGAGGGCGAGGCGACCCTTGCCTACGGTCCGTTCGTGCAGGCGGTGCGCGCCGCCGCCTCGGCCTCCGCGCCTGGTTGGCTCGACGATCTTCCTCCCCGCATCGTGGCGGAGTCGGCTCGCCTGGCCCCAGAGCTCACGGACCGGCCCGACGCCGTCCCGGGCGGACCTGTCCCCGAGGATCCCGGGGCCCGGTCGCGGTTCCTGGACGGCGTGGGCTCCTTCCTGCTGGCCGCGCTCGACGGAGCCCCACCGGGCGTCTTGGTCCTGGACGACCTGCACTGGGCCGACGCCGCCTCGATCGAGCTCCTGGCGTATGTCGTCCGGCGTCTGGCCGGCCGCCGTGCATGCCTCGTGGCGACGTGGCGGACGGCCGACGTCGGCTCCTCCCACCCGCTGCGGCGCTTGGCCGCGGAGGCCGAGCGGTCGGGCATGGCCACGGTGATCACGCTGGGCCGGCTGGACCGGAGCGATGTGGACGAGCTGGCGCGCTCGGTCGGCGTGGAGGCCGGGGAGCTCACGGAGCGCCTGTTCCAGGAAACCGAGGGCCTTCCCTTCTTCGTGGTGGAGTACCTGGAGGCCATCCAGCGCGGCTCTCGTGAGGCCATCGAGCGGACCCCGGAGGACGTACGGGCCCTCATCGAGTCCCGGCTTGCCACGCTGTCCCAGCCCGCCGCGCAGGTCCTGGCCACGGCCGCGGTGATCGGGCGTTCGTTCGACGTCGACACGGTCCGGGAGGCCAGCGGGCGCAGCGACGAGGAGACCGTGGTGGCTCTGGAGGAGCTCACCGTCCGCGGCATCCTCCGCGAGGGGTCGGATCACGAGGGCCGCCCCCGATACGACTTCGACCACGAACGGATCCGCGCCGTGGTGCAGGACGACACCAGCCTGGCCCGTCGCCTGCTGCTGAACCGCCGCGTGGCCGACGCCCTCGCGGCCCGGGTCCGTCGCGAGCCGGAGCTCGCTGCCCTCGCCGCCCAGCACTACCTCAGCGCCGGAAGGGAGGCGGAGGCGGCGCGGAACTTCGAGGCCGCCGGCCGCCACGCCAGGTCCCTGTTCGCCAACCGCGAGGCGCTGTCCGACTTCCAGGCGGCGCTCGCACTCGGGCATCCCGAGGCGGCCGCGCTGCACGAGGCCATCGGCGACCTCCACACGCTCCTCGGCGAGTACCAGGCGGCGGTGGCGAGCTACGAGGCCGCCGTGGCGCTGGCTCCCAGCGAGTCGGTGGCCCGGCTGGAGCAGCGGCTGGGGAACGTCCACCATCGCCGGGGGGAGTTCGAGGCCGCGGACCGCCACTTCGAAGCCGCCCTCGCGGAGCTGGGCGACACCGGGAACCAGGCGGACCGAGCTCGGGTGATGGCCGACCGGAGCCTGAACGCCCACCGCCGTGGTGCGTCGAAGACCGCGCAGTCGCTGGCCACCAGGGCCCTTGCCCTCGCGGAGAAGGCCGGCGACGGAGCCGCCCTGGCCCAGGCCCACAACATCCTGGGCGTGCTGGCCTCGCGACGAGGTGACCTCGACGCGGCGCGCGAGCACCTGGAGCGCAGCCTCGCGCTGGCCGAGGGGTTCGCCGAGCCGACGGCCCGGATCGCCGCCCTCAACAACCTCGCGCAGGTCCGCGCGGCCGCGGGCAATCAGGATGCCGCGATCGACCTCACTGGGCAGGCACTCGCGCTCGTGCAGGTGCAGGGCGACCGCCACCGGCAGGCCGCGCTGCACGGGAACATGGCCGATCTGTTGCATGCGGCCGGCCGCGCTGAGGAAGCCATGGAACACCTCAAGCTGGCCGCGACGACCTTCGCCGAGATCGGCGCCGAAGCCAGCGAACCCCAACCCGAGATCTGGAAGCTCGTCGAGTGGTAGGGGCGTTCAATCGGTGAGGGACGGCTGCAGTCCACCTCATGTACCTGTCGCGCCACATCCTCTTGCCGCAGCTCCATGCGTGATGCAACACTCGGGGAAGAGATGGGTCGTCTTCCCGGAAGGAGCATGGCCATGCGCCGGAAGCTCGTCAGTCTCCTGCTCCTGCTTCCCGTCGCGATGGCCATCACCCTGGCGGCCCTGAGCGTGCCGGCCTCGGCCCACGGGCGGCTGCCGCTCGGGAAGTACGACCTGAAGCTGAACTGCACGAAGGGCCAAGGCTGCCAGCACGCGACCTCCGACGAGACCATCACCCTGCTGTCGAAGCACCGCTATCGCCTCCGGGTCGACACCGCCACCATCGGTGGGCGCTACCGGCACATCGCGGACAGCAAGTGGATCACATGGACATCAGGGCCCTTGAAGGATCAGCCGTTCAAGTGGACCCATTGCGTGAAGAACGGTCGAGCACGAGTGATCCAGTGGACCACGGATTTCAAAGGGTCCTCAATCTGGGTGCACGCCTAGCGGGCGGTCGGAGAACAAATCGGCACGCGGACGCGGTGAACACCGGGCGGTCCCCGTGCCCTCTCCCCATCGGTGCGTGAACCGTCGAGCTCAGTCGATGAGGCCGAGGCCTTTGGCCCAACTCGTGGCGTAGCCCTCGATCTCGACCTGGGCCAGCGCGTCGTCGCGCTCGAAGGGCTGGTCGGCTTCGACCATGATCGCGTACTCGTCGGCGAACTCCTTGGTCTTGCCGGCCTCGAGGGCCGCGGGCTGCGGACCGTGATGCAGCCCCTGCGGGTGGTGCGTGATGAACCCCTCGCCGATCCCGGCCCGCGAGAAGAATTGCCCCCGGTGGTAGAAGAGCACCTCGTCCTTGTCGATGTTCGAGTGGAAGAACGGCACCCGGAGCGCTGTGGGATCGCCGGTCTCGGTGGGACGCGGGGCGAACGTCCCGATCTCGAACCCGTCGCTCTTGAACGTGACGTGGACGCTCGGCGGGAGGTGGTACCGGGGCGAGACCACCGGACGGATGTCCTCCACGTTCAGCCGGATCGGGCACAGGTCCCCCTGCCACCCCACCACGTCGAGCGGATGGAACGGATACGTGAGCGTCGTGTACTCCTCGCCCCTCTTCACGCGGACCCGGAACTCGCCCTGCTCGTCGTGCGGCTCCGGCTCGGGTGTCTCCAGCACGCCCGGGTCGAAGATGGCATGGCGTCCCAGGATTCCCTTCTCGGGCAGCGTGTACTCGCCGTGCCCCTCGATGCAGTACAGGAAGGTCTCACCGCCGCCATCTGACGGAACGAGCCGGTGCGTGGTCCCTTTCGGCAGGACGAGGAAGTCGCCGTCCCGGTACCGCAAGGGGCCGTAGTCGGTCTCCAGCACGCCCGTGCCGTGGTGCACCAGGTAGCAGAGGTCGCCGTCCGAGTCCCGGAGGAAATACGGCATCGGCTCGGTGCGGCGCGAGACGTAGATGGACACGTCCGTGTTGTGCAGGATCCGAACCCAATCCCCGCCGGCATCCGTCATGTCCGGCGGCTTCAAGCCGTTCAGGTCGTAGGCCCGGGGGCGCAGCGGCCCGTCGATGCGCACCCACGCCGTCGGCAGGTGGGTCCGGTACAGGTGCGAGGCGCGTCCATCGAACGCCTCCCGGCCGTGCTCCTCCTCGTAGGTCCCGTCCGGCAGGCCGACGTGCGCCTGCTTCGACACCCGCCCCTTCGACAGCGGAAACATCACCGCCCCCTCTCGAGTGGTTACTTCTTGGCCGCGGCCTTCTTCGCCGTCCCCCGCTCCGCCGCCTCGCGCTTCTCGCGCCCCTTCTTCTTGCGCACCCGGTCGTGCGCCCATCTCACCTTGTGCCGATCTCCACGTCCCATGGCCGTTCCCGTCCTCTCTCTCGATCTAGATGGTGTCCGGTTCCTCGCCGCGGGCGAGCTCGGAGCTCCGCTGGCACGCCGCGTCGATGGCGTTCAGGAACGCCGCCCGCACGCCGGCCTGCTCCAGGTGCCGGATCGCGGCGATGGTCGTGCCACCCGGCGACGTCACCATCTCACGCAGCTCGACCGGGTGCTTCCCGGTGTCCCGGAGCATCTTCGCCGAGCCCAGCATGGTCTGGATGATCAGCTCGCTGGCCACGTCGCGCGACAGCCCCAGCAGGATGCAGGCCTCGATCATGGCCTCCGCCAGCAGGAAGAAGTAGGCCGGCCCGCTGCCGCTCGTCGCGGTCACCGCGTCCTGGTGCTTCTCCGGCAGCCGGATGACCCTGCCCACGTACCCCAGCAACTCCTCGGCCACGGCCAGGTGCTTGTCCTCGGCCTGCCGGCCCGGGCTCACCACCGACATGGCCTCGTCCACCAGCACGGGGACGTTCGACATGACCCGCACGACCGGGACGCCGTCCGACACCCGCCGCTCGATGAACGACGTCCTGATGCCCGCGGCGAACGAGATCACCAGGTGCCGCTCCTGCACGTGCTCCGCGATCTGCTCGAGCAGCAGCTCCATGTCCTGCGGCTTCACGATCAGCACGAGCGTGTCGGCCCACGCGACCGCCTCCTCGTTCGACAACGTCGCCGCCACGCCGTAGCGCTCGTGCAGCTCTGTGGCCCGCTCCTCGCGCCGGCAGGTCACGGTGATCTCCTCGACCTTTCGGCCGCCGGACCGGATCAGCCCCGACACGAGCGCCTCGCCCATCTTCCCGCCGCCCAGGAAGGCGACCTTCCTCCAATCGTGCTCCGTCACTGCCATCCCCCTCGGATCAGGTTCGATGCGAAGAACCATATGTTCGCAGGACGCTCGGCCATCCTCCGCGTCAGGTACGGATACCACTCGCTCCCGTACGGCACGTACACGCGGACCGGATAGCCGTCCCGCGCGTACCGCTGCTGGAGGTCCCGGCGGATCCCGTACAGGAACTGGAACTCCACCCGGTCCCAGGAGACTCCCCGCCGCTCCGCGAACCGCCGGGCCCCGTCGACGAGCGGCGGATCGTGGCTGGCCACATGGATCGTGTGCCCGAGCGTCGCGAGCGTCGAGAACAGCCGGGCGAAGTTCCGGTCCACCTCACGCTTGGAGGGGATCGCCACCGAGGGCGGCTCGAGGTAGGCACCCTTGCACAGCCGCACCGTCGACCCCTGGGGCAGCCCGTACACGTCCGCCGCCGTTCGGTACAGGTACGCCTGGAGCGCCAGCCCGACGTGCGGGTAGCGCTCCTTCAGCTCCCGGTGGGCCAGGAGCGTCCGGTCCACGTACTCGTGGCTCTCCATGTCGATCATGACCAGCGTGTTCCGCTCGGAGGCCGCCGCCAGCACTCGCTCGCTGTTCTCCATGCACAGGTCGTAGGACAGGTCGAGCCCGAGCTGGGTCAGCTTCACGGCGATGTTGCAATCGAGGTCGTCGGTCTCGTGGGCCCGCTTCAGCGCGCGCACGTACGCGTCCGACGCCGCGGACGCCTGCTCCTCCGAGCTCACGTTCTCGCCGAGGTGATCGAGCATCGTGGCGATGCCCTGGCGGTTCAGCGACCGGGCCGCCTGGAACGCGTCCTCCAGGTCCTCACCGGCCACGAACCGCATGGCCACCCGCCGTCCCAGACGGCTCCGGGACGCGAGATGGCGAAACCAGCGCCGGCCGGTGAGCCACAGCACGGGCGCCCGGAGCACGGGACCGTTCACGGGTTCGTCGGGCGACGGGTCACGGGACCCCGAGTATAGGCAGCGCGCCGATGGCCCGGAGCGCGAGGTCAGGACGCGGGAGGACGACCGGGAAATGAACGGGCCCGAGAGACTTCCGGTTCGTCACCGGCCGAAGCCGGCAACTCCCCGTAGGCCTCTCGGGCCCAGTGCTCCGAGCAACACTCGCGGGCGCTGCGGGACCGAGTACGGTCGCCCTTTCGTTGGGCTTTGGGGCCTCCCGAACCTCCCCACCCGTAAACCGAGGTGGCCTCCCCCAGCGTACGAGCAGGTGCGCCCAGTTGGCCTTACGGCTTTCCCAGGGGTTTCCTTCCCCTTCCCTGCGAGTGCCGCTCCGGCTGCTCGGAGCGAGGCGAAATCTACTTGCCGGCCCCCACCCGGTCAAGGCTGCAAAACCCCAGGTCAGAGGACATATCCGCTGGTAGAGGAACCGGAAGAAAGAGTGACAAGAAGGACCACTTCGCTGGGGACTAGTCTGGCTCAGACTAGTACCCGATCCGCGGCCCCCAGGAGCTCTCGGTACACGGCCAGAACTTCCGCGGCCGTGGCGTCCCACGAGAACCGCAGGGCGTGGACCACGGCCGCATCCCCCATGCGGCGGGCCCGGTTGGGGTGGGACAGCAGCTCGATGAGCCGGGCCGCGTAGTCGCCCGGGTCGTACCCGGGCACCAGGAACCCCGTCTCGCCGTCGCGAACGATGTAGCGGAGGCCCCCGGTCTCGGCGGCGATCACCGGGGTCCCGCAGGCCTGGGCCTCCAGGGCCACGAGGCCGAACGACTCAGATCGCGACGGAACGAGCACCGCTTCCGCCGCCGAGTAGAAGTCGGCGAGCCGTCCCTGAGGCTGGGGCGGGAAGAACATCACGCGGTCCTCCACCCCGACAGCCGAAGCCAGGTCCATCAGCCGGGCCACCTCCGTGGAGCGGTCCGATCCGCCGCTCGGCCCGCCCACGACGGCGAACACGACGTCCGACATCGTCATGGGATCGCGGGCGATGGCCTCCGCCATGGCCCGCACGGCCACGTCCGGCCCCTTGTGGGCCTGGAGGCGCCCCACGAACAGCACGAGGCGGACGCCCGTCAGGTGCAGCCGGCTCCTGGCCGCGGAACGGCTCCGGGGAAAGAACAGCCCGTGGTCCACCCCGCCCGGCACGATGCGGATCCGGTCGGGATCGGCGCCGTACAGCCCGACCAGGTGCGCGGCCTCTGCGGGCGTGGGCGCGAGGATTCGGTCGGCCCGCTCGATGACCCGCTCCTCGCCCGCCAGGCGCGCTCGGGGCTCCGGGCCCTCGCCCGTGGCCAGCGAGTGGTTCTTGACCTTGCCAAGCGTGTGGAACGACGCGACGAGGGGCACGCCCCACACCTCCTTTGCGTTGCGGCCGACCCACCCGGACAGCCAGTAATGGCTGTGGAGCACGTCATAGAGCAGGCCCTCGTGCCGCTGACGGTCGACGATCCCGCTCAGGAAGGCCGGCACGAGATGCGGCAAGTCCTCCTTGGACACCGGGGAGCACGGGCCCGCCTGGACCTCGATGACGCGGGTTCCGGGGACGACTTCCTGGACCTGCGGTCCCCCCCGCCCCGCGCACCGCGTGAACACGTCGACCTGGACGCCCTGGGCCGCAAGGCGTTCAGCAACCTCGCGGATGTAGACGTTCATCCCGCCGGAGTCGCCCGTCCCGGGCTGGTCCAGCGGCGAGGTGTGCACGCTCAGCATCGCCACGCGACGCCGTTCGTTGTCGGAGGCCATTGGGTTTCCTCGCATCGACTACTGCACTCGATGGTACGCGACCTTCGCGTTATCCCCCCTCAGCAAAGCAACGAACCCGCCCTCGAGGGCGGGTTCGTTGCAGGTGGTCGCTGATGGAGGGGTCGGGTCAGCCGACCTTCTCCACCGCGGTCCGGGCGGCCTCCGCCTGGGCCACGGCCGCCCGCTTCACGCTGCGAGCGGCGGATGAGACCTGGCGGCGGGCGACCTGCGTCTGCTCCGTCGCGCGCTTCGCCGGCGCGGAGCGCCGCACGCCCGACAGCACCGTCGCGCCGCGCTTCACCAGCTTGTTGTACGTCCTGGTGAACTTGCGCTGGCGAGTGGCCGCGAACTTCTGGGCGTCGAACGTCCGCAGCCCGCCGGCGAGCTTCTTCGCCTTCTCGGCTGCGAGGTCGCCCAGGCCGATGGCCGCATGCAGGGCTTCCTTGCCCCTTGCCTGAATCTGCGTCTGGACCGTCATCGTGCACCTCCCTTCTTCGTCGTTCGAGTGGATGGAGAGCGGGAGGGCGAAGGGGAGCCGGGTGAGGGCTTTGGATCAGCCTGAGACTTCGCCCTCCCGCCCGCTCGGCTCCGGGTCCGGCTCGAACGGGAGCCGGTCCGGACTTCGATGGGGATGACCGTCGCGGGCGCGCCCGTGGACGCCTCGGCGACGGGGAGATCGTGTTCGGCCTGCTCGACGATGTCGGCGGCCAGTCCGGCCGCGAGGTCCGCCGCCAGCTCGGACGTGGCGGCCCTGGAGGGCTTGCGCCCGGCCCGGCGCCGTTCGGTCTCCTCGCGGAAGCTGTTGTACACGGCCAGCAGCGCCTGCTTCTGCCGCTCCGTCAGGCCCGGGTCGGCCATCACGGCGGTCAGCACGTCCGCGCGCGGCGCAGCTTCCAGGATCCCCGCCTGCACGTACAGGGTGTGCGACGAGATCCGCAGGGCCTTCGCGATGGCCTGGAGGATCTCTGCGCTGGGACGGCGGAGGCCGCGCTCGATCTGGGAAAGGTAGGGCAGCGAGACGCCCGCCAGCTTCGACAGGCCGCGCAGGGACAGGCGCGCCCCCATGCGCTGGTTGCGGATGAACTCTCCGAGCTCACGGACCTTGGTCTTCATCGCGTCGTCACCCTACCACGCGTGTATAACAGTTGCAAACGCTTGGAAGCCTTTAGCAAACGTTTCGAGGCCGGAGCCTGCCGGCGTTCGGGTGGGCTACGGCAGGTCGAGGTCGAGGTCGAGGTCGAAGGCGACGACGAGCTCGCCGGCGGGACGGCCTCCGCCCAGGACGTCGGGCCGGGCGTACGGGCGGAGCGCCTCCACCTGGTCCTCGTCCAGGATGTCGAGCTGGCGCAGCGCGTGGATGAGCGCCGGGCCGGCCGCTCGGGCGGTCCCGTCGGCGACCTTGACTGCCACGCCGATGTGCCGGTCGAGGGACGCCGCGCACATGAGCCCCTCTGCACCGGCCTTCACTACCACGCCGGGCGCGACCTGCATGAGCGCCGTATCGGTGCGGTGGCGCCCGGCCACCATGTACGGCTCGGCGCGCATGGCAGACGTGGCGCGGGACACGAACGGCGCCACCGTGTCCCATCGCTCGGGCTCCCCGAAGCGGGCGAACAGCGTGGCCATCCGCGACAGCGCCATCCCGTGCACCGGGGCGCCGCAGCCGTCCACCCCCACCCGGACCTCGGGGGCATCGGTTCCCCTGAGCACCGCCTGGAGGATGCGCTGCTGGAGCGGGTGGGTGGGGTCGAGGTAGTGCTCCGTCTCCCAGCCCGCGCGGACGGTGGCGAGGAGCATCCCGGCGTGCTTCCCCGAGCAGTTGTGCAGGTCGGGCCGGGGCGATCCCGCCCGTCCCATGGCCTCGGGGTCGAGCGGCCACCCCGGCGGGCACTGGAGCGCCGACACGTCGAGGCCGGCCCGTTCCAGGAGCCGGTGCACGGTGGACACGTGGACGTCTTCACCGTTGTGGGACGCGCACATCACGGCGACCTCCCGGTCCGAGAGGTCCGCGATGTCCTCGATGACCGAGAGCGAGACGGCCGCCTGGAGCGGCTTCATCGAGGACCGCGAGAACACGGCTCGCTCCGGATCCCCTGCCTGGGCCACGACGCGCCCCTCGGTGTCGGACACGGCGACGTACCCGAGGTGGCAGGACTCCTCGAGTCCGGATCGAACCACCCGCACGAGCGTGACGGGTTCGCCCACGACCGGAGCGTAGCGAACGAACGGGTGCCGCCGCCGCGGCCGCGATCAGCTCAGCGCGAGCGAGGGGTCCTGGCGGTACCTGCGACGGAGCTCCGATTGGAGCCGGTCGTGGACCCGGATGACCGCCGTGCGGTCCGCGGACACGAGCTTCTCCTCGGACTCCAGCCGGGCCACGGCGTCTGTCAGCTCCTGGTCGGACAGGGCCCGGGGATCGGAGATGCTGGGGTCGGCCAGCAGCTTCTCCACGCGCCGCCTGGCCAGGTGCATCTCATCGGGCGGGACGAGGAGGCGAAGGGCCTCCCCCCGCGACCGCCGTGATCCGGCGGAGGAGGCGAGCGCCTGGGCGAGCTCCGCGACGAGCGCCTGGTCCCCGCTGGCGGCTGTCGCCGCGCCGTTCCCGGGCGCGCGCTTCTCGAGGTACGCGCGGAGGATGTCCAGGCGGCCCTGTACCAGCCTGCGAAGGAGTGACTGGTACTCCCGCTCCGCCAAGCTCTCGTCCCGGCGGTTCTTCACCTCGTCCAGCGAGAGTTCCTCCAGCCCCTCGGCGTAGCTGGGGGCAAGGATCCGGTCGATCCTGCGCTTGCCGTTCGACATCGCCACGAGCGACTCCTCGGGATGGGGGGCAGTCCGCATAGTATCGCCGCCCGGGCCGCCGAGGAGGGTAGGGCGTAGCTCGAACCGTCCCTTCGGGCCGAACGGCGACGGGCGCCGCCGGTCGGTCAGAAGCTGTAGTTGCAGTTCTCGCAGCGCCACGCGCCGGTGGGGCCGACCGCGCTGTGGCCGCCGCAGCGCGAGCACCGCCGGCACCGGCCGCCGCTGCCGCAGGAGACCGGGTCCGTGGTCGTGCCTGGTTCGTCCCAGGTGGTCATGCCCTCGGCCGGCCGGGGAAGCTGGATCGAGAGCAGGTACATGGGCTCGTCGCCCGACTGGAACCCGTGGGGGTGGGTCGCCCCCCGTCCCACCACCACTCCGGTCGCGAGCGGGACCGGCGTGGGCCCGAACTTGGCCTGGCCGCTGCCCCCCGGCACCACCACCCATTCCTCGGAGTCGGGGTGCGAGTGCGCGTACGCGACCTGGTTCGGCGCGAAGGCCTGGAGCGAGATGTAGTAGTCGGGGCCGGTCTGGATGGCGATACGCCGGAACCCCGTCGGGCACAACTCGGCCAGGTCCTTCGGATGGGCCCCGAACACGCCGAGGTTGTCCAGCACCTCCGCGAGGTCACCGATCGCGTGGTCGCCCACGGAGGAAGTAAGCCCCGATTCCGATGCGAGATGCAAGCGAATCTCAGAGCACCTTGAACAGGTCGATGTCCCTCACCTCGTATCCCGCTCGCTCGTAGAAGCGGCTGGCGCCCCGGTTCGCCGCGAACAACTCGATCCGGACCACATCGCAGTTGCTCTCACGAAGGTGCTGCTCGAGAGCATCCAGAATTGCCCAACCGAAGCTCCGTCCGCGTCGGCGAGGATCCACATAGGGCTCTGTGATCCGGCCCGTGCAACCCGGGGGCACCTCGACGAGCTCACGCCCCGATCGATCGTGCAGGCTCGCAACCCCGAACCCCTCGATCCGACCACCGGTCTCCGCCACGAGCACCTTGCTGGCCTCCGCGAGCATGACCTGTACGCGGGTCTCGCCATACCCATCGGCCCGGATGAACCGTCGCAGTGAGTCCATGGTCGCGAGTTCCTCGCCAAATGCGTCCATGAGCGCAATCAGGGCCGGGCGGTCTTCCGTCCGGTAGTCACGGACGAAACGTCTTGCCCGTCGACGACGTGATTGGAGCCTGCGCCAGTCCGCGGCAGCCGCCCGAATCCGCTCGTCAGGAGTCATTCGCAGCCGCGCGCGGATGCGACCCCAGTCGACATCGTCTTCCCCGGGGAGGTCCACAGGCTCGAGCTCCATCTCACAGGTCCGGAGCAGCCGCTCCAGGGTATTCACCGTGGGCGAGCCGAGCCCACGTTCGATGCGCGAGATTGACGGCTGGGGAATGCCGGAGCGGCGGGCCAGCTCGCGTTGCGAAAGACCGGCCCGGCGCCTCGCCATGTTCAGGATCCGCGCCGCGTTCGTGCTCAGGTGATAGCTGATGAGTGATCGATCAGATGCCCATCAGGCGGGCGATGATGTCTTTCATGACCTCGGTGGCGCCGCCGCCGATGGGGCCGAGCCGCGCGTCGCGCCAGGCCCGCTGGACCGGGAACTCCATCATGTAGCCGTAGCCGCCGTGGACCTGGAGGGCCTCGTCGGCGACCTTCCAGGCCAGCTCGGCCGAGTACCACTTCGCCATGGACACCAGCATCGTGGCGTCCTCGCCGGCGACCATGGTTCGCAGGGCGTGGTACGTGAGGGACCGGGCGGCCTCGATCTCGGTGGCCAGATCGGCGAACCGGTGCCGCCACACCTGGAACTTCCCCACGGGCCTGCCGAAGGCCTGGCGCTCGTTCGCGTAGTCGATCCCGAGCTGGAGCGTCCGCTCGGCGCCGGCCACCGCGGCGAGGGCCATGACCAGGCGCTCCCACTGGAAGTTCTGCATGATGCAGTAGAAGCCCCGGCCGACCTCGCCCAGGCGGTTCACGTCGGGAACCAGAACGCCGTCGAAGGCCAGTTCCCCGGTGTGCGATGTTCGCCAACCAACCGTTTCCAGTCGCGCGCTCGAGAGCCCCGGCGTGTCACTGTCCACCACGAACAGCGTGATGCCGCGACGGCCGGCGTCCGGGTCCGTCTTCGCCGCGACCACGACGAAGTCGGCGATCGAGCCGTTCGTGATGAAGGTCTTGCGGCCGGTGAGGACCCACTCGTTCCCGTCACGCACGGCCCGCGTCTCGATGCCGCCCACGTCCGAGCCGGCGCCCGGCTCCGTCACGGCCAGCGCCCCGATCGCGCGCCCCGCCACGGCGGGGACCAGCCACCGCTGCCGCTGCTCCTCGGTCCCGAACCGGTAGACGTAGTAGGGCCCCAGGTCCTTGTGCGCGCCCAGCGCCGCGGCCACCCCACCCGAGCCGCACCGGGTCAGCTCCTCGGTGATCACGGCGTCCGCGACAAAGTCCGGGCCGGTGCCGCCGTAAGCCTCCTCGTACTTCGCGCCGAACAGCCCGAGGTCCCCGGCCTGGCGGACGATCTGCCGCACCGGGAAGTCGCCCTGGCGTTCCCATTCCTCGGCGAAGGGGGCCATCTCGCGCTCGACGAAGTCGCGGACCAGCGACCGGAGCTGGTCGTGGTCCTCCGTGAACAGCCCGAAGCGCGGGATGTCATGGAAACGGCTCCGGCCGGGGGCAAGGCCCGGCCCACCGTCAGGGGGCGAACTGGATGCCACCGGCCGTCCCCATGAGCTTCGAGATGACCTCGCGCATGACCTCGTCGGTCCCGGCCCCGATCCGCAGCACTCGCGTGTCGCGCCAGGCCCGCTGGATCCAGGAGTCCGCCGAGTACCCGTAGCCGCCGTGCACCTGGAGGCACTCGTTCATGACCCTGTTCACCGCGACGCCCGAGTACAGCTTGGCCATCGAGATCTGCTTCACCGGGTACTCACCGCGCTCCCACGCCAGGGCGGTGTCGTAGGTGAGCTGGCGGGCCGCCTCGAGCTCCGTCGCCATCTCGGCGAACCGGTGCTTGATGACCTGGAAGTCGGCGATGGTCTGCCCGAACGCCCGGCGTTCCTTCGCGTACTCCAGCGTCTTCTCCATGGCCAGCCAAGCCCCGGCGACCGAGCCCGCCACGCCGATCAGCCGCTCCCCCTGGAGCTCCCACATGATCTGGTAGAAGCCCTTGCCCTCCGTGCCGAGAAGGGCGTCGCCCGGGACCCGGACGTCGTCCAGGACCAGCTCGGCGGTGTCGGAGGACCGCATCCCGAGCTTGTCGAGCTTCCGGGAGACCCCGAACCCGGGCGTCGAGGTGTCCACCAGGAACAGCGAGAACCCGTCGTAGCCGGCGGGCTTGTCGGTTCGCGTGACCAGCAGGCAGAAGTCGGCCCGCACGCCGTTCGTGATGAACGTCTTCCGGCCGTTGATCACCCAGCCGTCGCCGTCGCGGACCGCGGTGGTCTGGATGTTCGCGACGTCGGAGCCCGCGTCCGGCTCGGTGATCCCGAGGCAGGCGATCTTCTCCCCCCGGATGGCCGGGACCAGGTAGCGCTTCCTCTGCTCCTCGGTGCCGTAGCGGTGGATGGGGGGCGTGGCCATCTCCGACTGCACGGCGATCGCCATCCCCACCCCGCCGGAGCCGGCCCGGGCCAGCTCCTCGGCCAGCACGATGGCGTGGCCCCAGTCCCCGCCCTGCCCCCCGTGCTCCGGCGGGTACCGGAGTCCGAGGAGGCCCATGTCCCCCATCCGTTCGAACACCCAGTTCGGGAACTCGCCCGCCTGTTCCCATTCCACGGCGTGGGGGGCCAACTCGCTCTCCACGAACGTGCGGACGCTGGCGCGGAGCTCCTCGTGCTCGGGGGTGAACAGCGGATGGAGCATGCCGTTCGCGACTCTACCGCACGACTGACCGCCGGTCAGCCGGCTCCCTCAAGCTCCGCCAGGCGGGTCCGTGCACGGTCCACGAGCAGCGTCGCGCCCTTGCGTTCGTACAGCTCGACGGCCTGGCGCAGCGATTCGGCGGCTTCGTCTCGACGGCCGGCGGCTTCGAGGACCTCCGCCAGGGCGGCCAGCACAT
>WNFU01005041.1_pt1 | contig 16623 bp, 20 predicted proteins | sample 5400121 | NCBI WGS metagenome assembly WNFU01 (sample SAMN13153360, study PRJNA577476) | soil metagenome | isolation source: 100 cm soil or saprolite under grassland replicate 1 | place: USA:California | collected 2016-06-15
AATCACGATGGATTCCGTTCTGAGAAGGGCCGACAGAACGCATTGAAAATCTACCAAGCCGTAACGTATTTGGGATGGTCAATCCACAATCCGCCAAATCTAACCGCCGGAGGCGGTTAGATTGGTGGGACACACCCGATTATTCGTCGTCGTCAGCCAAGGTCATGAACTTATGGCTTACCGTGAATAACGATTTGAGGCTATTCTCCATAGCAATCCGCCTTCAATCTCAAGGCGCTTTTCGATAATCCTTGAGCGCGCAGCGTCTCTAAATGGTCGGTAACGCTCTTCGGCGGATTCTTCAGCGCTACCCGTTGCCGCTCCACTGCGGCGCAAACGGTTTCCTCGTCAAGATCGATAAGCCGCATAACGAAATCGTCTGGGTGTTGCGCCTCGATGTTGAACTGGGAAAGCATGTGTGCTGGGAAATCGGTCAGGTTGAATGTCACGATCACATCCGCGCCGGCTCGAATCGCGGCGGCAAGCACGTGGCGGTCGTCCGGATCGGGGAGTATCAATCCCTCTATTAAATTCTCGTAGCCAGTGATTAGACAGTCCCTGATCTTACTGTTCATCAACAATCGTGTTCGCTCAAGTTGCTCCGGCTTGAGGTCGGGGCGGTCCGCCAGAACGTTTCTGATCCATTCGTCGTGGATCTCATCGGTCCATTTGGCGTTGAACAGATCGGTCAACGCCAACCACATCAATAGGTCACGCAGTGGCGCGGGATAAAGGACGCAAGCGTCAAACAACGCAGTAAAGGTGATGGCCATTTTAATAACCCATATTGAGTTCTTGCGCCTGAGCCGCGAGCTCATCCAACACCTTCATCCGCTCCTCGTCATTCCGCCTTTTGTAGTTGAGGACATCCAGAAGTCGAACGCGCCGGCGCGCGCCGACTCGCCGGAATGGGATCTCGTTATCCTCCAGCAGGCCCACCAAATAGGGACGCGAAACGTTCAGGATGTCTGCGGCTTGTTGCGTTGAAATCTCGGCGTCCAGCGGTAAAACGACCACTCCCTTTCCCATGGCGATTTGCCGCAGCGCCTCCGCTAAAAGGCGCATGGCCATCATGGGAATCTGTGTTTCCCTCTCCACTCCGTCTATAAGTATTTTGACCCGACAACTTCCACTCTCCGACAGGCAGTCCTTAATGATTTTACGGCTCTCCTTGGCCAAAGTCCGGTCAGACTCTGTCGGAACGCCGTTAGCAGGCAATGAGTCATCAAAGATATTCTCGATCATAACTCCCTCTCTTTCATTCTGGTTGATTCGGCCAGTCCGGCCCAATGTAAATGTACAAGTCAACCGCACCCGTATTATACCATTTCCAATCAGGTAATGCGAAACAAGCGAATCTGAACGAAACAAGCGAAACGGCTTTAAACTCCTCAGGATATAGGGAGATGGCTTTCGATTGAGTGACATAGCGACTCCCTCAGCGACAATCTGATTTAATTGTACTGAAGACATTTCAGGATAGAATGTCTAAAATCTTTGCGCCGGAGCCGCTGAGTCGGTAGGGCATTGGAATCCGAAGCCACACGACGGACCGGTGAACATAGTCGTAAGTCAGAAATCATGAACATCGATGAGGCAATCCAACGCTTTCGTACGGCCGCCATCCAAAAGGGCGACTTCGCCCAGTCTGCTGCTGAAGACCGTCTCCTTGCGGTGGCGCGGCGTGACAAAGTGAATCCGATCTGATTCAGACTTGGCCGATGTTGGCGTTTGGCCTAGACTGCGCCCGAGGCGACCGACGATGGCCAAGCGCGATGGCATTCCGAAAACTGATCCGTCCGAGATTGAGGCGCTCATCCATCGCCTTAAGCAGTCCAACCTTGAGCCGCACGACACTCAATTGGTCGAGCGATTATTACTCCTCGTGCTCTCAACGGCCTCGCTTCTCCAACATAAGAACACTTCGATCGAGCGGCTCAAGCGATTGATCTTCGGGCCGAGTTCAGACAAGCGGGCTGTCACTGGAAGTTCGATGGAAGAGAAATCCGCCGCCCCAGGTGAGGAATCGGAACAGCAGCCAGGTTCCGATTCCATTCCCGGAATCACCAGATCATTCTCAACAGATCAGAAGACGAAGCGTTCGGGGCACGGGCGAATGGCGGCGTCCGTTTACACTGGCGCGTTGCCGTATCCACAGGTGGGGATGGCGGGTACAAGATTCGCGTAACAGATGGCTCATTGACAGAACGCGAAAGAAAGTATGCGCGCCACGCGAAAAAGTTTCGGCTGCGCGTAAAGCACGGACGCCTTTATTTGGATGGCGGGTATGCGCTCCCCAGCGAAATGGCAGACGACCCAGAGGATTTCCCGAATCAATGGCTTGAAATACCCAATGGCGATTATGAAGTGACCGTTCACGTGATTGATTGGAGTAAAGAGCCAGGGGCGCTAACGGCGAACGACAAGGTGACAGATCAGGCATTGCCCAGCTATGTAGCGGTTTTCAAGCCAGTTGATGATCTGCAAACCATCAGTCCGCCAGCTTACCTTCCACGCCTAGAACCAGATTATCAGTCTGAAATGTACCAACCTTTATTGGCCTCTTTGAGCGGGCCGTTGAAGAAAGAGTATCCGGTGCTAATTCGACCAACGGTGGTTTTCCCGACTATTGAGCTGGCGCTACCAATTACCGCAGCGGAGTGGAGATAGTTAAACCGGCTGAATCGCTTGCCAGACGCAGATTTTCCCTCAGTGGTAATTACTCATTCTTTTGACCCCCAGGCAATCGGAAGCTTGTTCCGCCTAAGTGGATTCGGCACAAGTTTGGGTCTAAAACCTAAATCTGAATACGAGATGACCGGTATGGGACAGCGGTTTGTGCAGTTGGTAAAGACATTTGAACGCGGCGGGATGCAATGGGCTGAAGTCAAGCAGTATGACATTCCACCAAACTCAGCCCAACAGGCAATAATTGATAAACTAAAAACTCTCTTCGCCGAGTATGCCTCGAAAAATACTAAATATAGGGAAAGGATACCCCATCCTAGTTTTTATGCAGAACGAGTGGCGGCGCTCCAAGAGCCGCTAGAGATTCTGTGGGCAGTGGCCAACGCTTTAGTCCTGTCGCCAGAACAAGCGCGCGACTTGCTTAATCTCTCAGAACAAGATTTGGCCGAGAAGTTACGTCAGATGCTTGAGACAAAATCAAAATAATCCGCGTACGCCGAGATGTCCATAAAGTCAATGGAGAGCGCACTTTTCCTTGACCAATAGTCGAACTTTCGTGTTCCTTCACTGAGCCAGCACACTGTGAGCTTGCGGCGGGCTATCTTGATTTTTATCATAAGCCTGTCAAGACCGCCCGCCGCAAGCTCACAGATCATTCTGCCGATGGACACGGTGTTTTAATGGAAGCCGTGACGCACGGCGGCCCAGCGAGTATGGTCGTTAGGCGGAGAAAAATTCACGTATGCGCAAGATCGAAGAATTGATAGATAAACAAGCCCGGGCTATTGAACTGCTCCGGCGCCGTGTGCGCGAGGCGGAGGTGTCCTGCGAGTTATTACCACCTAGCGCTGAGCGCGAGACGGTCTTGCTTACCGTGCAGGTGACGACCCATTCGACGCTCGGCGCACTCGCGTATGATACCGGTGGGCTATTGATCGACGATGGGTGGCTCCGACTACTTGGTTCCGGTCACCCGCGCCTGACGCGCACTCTTTCTGGCTGGAATGCCGGGCGCGCGCCTGGTTATTACTTGGTTGGCGATGACGCCGCAGGGGGCTTCTTCGCGATTAATGGCGGCGCATTGGGGCCGGAACTGAGGTCCGTCTACTACTGGGCCCCCGACAATCTCGAGTGGGAGTGTCTGGAGCTCGGATTCACCGACTTTGTTAATGCCTTTCTCACGAGCCGGATCGCAAAATTCTACGAGGGGCTCAGATGGTCAACTTGGCGTGATGACATCAGGAACATCTCGGGCGACCGATGCTTCGCGTTCTATCCTTTTTTGTGGACCAAGGAAGGCTCGCCGGATGATAGCAATCGCGCGACTGTTTCGGTGAGTGAAGCGTTTGACACGAAAGTCGACATCGTGAAGCAGCTAAGTAATGGCGCCTAATAAATATTACGCCGGAGCCGCCGAACCGGTAGTTTATTGAAATCCGAAGCTGCATGATGAAGAGGCTTCATCGACCGTACCCAGTTTTTTCTCAACGCACGCCGGATCACCGAAGTCTCACCAATTACTGACCGCACCTCTGATAACGGAACGGCGCGGGAGGTCACGACAATGCTTGAACGCATTACTCTGTCGGAAGTTGCGACAGACCAAATCGTCAGCGCTGCGATTCGAGGGTATAAGTCCCGGTACAAAAAAGAGCGGCTCGGGATTCTTCTCGGTCGCGTTTCTCGTGGCGTTGCGTTGGTGGAGCAGGCGGTCGTTTACTATGGCGGTCCAGGAACGCGGACATCGGCTTTTGTTGATCCCTGTAAGTTCGAGCGGCGCGTCAACGTTCTTCTGGAAGAATCGGGCTTGGAGTTTCTCGGCTCCTTCCACACGCACGTTGAGGTCAATAACTCTATCTCCTCGGTGCCCTCTCCGACCGACAAAATCCCGCTCTGCGACGACCCGCCATCATTCATTGAGATCATCGCGGCCATATGGGCCAGTGACGCTTCTGTCCAACCGTCCAACTGTTATCTCCAGGGGGGACGAGGCGGGTATCGTTATCGCATGGCTGGGTATGACTATCGGCAGGGTTTTCGCATCCTGCCGGTCTTTTACGAGGCCGCTTAAAACGGCGCTTTCGCGAGCCTTCAGTGCGCTGGCGCAGCCCATGGTCGTACCGGCGCACCGAAAGCGTAAGGCTTCGGCAAGCCGGCTTGCCGAAGCCTTACCAACATTTGAAAAAGAGCAAGGTGATGATTACTCGCTTAAGAACAGGCAGTGGGTTAGCTGAGAACGTGTAGAATAGAACAAAGCAGCCTGACCGAAAACTCTAGATTCCGGCCAAGGGGCTCCGGTTGAGGATTAGAGGTTTAAGGATAGGCTATGTTCAAAGTCGGATGGCTCGCGCCCAAGCGACGCGCGTCAGTACAAAGAGGGGCTGCCTAATGGATCGAGGATTGTTCTTAATATTTGCTCTGACATTCATCATTCATCTGATCGGGACGCTTGCCTACTCGGTTCGCATATCAGCGACTCGAACACGACGGATAGCAATCTCACTGTCGTTGTTCAATATCTTGGTCCTCGTCTCGAGGACGTCCAATTCATTCCAAGCGCCGTTGCTGGCTAAAAGAGTCGAGCAAAAACTCGCCACCGGAGCTAACGGCGCAGCCATCACCGATTTTCGATGGCTACTTGTCTCAGCGACTTTAGCGAGCATCGTGGGCGCATTCTTTATCCCGACATTTCAAAGGCTATTCGCACAGTACGTCGAGGCCTTTGCTCGCTACCGTTCTGTGCCACGGATTTTGGCGCGGCTCTTCTCGCCTTCGGCATCCGCGCAGTTCCGGAACTCAATCCGAGTGCCCACGTGGAGAAACATCACCAATGCATATCAGGACACGCACATCCCGTGGACGGTGATTCTTCTGAATACCGTGGCGATGGCTATTTGGACAGTCGGGGTTTTCTCTGCCCTATATGCCGCCTACCTGCGTCCGGAATTGCGGGTGACATCCAGTCAACTATCGGCGATCATCAATGGAGTGGCGACCATCCTGATGTTCATGTTCATCGATCCCTATTTGTCGATGCTGACGGATGAACTCGTGGAAGGAAAAGTGAGTGATCCATACTTCCGTCGTTCAATCGTATGGCTGACTGGTAGTCGCATCGTGGGCACGGTGATGGCTCAGTTTCTATTGATTCCGGCGGCACTCTGGATCGTGACAGTCGCCGAGTGGCTCTGATCTGAGCGGTCCAAGACGTGGGTTGGAGCAGACTGCTGAAAGGCGCGCTCATTCGCAAACCATTATTCCTTGGGCTCCTCGATGCCGTAGAGAGCATCGATCGCATCTCGGATCTCCATCAATCGTGTCCTTTCTGGAATCAGGCTTGACTGTTGAAACGAAGGTCAAGTTAGACAGGAATCAATATGTCTAAAATCTTAAGGCCGATGATCTTGATTGCTGTAATTGCTGGTTTCTGCGCCGAGCATGTTCTTTCCCACGCCGCAGTCCAATCCCCACAGGAACGATCTTTGACGAGAGTTGGAAAGAGCAAAGAGGTGGAAGAAGCGACGGTTGTCGATCTGGAGCATATCAGCGAATCCAGTCGAATCCGCGGGCGGTTATTTTCAATAGGGAGCAAAGATCACGACCTTGTCGCCCAACTACGGAACGAAAAAGAGCCGCTAGCGATTGTGGTAGGGCGTCCTTGGAAGACATTTGAATGGGAAGATAATCTATCCGACCTCAATCTATATTTGAACAAGACGGCATGCCGATCCGAAGTGATTGTGGTAGGCGGCGTGATCTCAAAAACCTCGCAACTAACGGAGAATCGCGATTACGTATTTTCAGACTACGAAGTAAAGATTGAAGAGGTCCTGAAGAACAATGCCAGCGTAAAGCTGGAAACTGGCGGCCCGATCGTCGTCTCTTCTGGCGGGGGAACGGTAAAAGTAGGTGATCGGATAATCAGGCTCGGTGATAAATCATGGGCGCAATATAAGAAGGGCGTGCGATATCTTTTCTTTTTGAAGTATGCGCCCACTGCCGCGGTGTATCAGGGCATCATCGGGGATAATTCATTTGCCCTCTATGCCGATCGCGTGGATGTACCCGACGACCCGCACTACCAGGATTTCAACCATCAGCTCATCAATAGAAGCGGAAGTAGTTTGATCGAACAAGTTCGTCAAGCGGCGACTAATTGCCGGTAGCGGGAGCAGAGCATCTCTCTGCGTGAGCGCGATCACGCGTGTCTTTGCAGTAACGCGGCGGTGCATCTGGTTTCTTACCATGACTTACCGCAAGGACACGATAGTTTCAACCAGTTCACCGAAAGCTCACCGAAAGCTCAGGATCGATCAGGAGAAGCTCAGCGGATAATGCCGTGTCCTTACGGCACTGCGGTATAGGTAAGAAATCAGATGCGCCGGCGTGGAGCCGCAAGGACACGGCCGCCGGATTTCCAGCTGGGCGGCTGGTGTTCATTTTTCTACGTTTTTGGCGCTCATTTTTCCACGCTTTCGGTGTTCATTTTTCTACACTTTCAAGTGCTCGGTAACACTCATCGACGGCCCGCTTGAAAACACCGAATTTTATTGCGCCGGCCGCTACGGGAAAGAGTGATTCGACGCCGGTTATATGCAGTTCGAACAGGCCGAAGAAATTATTCGACGTTGCGTCAGGCTTTGGAGATCTGGGCGGCAGGAAGCATAGACGATGAAATCCGATCAAACGTAGGTGAGGGTGAAGAGTCTTCCTGCTGGTTGTGCGCGGAGGCAAATTGAGAGAGCTTAGTGACATCGTGACGTCGTTACTCGACAGGGACGGATCTTGCCGCGACCTGAATTTCGAGGGGCCAACATGGGCTGGCGTAAAGGACCTGCTGGATTCGCTGGAAAGCGCTTTTGGAGAAGTCTCAGGCACAGATCAAGAAGGGAAGGTTTTGACCGCGCCCTTTCGAGACTTTGTCTTGGCCGTGGCGGAGAATCGCGGTTACCTCCACTTGATCTTCAATGTGGGGGCTGGGTTGATCAGGAATCTCCAAGTCTTCATTTGCTCTGAGGAAGACGGATCTCCATTTGTGGAGTTGACGTTCTTCCCGGACGATGTGGAATCAGGCCCATTCCTTCGACGCGATTTCATCGCATGGGCGTGGCAGATGCAAATGCATCTTGGGGCGCGGCGTTACTATGCAAGATACGAGAATGCGTCCTGGCGACTCGGCGATACCGGCCCCCAATCCGGTGTGTTTCTGGTTTCCGATGACATCACACAGAATGCATAATGGGCAGCATCTGGGCTCTGCGTAACTGGCGTTGTGATCGTGCCCTACTGCAGAACCTGAATAGGCGAGCGTACAATTTGGGTTTCCATCCAGTCATTTTTCGGCCGGATAGTATTCGAGGACTTGATACCGAATGGAAACGGTTGTCCGCCCTGAAGCTTCTTTTGTGGTCTCTTTCCGCTTGATCCAATCCCCCTGAGCGTTAAACTCGTAATCAGTATAGGTCATTGTGTACTTGGGTTTATCGCTATCCGCATCGAAACTGTCCTCGCTTTCAGGAAAACGCGTCTCTCCGTCGTACTTGGATGTCCATCTATAACGAGGCCCATTAGAATGGATAACCTGCATCTCTCGCAAACGGCCTTTCTCGTCATATTTGTAAATTGACTTATAAGTCGGCTCCCCGTTAGCCCTGAAATTAGCTCTCTCAGCAATCATGCCTTGCGCGTCATACTTAAAGGTCGTCTTCGGTGGGCCTTTTACTTCCTGGCCTCCCTTTGGCCCTGGAGGCGCCATTGGCGGTGGCGGCGGTGGCGGACTGTTCTTTCCTTGAATATATTCAAAGCTGGTTGTCCGATTGCCGTCCTGATCGTATGTATAGCGCTCCTGATTCTCATCACTACCGCAAGCGCCTGAAAAATACGAATTCTGAACGAGCTTTCCTTCTTTGTCGAAGACCTGTGATCGGACGCGGCATCTATCATTTGGGGAAAGGTATGGGTAACCAGAAACCGGAGAAAATTCTTCAGTCGCCTTCTTAACAGTCCCCACAAATCCGTAGCATACCCTCTCAGACTTTTTGCTTGCGCCTGGAGTCTGCAGAGATAGGAGGCCGAAAACCAACATTCCAGTAATAATCTTGGTCATCTTCGAATTTCCTTTGATATGTGGCTATGACTAAGCGCGACTTTTGTGAAAATCAGAGTCAGGCGCAGGGGCGACGCCGGAAACGATAAGCGAACCCATCAGGTGACGCAAGTTATCGGCGTCTCTTCGTTTGTGCAATTGCGGGAAACGAGCCTGAAAAAGGCCAAAAAGGCCTGCTTGCTCTCGCCTGTAAGCAGCGCGCCGCGTAGAATCGCCGTCGTCGCTGATGAAGAAAGATCCAGACCAAAATTCGACTGACTCCGTAGAGATTGAGGCGCTCATTACCCGCCTTGAGCGAGGACAACTTCGCGATGAAGACGCTCAGTTGCTGGCCCGGTTGTTGCGGTTACTGCTTCGTTTGATCACCCTGCTTCAACATAAGAACGATTCTCTTTCTCGTCTTAAGCGGTTGCTGTTCAGCCCCAGGTCGGACACTCGCATGAAGGCCGATCCATCACCCACTACTGGGGCAGAACAAGTATAATCAACCGCGCTGTAAATGTAGTTTATGAACGAACGCGACTTCATCACACGATACATTGGATCTGCGGTTGAACTGTCTTCGGAAGCATCTCGACTTCTTGACGCGCCGTCCTTCAGGCAAGGGGTATTGCGAGAGATCCACAGGAGCCCATCGATAGACGCATCTGGTCTTTTGCGCGCCATCCTCGACAGGGAGGCCAACTGCTGGTTGAGCGGCAAATCGGAAGAATATTTCGAGAATTTGCACTGGTGCGCTTTCCTCCTGTGGAGAGTAGGAGATCTGAGGGACGTCATTCCGCTATGGCGGGCAAAGAATATGGATTTTGATACGGCGTGTGGATTCGACATCCAGTTCCTGACTGGAGCTGGTCTCAATCAAACGATCGAGTATCTGGAGTCCAGCACTGATCCTGAGGCCAGACCTGCGCTTGAATATATCATAAAATGCAGGGCAGCCGGGGATTTTGACGATCTGCAGGCATGGGCAATCTGGAGAGCCGATTATTTCGGGGAATAATGCTCGGCGACTAAGACGGATGACGTGCTACGCTGGAGGCGCGCACCTTCCCCTGTCGTTCGCCAAAAATCCAGCGTGAGCCTTCAATGAGAGGTCTGCCACATCACAGGATGTCAAAACTACTCGCCGAAGGCTGACCTTCGTTTATATAACACTGCCATGGTGATGCATCTGAACGCGAGAATCCAAATCCGTTGGGTTTATTTCAAGTCTTCGGACTTGCCTCGCTGACTCTCATGGTTCCTGGACAAAGTTTTCTTCGGTGTGTGAACAATACGGCTTGTCATTTCAAGGTTTGTACTCGAGACTTTGAGCGATAGTCCTGGCGCCTTTGAATACCGCGACTAACGCCTGGCCCTCTTCATACATGATAGTCGCGCTGGCGGATGTCGAGCCGCCAGGCCAGCTCGCTGAGCTTTGGCTTGCGCACTCTTCACATATAATCGTCGCGCCCGTAGATGTCGAGCTGTTCTTGAGGTACTCGAGTTTGAATTGGGCGATAGGCAGGCTTCGCTCCGACGCGTTGTAGATGCTGATTACACCTGGTCGATTACGCAACTCCCGCTTTCCCCCGGTCCAACGAACACTCACCTGAATGGCCTTCCTGCTAATGCGCTCGATGGTCAGGGCCAGATCAAGTTCGGGGATGCCGGGCTGCCAGATATTTCGTCGGTATGGGCCGGGGCGATCAATCCGAGGAGTAGTCCCGTCCGCAAAAGTATAATCCTGTTTCTTCACATCCCAGCGGAGTTTGAGCTTTGAGACGGCCGCTACAGCCTTTTCCCTGTCGCTACTCGCCGCCAAGAACATTTTATCCCTGAACGAATCGCCCTCCACTTCATAGACGGAATCAAGCAGCCATAGTATTTGATTGAACAGCATGTCGTATTCCGGCGCGCCATCTGGACTGATTCCATTGTTCGAGAGGGCGTCGAGGGCTCTTCTAGTAGAAGGCGCCGGATCCGGCGGCGGGACCAGGGGCAGACTGCGAATCACGCCATGCTCTCGAAAATAGTTCAGATGCTTTCTCGGGTCTTCCGCCTGACCGAGCAGCGAATATCCGCTCACCATCAGGAACGGAATATCATCCTGAATGTAAATGGGAAATCGTGGAATTTTCGTCAGATCATCAGGTCCCATCGGACTCGGCTGCCCCACCAGCATGACCGGCATATGGCCGGGAGGGTTCGGAATCTCAAACAAGGTTCGCAGAACAAGAAACATGCCGTCCACAGCATGGGCGTCGAACGACACTGGAGAAACACGCAGATATTCGGCCACGGCGGCCAGCGCCTTTTCTTTACCGAGTGGTTGAAGCGCGTTCACTGCCCTGATAACGCTACGTGGGTTATAACCCCATCCGTCGTTGTAGGACGACGTTTCATCAAGGATGCGCAGGATCGAACGCAATTCTTCCTCGGCGAACATCCAGGCCGGCGGAGGGGCTCCGGCGGCGCCGCATACTCCCTGTACTTTGCCGTTCTCGTTAATATAAACCGAGCCCAGGGTAGCTGTGGTCAGATGGCCGTTTGTGCCGTAACGCCAGGTTTCTCCTGTCTCGGCTCCTCCCGGGTCGTATTTCGTTCTGATGTCGTCCGGTTTACCCAGAATCGCTTCGACTTCATCTCGGGACATTTCGGGAGACACCCGAGACATCATGGCCACGAACTGTTGTCGCGTTCGCGCCTGTGGCGCCTGCGCCTGGCAGATAAAACTACAGGCGAAGATCAAGAGTAGCGCCTTGAGGAGCAAGCCTGGTGTTGGTTTGACCGGCATAGTTAATTAAAATCCGAAGCAAACGTCGAATGGCCTCATTTACGCGGCAATTAAAATCAGCCGTCCGGAAAAACAAGCTCCGCGCGAGTGGCGCAGTGATCATGCCCTCTTGAACGAAAGAATAGAGAGGCTTTTGCACATAATCTGGCAGAGCCTGTTGTCAGTTTTTCTGCCAGCATTTTCGCCTTTAGAATGCGGCGCGTGTTGAATGATATGGAATATGCGAATGTTTGAAATGCAATCGCCGCTCAGGCGGCATTTCGGCTATCAGTTTCAAGCTCAAGACTGGGTTCAGTGGCGATCGGCTAATACCAATCGCCGGCCCATCCACATAATTCCTGTTCAGCGGCTATCGCTACGAAACATGTATACCTACATCGCGCCCATTGAGGGGATTGAGCAAGCCCTCCGACAAACAGAGGACGATCTGCTCGACCTTTTCGAGCGAGGCGTTCCTGTTTGTGGAGGAGTCTTCCCACTGGAAACGCTCGAGTGGCTTGCGAGAAATGTACTTGGAGTCGCGCGCGCTCTCGAATCGGCGCCGACTGAATGTGAGGCGAGGATGCTCGGCGCACAGCTACATGCGGAGTTCATACAATGGCTGGCGCACGCCACATCAGAATCGTTGCTTGACGCAGGAGCCGGCTGGGCGCATCAAGACTACTGGATACTGCACGAGACAAACCCGATGGATCTTGCCGGGACGCTACTCGATTTGGGCGCAATCTGCGCGTTCGCAAACCCTGCCGGAATGACTGTCTGGGTCTATTGGATTGATACGGAACTCGGCCATTATGAAGATTCAAAAACGATCACAGGAAATCCATGATCATGTCCAGCGGTTTTTTGCCGGGCACAAAGTAAAAGAGCGACAGTGGGCCGGAACCTACGTGTCAGATCTCTACCCTGATTTCAGAGTGTTGGAAATCGAGCCGGGGCCAAAGTCCGGGAACTGGAACTATGTGTCATCCGGTACCTGGGAAGCGGCGCAGGAAGGGGCAGGGTTGACCGAGTTCATGATCATCACGGATAAGCCGAGCCTGAGACAGATTCAAATACTGACCATGAACCATGTCTATCATAGAGATGAAAATCTGATGCTCGGCAGCACATATCCCCTCGGCGAGCCATGGGTAAAAGGGTCGAACTGCACTCATATGCTGGTTTCACTCCCCTATCCTTACGGGCCGGACTTTGAGATATGCGCAATCGGCGCCGACCACTTGCATATTTACTGGCTGTTGCCGATTACCGAAAAAGAACACGATTACAAGGTTCAAAACGGCGCCGATGCGCTGGAGGGAGTATTTGAAACAAAGGGGCTCAAATATTGGAAAACGAAGCGGAAATCAGTCATTTGACCTTGCAAAGTTCCCAGGAATATTACGAAAGAGATATTCCTTTATTTGCCATAGAGAACATTTACAAGCATCAGCTATTAACAGACGAAATAATCGCGTCTTTAAACCCGGATGTTTCTTTTGCAGACCTGAAAGCCGATATAGAAAACATCGGCTATTCACGAACCGCTGCCTGACTCCTGTCGCGCAGTCGCCGCCGAGTGAGGTGTCCGCTTAAACCTGATGGAGCGACGGCGGCTTGGCGCTGATTGCTGTTCGGCAGCGCAGGAGATCGAAATATGCACACATCTGAATCACCATTCCCCTGCAACTGGTGGGGAATCGAACTGGAGGACGCCGGGCTAGGGGACGTACGTCCTGATGTCGGCACATACGGCCGGTACGAGTTCAATCGGCTCCCGGCGCTCCCATTCGAGATGCGCGGAGATTTCGCCTGGCTCGCCGCCACTCCGGAAATTGATCAGCATATCGGCCAGGAGAAAGCTGCGGAGAATATACAGGCGCTCCCGCGCTTGCGAGAATCTTTAAACCGCCTGGATCTGAAGCTACCGGAATCGTTCACCACATTCATGGAGTCCACTACTTTGCACGCGCATATTCGGTCGACCACTGACTGCTTCCTTGACCTTTGTCCTGAAGCTATTCAGTCTCAGATCGGCGGTGGGTATCTGATCCGGTTTCTCGCCGACTCGCAGAGTTGCATCTTTTGGTATCTGTATCTGACGGCGGACAGTTCAGACCATGCAGTAGTCGCATCACCGGGCTTCTATGGTACCGAGGATGAGCAGTGGCAAGAAGAGCCGCCCGACCCCGCCGAAATCGTGTTTTCGGCAGAGTCGTTCGAGGCGTTCATGTGCCGTTTCTGGTTGGAGAATGAGATCTGGTTTGCCGGGTACGAGGGGACGCCTATGCCTGACGTATGTCAGGAATACCTTGAGCGATATCGGAATGGAACGAATTAGGGCTAACGTTTATATTTTATATTGTTGAGGAACTAGAGTGGCGCTTTGGCAATTCAAAGTGGCATTGATACCGCAAAGCTGGATCGATTCGGGCGGCATTGTTGAGGAGCTTTTCAGCGACGAGGAGTTTGATCAACCTGCCGCATGGGCCGAGTACTGCGACTCTCGGTTAGAAGAAAGCCTGAGCGCTGCGCTCCAGAAAAGCGAGTCATGGCATTCAGATCTCACTCTCTGGGGTGATATTGATGGGGATGACATTCAGTTGTGGCGCGATCACGGCAAAGTAGAATCTCTCCAGGTACGGTTTGATCTTCGAAATCCGACCCTGGCGCTGTTCCAATCGGTCGTTGATATTGCGCGGGAACTGGGCCTTGCTATCCTGGCGCTGGAGATGAGGAGTATTGTTCCTTTGCACCCCCGAGAACTCCTGCATGTAGCTGCTGAATCTAACGCGGCGCGATTCTTAGATGACCCGCATTCGTTTTTGCAGCAGCTGGGACGGCGGGTACAAGAGCACTATAACAAAGGCGCTGCAGGAGGCGCGGAGGACCCGTGCGACTAATCAAGGTCGTTGAGCGGACGATTATGAGTTGGACAGAACCAGACTGGAATCAACACCGGCCAACAGACGCAGAGGTCAAGTGGATGTGGCAATCGCTAGCGCTCAGTCCAATGGACAGCCCGCCTGATACCGAGCCCTACCTGGCTGAGCTTCGGCGAATAAATCTGAATGGCGCCGCCATCTTCGGCCTATTTCAGATAGAGGGAAACAGGAGCCTTGACTGGTTCGCAAGTCGAAATCGTTGGGACGAAGTGGACTTCTTTCCCCATCTGCTCAGCCATTCCGCAATACGGCAGAAGTGGCCTGAGCTCGTAGAGAAAATCAAGGGAGAGGAGTTTCCGGATTTCAAGTGGGAAAGTTCGCTAACTCTGGACGGCGAGCTTGCGCGGTCACTGGTAATTGGTGGAGCTTACGAGCGATTTAAAGGTCCTCCACGCGAGGCGAAAAACCTCGCAGCCCGATTCTGTGACGCTCTGTTCGAAGACCGGTTTCTGGACATCGAAGTCTTCTGGTGTTGGTACGCATGGTCCGGATGGTTCCACGATGTCGCGTGGGATAGGACGTGCGTGATCATCGATAAGCGCCGCCGATCCGTAGGCCTTCTTTGTTCGACTGACACTGACTGACCATGGCCTGCGCAGGCTTGTCGTCAACATGCGCCTGGAGACGCCGCCTGACACTCAATGTACCGGTGTCGCCCTATCGGAGTCATGCCATTGATCAAAAATCCAATCGGCGGCCCGGCGCTTACCGCCGTTTAGCAGCCTGCGCAAATCAAGCAAAAATATACATGTGCTTGCGGAAACGGAGCGTGAAAAAGGCAAAGAAGCGTTGCTCGCTCTCGCCTCCGAGCGGCGCGCCGCGTAAAATCAGCGCCGTCGCCGATGAAGAAAGATCCGGACCACAATTCGACTGACTCCGCAGGGATCGAGGGTGTGCCTTCGGTGAGTTGGTATGGTGGCTAAGACCTAAGGGGCGCTACTTCTCACGCCCCGGCCGCAACCGCACGTTCCATTTATATCAACGCCAAAACAGGTATCACCACTCCGATGAATTTAATGATGAAGGAAAGATGAGAGCATTCATGAAAAAAATTCTGCCTGCCTTATTGTGTGTAATTCTGCTTGCGTCATCGACATACAAGACGGAGGCACAGACGTCGGCGCAGCAAGAGAAACAGCGGCAAGCTGAAGAGATCGGCGACCGCCTTATTCAGCGATTTCATGAGACTCTGGACTTCGATCCCATCTTCAAAGAGTTCTTTGTCTCCGATCCGGAGATGCGGCGACTGGAAGTCGAATTGGTATTCGGACGCAGGCTCAATTCTCAGTTCCGCGATAAGATCGACCAGACCGCAGTTGAGAAGGCCTATGTCTCTGAGTGGACCTTTTGGCATTTGTTCTCGGCTTATATGTTCACCCAAGGGAAAGATTTTCAGCCCCCTCCGGAAATGGAGGAAGCGTATGAAGCCATCACAAGTACGAATCCCGCCAAGTTCGCTTCCGGAAAAGAGCTGAATGAACAATATAATAAAAAGTACGATATGCTGAACAACATCCTGCGCAAAAATCTTACGCCGGAGGCTTTTCGTTCTGAAAGCTATAGAAGAAATGTAGCAAGTATCAAAGAGCCGGCGGAGACCGCGGACATCCCCCAGATGAAGCGGGATTTCTATCTGGGTAAAGATGTCAAAGTGTATGTGGTGAAGCGGGAATTCTTCAATTACTTTCTCCTCGATGAGAAAGGCGCTCTCAGAATATTTACAATCAGTCTCAGGACAAAAAAAGAGGTAGATACAGACCCAATTGTGAGTGGTGGAAACCCTCCGATAATTGAATTCAATGGTACAGGGGGACTGCTTCAGCTTTTCGTCTCAGGGCCATTTACTTTGGAACAAATAAAGGGGGAATACAAAATTGCTGGAAGGAGGGATAGTATAACTGCTGAACAAAGTAGGGAACTGGACAAAATATATGGCGATAAACATTATAATCTTTGGCAATTAGATCCAGATCAAAGCCGAAATTTAGTAATTACTCACGGGCTTGAGGCTGCGAGGAAAGGGAGAACCGGCGGCCCCATCAAGTTCACTAACGTTTGAAAGATCTGTTCGCCTTTTTGTTTGGCGGTGGCGATGATCGTTTGCAGGGCGGCGTAGGCTTTCGCTC
>WNFU01009231.1_pt2 | contig 16621 bp, 14 predicted proteins | sample 5400121 | NCBI WGS metagenome assembly WNFU01 (sample SAMN13153360, study PRJNA577476) | soil metagenome | isolation source: 100 cm soil or saprolite under grassland replicate 1 | place: USA:California | collected 2016-06-15
CCACGTGCTTCGCGTCGCCAACCGGTTGGGACTCGCGCACAGCGACGATCCCGAGACTGTCGAAAAAGCGCTGATGGCTCTCTTTCCTCCCGCGCAGTGGATACAGATTTCGGACTTGCTCATTCTCCATGGAAGACGGATCTGCCGGCCGACGCCGAGATGTGAAGTGTGCAACGCGCGCAAGTATTGCGATTTCTTTTTGTCCGGCGGCGTCACCGTTCGCGCAGGCCGCGCGAAAGCCCGCGCGAAAACCGCGGGCCCAGCCGGAACGCCCCGCCGCCAGCGCGTCGTCAAAACGAAATGACGCGGGAAGCATTCAAAGCGCTCGTTCAGCAGGCCATCGACACCATTCCGGCGCGCTTCGCTCGCGAAATCCACAACGTCGTCATCGTCATCGAAGACGAACCGTCCGCCGAACTGCTCGACGAGATGGAGATGGGCCCCGACGATCTCTTGCTCGGTCTGTACCAGGGCGTGCCCTTGACGGAGCGCGCGTGGGGACACGGCAACGTGCTGCCCGACCGGATCACGCTCTTTCAGAAAACAATTGAAGAAGAGTGCGGCGGTGACGCAGACGAAATCGTCGTCGCAATCGGCGAAACGCTGATCCATGAGCTGGGCCACTACTTCGGGTTGAGCGAAGAGGAAATCGAGGAGATCGAGGAGCGCTACTGGCGTGGCAACGCGGAACCTTCATGAGGGCACGCCGCCGCTTCGGGCAACACTTTCTCGAACCCGCGTGGGTGGCGAAGCTCGTCGACGCCGTGGAGCCGCGGTCAACAGACACTTTTCTGGAGATCGGCCCCGGCCGAGGGGCCCTTACCGAGCCGCTGGCGAGGCGCGTCGCACGCGTCGTCGCAATCGAAGTCGACCGCGACCTTGCAAGCGATCTCGCCGCGCGACATATTCCGAATCTCGAGGTAGTCACCGGAGATGTCCTCGAGGTCAACTTCCCGGATCTGCTGCGTCACTCGCTCGGCACGGGTGTCGAACAACGAATCCGCATCATCGGCAATCTGCCGTACAACATCTCCTCGCCAATTCTTTTTCGGCTGCTCGACGCATCGGCGTCGACGGGCGCGGTGGAGGATGCGACGTTGATGCTCCAGAAAGAGGTTGCAGATCGACTCGTCGCGGCGCCGGGAACGAAGGAGTACGGTGTGCTCACGGTGCAGGCGGCGCTGGGCGCCGACGTGACGCGCCTGCTGAATCTCCCGCCCGGCGCGTTTCGGCCGATGCCCAAGGTGCGCTCCGCCGTTGTCCGGCTTACGTTTCGGCCTCCGCTGGTCGCGGTGCGGGATCAAACGGCCTTCGTGGAGCTCGTTCGGTCGATATTCACCCAGCGCCGGAAGACGCTTGCAAACGCGCTCGGGCCTTTCGCCGCTTCGAGGGGAATGGATCCGAAGGCCGCGCTGGGGCAAGCAGGCATCGACTCCGCGCGGCGACCTGAAACGCTGCAGCTCATTGAGCTGACACGACTTGCGGACGTTTTCAGCGCCAGCTGATTCCCCTGCTGTGCTATAGTCTCGCTACTCTGCGACTGTAGCCGGTTCGAAAGTTCGAGGTTCGAAGTTCGGAGTTCCGAGTTCGAGGTTCCGAGTTCGAAAGTTCGTTTCGTTCGAGGTTCGTGCGCACGAACGTCGAACCCCGAACTTCGAACATCGAACTCCGAACGTTCGAACCGGCGCTGACGCAGCCGACCAACCCGCCTCCGTTTTCCAGGCTTTCCCAGCAGCCTGACAAGCCGATCGACTCGACGCGCGACGTGTCGGGACGGATATTCGACTGGCTGCTCAGGGATCCCTGATGAATGACGTGATCGAAGTCGTGCCGCTTGGCGGTCTCGGCGAGTTCGGCCTCAACATGATGGCCATCTCGTGCGCGGGAACGACCATCGTCATCGATGCCGGATCGATGTTTCCGGAACCCGACCTGCTCGGGGTCGATCTCATCATCCCGGACCTTTCCTATCTCGAAGCGCGCCGCGGCCAGGTGAAGGCGCTCATTCTCACGCACGGACATGAAGATCACATTGGCGCGCTGCCCTATGTGCTGCCGCTCGTCGACGGGCCGACCTACGGCACGCCGCTGACGCTCGCGTTCATTCAGCCAAAGCTGGAGGAGCACGGCATCGAAGCGGTTCACGGTCTCGTCAGCGTCAAGCCGCGGGAGTCGATCACGGTCGGGCCGTTCCAGGTGGAGTTCATCCGCGTCACGCACAGCATGCCTGATTGCATGGCGCTGGCGATCAGGACCCCGCACGGTGTGCTGGTGCACACAGGCGATTTCAAAATCGATCAAACGCCAATCGAGGGTGAACCGTTCGATCTGCACCGCCTGGCGCAACTCGGCTCCGAGGGAGTGCTCGCGCTCTTCGCAGACAGCACCAATATCGATCGCCGCGGTTACACGGGGTCTGAGCTCGACGTGGTGGACGCGTTCGAGGAGATCTTTACGAGCACCGAAGGCAAGATCGTCGTGGCTGCCTTCGCGTCGAGCATCTACCGCCTGCAGGTGTTGAGCGATCTTGCGGTGCAGTTCGATCGCAAAGTGGCGTTCGTCGGCCGCGGCATGAACGAAAACTCCCAGATCGCGCAGCGTCTCGGCCATTTGAAAATTCCGACGGGGGTCGTCATCCGTGACAGCGACGTCCCCAACTTTCCTTCTCAGGACATCCTGTGTCTGGTCACGGGATCGCAGGGCGAAGCCAACGCGGCGCTCTCACGAATCGCCATCGACGATCACCGCTTCGTGAAGTTGTCGCCCCGCGATCGTGTCGTGATTTCTGCTCGCGCTATTCCCGGAAACGAAAAGGCCATCGGCCGGGTGATCAACCACGTGGCCAAACGCGGCGTCGAGGTGATTACCGAGGCGACCAAGCACGTGCACGTCTCCGGTCATGCCTCGGAAGAGGAGTTGAAGCTCGTGCTCGCCCTCGTCCGGCCACGGTTTTTCATTCCGATTCACGGCGAGTTCCGGCAGCTCGCGCGGCATGCGCGCATCGCCCAATTGGTCACGAGCGGCCTGCCGTCCCGCGTTGAAGTGCTCACCGCCGAGAACGGAGATGTTCTGCAATTCGACGCGGACGGTGCGCGCGTGTCAGGCAAGACGCACATAGGTCGCGTGCTGATCGACGGCACCCGGGTCGGCGAGGTGGGCGACGAAGTGCTGCGCGATCGGCGCCATCTCGCCGCGGACGGCCTCGTTGTTCCCGTGGTGGCCATCAGCCGGCAAACGGGGGTCGTCGAAGGCAACCCGGAGCTGATTTCGCGCGGCTTTGTCACCGGCTCGGAGTCGGACGATGTGCTCGCTGAAGGGTCCCGCTTGATCGCGGTCGTTATTGCGGAGGCCAGCGTCGAGGAGCGGACCGACCCCGGTCTCATGAACGAAAAGATTCGCGTGGAACTTCGACGGTATCTGCGGAAGCGCACGGGCAGACGGCCGATGGTTCTTCCTGTCGTGATGGAGATTTGATGCGCGCAGCTGGATCGACGTTATCGAGAAGGTTGAGCGAGGTCGTTGGCGTCGCGCTGTTTGGCGTTGCGCTCATCTGGCTCGTCGCGCTCGCGAGTTACGACCCGCAGGATCCGGTCTGGTTTTTCAGCACAGGTACGCAACACGTGCCCGCCAATTTCGTCGGGCGCATCGGCGCGTTTCTCGCGGAGCTGTCGTTTCAGCTGGTCGGCTACGGCTCGTATCTCATTCCCGCGCTCATCGCGATTGCTGCGTGGCACTACTTCTGGTGCCGGCAGCTCGACGCGGTGTATACGAAACTCGTCGGGGCGACGCTGGTCATCGCTTCGGTTGGTGCGTTTCTCAGCCTGGCGCTCGGCAGCGTCAATCTCGGCGATCGAAAGTTCCGCGCCGGCGGATACCTCGGCGATTTTCTCGCCTCGGCGATGTCGGAATATCTCAGCCGCCTCGGATCGATCATCGTCATCCTTACGCTGCTGTTTGTCGCGATTATTCTCGCAACGCAGTTCTCGTTCGGCCGTTTGTTCCGGCTCTTGTTCGTTGCCGTGCAGGCGTTGCTCTCGCGCGGATGGCAATCGTTCAGGGATCGTCTCGAGAAGCGGCGGAAAGCCAAAGAGCGTCGCGACGTCTTCGCCAAGCACGTGAAAAGGGGCACGCTCTCACCGGAGATGGTCAAAGCCGCTTCTGAGACGGCCGCGAAAGCCGAAGCGCCGCCGCCGAAAGCGAGAATTCGCACAACGCCCGTACTCGAGGAAGATGACGACGAGGCGGGCGAGCCTTCACCGGCGGGAAGCGCCCTTCAGCCCGCGCCAGTTCTGCAGAAGCGCCCCGCCAGACTGCCAATGCCCGCGCCGCTGCCGTTGCCGGATCTCGAGCCGCGCGCGCCAGCGGAGCGCCGGCTCAGTGGATACACCCTGCCGCCGCCGTCCCTGCTCGATCCCGCAAAGGCGGAACGCAAGATCGACGAGCGCGAGCTGATGGAAGCCGCGCGGCTTCTCGAAGAGAAGTGTCGCGAGTTCGCGGTGGAAGGCGCGGTCGTGCAGATCCACCCCGGTCCTGTCGTGACGACGTTCGAATTCAAGCCCGATGCAGGCGTGAAGTACAGCAAGGTCACGAGTCTCGCGGACGATCTGTGCCTGGCGATGCGCGCTGAATCCGTGCTCATCGAACGCATCCCGGGGAAATCGACCGTCGGCATTCAGATCCCGAATCCGCATCGCGAGGCCATTTCGCTGCGCGAACTGTTGGAGTCGGAAAGCTACCAGCGGTCGGCCTCGAAGCTGACGCTCGCCCTCGGCAAGACCATTCACGGTGAGCCCTTCATGACCGATCTCGCGATGATGCCGCACCTGCTGATTGCGGGATCCACAGGCACCGGCAAATCGGTGGGTCTCAACGCGATGCTGACGAGCATGCTCTATCGCGCCACGCCGGATGACGTCCGCCTGATTCTGATCGATCCGAAAAGGCTCGAGCTCGGCATGTACGACGACATACCGCATCTGCTCACGCCGGTCGTGGTGGATCCGAAGAAGGCTGCAAATGCGCTCCGCTGGGCGGTGCACGAGATGGAAGAGCGCTACAAGACGCTGGCGGCATTCGGCGTACGCAACATCGAGCAGTTCAATCGCAACATGCGCCAGCTCATTGACGCGAAAGAGACGACCGATAACGGCGAGCCTCCGCGGCTCCTGCCGTTCGTGATTGTGGTCGTCGACGAGCTCGCCGATCTGATGATGGTGGCCGGCAACGAAGTCGAAGAATCGATTGCGCGGCTCGCACAGATGGCGCGGGCGGTCGGCATCCATCTGATTCTTGCGACGCAGCGTCCGTCGGTCGACGTCATTACCGGGCTCATCAAAGCCAACTTGCCTTCGCGGATCTCGTTTCGCGTGTCGTCAAAGATCGACTCGCGCACGATTCTCGATGGCAACGGCGCCGAACAACTGCTCGGCAAGGGGGACATGTTGTTCCTGCCGCCGGCGTCGTCTCAAAAAATCCGGCTGCACGGCCCGTACATCTCCGAACAGGAATCGGCGCGGCTCGCAAGCTTCCTCCGCAAGCAGGGCAAGCCGCTGTTCGACGAGTCGATCGCCGCCAGACTGGTGGACATGATGGAGGCCGAAGGCCTCGTGTCGCCGGCAACGGGCGGCAAGCCGCGCGAGGTGCTGGTTGGCCGCGACTATTTCGAAGAAGTCGACGCGCAACTGCGCTAGACCTTCGATGACGAAGGCGGCGGAGGGACCCAAGGCGCCGAAGGTGGAGTGATTATGCCGATTCAAATGAGCCGACTGACGGCCGCTGCCCTGGTGGTGGCCCTGGTTGCGTCGACGCCTGTCATCGCACACTGCCAGACCGTGCGCGAGTGGTACGCGTTGCTGCAGCAGCGCGAGCAAACTGCGCGCGACCTGATTGCCTCGGCAAGCGCCGCCGAATCCGCTCAGGAACGCGACCGCATTCTGCGCCGCACACGTAGCGTGATTGCGTCGTACGAGTCGCTCGCGAGACGACACCACGCAAGCGGATACGCCGACAACGCGCTCTTCAATGCCGCCGCACTTGCCGACGCGGCATATGAGAAGTTCAAGCGGCCGTCGGATCGCGGACTCGCGTCGCGTTTTTATCGACGCCTCGCCGCTGAATACCCGTCCAGTTCACTCGTCAAGCGAATCCCCAGCCGCAATCCGACTCCTGCCGCCCAACCCGCAGAGTCGCCGGTGACGGCGCCGCCGCCGCTTGCGGCCGCCGCTCCGGCAGGCGCTGCTTTCAGCGATGGACGCGCAACGCTTCTGAGCATCGATCGGTCCGTACTGCCTGAAGGCGTCCGGATCACATTGGCGCTCGACCGGGAAGTGACGTATCGCGAGGAGCGGCTCGATGGGCCATCGCGCGTGTTCTTCGATCTGAAAGATGTGCAAACGGCGGCCGCATTGAAGGACGTCGTCCTTCGCTATCCAAAAGACGTCGTGCGACAGATCCGCGTCGGCCGGCACCCCGACAGCACCGTCCGTGTGGTGCTCGATCTCGAGGGTGTGAACAAGTACAGCGTGTTCACCATGTACCATCCATTTCGGGTCGTCGTCGATTGCGAGCCAGCGGCGCCGACATCTGCGGCCACGACCCTGCTGACGTCGAAAACCCTCGGTCCGCGTTTGCTGGCACCGGCCCGGCCGCGGGTCGTCCCGCGTCCCGCGCCTGTTGTCGTTGCCGAGGAGTCGCCCGTTCTCGTGATCGACCCCGCGACGAGGGAAGACAAGGCATCAGCGCCGGAGACTCCCCCGCCGACGCTTCCATCGAAGAATGTCACCGGTGGGTTTTCGCTGTCGCGACAGCTCGGGCTTGGCGTCGGCCGCATCGTGATCGACCCAGGTCACGGCGGACACGATCCGGGCGCGCTGGGCAAAGGGCTGAATGAAGCGGACCTCACGCTGGACGTCGCGCTTCGCCTCGAGAAGCTGCTGCAGCAGGAAGGCCTCGACGTGGTGCTCACGCGCCGCACTGAGGTGTACGTGCCGCTCGACGAACGCACCGCGATTGCCAACCGCGAGAACGCGGACCTGTTTCTCTCAATTCACGCGAACGCCAGCCGCAATGCGGCGGCCGGCGGCGTCGAAAGCTACTTTCTCAGCTTCGCCTCCTCGCCGGAGGCCGAAGCCGTGGCCGCGCGCGAGAACTCGGCAAGTTCGGGCGGCATGCACAACCTGCCCGACATCATCAAGGCGATAGCGCTGAACAACAAGCTCGATGAGTCGCGGGATTTCGCAGGCATGGTGCAGGAAGCGCTCGTCTCCCGCCTTCGCCGATCGAACAAGGGTCTCAGAAATCTCGGCGTCAAGAAGGCGCCGTTCGTGGTGCTCATCGGCGCGCAGATGCCGAGCGTGCTGGCGGAGATCTCCTTTCTCACGAACAGACAGGAGCTGCAACTGTTGAAGACCGCGGCATACAAACAGCGCATCGCTGAGGCGCTTCATGCGTCCGTCATGCGATATCGGCGCTCGCTGAAGGGACAGGGCCAGCTGGCGGACAAGTAGACCTGGACCACGAAAACCACGAAAGCCGCGAAATCACGACATAAGGCTTCTGTTCCTCGTGTTTTCGTGGTTTTGAAATCTGGAAGTCTGAACGTCTCCGCGTCAGGCGCGGAACAAATTGTGCTCGTGTCCCCGCGCCTCGATCGTCGAGACCGGTCGCTGACGACGGAACCAGATAATCGCTGCGCCGGCGAGAAGGCCGGCGACGAGCGCACCGGCCATGATGACTCCCGTCAGGCCAAACGCGGCGAGTGCGACCTGAATCATGCCGATGCTCGCCGTCGGCTCTTTGACGACTTCTACGATCGTCGGCGTAATCGCCGATCTGTTTTGCGGCAGCGGCTGCAGTTGGGAGAGCGTCTGAAAGGCGACGAGCGAAAACGAGAAGAGCACGTACCTATTTGACACCACTCGCGCGTCGCAAGAAAGTCATCGGCGTGAACCTGGCAAGCGCAGCGAGCGGTCTGTCGCCTCGCACGCGGCAGGCAGTTCAGGACGGCGTGCCAGGCCAGCCGGAACCCGCCGTCCGGGCAAGTTCCACGAGCGTGCGGATCATCACGCCGGTGGCGCCCTTGGCAGTCCAGGCGCGCGACTCATCCGCCCACGCTGTTCCCGCGATGTCGAGATGCGCCCACGGCAGACCGGGAACGAACTCCTTGAGAAACATCGCAGCCGTGATGGCGCCGGCCGGACGGCCAGGGCTGTTGATCATGTCTGCGATGTCGCTCTTCAACTGGTCTTTGTAGTCCTCGAACAGCGGCAGCGGCCACACCCTTTCCCCCGACCGATCCGCTGCATCCCGTATCACCTGAACCCACTCGTCGGTGCCGAAGAGTCCCGTCGTCACCTTGCCGAGCGCGACCACGCACGCGCCGGTGAGTGTCGCGACATCAACGAGATGTGTCGCTCCAATCTTGTGCGCGTACCAGAGACCATCGCCGAGGATCAATCGGCCCTCGGCGTCGGTGTTGTTCACTTCGACCGTCAGGCCCGACGCACCGCGGAGAATGTCGCCCGGCTTGGTTGCGCGTCCGCCGGGCATGTTCTCAGTACAGGGCACCACAGCGATCATGCGCAGCGGCACGCGTTCGAGCGCGGCCGCACGAAACGCCGCGACTACGGTTGCCGCACCGGCCATGTCGTCTTTCATTCGCTCCATGCCATCGGCCGGCTTCAAGGACAACCCGCCGGTGTCGAACGTGATCCCTTTGCCAACCAGTCCCAGGACCGGTGATGGCGGCGCGCCGACGGGTTCGTACCGGAGCACCAGAACACGCGGGGGCTCGGCGCTGCCGCGTGCGACGCCGAGGAGCAGCCCCATGCCAAGCTGCTCCATCTGCTTTTCGTCCAGCACTTCGCTGGTGACGTCCGGGACAGCAGTGAGAGCCCTGGCGCGATCGACGAGCTCGCGCGGTGTCAAACTGTTACCGGGCTCGTTGATCAGCACACGTGCGGCGTTGATCGCCTCGCCAATACGGCGCCCGCGCTCGAGCGCATCCGCGACATGAGATCCCGATGCGCCCGCTATCGACACGGCACTCAAGAAAAACCGCGAGTCGTTCTTGCTCTTGTACTGCCCGTTGTCGAAATTCGCGACCGTGACGCCTTCGGCGAGCGCCTCGAGCCACGCGGCGTCAGTCCATTCGGCCGGCAGTTGAAATGAGACGCGAGCCCGCCGCTGCTGTCGTGCCGCGAGACCCACGCATGCGGCCATGCGGCGTATGCGTTCGACATTCAGCTCAGCGGCGTTGCCAACGCCCACCATGAGGCCGCGTCGCGTACGCCATTCTTCGCTGAAGTGTGTCGGCCAGAGCTCATACGGCTTGCCGCTGAATTCGCCGCGTTCGAAGGCGGAGCCGAGCTCGTTCCCGGTAGCCTTATCGAAGAACGCTGACGCCTCCCGTTTGTCCTGAATGACGGGAACCGCGAGGAGATCGGCCTCGACGGTGTCGGCCGTGTCGCTCGTGACGGTGAATTGTGGAATTTCGTAGGCCGCGTGCATCCTTATTTTGGGAACCCGTAAGTCTACCAGACGATTGGCGTCAACCAGCACGCGATTGACACCATAGCTGGTGCCCCTCAACACATGAGCATCGCGACGCAGACTAAACGAACGTCCGTATCTTAAGCGTTGACGACGACAGGCAAGACGGTGGGCGGCGGAATTGGCGGTGGCGCAATTGACCAGCGGCCGAAGCCGGTCATCAAGGTCGCGCCGAGACCCATCGTCCAGACGACGAACTCAACGATCACGCCACTGATGAGCAGACCGAACGCGGCAAAGCGCAGCGGCCACGGCGCAATGCCAATCGCCCGCGCGAGAAGTGTCGGCCCCAGGACGACGATCAACCCCATGAGTGCTGCGAGATATGCGCTGTGGGTTTGCCGGCCCGCGCGATCCTGCAGCCATTCCCCGACGCGTGTCGCCAGGGCGGTGAACCCGAGGATCATCGCGATGAACCCCGTCAGGACGGCGATTGGCACCAGCACGATCGCAAGCGGAATCCCGATGATCGTGACGACCAGCCCGATGCAAACGATGACGAGCACCGGCACGAAGAGGATCTCCGCGGCAAGGCCTGTAAAGAACGCGCGCGCCGGCGCCGCCGCAGCGGCGTGTCCGATTCTCGCGACCGGAGCTCGCGCGAGAATGAGAAACATCGCCATCAAAACGGCGAGCAGCGATATCCGGAAGACGGTGCCGAACAACGCGAACCATCGTCCGAAGTCGCCAAAGTCGAATGCGGGAATGGTCAGCCGGCCGAAGGTCCACGGCGCCCACTCGCCGAAGGAGACGTCGCTCACGCTCCCGTGGAGTTGCGCGCCCGTCTCCCGGACAAGTCGGCCCCCCACGACGACGACATCTCCACTGACCTCTGATTCCGGACCAAGGTCGACGTTGCCGCCGACCACGACGATGCCTTCGCGCACTCGCCCGTCGACGCGCAGCGATCCGCCAATGACGATTACCGCGTCGGTGACTTCCTCGTCGCGCGGCACCTGAATGCTGCGCCCGATGGCCACTCGCGTGCCTGTCGTGCGGTACGCACGCGGCTGGCTGGAGCTCGGAGCCTCGAGAACCGGGGATTGCGGCGCGATTGTGTTTTGCGCTCGAGAAGAAACGGCAAAAGCCAGAGTCAACAGCAGCAGTGCGCCGACGCGCAGGCTCGACACAGACAAAGCTGATCTCACCTTCCCCGACCCCCTACGCGTTACGGACGAGAGCAACCTCGACGAAGTTCCCATCCATCAGTTGCCACGCGCGGATTTCCGCCTGCCGGGCAGCCAAGCCAACGATCAGAAAGAGGAACGCCTCGAACGCTTCGCTACGGTCCATTGCGGAGGGTATTGGCGGCGAATGCGGATGTGAGTGGTAGGCGCCGACCACATCGACGCCAAGACTTCGTGCGCGCCGCAACGCCTCGAAATGGTCCTCGGGAGCGATCTCGTAGCGCGTGCGCGGCGAATGTGCGATATTCCGCGCCCGTACCGCAGCCGTTACTCCGCCGGGAGTTCCAAGAAGCAGTCCGCAGCATTCTTCGGGGGCGGCCGCTCTCGCATGTTGTTCTATCGACGCAACGGCCTCAGCGGAAATCGCCGTCGTCGTCCGGCCGCGAACGTCAGAAGGTGGCAACGTGCTTGTCGATGACGAGGTCCGCGCCCGTGGCAGCGCGAACGCCGTCGATGGTGGTGTCTTCGGCGATCTCGCGGAGGACAAGGCCGTCTGGTGTGACGTCGATGACCGCCAGCTCGGTGACGATTTGATTGACGACCTTCACACCCGTGAGCGGCAGCGTGCAGCGCTTCAGGATCTTGTGGCCGCCCTCTTTCGTCGTGTGCTCCATCGTCACGATGACCTTCTTGGCGCCGGCGACGAGATCCATGGCGCCGCCCATACCTTTGACCATCTTGCCTGGAATCATCCAGTTGGCGAGGTTCCCTTCCTCGTCGACTTCGAGCGCGCCGAGGATGGTTACATCGATGTGGCCGCCGCGCACCATGGCAAACGAGTCTGCGCTGCTGAAATAGCAGCAGCCGGGCAGCTCCGTCACGGTTTCTTTCCCCGCGTTGATCAGATCGGCATCCTCTTCGCCTGGCAGCGGATACGGACCCACGCCAAGCATGCCGTTCTCCGAGTGCAGCGTAATCTGGATGCCGGCGGGAATGTAGTTGGAAACGAGCGTCGGCATCCCGATTCCCAGATTGATGTAATCGCCGTCGCCAAGCTCCCGCGCGACGCGACGGACGATGCGCTCTCGCTTATCCATTGCGCGTCGTCCGCTTCTCGATGCGTCGATCGTAGCTGGCGCCCTGCAGAATGCGCTTCACGAAGATGCCCGGGGTGTGCACGAGATCGGGATCGAGCTCGCCGGGCTCGACAAGCGTTTCGACTTCCGCAATCGTGAGCGTCGCGGCCGTTGCCATCATCGGATTGAAATTGCGCGCCGTACGGCGGTAGACCAGGTTGCCCACGCGATCGCCCTTCCAGGCGCGCACGAACGCGAAGTCCGCACGAAGTGGCATTTCGAGTACGTAGTGGCGCCCGTTGATGACTCGCGTTTCCTTGCCTGCCGCGATGAGCGTTCCGTACCCAGTCGGTGTGAAGAAGCCGCCAATGCCTGCGCCGCCGGCCCGGATACGCTCGGAAAACGTCCCTTGCGGGACAAGCTCGACTTCGATTTCCTTCTGCAGGAATTGCCGTTCGAATTCTTTGTTCTCTCCGACGTACGTGGAGATCATCTTTCGAATCTGGCGAGTCTTGAGAAGAATGCCGAGCCCGAATTGATCCACGCCCGCGTTGTTGCTGATGATCGTGAGGTCTTTCGTGCCGCGGCGATGGAGCGCCGCGATGAGGTTCTCCGGGATGCCGCAGAGGCCGAAGCCAGCGACCATGATGGAGGCGCCATCCGGAACGAGCGCGGCCGCTTCGTCCGCGGATTGCAGCACCTTCTGCATGCCGCGATTATACATTGCGGTCATCGAACCCCCAGGCTCCGCGGACGTTGGACGAACCCTCGGCTCTTTTCGTAGACTTCTCCGGATATGCAGCAGACTTTCCGTTCACTCGCGATTGCGGCAGCCCTGCTCGTCGCGTCCAGTGCGCTCGCCCAGGGGCGCCGCGCGCCGACGATTGACGACTTGCTGAATCTCGTCCAGGTGTCGGGCGCGGAGATTTCTCCCGACGGCAAGCAGGTGTTGTACTCACGGTCCGAAATCAAGAAATGGTCGGACAACAAGCGCGTCGCGACCATCTGGATTGCGAACGCCGACGGCACCGGCCACCGTCAATTTCTGAGCAGCGACAAGGATCGATCTCCCGCGTGGTCTCCGGATGGCAAATACGTCGCGTTCCTGTCGACGCGCGATCAGGCGGAGAACGCCCGCGACGCCGCCGGCGCGCAGCTCTGGCTGCTCCCCACAGGCGGCGGTGAAGCCACGAAACTTACGGACCTGAAGACAGCGATACGATCGTTCAAGTGGGCCGAGGACGGCTCGCGTATTTTTTTCGTCACCGAAGACGCGCCGAGCGACGCGCAGAAGGAAGCGCGCAAGAACGGCGACGATGCGATTTATGTGGACGAGGGAGCGAACGGACAGGGGCGGAACAGTTTCTCGAGCGCGTGGCTGATCACGGTCGCCGACAAGCAGACGCGCCAACTGACCACGGGGGAGCAAATCGTCACTGACCTCGCGCCGTCGCCGGATGGGCAGTCGCTGGCGTACATCGCGCGTCCAAACAATCGCCGCAACTTCCAGAATCTTGCTGAAGTCTACGTTCTGAATCTCGCGACCAATCAGACGACGCGATTGACGAATAACGAGGCGCCGGAGATCCGGCTGGCCTGGTCGCATGACGGCTCGCGCGTCAGCTATCTTGCGCCCAGTGACAAGGGATGGGAGCTCGCCGAGGACAAGTTGTTCGTGCAGCCTCCAACAGGCGGCGCAGCGACCGTCGTCTCCGCCGGATTCAACGGCGACATCGGCGAGTACTACTGGCACCCGTCCGACAGGACCATCGTGATGAGCACCATGCTGCGCGGTCGTCAAGGCGTCTCTGAGCTCGATGTTGCCACCGGGCGCGCGCGCACGATCGTCAGCGGCGACCTCAGCGTCGTGCTCTCGTCGATCTCCGCCGATGCAGCGAAGGCGGCCGCTACCCGGAGCACGCCGGCCGAGCCCGGCGAGATTGCGATTGTGGATCTCGCGGGTGGTCAGGTGTCAGCCGTGACCGATGCAAACCCGTGGTTCAAGCAAGTAGAGACGGCGCAGATGCGGCCGATGACGTGGAAAAGCAAGGATGGCCTCGACGTTGAAGGCCTGCTTTGGCTGCCTGCATCCTACAAAGGCGGTCAGAAGCTGCCCTTCATCCTGAGCATTCACGGCGGACCTGCGGGCGTCTGGAGCACGTCGTTCCGCGGCATCAATCACGTGTATGCGTCGCTGGGCTGGGCGGTGCTCGAGCCGAACGTTCGAGGCAGCACGTCGTACGGCGACACGGTACTCCGCGGCAACATGAAAGATATCGGCGGCGGCGATTACTACGACGCGATTACAGGCGTCGACGTCGCCATCAACCAGGGCATCGCCGATCCCAGCCAGCTCGCGCTGCGGGGCTGGAGCTACGGTGGCATTCTCGGCGGCTGGGCGATCACGCAGACACCGCGATTCAAAGCGGCATCGCTCGGCGCCATGGTCAGCGATTGGACGTCGGAGTACGCGATGGGTTTCAACCACGACGTGAAGCTCTGGTACATCAACGGCACGCCGTGGGACAACACCGAAGCGTACCGGCGCCAGTCTTCGTTCACTCACATCGCGAAAGTCACGACGCCGACGCTGCTGCTGCACGGCGAAGCAGACGAGACCGACACCATCGGGCAGACGATGATCTTCTATCAGGGATTGAAGGATCGCGGCGTGCCGACGCGCTTCATCCGCTTCCCGCGGGAGCCGCACGGCTTCCGTGAGCCGCATCACATTCGCGTGCGCGACGCCGAAGAAATCAGCTGGCTGATGAAGCACACGCGTGGCATCGACTGGAAGGCGCCGGAGCGAAAAGACGAAAAGGATGACAAGAAGCCTACGACGACCGCCCAGTGAGCTCGCGACGGTACAGGTTGGCAATTCCAAACAAGCGTCGCGTGGCGGAAGCATCGTCGAGCTGACCGGCAATCTGTTGCAGATCGGTGGCGAGATCTCTTAGAAGAGGCGCCAAGGCATCGGCGTTTGTTGCCAGTACGCTCTCCCACACGGACGCTTCGCTCGCGGCAAGTCGCGTCATGTCACGCAGGCCGGTGCCGGCGTGATTGAGCCCGTCGCGCCCCACTTGCTCGCCGACACGGGACATCAGCGCGGTGGCAACCACTTGCGGCAGGTGGCTCACCGCGGCCATCAGCCGATCGTGCTCGGTGCCATCGTCATGCATGAAGACAGGCGTGGCGCCGAGCTGCTGAACGAATCCTCCCGCGGCGGCCGTCTGCGCGCGGTCGCCGATGAGAAACCAGGGACGCGCGTCGAACAGATCGGCGCGCGCCGCGTCAGGTCCGCGTTGCTCTGAGCCGGCCATGGGATGTCCGCCGACAAATCGCGAAAGACCGGCCGCGTGCGCAGCTCCAATAACCGCGCGCTTCGTGCTTCCGGTGTCGATGACGAGCGCATCAGGCGCGAGCTGCTCGATCGACGGCAGCAGCTCGAGGATGGCCCGCACCGGGGTGGCGAGAATCACCAATTCGCAATCACCGATAACTGCCAGCTCGGTTGACGCGATGCTCAAGCTCTCGACAATCCGAGGGTGACGGATGACATCGTCGCGATCGACGCCGACGAGGTCGATCTCAGCGTCCCCGCGCTTGACTGACAGCGCGATCGACGTGCCAATCAACCCCAGGCCAACGATGCCAATGCGACTTGGTGCTGCAGAACCTTTTAACGTGCCCATCCCCGACGCGCGACCGGCTCGAGACAGATGCTGCGGCCGATGGCCGGCGCGATGATTCTGAGCTCCGCCATCAAACGATCGAATTGTGCGGGAAACATCGACTGCGCGCCGTCGCTGAGCGCGTGGTCCGGATCGCAGTGCACCTCGATGATGAGGCCATCCGCACCCGCGGCCACCGCCGCGCGCGCCATCGCCGCGACCTTGTCTCGCCGTCCCGTGCCGTGGCTGGGATCGACGAACACGGGCAGATGACTGAGCTGCTTCACCACGGGAATCGCGGAGATATCGAGTGTGTTGCGCGTGGCGTTCTCGAACGTGCGGATGCCGCGCTCACAAAGGATGACGTTGGTGTTGCCGCCCGACAGAATGTACTCCGCCGAGAGGAGCCATTCTTCAATCGTTGCCGAGATGCCTCGTTTGAGCATCGTCGGCTTTCGCGTGCGCCCGAGCTCGCGCAGGAGCGTAAAGTTCTGCATGTTGCGCGCACCGACCTGGAAGAAGTCTGTGTACTTGTCAATCAACTCGATTTGACTGACGTCCATCACCTCGGTGATCAGCTTCAAATCCTGGGCGTTGGCGGCCGATCGAAGGAGCCGCAGGCCTTCCTCTCCCAGACCCTGAAAGCTGTACGGCGAGCTGCGCGGCTTGAAGGCGCCTCCACGCAGAACCTTTGCTCCGGCGCGCTTCACCGCTGCGGCGGCGGCATTCACCTGGCTCTCGTCTTCCGCCGAGCACGGTCCTGCCATGACAACCACTTCGTCACCGCCAATGCGGACTTCGCCGAGTGAAAACACCGTGTCTTCCGGCTTGAAGGTGCGGCTCGCCAATTTATACGGCTCGCTGATGCGGAGCACTTCGTGCACGCCGTCGAGCATTTCAATCAGCCGCGGGTCGACTTTGCCGCTGCCGACGACGCCGAGGACGGTGCGCGACGCGCCGCTCGAGCGGTGAACGTCCATGCCGAGATTCACGAGGTGCGCGATCACCTTCTCGACCTGCTCGTCGCTCGCGCGTTCTTTCATCACGACTACCATTGCAATCCTCGATTCGCGCCGGCGGGGCTAAAGTCCCGCCACTCCATTCGTTCAGCCGCCTCGATTCGCGCCGGAGGGGCTAAAGTCCCGCCACCACATTCGTGCTACATCCGGTGCGTAGTGGCGGGGCTTCAGCCCCGCCG
>WNFU01005046.1_pt1 | contig 16613 bp, 14 predicted proteins | sample 5400121 | NCBI WGS metagenome assembly WNFU01 (sample SAMN13153360, study PRJNA577476) | soil metagenome | isolation source: 100 cm soil or saprolite under grassland replicate 1 | place: USA:California | collected 2016-06-15
GATTGCAAATTTCTTCTTTGCTTTATGCCTTTCCAAGTTGGGGACCGTTTGGCCACACAGTGATCGTGGAACTTCGCGGATCTTCATAACTCAACCCCAAAGTATTCTTTCAAGAGTGTTTGATATTCTTCCTCGTTCGTGAGGAGACGCTCTGACCGCTGACCGTTCTTCGTAAGGATTAAGCGTCCATCTTCAAGAGACACGCGTCCATCCGGTGTTGCTTTGCTGATGATTCTTCCACGCGTGAAGCTTGATTCGGGCGATCTCTGGTGATAGGAACAGGCAGGTTCGTAGTCAATGGGAAATTTACGCGATTGAAGATCGAAGAAATACTGACGCTCCCACGAGCCATCGTAATTTTTTTGCCAGGTAATGAATCCTTCCGCAGTTTGTTCCAAGCGGTAGGAGCGTAGACCTTGTGCCTGCTCCCCGCGTTCCTCAAAGTTCAGCGGTTCGTTGAACGAATCCCCAAAGCCCACATCTGCCAGCCAGCATGCAGACTCATTTGGAATGCTCACCAGCAGCGCCAGATGATCGAAATCAATACCCAATTCTCCCTCCCGGTTGTAGACCCGGGCATTGAGATAGGTCACGTCAAAGCCGATCTGCTTCAAAAGCCATGCGAACAGCCCATTCAGCTCGTAGCAAAAGCCCCCTCGTTTCTGACGGACGATTTTGTCCCAGAGCGCCTCTTCGGTCAGGAGGATGGGTCGCTTTAATCCGATATCCAGATTCTCAAATGGGACATTCTGCATATGAGCGAGGTGTAACCCTTGCAGGGTTTGGACGTCTGGTCTTATAGGCGTGAAGTACTGTATGCGTGCTAGATACGTCTGAATATCCATAGACAGATTATAACTTGCGAATAGATATATCTAATTTTGGGTCATTTATTAGGAGTAAAATGCACAGTAGCGTTCATTGCCGAGCCAAAATCAGATTTCGAGAACAATACAGAGGCTTTAATGTTTAGGGAGTCCATCATGGTTAAGAGTCCATCTGATAGCTATGCGATCCAGCGGCAGTTTAAGGATGTAACGACCTTATTGATGAATGTCGTGGATAGTCTTTCGCGCTCGGGCAACCCCCTCGTTTCGACGGCGATTCAGGATATTACGCGTGTTTCACAGTCGCTGCTATTGCTTGAGCAGACTGTTGGCGATCAGATGAAGCTGAAGCAGAGCCAGCTTCGGGCATTGATGAGCGTTGGGCAGGCGATCAACTCGTCCCTGGGGTTGAGGCGGGTGCTTGAAGAGGTGATGGATTCCCTCATTTCGTTGATGCACGCCGAACGCGGCTTCCTGATGCTGCGCGAATCCAACGGGGAATTGGCGGTACAGATCGCGCGTGGCATTGCCCACATCAATCTGGACGAAGAGGCTTTTAAGGTCAGTAAAACAATAGTGCGCAAAGTGGTGGAATCGGGCGCGCCGGTACTGACCACAAATGCGCAAGCAGACCCACGCTTTGATGCCCAGATGAGCGTGGCAGCGTACCAGCTTCGATCCATTCTTTGTGTTCCCCTAAAACTCAAGGATGACTTGATCGGTGTGCTTTACGTGGATAACCGTGCCCACGCCGGCATTTTTAAGGAAAACGATTTGGAGTTGATTTCCGGATTTGCCGACCAGGCAGCTGTGGCAATTGACAGCGCGCGGCTGTTTGAAGATTTGCAGGAAAGCCATCGTGAACTTGAAAAAGCGTATCAAGCCACGTTGGAGGGATGGGTGCGTGCTCTCGATTTGCGCGACAAAGAGACAGAAGGACACACACAACGTGTGACTATCCTTACACAGCGGCTGGCGCGTTCGATGGGTGTGGAAGGGGATGCCCTCGTCCATATTACACGAGGGGCTCTGTTACATGATATCGGCAAGATGGCAATTCCGGATGGGATTCTCTTGAAACCTGGTCAGCTTACGGATGATGAACGTATGCTGATCCAGAAGCATCCCGTATATGCTTATGAAATGCTCAGCCCGATTGCTTTTTTGGTCCCAGCCATTGACATCCCTTATTGCCATCACGAAAAATGGGATGGAAGCGGTTACCCGCGCGGTTTGAGGGGGAAGGAGATTCCCTTTGCAGCCCGTATCTTTCCAGTCGTTGATGTGTGGGACGCGTTGACCTCGAACCGTCCATACCGCAGGGCATTGCCGCAGTATGAAGTGCGCGCACGGATCAAAGCCGACTCTGGCAAACACTTTGACCCGGTTGTTGTCGACGCGTTTATGGAGATGAAGGATTTATCTGTGTAGGGGCACGCGCAAAGCGCGCTGCCCCTACACATTTTCCTCGGGTGGTTTTACGGCGCGGAACTCACGAAACAACAGCAAATCATAGATAATTTTTAGTCCCCCGGCTAAAAAGAACGGCGCATTAAAAAGGATGGGAATGCTGAAAAGTAAACCTGTTAGTGCAGGCGAAACGGACGCGCCCACGGAGCGCGCGATGGCAGTCACGCCTGAAGCGGCCGATCGCTCATCAGGTGCCACAACGGCCATCGTATACGATTGACGTGTAGGTACATCCATTTGAGAAATGCTGAAGCGTAGAAGCAAAACACCAATTGCCAATGGCAACGTCGGCATTAAGGGTACCAGGATCAGCAAAATATTCGAGGGGATATGAGTAAAGACCATCGTGTTGATCAAGCCGAATCGGTCCGCAAGCCGAATGGCAAGCAACGCGGAAATACCTGCCAGAATGTTTGCGCCAAAGAAAATGCTGCCTAACACTCCTGCTTCGACCCCGAAGCGAATGTGAAACCAATACGCCATTAGGCTTTGCACAAGCAAGGCGCCTGCGAAGGCGTCCATGGCAAACAAAGAACTCAGCTTGAATACCACTGCGCGTGAACGATGTAAACCAAGAATGCGCTTTGTTGTATCCTGCGCTGTTTCAACTTCAATGGATTTTGTCAGATTGAGAAATAGCAATAAAAGTATTATGCCACCGAATGCATAGCCAATCAACACGACGCGATAGGACTCAAGCGCGGCCCAACCGTTATCCTGCAATGCCTGCGCAAGCCAACCACCTGCCAGCGCGCCGGTAGCGGTTGCCAATGAACCAACCAAGGCGTACCATGCGAAAAACTGTGTGCGGCTTTTATTCTGAATAAGTTGTGTCAATCCTGCCTGTTCCACCGAGAGAAATGGACCGATCTCATTTCCGCTTGGACTGATGACTCCAATAATAGCTGCAATGATCAATAGGATGACATTTCGCGTTAAGACAAAGACGATGCCTGCTCCTATCATCAATAATGCACCAAAAATCAAGGTACGTTTTCTACCCAACCGATCTGCAGACGTGGTTAGCCACAGCGTAATGCCTGCATCGCCAACGAGCGTGAGCGTGAATAACAAACCGATCTGGCTCTCGGTTAATCCAGCCTCGGAAAGATATAACGCTAGGACAACCGACAGGAATCCGTAACAAAATAAACGGATAATACGCGTGGAGAAGAGAATGGTAATATCGCGAGTAGGGCGGGTTTCGCGAAGCGTCCCGCCAAAACCAATTGTGTCAGGTTGCAAGCCTGACCTACTCACTTACAACCTGCAACCGGCACCACGCATACAACGCGTCATAGACTTCGAATTGATGCTCAAGGTTTTCCATATCATCTGGAAAACGCAAACTATAGCCCGAGGCGATGGCTTCGAGTCCGCGTGCGATAGGATCAGTGTCAATGTCTTCGGCCACATCCGCAGCATGGACGATCTTTGCAAGCCGCAACAAACCTGCATCTTTCAAATCATATTTGAGAATGATCGACTCAAAGGAACAACGACCCTCATGATGGCCAAGTTCCACGCCAGGCGCATCGAAAGGGATCGCGCCTGTTTCTTTTGCAACTTGATCGATCTCGCTCTTCGGTACAAACAAAAACTCGGCTTCATTGTCAATGAAACGAGTGATGAGCCAGGGACAGGCAACGCGGTCCACATGGACGTGGGAACGGGTGATCCATTTCATGGCAACTCCTTTTATGAAATTAGTTTTTTAACAATATCAATGTTCTGTTTTTCACTCAGTCGTTCTCTTGCTTGCAGGCTGTTGGGCTTCCAGCATGGGATTATTGAGGGAAATCCAGTTTTAGTTGAGCGTATAGGGCATCATAGATCAGGCTGCCGCGTTCCATCGCTTCAAAATCATCCTGGCTAATTTGTCTCAACCCGCGGCAGATCAGGTCTAATCCCAGGGCGGCGGGTTCCAAGGTGACTTCCTGGATCTCGTCCGCCTCATCCACCATTTGCGCAATACGTGCCAGGATGGGATCATTGATTTTATTTTCTTTGAGAAGAGCATAAAACGTGCAGTGACCGCCGTGATGAGAATATCGTTCGCCCGGAATATCAAAGGGTTCGCCGTCTTCAGGAGATGACTTCTCACCTGTAGAAATAAAGATGAACTCAGCTTCTGAATCGATCCAGCGGCGGATCAGCCAGATACATGCCATCCGGTCCACACCGATATTTTTCCACGTAACCCATTTCATGATTTTTCTCCGCGTCGTGACGTTAATTTTTCGCGAACTTGTAATCCAAGCTTTGAATGAAAGAAATCCTGTGCCGCAGTTTGCTGATATTGCCTCGAAATTTCCTGCAAATCTGCTCTTGGTTTTTCAAGCTTTTTTAAAAGGTCAGAGTAGACTGCATCCACCTGTTCATTGAATTGCTGAGTAATGGCTTCATCGCTTTCCCCTAAGATTGTGTTGGCTCTCCAGGAATAGGCTTCACCTCCCATTTCCTGGATTTCTGCGGTCAGCCACTGGACCTGTTCGGCAGTGCGCGGCGAATCGGGCAACACCCAGACTGCTTCGTGCAGAAGGATCGCGCCGAGTCGTTTTAATTTCCGCCAGACATGGACTCGCAGGGCAGAGGGTTTATTCGGTAGCTTATAGTGTAAGAGCAGCCAGGCAGTCATAAAAATGTAACAATGGTTACATTCTATTTGCTTAACCAGTATCTGTCAACATAAAAATAAAAAGACGGGCTATGCCCGACAAATGATTGTTCCTACGCCTTCGAACGCTTTTTCACCCTGATGGAAGGATTTTGGCTAGAGCAATGTGCTAAACGTACGCTGAAGAGTTTGCCAATGCAAATAAAACGCGACGGCAATCATCACAAGCCCAATTAACAACAAAAATGGTGGATGGAGAATGACACCGGAAATCAATCCTGCAACCAAGATATAAGCATGGGTCAGGAATGGAACCCAAAAGACCAACGCTGGAACTGGCTTGAGATAAAAATGTGGTCGCATTGTGATGACAAGAATTAGGGCAAGAAAAAGTGAGACAGCCACAAATAGTTTATGATCCTCAAAGGGGACCTCTAACGCGATGATGACATTGGCTCCCAGAACACCTACGAGTCCAAAGATCAACGCCATCAATGGTGAAAGCCACCTTACAATCCACTCTTCACGGTGGGCAAGAAGACGATAGCCGAGCGAGAATGAAAAAACCACCCAGAACCATGCCCAGAAATTGGCGTAGGGCACACCAAAGTATTGAAATTTGAGACCCTGTCCCCAATCCCAAAACCCCAGGCGAATGGCGACAGCATCCAGGGTAAGATCAATATTCAGGGCGAGCAACCCGTCCAGGATCGGACGCGCCCAATAGGGCACGCTGCTTGCATTTGAAAATTCCATCACACTATAAATAATGCAACCCCATGCAATACCAACGCACAACGGGACATCGAGAATCATAATCAGGAATTCCCCATACTGATATGCGTGCAATTGACGGATGGTTGCCAATTCAAGCGCAACACCGTAGAGAATCCCCGCAAATAGCCTAAGCAGATGCGCCGTGCCTTGTTTCCACGCGTGAAAGAGACAAAGTACGAGTTGTATGTAGATAATGAGTTCGAAGAGAATAAAATAAATATTTGGCATCGAGAGAGCTAGCTATGCAACGCCGCTCATAAAGTTAAGCGCAATTGTTCCGGGACCCACATGTGTTCCAATGACGGGGCTTAGTGGACAGCATAATGTCTCAATGGGATTCAATTCTGCCCGCGCTGATTCCAATAGGAAGGAAGCATCTGCTTCAGAATTCGCGTGGGTAGCTGCCAACCGAATCAGGGTCTTGCCTTTGATCCGTTCGCTCACAATCTCAACCGAGCGCTGGATCGCTTTCTGCTTGGTGCGGACTCTTTCGAGTGCCTCGATCTTCCCATCGCGCATTTCCAGCACTGGCTTGATGTTCAACGCCGTGCCGAGAAACGCTTGCCCGCCGCCGATGCGACCACCCCGTCGCATGAACTCAAGAGTTTCAACGATGAATAGCACACCGCTATGAGCACAGGCACTTTCAGTTACCTTCTGGCACTCGGTAAGGTTTTCCCCTGCCTGTGCAGCACGTGCAGCGGTGAGAACGGGCCAACCCATTGCCATGGTCGTCCACAGTGAATCGACCAGCGCGATCTTATCTTCAGCGCCTGCCATCATCTCGCGCGCTTGTATAGCAGACTGAAATGTCCCTGAGATCTTTGAGGAGACGAAAATACCAAGTATGTCAAATCCTTGTTCCAACAATGATTGAAAAGTGCTTTGGAAAGCTGCAGGGGTAACCTGCGAGGTTGTGGGCATAACTTTCGATTCCCCCAAGCGTTTATAGAATTCGTTAGGCAGAATATCCACGCCATCTCGATAAAGTTCATTGCCCCAGATGACGCTCAGGGGTGTGACAGTGATGTTATATTGTTTCAGGTATTCTTCAGGGAGATAGGCTGTGCTATCGGTGACGATTGCGACTTTGTTTGTCATAGCGGCGCTATTGTACTCAGGATGGTATCTTGTGGCAATAGGCTGTTTTCAAGGCATGAGCTCGAATAGAAGAAAGTAGGGATTGGACGCACCCTCTTTGGGGATTTGATTTATGCTTGGTTTATTGAAGTGTGCTTATGTCGTAACCATATCTCTGAAGGTACTCCAATATCCTCTGGCGAACAAGTTCGCCAGAGGACAGAAGGTTCTCATTGCATTTAGCGGTGTGCCCTGTAATCGTTCCACTGTCAAAGGTGTTTTTCCGCACATTTAACATGTACCATTTTTGGCATATGATCACCTGCAACGCATTGATTTGATAGAACGGAGGGGCTATCTCGGTTGGCGAACCGGCGGTTAAGGTAATAATTTCTCGGTTCGCGGGCGTTTCGCCCCTTAAGAAGGATCTACCGTCCATCCACTCCGGAATGGGGAGGCCGAGATAATCCAACAACGTGGCTGGGATATCTATGATCTGGACATTATTTTGGCGCGTTCCGGCATTTGCATTTTCAGGAAAATGGATGATGATCGGGATGCGCTCATGGGTGGCATATTGAAAACCGTGATCAGTATAAACCACAACGACTGTGTGGTCCTGTTGGCCAGTTGCAACCAGGTGTTCATAAATTTTCTTCACGTGACCGTCGAAGCTGAAGATCGCATCCTTGTAGCGACTCTCATCCCATGGCGTGTCAGCACTTGATCCGCTGGAGAAGATCTGTTCTTGGAAAGAGAAGTCCGGGCCGTGTGTATCCATTAGGTGGGCAAAGATAAAGACCGGCCGATCGGCGTGATCAAGCAGATCGATGATTTGATCCACGCGCTGCTCGTCGGATACGCGCGTCGCAGGGTCATTGACCTCTACAATAGGGTTCCGCATTTGTCTGATAAAGAAGATGTGAAAAAGCCGTTCGCTGGCTCTTTCTGAGATTGTTTGAATAAAGTAGGTGGAGGGTGAGTTGCCCAAAAGCGTGATGAGTGCCTCTAAAGCCGGTTGGGTCAACGACTGGTTATTCACAATATCAAACCCTTCGAGCAGGTTGAGTCTTCGAGCGTCAACATAGTGGGGAGTGCCGATTTCCACGGTCTTATAGCCGCGTTGTCTTAAGAGTCCTGGCAAATGCTCAAACGAATCCTTGCCGGAGAGGATATCTGGATAGCGATACACTTTGTCTAGGAGGGATTCTTTTCCAGTCAGGGTGGAGGTGGTAGAAGCGGTTGTGCCACCTGCATTGGGAAAAGCGTTTTCGGCAACCAGCGAAATCTGTACCAGCTTGCTTAAAAAGGGCGTCGTTTTCAGTGTAGAGCCGTAGGCTGTCAGATAACTTGCACTCAGCCCATCGCTACCAAGAATAATAATGTTAGGATCCCTGACCGATGATGAGTTCAAGGATCGAACGCTCAAATAGGGGCCGCTGGCGATTCTGGTTGTCAGGATTCCTATTAGAGAAACGGTCAGTAGACTGAGTACTAAGTAGGAAAAGAATCTCTGATGTGCCCAGCTTGCCTGCTTTGTGGAACGGAGCATGTACCAGAAGAAAAGTACAAACCCCAGTGCATAGACCCCGCGCCAAAAGCCTTTCGTCGAAACAATTCCAAATTTGAATACCGTGTAGGTGAAATTGTCCAGCATGATGAGCGCAGTGATGGAAAGTAAAAGCACTGGGACAATATATCCGACGGTCCGTAGACGTGCCCTCCAATTTGAATTGGTGACGAGTAACGCAGGAAGGGAGAGGACGAGCAAGAAGACAATGAAAATCAGGGCGACAGTTCCCGCAGTTAGAAATAAAACCTTCACTTTGTCAAAGGATGATAGGAGAGACAGGGAGGACGGCTTGGTCGCGAAGAACAACCATTCCATGGACGCATAGAAATAAGCGCTGAGAACGGTCAGATTAAACAGGATACGCCAATGGAAATTGTTCATCTTTCGAGGGGCCGCTGCACTCAGCATGCCTATATTTTACATCTTCTGTCGCCTTCCAAAGCCGGTAAAGGCTGCACAATCTTTTTGTAGTCATCTTAACAAAATTGACAATCGTTTACATAATTTTTTATGACGATTGTCACTATTGGGTTTTTAGCTGATGCGTAAAATAAGCCCAATTATGTCGAATTACTCAAACGAAATTAATCGCCCAGCAAAGGAGAACACCATGAAGAAGTTTTTTGCAATCCTTTCCCTATTTATCATGCCTCTATTGCTCCGGCCAGTCAAGTTGCCAGTGGACTGTTTAAAGTCCAGGCGACTTCCCTATCGGTAATTTACATCCCCAACCATTTCCCAGCTTCGCGGGCGAGGTTCGTCGCGGGTCCCTGCCGAGCGGTGCATTGTGGCAAGGACTCCAGGAATAATCTCCCATATTGCTTGGTCAGCACGCGGCGGTCTAAAATGGCGACTACACCTCGATCGGATGCAGTTCGGATTAAGCGTCCAAATCCCTGGCGAAATTTCAGAATGGCTTCGGGCAGATAGTATTCCTGGAAGGAATCTTCGTACATTTCAGAGCGCGCCGCGATCAACGGATCAGTGGGGACATCGAAGGGAAGTTTTGTCAGCACCACAATGGATAGCGACGCACCCGGTACATCCACGCCTTCCCAGAAGGAACGCGTGCCAAGCAACACGGCACGATCCGTCGCTTTGAAGGATTCCAGCAGCGCATTTGGCGAAGCGCCATCTCCCTGTTCATAAACATAAATATCTTCACGTGCCAATGGTCCCGTAATATTTTGGGCGGTTTTCTTCAGCGCGGCATAGGAGGTAAACAGCACCAGCATCCGTCCGCCGGTGGCTTTGGCGGTAGCGAGCAGCGCGCGGTCAAGCGCTTGCTGATAGCCATTGACATTTGGCTCCGGGATATCATTTGCGATGTAGAGCAATGCGGCGTTCTCGTAATCGTACGGAGAGCCAAGCTGCATCTCGTCTGCTTCGTCCGCGCCGAGGGTGTTCCGCAAGTATTGGAATTCGCCGTGAGCGGTGAGAGTGGCGGAGGTGAGGATCACAGAGCGTTTCTCATGCCAGAGATATTTTTCAACCAAAGGTCCGACGCTCAACGGTGCGGCATTCAGTGAAAGTCTGTTCCCATTGGGCTGGACCTCGATCCAATAGACCATGCCCGGGTTAGGCTTGCTGATCATGCCGGTGATATTTGTTTCCGCTTCGGTAAGCCGGCGCGCCAGGTTACTAATATCTCCCATCACATCTTCGAGATTATCGTATCCTTCTGCATATAACTCTGCCGCGCCTTTGTAAATCTCGGCAAGCGAGATCATCAACATGCGCAATGTTTCGCCGGTTGTATCCCAGGCGATCTCCACCTCATCCCAGCCGGGCAACGTCCGTGTAGCCGGGAGGACGCGCATCTGCCAGGAGTAATTGGATTGTGCCTGCCCTTCGCGTTGGAGCTTTGCAAATTCATTGAGAATGTTATAAAACTCACGGTTCATCTGCTCGATGCGGAACGCCATATCGGTGGCGCGATTCACTTTTTGCTGGAGCAGGCCAAAGTCGGAGGGGCGGAGCGTTTCCTGCGTCTCTGTCAGCAAACGTCCGAGTACACCCGCGCTTGAGCTGCCTACTTCCTTCATCATCCGTTCCAGATCAAATTGATTCAGCTTGAAGGAAAGCGCGTTGGTCGTCGCGCTTTCGAGATGATGGCCTTCGTCGATGATGAGATTCGAATATTCGGGCAGGACCTTACTGCCTGTCGCGACATCCGATAAAAGCAGCGCGTGATTGACGACCAGCACATGCGCGGATTGCGACATCGTTTTTGCACGATGGAACGGACACGCGCCACCCGTACGCTTGATGCACGTTTCGGTCGTGCAGGCATCATCTTCGGCAGAGACGCGCACCCACACTTCCCGCTCCGCAGGACCTGTAAGATTTAGTTCGCTGCGATCGCCGCTTTGATTGTTGAGCTGCCAGACCATCACTTTTGCCAGCACGCGCATTTCATCAGCAGTGCGCGGACCGTAATGACGAAGGTTTTCCAAACGGCGCGGGCAAAGATAATTCGAACGTCCCTTCAACACGGCAAAGCGGAAATCAAGATCAAGTGCCTGACAAAGATTCGGAAGGTCGCGCTGGATGAGTTGGTCCTGCAAGTTGATCGTGTTCGTGGAGACAACCACGCGCGTGTTGTTTTGCAGCGCAAACAACGCGGCGGGCACAAGATACGCGAAGCTTTTCCCAACGCCCGTTCCGGCTTCGACCATCAAGTGGTTTCCGTAGGAAAGTGCGTTGGTCACCGCCCTCAGCATGTCCACTTGTTCGGGGCGCTGCTCGAAGGATTGAAAATAGCGCGAGAACGGTCCACCATACTCGAGCACCGAGGCGATCTCCTCGGGATCGAGTGGCACAGGGTTCTCTGGGTTGGCGAGTGGCGGGAACTTGGACTCATCGAACCACGCGCCCGCATCCTTCTTTTTGACCTTTTTGGATTGGACTCCCTCTTTGGCCCGCGCCCGGATCACTTCCTGGAATAACCAGGCTGCATCCCATTCAAGTGGCTCGCTCAAGCGGACAATTTCCGCGACCACCTCAAGCGGAAGCTCGCGCGCAATTTCAAAAAGACGATTGAACGCAGCCATCGTGACCTTGGCATCGTCCAAGGCGCGGTGGGTGGCTGGCAAAAGAATCCCTAATTGTTTACCAAGCGCGCCGAGGTTGTATCGGCTGGCAGTCGGCATTAGCACGGAGGCTAGTTCATACGTGTCAACCACTTCGTTGTATTGGAATAGTCCTGCCCGCTGCAGAAAACCAAGATCGAAACGGACGTTGTGTCCAACGATGGGAGAGTTGCCGACAAAGGCTTCCAGTTCCTTGGCGATCTCAAGAAAGCGCGGTGCGTTGCGCACTTCCACGTCGCTAATGCCTGTCAGCGCGGAAATAAATTCGGGAATATGTCGGTTGGGATTAACGAGAGTTGACCACTCATCTTCGACGCGATGACCTTTGAACTTCACCGCCCCGATTTCGATCATGGCATCCCGTTCTTGACTCAACCCTGTGGTCTCAATATCAATGGCAACAATAGATTGCATAATACGTGTACTTCGTTGAGCATTCGGGCAAACATTCTATGCTCAAAGTAATTCTCTTTTCAATAAGATTTTGTTTTCTACTTGCAGAAGTAGAACAAGTGTATCATAAATTATTCCGGCTTCCAGCGCCGTCCTCGGCGGCGGTATTCGGTATTATCTACGTACCGCCGCCGAGGACGGCGGCTTGAGCAAAGGAAAGTTATTTTCCAATAAACCTATACACAAACCACTCATCAAATTGCGCGACTTGTTGATAATGCTCACCCAAATATTTCACGCCATCACGCACAATTTTTGACCTCTTTTGCAGAGGCGTATAAAGTTTGTCATCCAGACGAGGTCGTCCGCGCGTGTCAATGATCAGTGTTGGTTTGTTTTCTAAAATCTGATTGAAATATTCTTCGAACATGGGACGGCGTCCCAGCAAGGCAAGCGGATATTGATAAACATAGCGCGTGGGGGCTTCACGGCGCGCCAGAAAATTCACAACGCTCTCCGCCCCGATCAGCAATATCTGGTCGCCTTCATTGGTATTCTTTGAAACGTAGTCGATCACAGGGGCATAATCATTATCACTCAAGATACGGACGTATTGAGGATAATATTTGATCTGCCCAAACTGTCCGATCAGGACGATTGCTAATACGACGGCCGAAACCCAGCGCCGGAGTGCTTGGGGAGCCATAGGCGAGATTCTCTCAACAAGAAATGGCACGGTATACACCAAGGTTCCTGCCAGGATTGCCATGACAGGCAAGGGCGTCAGATAGTAATGAAGAATGGAACGACCTGAAATCGTAATGAGAATGATTTCAATCGGCAAATTGACGAGCGCAATCAAGATCAACGGATGGACATCTGCAAAGGCTTTTCGCTTAACCCAAACATAGACGAGTCCTACCAGCCAGCCAACCACGGATAGATATAAAACCCAGCCGTTCTTCAAATACAGGAATCCTTTGAGGAAAACAGGGATCAATCTCCGAATCCCTTCGTGTTTGCCGATATACACAAAGTTGTAGAGAAATCCCTGCTCCCAGAAATCTGTCAGTGCATGCTGAGTTGCTAAATAAATCACCAACACAAGGGACGGAATAAACCAGCCTGCCAGCAAGGATACAAGATCTTTGAAAGGATATTTGCGCTGGAAGAGTCGAATTGCCAACAAAAAAAGGCCATATGTTATCCATATCCCAATAGTTGTTTGTTTAAAATTGAAGGCAAATCCGCCCAAAACCCCGATCCAGAACGAATCGCGAATGGGAAAATCCTTTTTCCAAGTCTTGATAAACAACCAAAAGCATAACGCCTGGAATACCAAGGCATATTCTTCTGTTACATTGCCTTTTTCGAGAATCGTCAAGAGACCAGATGTAAGGATAATTATCCCCGCGAGAGCGGAGGAAATTCCAAATTCCCTATCCAGTAATTTATAGATAATAAGAAGCGTGAAAAAAATAAAAATGATTCGGAGAAACCATACTCCCCAGAGCGAATGGGGAGTGAGGGTTAATCCAAATGCATCTACAAAATAAATCAGCGGAGGCTTGTGATCCCAGATATCTCGATAAGGAATGTCACCATTTAGAAACCTCCAGCCTACATAAAGAAAGACGCCCGAATCACGCGAGGGCAGCATCACGTTATTTGGATTGCTTGGAAATAAAGCAATGAGCGTCCCGAGTATGGATGCCAATATAGGGATTACAACGTTCTTTAAACTAGTTTTTTTGTTTATTCCCTGCTCGGCGGAACTCATCTTTGAATATCCCAAAGAAGCTTATTGTTCTTCACTCAAATGCAGTCTTTAATTGGTTGAGCGTCTCCGCAGAAAGCTTTTTTTCTTTTGCCTTTTGGCGCATGAATTCCTTGACTTGCTTCAATTTCAGCGCTGGGACAGGTGAATCTTCTCCATCAATTTCAACCTCATCGTTTGTGAAGACCATCAACGCGTTGATCTCCGGAATTTCGGATTCGTCGATCTTCTTGGCTAGATACTTTTTGAGCGATCTGATCTCACTGTCGATCTCAATGTCCGGACGGCCCAGACCTTCCTGCCCGAAGATCCGCATGTAATTTTGCAGAAATCCGCCGCCGCTTATACGCCAGCGATTCTTTTTGAACTCCACTTTTCCGCGCTGATGATAGGGCATGACAATCCAAAGCCCTGCAGGACCAACAAGCAGGTGCGAAGCTGGAGTTGTATAGTGATACATCACGAAGTCGTTCTGCAAACCCTTCAGACCTGCATCCAGTTTTTCGTCTGGGCGTGGAGAGCGGCCAAATTTGTTACCCATGTACATGCCGATCTGTGTCAGTGTAAAACCCACAAGTAGGGCCACTAGAGAATACACGAATAAGTCTGTACGTCTGAAAGAAATGTACATACCTCCGCCCAGGATCACGAGCGCGGCGACGCTGGTCCAGTTGCCAATCGTTGCATTACGTTTGATAAGCTTTTCGTTTTTGATGATTTTCATGATTTCCTAATATGCTTGTGCGCCGTCCTTTGCACAGCATCCCTGTGGGACGGCGCAGGTAATTTGTTGAATTTGCCGCCGAGGACGGCAGCAAGAGCAGCATTGACTATTTTTTCAAGCTTTCTTCGATCGCCGTCTTCATTGCGTCGAGTACTTTTGCTTCGACCGCGCCCTTTGCAACGCGGACTGCGCTCTTAATGGCAAGCGCGTCTGAGCGGCCGTGACCGATGAATACAAGTCCATTCACGCCAAGCAAGGGAGCCGCACCTTCCTCAGAAGGATCGAGCATTTTTCGAATAGAGCCAAGCGCCGGTCTTACCAAGGCTCCACCCACCTTCGTAGGGAGATTACCGCCTTTGATCGTCTCGCGGATCTTCTCGATCAATAATTTTGCTACGGCCTCTGTGGCTTTCAAGAAGACATTTCCAGTAAAACCATCGGTGACAGCCACGTCCACGCTGCCGTTAAAAATTTCTTTGCCCTCCACATTTCCGATGAAATTAAGTTTTGCATTTGCCAGAAGAGGATAAGCTTCCTTGACTAGTTCACTTCCTTTGCCGGCTTCTTCTCCATTCGAGATTAGGCCAATCCTTGGATTCTTCACGCCGCGTACTCGCTCAGCGTATACACTTCCCATAATGCCAAATTGCAAGAGATTTTCAGGTTTGCAATCAGGGTTCGCGCCGATATCGACAATGTTGCAGATGCCATTTGCAGTGGGAAAGGGTCCTGCCAGTGCTGGTCGATCCACGCCCCGGATGCGCCCCAACCTGAACAACGAAGTGACCATTGCCGCGCCCGTGTTGCCTGCCGTGACGAAGGCATCTGCTTCACCGCTTTTGACCAAGTCCAGACCAACAGCCATCGAGTTTTGCGCTTCTTTGTGACGTGCTTTCATCACAAGATCTTCTCCCTTATCATGCATGGTCAACATTTCGGGGGCGTGGACCACACGTAGGTGTAGATCCCCTGCATCAGCGGAATCAAGGATCGGCTGTATCTTCGAAGAGTCTCCCACGAGAATAATTTCCACGCCGTATTCACGCGCAGCCATTACTGCGCCTTGCACATCTGGAGTTGGATAATTATCACTCCCCATCGCATCCACAACAATTCTGGTCATGATGTCTCCTTGGATAACCTTGCGAAGGCTGCCCGTAGGGCGCTTCGCAAGGTTTATTGCTTGACAAGCAAAGCAAGCCGATTATAATACGCCGTGCTCGAGCGCTGGTGCTGGAACTGGCAGACAGGCATGGTTGAGGGCCATGTGCCGAAAGGCGTGGAGGTTCAAGTCCTCTCCAGCGCATCACTGACAGAGAAAAATCCCCGCATTTTGCCGGGGATTTTGTTTTGTTACTTTAGACCCTAAGGGTTTCTTTACTCGACTGGTAAGATAATCTGCCAGGTTCTTTTGTCAGACGGGACGAATGCGAATAGGAAAAACCCTTGGAGTCTCATTGAATGATTAAGCTACAACAAGTGACCGCGCCTTCGGCCTTTGCCAGCTCAGAGACATCAACAGTAACTATTTTGTAGCCTCGTTCTTGAAGCCTTGCGCGCGTCTTTGGAAATGCAGCGGGGAAAATGATAGATTCTCCAATGGGTAAACAATTTGCCGCGAAGGGTTCAGATGGGTCAACTTCGATCCAGTCAAAATTCTCGAAGTCAGGGGTATCCACCCAGCTTCTATTAATGAGCAAGGTTGTGTCATCCAGGCGTGTGACCGCGCTCTTCAAATGCAGACAATCGTGCATTTCTACGCCTGTAACGCTATAACCATAATCACAAAGCAATTCATTGAGTTGCTTAATTGCTTCGTTGTTGCTTCTACTGGACAAGCCAACATAAATATTTTTTCCAAAGACCAAAACATCGCCGCCATCGATCGTGGCCGGCTCTCGAATATGAATTAGCTTGATATAGGGTGACAACGTACGGATGATGGATTCCGTCTCGGGTTTACGCGAATCAGCCCCGGGTCGCGTAATGACTGCTACTTCGGGCAAAATAAAAGCCGTATCTTCTACGAAGACCGAATCAGGTAAGTCTGCCTCAGCTGGAAGTTCGATTACATTGCATCCCAGCTTTTTAAGCACGTTCACATATTCACGGTGCTGAGCACGGGCGATATCCAAATCAATGGGTGTACGCTCGATCTGCGTGATCTCACATTCGTTGAAGCGTGGACTGACATCCCGTGTAATTGCAACGACCATAACCGCTTAATTGCCGCCAGTACGATAACGATCGATCAACGCTTTTGTACGCGGGTCTTTAGGACTA
>WNFU01005047.1_pt1 | contig 16610 bp, 13 predicted proteins | sample 5400121 | NCBI WGS metagenome assembly WNFU01 (sample SAMN13153360, study PRJNA577476) | soil metagenome | isolation source: 100 cm soil or saprolite under grassland replicate 1 | place: USA:California | collected 2016-06-15
TGGATCATCATGATCCCGGTCGAGTTCCTCGGCCTGTTCACGAAGCCCTTCGCCCTCACCGTCCGTCTCTTCGCGAACATGGTGGCCGGGCACTTCGTGATCCTCGCCCTCATCGGCCTCATCTTCGCGCTCAACTCGCAGTGGATCGCGTTCGCGTCGGTGCCGATGGCGCTCTCGATCTTCATGCTCGAGCTCTTCGTCGCCTTCGTGCAGGCCTACATCTTCACCATGCTCTCGTCCCTGTTCATCGGCGCTGGCCTCGTGCACCACGGCCACGACGAGCACGAGGAGCACGGACACCCCGGGCCCGGCATGGGTTCGGAGCACCCCGGTTCTCACGTGGCGGGGACGTCCCCCGGCCATGGGTAGTCGAGCGCAGCAGCGCCCCGGGAAACACGCGGCCCGGTAATCCCGCGCACACACAGCAGCAGGAGATTCACATGACTGGCTTCGCTCTCGCGTACCTCTCCGCCGGCTTCGGCGCCGGCCTCGCCGTCATCGGCGCCGGCCTCGGCATCGGCAAGCTCGCCGCCGCCGCCATGGAGGGCTCGGCCCGCCAGCCGACCGCCGCCGGCGACATCCGCACCTCGATGATCATCGCCGCCGCCCTCATCGAAGGCGCGACGCTCTTCGCAATCGTCGTGACCCTCCTCCTCGCGATCAAGGCGTAACCCGGCTCCGCAGACGCGGAGCCCTGGACCAGCAACAGGAGCTCGAAGATGGCCTCCTTCATGACGCTCGCGCCGGCGCTCGCCGCCGGCGGGATCACCGACATCAACCCCGGCCTCACCCTGTGGACCGGCATCACGTTCCTCGTGCTGCTCGTCGTCCTCGGCAAGTTCGCCTGGGGTCCGATCGTCAAGATGCTGGCCGAGCGCGAGCGGACCATCCGCGACGCGATCGAGTCGGCCAAGAAGGAACGCGCCGAGGCGGAGCGCCTGCTCGGGGAGCAGAAGCAGGCGCTCCAGGTCGCGCAGCGCGAGGCCGCCGAGATCGCGAAGCGTAACGCCCAGGAAGTCGAGAAGCTCCGCCAGGAGCTGACCGACCGCGCCCGCAAGGAGGCGGACGAGCTCATCGCCACCGCGCGCCGTCAGGTCGCGGAGGAGATCTCGAAGGCCCGGGCCGAGCTCAAGGCGCAGGTGGTCGATCTCGCGATCGACGCCGCCGCCCGGCTCGTGAAGGCGAACCTCGACGACAAGGCGCAGCGGGCCCTCGTCGAGGAGTACATCGCGCAGCTCCCGGCCAACCGCGCCGCCTAGGCGCATCGAGCCCCGAAGTCGCGCTCCGGCGGGCCCCCGCGTCCGCCGGAGCGCTTTTGCTTTCGTAAGACTCGCTCCGGATTACAGGGAACACGCCCATGGGCCTCTCGATCGGCATCGTCGGCCTCCCGAACGTCGGGAAGTCGACCCTCTTCAACGCGCTCCTCGGCGCCGCCCAGGCGGCCGCGGCGAACTACCCGTTCTGCACGATCGAGCCGAACGTCGGCATCGTCCCGGTGCCGGACCGGCGGCTCGAGCGCCTGGCCGCCCTGTTCAAGCCGATGAAGGAGGTCCCGACCGCGCTCGAGTTCGTCGACATCGCCGGCCTCGTCGCCGGCGCGTCGAAGGGCGAGGGGCTCGGCAACCAGTTCCTCGGCAACATCCGCCAAGTGGATGCGATCGCCCACGTGCTCCGCTGCTTCGCCGACCCCGACGTCGTGCACGTCTCGGGCAAGGTGGACCCGCGCGGCGACCGCGACGTCGTCGAGACCGAGCTCATGCTGAAGGACCTCGAGTCGGTCGACAAGCGCCGCGAGCGCACGCAGAAGAACACGAAGACCGCGGGGAAGCCGGGCGAGCTCGCGAAGGCCGAGCTCGCCGCCCTCGACAAGGTGAAGGCGGGGCTCGAGGCGGGGACGCCGGTGCGCGCCCAGCCGCTCTCGCCCGAGGAGAAGGCCGCGCTCGCGGACCTGTTCCTGCTCACCTCGAAGCCCGTCCTCTACATCGCGAACGTCGACGAGTCGCAGCTCGGCAAGGAGGGGACCGACCCGAACATCCTCGCCGTGAAGGCGCTCGCCGAGAGCGACGGCGCGCAGTGGGTCGAGATCTCCGGCAAGGTCGAGTCGGAGCTCGCGTCCCTCGCGCCGGAGGAGCGCGGCGAGTACCTCGCCTCGCTCGGGCTCGAGGAGCCCGGCCTCGACCGGCTCGTCCACGCCGGCTACCGGCTGCTCGGGCTCATCACCTACTTCACCGTCGGCGTGGACGAGTGCCGCGCCTGGACCGTGAAGCGCGGCGCCACCGCGCCGCAGGCGGCCGGCGTCATCCACACCGACTTCGAAAAGGGGTTCATCAAGGCGGAGGTCATCCGCTACGAGGATCTGCTCGAGCTCAAGACCGAGGCGGCGTGTCGGGAGCGGGGCAAGCTGCGAATCGAGGGCAAGGAGTACGTCGTGCAGGACGGCGACACCATGCACTTCAGGTTCAACGTCTAGGGCGGCGGGGCCGAGCCTGGAGGGGCGGCTCCGGACGGCGCACTACCGTTCACGGTCACGGTCACGTTCACGGTCACGGGAACTACCGGGAACGAGAGAGACCCGGGATCCGGAGCAGGGGCCGCGTGAGCTGCGGTCCGCCTCCCGTGAACCGTTTCCGGTTTGTCCCGTGAACGTGAACGTGAACGTGAACGGTTTCTCGCAGTAAGGACCCGCCCCGACGAAGCGAAGACGGTCTCCTACTTCTTGTAGGCGCCGCAGACGACGATCACGTCCCCGGCGCGCTCGAGGTACGCGACCTTCTGCTCGACCTTCCCCGTGGCCGGATTCTGGAACTTGTACTCCTGCCACCCTTTCCCGTGCTCCTTCGCGATCCGGACGCGCTCCTTCACGAACTGCTTGCCGTCGACGTCCTTGTCCTCGAGGAGGACCTTCCCGATGCGCTCGCGCTTCGCGCCGTGTGCGACGCACTTGCCGGAGAGGTCGTAGACCATGATGTAAAGGTCACGGTAGGTGAACCGACCCTTCGGGTCGTCGAACACCTCGAACGCCTTCGCCTTGCCCTCCTTGTGCAAGTAGGCGACGGCCTGGTGGACCATCAGCTCCGCCTCCTTCGTCGTCGCGACCTCCTCGGAGCGGACGGCGGTGGGGACGACGAGGGCGAGGGCGGCGGCGGCGACGAGCGAGCGCATCGGGGACTCCTTCTTCGGGAGGGGTCAGAAGCGGCGGAACGACTCTGCGGCGGGGGCGGCGGCGCCGTTCGTGCGCTTGCGCGGCGCGAGCGGCGTGCGTGCGGCGGGGGTGGGCGGCGGTGCGGTGAGCGCGGGCGCGGGCGGGCGCGCCGCCGGCCGGGCCGGCTCCGCTCCCGCGAGCGCGAAGAACGCGACGAGCTGCTGGAGGCTCACCGCCTGCGAGGCGACCTCCTCCGCGGTCGAGGAGAGCTCCTCCGCGGCGCTCGCGTTCCGCTGCGTGACCTGCTCCACCGTCGCCATCGCGCGCGACACCTGCCCGACCCCGACCGACTGCTCCTGCGAGGCCGCCGACACCTCCTGGACGAGGTCGGCGGTCTTGCGGATGGTGGAGACGAGCTCGACGAGGAGCGTGCCGCTGCGGTCCGCGACGGCGACGGAGCGGCCGGCGAGCGCGCCGATCTCCTTCGCCGCCTTCTGGCTGCGCTCGGCGAGCTTTCGCACCTCGGTCGCGACCACCGCGAACCCCCGGCCGTGATCGCCCGCGCGCGCCGCCTCGATGGCGGCGTTCAGGGCGAGCAGGTTCGTCTGGTAGGCGATCTCCTCCACGATCGAGATCCGCTCGGCGATCGCGCGCATCGCCGCGACCGTCTCGACGACCGCCTTGCCGCTCTCCTCGGCGTTCCGGGCGCCCTGCGCCGCAATCTGCTCCGTCTGCTGGCTGTTCCCGGCGTTCGCCGCGATCGAGGCGCTCATCTGCTCGAGCGAGGTCGTCGTCTCCTCGACGCTCGCCGCCTGCTCGCCGGTGCCCTGCGACACCTGCTGGGCGGTGGCCGAGACCTGCCCGGCGGCGGAGCCGAGCGCGTCGGCTCCGACCCGGACCTCGCCGATCACCGTCGCGAGCTTGTCGCCCATCGCTCGCATCGCGGACTGGAGATCCCCGATCTCGTCGCGGCTCGTCACCGCCACCCGCTCGCGCAGGTCGCCGCGCGCGATCCGCTCTGCCGCATCGACGGCGAGCGCGAGGGCGCGCCGCACGTGGCGGACGAGCTGGAACCCAGCCGCGAGCAGCGCGAGGAACGCGAGCCCGAAGGCGACCCCGATCGACCGGCGCGCCGAGAGCTCCGCCGCGACGGCGCGGCCGTGCAGGTCGTCGGCGTCCGTGCGGATGGAGCGGGCGCTCTCGTCGAGCAGCTCGAGGAGCTTCTGGACGTCGGCGCGGACCGCGTCGTGCCGCTCCGTGACCTGGTGCTGGCCGGCCGCCATCTCCGCGAACCGCCCGTCCTCGCCCGCGACGTCGCGGACGTGGGCGGCCGACCCGAGCGCGTCGCCGTCCTTGCGCCACGTCTCCAGGATGGGCGCGATCCCGCGCCACACCTTCTCCGCGGGGCCGCCGCGCAGCGCGCCCTCGTAGGCCCGCGCCGCCTGGGTCGCCTCGAGCGCGTGTCCGTTCATGGCGGCGAGCGCGGAGGCGTGCTCGGCGGCGGAGAGCCCACCGTTCTCGACGCCGGAGGCGGCGCTGCTCGCGCGCCCGGCGGCGGTGGCGAGCCGCCCGAGCGCCTGAAGCTGCGGGACCTTCGCCTCGCCGTAGTCGTCGATGACGTTGCCCATCGTGCGCGTCGCGAGGAGCCCCGCCGCGCCGACGATCGCGATGAACGCGAGCGCGAAGGCGAGGAGGGCGATGAGCTTGCCGCCGAGCCCGAATCTCATGTGCCGCTCCAGTCCCCCCGGACGCACGACTCAGACTGCGGCTGCACGCCGCAGGCCCAGAATGCCGCAGGGTCAGGGAGACCCGCCGCGGGTCCGTTCAGCCCGTGATCTCGCGGGGCTGGGTCGAGCAGCGGTACATGGGCCACGGATGCGTCGCGGCGGACCCGGGTGCGGCCCAGAAGGTCCGTCGCGACCGGGGAGGGACCTCGGGGGCGGGAGATCAGCCTGCGCGGGCGCGCCGGCCGGTGCTGCGCACGCGCGCGATCCGTGCGGCGAGCCGGAGCGCCGCGATCATCGACGCCGGGCTCGCCTTCGACCTCCCCGCGATGTCGTAGGCGACGCCGTGGTCCGGACTCGTCCGGACGATCGGCAGCCCGAGCGTCACGTTCACGGCCGGATCGCCGCCGACCGCGTCGAGGAGCTTCACCGGGATGAGCCCCTGGTCGTGGTAGAGCGCGACCACCGCGTCGAACTCGCCGAGCGCGGCGCGGAAGAAGACCGAGTCCGCCGGGAACGGGCCCGCCGCGCGTGCCCCTTCGCGGGCCGCGCGCGCGAGCGCGGCGGGGAGGAGCGTCTCCTCCTCGCCGCCGAACGTCCCCTCCTCGCCTGCGTGCGGGTTCAGCGCCGCGAGCGCGATGCGCGGGCGCAGGAGGCCGAGGTCCCGGCGCATCGCGCGGTGGGTGAGGACGATCGTCTCCGCGATCCGCTCGGCGGTGAGGGAACGCCGGACGCGGCCGAAGGCGACGTGGTTCGTCGCGAGCGCGACCTTGAGCCGCTCGCCCGCGAGCATCATGACCGAGCGCCGCACGCCGCAGCGCGCCTCGAGCCACTCGGTGTGGCCGACGAAGCCCGGCAGGGCGCGGGCGACCTGCGCCTTCGACACCGGCGCGGTCGTGAGCGCGTCCGCGTCGCCGCGCCGCACCGCCTCGAACGCGGCCTCGAGGAAGGCGAGCTGCGCCGCGCCCGCCTGCGGCGCCGGGCGCCCGGGCCGGACCTCGCCCGCGCCGAGCCGCGTCACCGCGACGAGCGCGCCGCCCTTCGGGAGCGGCGCCCCCGCCGCGACGACCGGGAGGCGGACCTCGGCGAGCTCGCGGTCGAACAGGCGCGCGTCGCCGAAGACGTACGGGACGACCTCGCGGCGGAGCGCCGCGATCGCGAGCGCGGTCACCTCCGCGCCGACGCCGGAGGGATCGCCGAGGCTCACCGCGACGCGGGGGAGGTGCGGGGGCATGCCTCGTCCGTCGCGCGGAGCCGCTAGCCGCGCAGCTCCGGGATCTTCACGTCCACGACCGCGGCCTTGCGCAGCTCGTCGAGCACTTGCTGCCGTGTCTGGCCGACCTGCTCCTCGACGAGGCGGTTCCTGATCTCGTCCTTCGCCTCCTCGAACGATTTCGCGCCGCCGAGGCGGTGCCCCTCGACCTTCACCACGTGGAGCCCCGGCCCCGCCCGGACGAGGCCGGAGATCTTGCCGTCCCCGAGCGCGAACGCGGCGTCCTCGAGCGCCTTCTGGATCGTGCCGCGGCGCAGCCAGCCGAGATCGCCGCCGTCCGCGGCGGAGGGGCCCTTCGACACCTCGCGCGCCACCTTCGCGAAGTCCTCGCCGGCCTTGAGCCGCGCGAGCACCTTCTCGCCCTGCGCGCGCACCTTCGCCTCTTCCGCGGCGGTCGCGCCCTCCGCGAGCGGCAGGAAGATGTGGCGGGCGTGGATCTCCTGCTCGCCCCCGAACTCCTGCGGATGCGTCTGGTAGTAGTTCTTGAGGTCCTCGTCCGAGACCTTCACCCGGCCGCGCACCTTCGCCTGCATCACCTGGTAGGTCTCGAGCTCGCGCCGGACCTGCGCCCGGAACGTCGGCCGATCGAGCCCCTGCTCCCCGAGCGCGCGGTCGAGCTCCTCGTCCGAGAAGTGGTTGCGCGTCTTGATGTCGTCGACGGCCGCGTCCACCTGCTGCTCGGTCACGTCGAGCTGGAGCGCCTTCGCCTGCTTCTGGAGCAGCTTCTCCGCGACGATCTGGTCGAAGGCCCGGCGGAGCGCCTCCGAGCGCGCCTCGTCCCGCTCCTTGCCGGGCGGGAGCTTCTCCGCGCGGGCGTAAGCGGACCCGGCGCGGTCCTCGAGCTCGGAGAGCGTCACGACCTCGCCGTCCACCGTCGCGGCGACGCGGTCCACGACGTCGCCCGGCGAGGCGGCGAGGAGCGCGAGGAGGGGGAGCATCGAGATCACGGGGCCACCGTCGCGAGGGCCTTCTCGTCCACCTGGATCTTAGCGCGCTGGCGCAGGGTCGCGAGGTACTCCTCCTGCGCGCGGGTCCGCTTCTCGCGGGTGAGTCGCTGCATGATCTCGCCCTTCGCCTGCTCGAGCGTCCTGCGCTGCGCCGCCTTGCGGTCCGTCACCTTGAAGAGGTGGAACCCGTACGGCGACGGCGTCACCTCGGAGACGACGTTGAGCGGCATCGCGAAGCAGGCGTCGAACACCTCCGGGAAGCCCGCGCCGCGCCCGATGTAGCCGAGGTCGCCGCCGTTCTTGCCCTCCGGGCCGATGGACGACTTCCGCGCGACGTCCGCGAACGTCTGCGGGTTCCTGCGGAGCTTGTCCCGCAGCTGCAGCGCCTCGTCGCGCGTCGCGACCACGATCTGCAGGACGCGGACACGCTCCGGCTCCTGGAACTCGCCGGGGTGGTCCGCGTAGTAGCGCTCGACCTCCGCCTCGACGACCGTCACGCGCGGAAACACCTCGTCCTCGAAGAGCCGCTCGACGGCGAGCTGCTCCTTCAGGCGGGCCTTGAGCTCGGTCTGGCTGAGCCGCTCCTGCGCGAGGAGGTCGTCGAAGTGCGTGCCCGGGTACTCCGCGCGAATGCGCAGGAAGGCGCGCTCGACCTGGTCCTGCCCGACGACGATCGACCGGGCGCGCGCCTCCTGGAGGAGGAGCGCCCGGTCGACGAGCTCGTCGACGACGCGGCGGCGCAACACGTCGCCGCGCCCTTCGCCCTGCCCCGCACCGGCGCGCGCCTCGCGCAGATCGCGCGCGACGGCCTCGGCGGGGATGGGCTCGCCGTTCACCACCGCGACCGTGCGGGCGGCCCGGGCCGCCTCACGCGAGCCGCCGCACCGCCCGCACCCGAGGGTGAGGGCGAGTGCGGCGAGGGTGAGGGCGAGCGGCCGCACGCTACTTCGCGGGGACGGCGGCCGGCGCCGGGTGGACCGGCGCCTGCGGCGCGGCGGGGACGACCTGGATCGGCGCGCCGCCCATCATGGGACCGGGACCGGGACCGGGACCGGGACCGGCCCCGGGAACGCCCATCGGCATGCCGGCCATGGGCGGCTGGGCGGCGGCGACCTCGACGGTCTCGAGCGCCTTGTCGTCGATCGCGACCTTGGCCTTCTCGCGCAGGCCCTTGAGCCACTCGTCGAACTCCTTCGTCTTCCGGTCGCGCGAGAGCTTGGCGGCGATCTGCGTCTTCACCTGGTCGAGGGTGCGGTTCACCTCGGGCTGCTCGCCGGTGAACTTGAGGAGGTAGATGCCCGTCGGCGCCTCGACCACGCCGGAGAGCTCGCCGGCCTTGAGCGCGAACGCGGCGTCGGCGAGCTGCTTCGAGTACGCCTTCTCGAGCTCCTCGTACGAGCGGAACTGGAGGTCGCCCGCGAGCTGCTTCGACGCCTGGTCCTCGGAGACCTCTGCGACGATCTGCGCGAACGCCATCGGGTTCTTCTTCTCCTCGGCGCGCACCTTCAGGAGCGTCTTCTTCGCGAGCGCCAGCTTCTTCGCGCGCTCCGGCGTGCCCGCCGCCGCGTTCAGGACGACCGCGTGGACCCGGACCTTGCGCGGGCGGACGTACTCGGCCTTGTGGTCCTCGTAGTACTTCTGGAGGTCGGCCTCGGGCACGTCCACCGTGTTCGACGCGTCCGGCTGGAACTTCTTCTGCACGAGCTTCTGCACCATGATCTTGCGCAGCGTGGCGCGGACGTCGGGGTCCTTGTCGAGCCCCTGCCGCTCGGCCTCGAGCGCGAGGACCTCCTGGCGGATCAGGTTGTCGAGGAACTCCTTCTTCCGGTCGAGCGTCGCGTAGCGGGCGCGGATGAACGGCGACTGCTCGTCGAGCCGTGCCTTGAACTCGTCGGTCGTGATGGTGAAGCCGGACCCGCGCGCAACGGGGGCGCCGGTCTTCTTGTTTCCCTGCTGCGGCTGGCAGGCGGCGGCGACCGCACAGAGGCCGAGGACGAGGAAGCGACGCATGCGAGAGCTCCTTCGAAGGTGGGTTCGTGGATCAAGCAACGACGCGAACGCGCGGCTCCCGAACCTTGTTCCGGAGGGCCGGCGGCGACGCCTCGAGGCGGTCGAAAAAAGCACGGAACGACGGCGCGATCAAGCGGCGGCACCGTGGCGCGCCCGGACGCCGCGGTCGGACCCTGCGTCACTCCTTGCGGGCGCACCCGGCGAGGTCCTGCAGGAGCCGGCGCGCGGCCTCGAGGAGCTCCCTCCCGGAGACCGCCTCCTGCGCGGGCGAGGGCGGCGCGGGCGGCGGCGGCCGCGCCTCCCTGCGGCGCGGGGCGCCGGGCCTTGGCGCGGGGCGTGCGGGCTTCGCCGGCCGCGCCGGCGGCGCGCCGAGCGACTGCACGAGCTTCATGTCGGGCGTGAGCCGGAGCCGTCCGCCCGAGCCCTGCACGTGCTTCGCGAGCAGGAAGGGATCGAGCGCGGCGGTCTCCCCGAGCGTCAGGACGAGCCGCCCGGGACCCGCCTCGAGCGCGCGGATCGAGAGCGCGCGCAGCCGCACCTTGACCGCCATGAGCTCGAGCAGCGCGTCGAGCTCCTCGGGGAGATCGCCGCAGCGGTCCACGATCTCCGCCCGGATCTCCTCGAGCTCCTCGTCCGTCCCCGCCTGGGCGAGCCGCTTGTAGAAGAAGAGCCGCTGGTGGACGTCCGGCATGTACGGGTCGGGGATGAACGCCGGCACGGGGAGCTGGACGTCCGGGTCGACCTCCTCGCGCGGCGCTTCGCCCCTGAGCTCGCGGACCGCCTCGTCGAGCAGCTCCGAGTAGAGCTCGAAGCCGACCGCCTCGATCTGGCCGGACTGGTCCTTGCCGAGCAGGTTCCCCGCGCCGCGGATCTCGAGATCGTGGCTCGCGATCTTGAACCCCGCCCCGAGCTCGCTGAACCGCTGCAGGACCTCGAGCCGCTTCTGCGCGTCCTTCGTGACCGGCCGCCGCGCCGGCACGAGGAGGTAGGCGTAGGCGCGCTCGCGCGAGCGGCCGACGCGGCCGCGGATCTGGTAGAGCTGCGACAGCCCGAAGTGGTCGGCGCGGTTCACGATGATCGTGTTCGCGCTCGGGATGTCGAGCCCGCTCTCGATGATCGAGGTGGCGAGGAGGACGTCGAGCTCGCGGTTCACGAAGCGCGCCATCACCTCCTCGAGCTTCCCCTCGCCCATCTGCCCGTGGGCGATCCCGACGCGCGCGCGCGGCACGATCTCCGCGAGGAAGCGCTGCATCGCGCCGATCGAGCGGACGCGGTTGTGGACGAAGAAGACCTGGCCGCCGCGCTTCAGCTCCGTCTCGATCGCCTCGCGCACCGCCCCCGGGTCGAACTTCATGACGAAGGTGCGGATGGCGCGCCGGTCCTCGGGCGGCGTCGCGATGATCGAGAGGTCCCGCACCCCGGCGAGGCTCATGTGGAGCGTGCGCGGGATGGGGGTCGCGGTGAGGGTGAGGACGTCGACGAGCTTGCGCAGCTTCTTCAGCCGCTCCTTGTGGGCGACGCCGAAGCGCTGCTCCTCGTCCACGACGACGAGCCCGAGTGCCTGGAACGACACGTCCGCGGCGAGGAGCCGGTGGGTACCGATGACGACGTCGACCTTGCCCGCCGCGAGGTCCTTCAGGATCGCCTTCACCTCCTCGGCGGTCTTGAGCCGCGAGACCGCCTCGATCCGGACGGGGTAGCCCTTGAACCGCACGCGGAACGTCCGCTCGTGCTGCGAGGCGAGCACCGTCGTCGGGACGAGCAGCGCCACCTGCTTCTTCGCGAGGACGGCGAGCATGGCGGCGCGCATCGCCACCTCCGTCTTGCCGTAGCCCACGTCCCCGCAGACGAGCCGGTCCATGGGAGGCGGGGGAGGGGCAGCCTCATCCGGCTGCCCCTGCGCTCGCAACGCCCCATCGCCGCGCCGCTTCGTCATGTCCGAGATGACGTCGTCGATCGCCTTCGCCTGATCGGGCGTCGCCTCCCACGGGAACTCCGCCTCGAACTCGCGGAAGGTCTCGTCGGGATCGCCGAAGGCGAAGCCGGGGTGGGCGGCGCGCGCGGCGTAGATGTCGAGCAGCTCCGCCGCCATCTTGAGGAGCTGCTCCTTCACCCGCGCCTTGCGCAGCGCGAACGACTGACCGCCGAGCCGGTCGAGCCGGACGGTGTCCGCGGAGGCGCCGGTGAACTTCTGGACCTGCCGGAGCTTCGCGACCGGCAGGTAGAGCCGGTCCGCCCCGTCGTAGGCGAGGACGAGGAAGTCCCCCTCCACCCCGCGGATCTGCATCTTCGTGAGGCCGAGGTAGCGGGCGATGCCGTGCTCGACGTGGACGACGAGGTCGCCGTCCTCGAGATCGCGGAACGCCGCCGCGAACGCGTTCTCCTCGCGCGCCTTCCGCGCGCGGCGCCGCACGCGGCGCCCGAAGATCTCGTCGTCGGCGATGACCGCGAGCCGCGCGTCGCCATCGACGAACCCCGCCGAGATCTCCCCCGGGACGAGGTGGGCGTGCACCGCCGGGTCGAAGAGCGCGACCGGAAGCGCGAGCGGCCCCGGATGCGAGCGGGCTTGCTGCCGCCGATCCTCGAGCAGGCGCCGCAGGCGGTCGGCCGCGGAGGGCGTCCCGCACGCCACCACGACGGCGATGCCGCGCCGGCGCCACTCGTCGAGCCTGCGCGTGAGCGGCGCGAGCGCCCCCTCCTCGCCGTGGGCCGCCTCGATCTCGCCGCGCAGCGCGGCGGTGTCCACGAGCGGAAAGCGGATCGGCTCCGCGGTGCCGAGCCAGACCCGGTGACGCGCGACGCCGGCGCGCGCGGCGAGCGCCGCGAGCGCGTCCTCTGCGGGAAGGAAGTGGGCGGCGGGAGGAAGCGCGAGCTCCTGGCGGCGGAGCGCGGACGCGTGCTCGCGCTCGAGCTCGGCGTCGAGCTCGTGCAGCGCCTCCTCGACCCCCGCCACGTCGTCGACGTACACCGACGCGCCGCGCGGCAGGTGGTCGAGCAGGGTCGCGAGGCCGCCCGGGTGGAAGCCGGGGAGGAGCGCCTCCATCCCGAAGAACGGCGTCCCCTGGTCGACGGCGTCGAGCACCTCGCGCACGCGCGAGGTCGGCCGGTTCACGCGCTCCGCCGCCTCGCGGATCGCCCCCTTCGCGGCCTCCTTGCCGTCCGCCGTGAAGAGCGCCTCGCGCGCGGGGCAGAGGAGCACCTCCGCCACGTCCGCGTCGCTCCGCTGCGTCTGCGGGTCGAAGGCCCGGCAGCTCTCCACCTCGTCGCCGAAGAACTCGAGCCGGACCGGCGCCGCGTCCGCCGGGCTCCACAGGTCGACGATGCCGCCGCGCACCGCGAAGGTCCCCGCGTCCTCGACGAGCGGCACCCGCGAAAAGCCGAGCAGGACGAGCTTCTCGGCGAGCGCCTCTCGCGCGATCTCGACGCCCGGCCCGAGCAGGTCCGAGCCCTCCTCGAAGATCCGGCGCGGCACCTGCCGGCGCGCGAGGCCGCGCGCCGACACGACGACGACCGGCGTCCGCTCGGGCGCGACGTGCAGCCGCGCGAGCGCGGAGAGCCGCTCGAGCTCGACGCCGCGGTCGGGCGAGAGGTCGTCGTAAGGGAGCACGGCGTCCGCCGGCACCCGCAGCACCGCGCCGGCGCCGAGGAAGAACGCCGCGTCGCGCGCGAGCTGATCGGCCTCCTCCTCGTCGGCCGCGACCGCGAGCACCGCGCGCGCGCGCCCCTCGCCGGGGAGGAGCAGCTCCGCGAGGAGCCTGCCGCGGGCCGCCCCGACGAGCCCGGTCACGTCGGCGCGCCCACCCGCCGCGAGCGCGCGGCGGACGCGCGTCCACGGGGTGGCGGACGGGATCTCTGAGACGGTCGTCATGGGCGAGGCGGGTTCGGGCGGCATCTTATAGCGCGGCCTCCCCGCTCAGGGCCGCGCTGCGAGAGCGGAGAGGGCTGCGCGGCGTGAGGGGGGCGGTGCGATCGAGACGGCGCCAGGCGCGAACGACCTTCGCCGCGGCCGCGCCCCCGAAGGCTTCACGGCGCCCCTGCCGTGGTCGCCGCAAGACTTCGAGGGTGCGCCCGCGCCGATCCTCGCCGCGCCCGGCGCCACGACTAGTGTAGGAACAAGGCGGAGCGCCCGCCCGCACCGGCCCCTTCCTTGATCGGCCGGGAAGCGGTCGTTACACTCCCCGCGGGAAGGACCAGCCGAGCGACCTTGAAGATCCCGACCCCTCAAAAGAGGAGCGCCATCGCGCTCGCCCTGCTTCTCGCGGGGTGCGGCGGCGCCGAGGCGCGCCTCGCGGCGCGCGGGGACGGGGCGCCGGTCCTCGCGACGCTCGCGCACCCGGCGGGGACCGGGGCCGATCGGCTGCGCGCGGGTGACCTCGCCGGCGCCCGGGCGGCGTTCGAGGCCGACCTCGCGCAAGACCCGGATAAGCTCTCCGCGCTCAACGACCTCGCGGTCTCGTACGTGCTCGACGGACACGGCGACGCCGCGCGCCGCCTCCTCGACGAGGTGGTCGCCGCCGGCTCGCCCGCCGAGCAGCAGGCCGCGCTCGTGAACCTCGGCGAGCTCTACGCGGTCGAGGGGTACGTCTCCGCCGCCCGCGCCTACCTCGAGACCGCCCGCTCGCTCGACCCGGCGCGTCCGGAGGCGATCTACGCGCTCGCGCTCCTCGCCGACTCGCGTGGCGATCTCGCGGGCGCGCGGGCGACCCTGCGCGAGGCGCTCCGGCACGACGAGGGGGGTGCGGCACGCGCCGCGCTCGCTTACGTGTATGCGGAGGAGCGGGTGCACCTCGAGGCGCTCGTCGCCGAGGCGGCGGGCGATCCCGCCGCGCGCGAGCGCTGGCGCGACCTCGCCACCGGGCGCTTTGCGGCGCTCGCGGCGGCCGCCGAGCGGCACCTCGCAGGGGAGTAGGCGAGGTCTCGAGAGATGCCGGGCCCGGGCGGCGAGCTGGATCGACGTGAGCGCGAGATCCTTCGCGCGCTCGTCCAGGACTACATCCAGACCGGGGAGCCGGTCGCGAGCCAGCCGCTCCTCGCGCGCCACGACCTCGACTGCTCGCCCGCCACCGTCCGCAGCGTGATGTCCGACCTCGAGGCCCTCGGCTTCCTCGAGAAGCCGCACACGTCGTCGGGCCGGATCCCCACCGAGCGCGGCTACCGCCTCTTCGTGGACTCGCTCCTCAAGATCCGCCCGCCCTCCCAGCAGGACCGGGAGCGGATCGAGCGGCTCGCCGCCGGGGCGAGCGACGTCGGCGCGCTCCTCGACGGCACCGCGGACCTCCTCCACGATCTGTCGCACCATGCCGGCGTCGTGACGACCCCGCGGCCCAAGGCCGATCCGGTGCGCCACCTCGAGTTCGTGCGCCTGCGCGAGAACCGCGTCATCGCGGTGTTCGTGTCGGAGGCGGGGATCGTCACGAACAAGCTCGTCCAGCTCGAGTTCCCGATCGAGCCGGGCGAGCTCGAGCGCGCGGCGAACTACCTGAACGAGAAGATCCAGCAGGCGCAGGGCGCCATGCCGAGCGTGCCGGACCTGCGCGAGCGCATCCTCGCCGACATGCGCGCGGACCAGAGCGCGCTCTCGGACCTCCTCAAGAAGGCGCTCGAGCTCGCGGAGCAGACCTTCTCTCCCGGCCCCGGCATCGAGCGGCTGCTCGCCCACGGCGAGGAGAGCTTCCTCGACGCGCCGGAGTTCGCGGACGTGCAGAAGGCGCGCGCGCTCCTCAAGGCCTTCGCAGAGAAGGACCGGATCCTGCGGGTGCTCGATCGCGTCCTCACCGCGCAGGAGGTCCAGATCTTCATCGGCGCGGAGAGCGAGTTCGCGTCGGTGCCCGATGTCTCCGTCGTCGCCGCGCCGTATGGCCTCGGCGACAAGGTGCTCGGGACGCTCGCGGTCGTAGGCCCGACGCGGATGAACTACGCTCGCGTCATACCCCTAGTGGACCTGACCGCCCGCCAGATCTCCCGGGCGCTCGCCGCGCTCTCAGACGGATAGTCGACCGGACCGCGCGCCTTGTAGGCGCCGCGGCGCGTGTGCGAATATCGACTCGCGCGCCCCGCTCCCGCCGGCGCGCGACCTCCCATGGCCGACAGCGACGAGAAGGGCGCCTTCCAGGCCGACATCCCCGTGGACGCGGTGCAGGAGGCGCTGCGGTCCGTCGAGCGGATCGCGGGCGACGCGGCCGCGGCGGCCGAGCCCGCCGACGGGGCGGGTGGCGCGGTCGCGGTCGCGGTCGAGGTCGAGGTCGCCGAGACGGGCGCGCTCGCGCGCGAGCTCGAGACCCTGAAGGCGCAGGTCGAGCTCTCGACGACGAAGGGGCGCGACACGCTCGAGCGGCTGAAGGAGGAGCACGAGCGGTTCCTCCGCGCCGCGGCCGACCTCGACAATTACAAGAAGCGCGCGGCGAAGGAGCGGGACGAGGTCCAGCGGTTCGGGAACGAGCGGCTCCTCAAGGACCTCTTCCCGGTCGTCGACGGGCTCGACCGCGCGCTCGCGGCCGCCCCGCCGGACGATCCGCTCGTCGAGGGCGTGCGGCTCGTGCGCGCGAACCTCGAGCAGGCGCTCGCGAAGCACGGCGTCACGTCGTTCTCGGCGCTCGGCGAGAAGTTCGACCCCGCGCACCACGAGGCGCTCCTGCAGGTCCCGACGCGCGAGCAGCCGCCCGGGATCGTCGTGCTCGAGCACGCGCGCGGCTTCAGGCTCAACGACCGGCTCGTCCGTCCTGCGATGGTGGGGGTGGCGGTGGAGCCGCCCGCGACGGACCCCGCCGGACCGCACAGCACGTAGGGGCACCCGATGGGCAAGGTGATCGGCATCGATCTCGGTACGACGAACAGCTGCGTCTCCGTCATGGAGGGCGGCGAGTCGGTCGTCATTCCGAACAGCGAGGGCTCGCGGACGACGCCGTCCATGGTGGCGTTCACCGAGGGCGGGGAACGGCTCGTCGGTCAGATCGCGAAGCGCCAGGCGATCACGAACCCCGAGTCCACCGTGTACGTCGTGAAGCGGCTCATCGGCCGCAAGCACGACGACCCCGAGGTGAAGCGGTCCGCCGGGCTCGTCGCGTACCGGATCGTCCCGGCGGACAACGGCGACGCCTGGGTCGAGACGGGGGGGAAGAAGTACTCGCCCTCCGAGGTCTCCGCGATGATCCTCGCGAAGATGAAGCAGACCGCGGAGGACTACCTCGGCGAGCCGGTGGACGAGGCGATCGTCACGTGCCCGGCGTACTTCAACGACGCCCAGCGGCAGGCGACGAAGGACGCGGGGCGCATCGCCGGGCTGAACGTGCTCCGCATCATCAACGAGCCGACCGCGGCCGCGCTCGCCTACGGCATCGACCGGCAGAAGGCGGGCGGGTCGGAGAAGGTCGCCGTGTACGACCTCGGCGGCGGCACCTTCGACATCACGATCCTCGAGCTCAACTCGGGCGTGTTCGAGGTGAAGGCGACGAACGGCAACACCTTCCTCGGCGGCGAGGACTTCGACCAGCGGATCATCGACTGGCTCGCGAAGC
>WNFU01005048.1_pt1 | contig 16610 bp, 16 predicted proteins | sample 5400121 | NCBI WGS metagenome assembly WNFU01 (sample SAMN13153360, study PRJNA577476) | soil metagenome | isolation source: 100 cm soil or saprolite under grassland replicate 1 | place: USA:California | collected 2016-06-15
GGACGCTGGCCAGCGCGCAGATCGGCCCCTACCAGGTGCAGGCCGCGATCGCCGCCGTGCACGACGAGGCGGCCCGCGCCGAGGACACCGACTGGCGGCAGATCCTCATACTGTACGAGTTGCTGCACAGCATCGCGCCGGGACCCATGGTCACCCTCAACCGCATCGTCGCCGTCGCGATGGTCCATGGGCCCGCGGCCGGTCTGCAGCAGCTTGCCGTGGCTGTGACTGGACCCGCGGCCAACGCCGCGCTCGCCGGGCACCACCGCGTCGACGCCGTCCGCGCACACCTGCTCGACATGGCAGGTGACCATGAGGCGGCGCGTGCCCAGTACCGGCTGGCCGCACTCCGCACGCTCAGCCTCCCCGAGCAGCGCTACCTCGAATCCCGCGCCGCACAGCTCACTCCGCCCGGCCGGGCATGACGTGGGCCCGACCGTCGCGCCGACCGCAGGTCAATCGCGGGGCCGGTCAAATGGGGGGCTGGCCGCGCGGCCCGGTAACCCGGTGCGGCTACCCGGAGATGGAGTACGGCCCGAACCGGCCCCAGGCCACGATCGCGGCCAGCACCAGTAGCACCACGGCCACCGCGATCCCCTGCGGCTCCTTCCGCCGGACGTGCAGGGCGGCGGCACCGAGCATCAGCACGACCAGCCCGAGTGCCGCCAGCGGGGTGAGCACCGGCGCGATCTTCAGCGCCGCTGGCAGGATCAGCCCGATTGCGGCAAGCAGTTCCAGCGTGGCGATCGCCCGCACCCCGGGCTGCGGCACGTCCCCCACCCAGTCCAACGTGGTGGCCAGCTTCTCCCGCGGCGTGGTCAGCTTCATCACCCCGGCGGCCAGGAACACCGCGGCCAGCAGGCCCTGGATGATCCACAGCACCACGTTCATCTCTGCTCCTTGTCGGTGGTTAGGGCAGGGCCGGGCTGGAGATGCCGACGCCGCCGCGGGTCTGCGCACCGTACCGCTCGATCTCCCGGGCAAGGTCCAGCCCGCCGATCCGGGTCTTGGCGTCCCGCACGTCGTCGGTGATGAGGTCCGCGGGGACCAGCCAGGACACCTCGAACTCGATGCCGTCCGGGTCGCGGGCGTACAGCGCCTTGGTGGTGCCGTGGTCCGACGCGCCGACCAGCGCGCCGTGCTCGCTGAGCAGCCCCTCGATCCGCTGCAGCTCGGCCAGGGTGTCGACCTCCCAGGCCAGGTGGTACAGCCCCACGGTCGTCTTCCCGGCCTGCGAGGGCCCGGCGTCGGCGCCGATGCCGAACAGCCCGAGATCGTGGTCGTTGGTCGAGCCGGGTGCCTGAAGGAACGCGGCCTTGCCCGGCATCCCGAACAGGGTGCGGAACCCGAGCACATCCCGGTAGAACTGGACACTGCGCTCGACGTCGCGTACGTAGAGGACGGCGTGGTTGAGGCGCTGGACGGGCATGATCACTCCCATGTAATTGAACTCTCAAGTGCCAACGTACCGGAACTCGGTTGAGCGTTCAAGTATTTCGGTACCATGGGTGGCATGGCAGAGGCGCGCTGGCTGGACAGCGACGAGCAGCACACCTGGCAGGCGTGGCTGAGCGCCGTCCGGCTGCTCGACGAGGCGCTGGACCGGCAGTTGCAGCGCGACGCCGGCATGCCGCACGCGTACTACGGGATCCTGGCGACGCTGTCCGCCGCGCCGGACCGGACCATGCGGATGAGCGACCTGGCATCCGGGTCGAACGCCTCCCAGAGCCGGCTGTCGCACGCGGTGAACCGGTTGGAGGAGGCCGGCTGGGTGCGCCGCGAGCGCTGCGCGAGCGACAAGCGGGTGGTGTACGCGGTCCTCACCGACGCCGGCACGCAGGTGCTGCGGGCGGCCGCGCCGGGCCACGTCGCCGCCGTCCGGGAGCACCTGTTCGACCAGCTCACCCCGGAGCAGGTGCGCCAGCTCGGCGAGATCTGCCAGGCGATGCTCAGGAAGCTGGCCAGCTGCGACAGTTCCGCTAGCGCCAGGTGATCCGCGCCAGCTCGTGCCACAGCTCGAGCACCGCCGGGTCGCCGGAGACCTCGGGCGGCCGGGCCGGCTCCCGGTTCCACAGCAGCAGGTAGAGGTCGGCGGCCCGGCCGCGCACCGTGCAGTCGGCGGGCGGGTCACCGTCGGTGCCGATCTGCCGGCCGTCCGGCCCGATGGTGACGTGCCACCGGCTGCCGCTGTCGGTCGGCGCGACCAGCAGGCTTCTGGCCGGATCCGCGAACAGCTTGCCGCCCCGGCGGCCCATGAACCCGCCGATCAGCTCATCCAGCCCGTCGTCGGCGAGGTCGGCCGGGTAGTCCGGGACGGTGCCGACCGCGCCCTCGGCGTCGGCCCGGTGGATCGCCGTCTCGTGCGCCTGCCGCCGGGCCCAGAACGCCCGCGGCGACGGCGCCGGCAGGAAGGTCCAGCAGTCCAGGTCAGGTGGGGCACCGCGAAGCGCGGCCACCAGCGCGGCGTGCCCTTCGACGTACCAGTCGAGCAGCCGGTCGGCCGGCGCCGTGGCCAGCCTCGGGTGCGTGCCGCCCGCGGTGGCCGCCCTGCCCTCCCGGACGAAGGTGGCCGCCCAGCGGTGCACCTTGCCGACGTGGCCGAGCAGCGAACGCACCGTCCAGGCCGGGCAGCTCGGCACGTCGGCGTCCAGACCGGCCTTATCCGCGGCGACGGCGAGGGCCCGGCCGTGCTCCTCGAGCGCGTCGATGTGCGTGCTGGTGTCCATGGCATGCAGCCTGGCACGGGCCACCGACAAACTCACCGCTCGCCCAGCCTGAGCAAGCCATACTCGATGAGCAGGCCGGGTCACGGCATTGACAGGCGGGGCCGGACTGCGCTCTCGTTGTGCTTTCAATCAACTCGCCGCGGCGCCCGCGTCGGCCGGCCGCAGGGCCGCGCCGACGCGGCCACGGCGTTCACCTCGGAGAAGGTGGGGCGCATGAGCGAGTGGGACGCGACCTCGTACGAGGGCAAGGACACCATCCTGCGCGTGGTCCGGGCGGAGGCGGAGCGCTTCCTGGCGCTGGCCGAGCCCCCGGAGGCCTGGCAGGCGCCCACGGCGTGTAGGGACTGGGCGGTCCGGGACCTGGTGGGCCATCTCGTGGACACCACGGAGGGGTACTTCGCCGCCTTCGACGCCGCCCGCAGCGGCGGCGCGAGCGGGCAGCCGTACGGGCTGCCCGGGATGGGGGAGCGGGCGAACGCGCAGGCCACCGCGTTCCGGGACGTGCCACAGGATGAGCTGCTGGCCCGGCTGCGCGCCGACCTGGAACGGATGCTGGGCATGCTCGGCGACCTCGGCCCGGACGAGTGGACCGACCTGATAGTGCCGCACTACTACATGGGCCCGCTGCCGGCCTACTTCTTCGCGGCCGGCCAGCTCATGGACTACGCCGTGCACTCGTGGGACATCCGGCAGGGCACCGGCCGTGCGCACGGGCTGCCCGGAGACGCGGCCGACCTGCTGGTGCCGTTCATGTTCGTGCTGTGGCAGTCGACGGTGCGCGCCGACGCCGACCTCACCCCGTTCCAGGTCGGCATCCGGGTGACCGGTCGGAACGCGGGCGACTTCCGGATCTCGGTCTCCGACAAGGGGATGAGCTACGAGAAGGGCGGCGTCGAGGACCTGCCCACGGTGATCGACTTCGACGCCGGCAGCCTGGTGCTCACCACGTTCGGTCGCAGCAGCTCCGGGACCGTCCGCGGCGACCTCGCGGTGGCCGACCGCTACCTGAACCTCTTCTTCAGTATCTGACAGCAAGCTCCCCGGCGATCATCGACCTGGCGGCGCCGGCAGAGATCAACCAACCCCGGTAGGTCGATGATCGCCCAAGGGAACGGCGTCATGGGCCGGGAGGCGGCGGGACGTACCGCGTGTCCCGGTCGACCCGGTGGTAGATCTCCGGGGCGGCCGGGTTGCGCAGCTCCTCGGCGAGGTGGCCGAGCAGGCCGGCGGCGCGGGCCAGCAGGGCGAAGCCGCGCAGCACGCCGATCGGGAAGCCGAGGTCGGCCAGCGCCGCGCCGCAGACGCCGGCTCCATTCAACGGCAGCGTCCGGCCGAGCACCTCCGGGTGCACCCGCCCGACGGCCTGGAGCAGCCGCAGGTGAGCGCCGAGCAGCCCCTCCTCCGCGGCGATACGCAGGATCACCGGGGTACGCGGGTCGCCGCCGCGGTGCACCGGGTGGCCGAGCCCCGGCACCCGCAGCCCAGCGGCGTGCTGCGCGGCCACCGCCGCCCGGGCCAGCGCGTCGAAACCCTCGTCGTCCCGCGGCGGGGCGCCGGCGGCCGGTCCGGCGGCCAGCGCGTCGGCCAGGAACCGCCCCGCGTCCTCCGTCACCCCGAGGAACCGCGACCCGCCACCGAGCAACCCGGCCGCCAGCGCACCCTGCAGCGCCTCGGGTGCGCCGTTCAGGGTGAGCCGGGCGGCGATCACCGTCGGGGTGAAGCCGTGGTCGGCCAGCGCCACCAGCGTCGCCTCGAACAGCCGCAGCTCACCCGGGCTGGGCCGCCGCAGCGCCACCAGCCAGAACGCCAGCTCCCCGAAGCCGACCTGCCCGAGGAGTTCGCCGGCCAGGTCGTGCCCGAGCAGCCGGATCGACGTCTCGGTCGAGGTGCCGATCGATGTCGGGTACTCGGTCACGGCTTCTCCTCGCTGGCGCTCGTCGCCGCCGTGCCCGGCGGTGCTGCGTGCATTGGTGACCTCGCAAGCTCGGTCACGGCTTCTCCTCGCTGGCGCTCGTCGCCGCCGTGCCCGGCGGTGCTGCGTGCATTGGTGACCTCGCAAGCTCGGTCACGGGGCCTCCTCGGCGTCGTACTCCTCCGGCGGGTGCCCGGGCGGCAGCCGGTGCTTGGCCACCCGGGCGGTCGGCGTGCGTGGCAGGTCGTCCAGCACCTGCCAGTACCGCGGCACCTTGAACGCGGCCAGCCGCTGCGCCGCCCACCCCCGCAGCGCGGCGAGGTCCGGCGCCGCGCCCGGCACGGCCACCACGAAGGCCTTCACATCCTCCTCGGACAGGTCGGAGGGGACGCCCACCACCGCACACTCGGCCACCGCGGGGTGCGCGGCGAGCACCTCCTCCACCTCGGCCGGCGAGAGGTTCTCCCCGCGGCGGCGGATGACCTCCTTGATCCGGGCCACGAAGGTGTACCCGCCGTCGGCGTCCGCGGTGACCAGGTCGCCGGTGCGCAGCCAGCCGTCCACCAGCACCCGCGCGGTCTCCTCCGGCATGCCCCAGTACCCCGGGGTGACCGTCGGGTTGGACAGCCACAGCTCGCCGGTCTCGCCCGGCCCCGCCACCCGGCCGTCGTCGGTCACCGCCCGGGCCCGGTTGACGGTGCCCAGCCGCGGGTGCTGGCGGGGCGTGCCGAGGGTGCCGAACGGCCGGCTGCCGTGCGGCCAGATCAGCCCGTACGGCGACTCCGACAGGGCGTACCCGCAGACGATGCGCAGCCCGAACCGCCGCTCGATCTGCTCCTGCCGCTCCCGGGCGGGAGCCGGTCCGGTGTAGCAGAGCCGCAGCGGGTTGTCCGCGTCGTCGGGGCGTTCGGGCTGGCGCATCAGGATCTCCAGCATCGCTCCGATCGCGTTGAACTCGGTGGCGCCGTGCCGGCGAGCCGCGTCCAGGAACCCGCTCGCGGAGAACCGCGGCAGCAGCACCAGCCCGGCGCCGCAGGCCAGCGAGCCGAGCACCGAGTACGCGGGCGCGTTGATGTGGAACAGCGGCAGCGTGGTCAGCAGTCGGTCCGCCGCCGTCAGCTCCATCCAGTACGGGAAGCCCTCGCCGGCCATCGCGTACGCGCGGTGGGTCTGGATAACCAGCTTGGACCGGCCGGTCGTCCCGGAGGTGGGGATCAGGGCGGCCACGTCGTCCGGCCGCACCGCGCCCGGGTCGAGCGACTCGCCGCCAGGGTCGGGTGGCTCGCCCGGGCCCGGGTCGGGTGGCTCGCCCGGGCCCGGGTCGGGTGGCTCGCCCGGGCCCGGGTCGGATAGCTCGCCCAGGCCCGGGTCGGATAGCTCGCCCAGGCCCGAATCTGGTGACTCGCCCGGCCCGGCGGCCGGCCGCGCGGCCGCCCAGTCGCCGGCCAGCGCGGCCACGTCCAGCACCTCGACGCCGCGGGGCGTGGCGGGCCGGCCGTCGGTGACCAGTGCCCGCGGCCGGACCTGGTCGAGCAGGCCGGCCAACTCGGCGGGGGCGCCGGCCGGGTTGGTGGCCACCGCGACCGCTCCGAGGCTGCACAGCGCCAGCCAGCACAGCAGGTATGGCGGGGTGCCGCGGGCGGTGAGCACCACCGGGTCCCCATGCCGGATGCCGGCCGCCCGCAGCGCGGCCGCCGTTCGCGCCACCGCGCCGGCGGCCGCGCCGAAGGTCAGGCTGCCGTCGTCGGTACGCAGCCAGGCGCCGCCCGGGTCTCGCCGCGCGGCCGCGGCGAGCAGCCCGGGGATGGTGTCCGGCAACCGGTCAGGTCCCGGTCCGGTAGATGTCCCGGGTGATCTCGTCGGTGAGCCTGGTGGCCACGGTGTGGTCCAGCCGGCCGGCGTCGCGCAGTTCGCGCACCGCCGGTACCGGGTCCGGGTCGGCGAACAGCCGCTCGTCGGCGTAGTCCACCGGGCGCCCGGTCGGGTCGAGCGTCCACCACGAGGCTTCCAGCGCGATGCCGTTGTTGTCCGTGAAGTAGATCGACCGCAGGAACCCGTGGTCGATCACGTCGGTGACCTCGCAGCCGTGGCTCTTCAGCCGGTCGCGCAGCCGCAGCAGGGCGTCCTCGTCGGGCAGGTGCATCGACAGGTGGTCGAACTGGGACGCGTGCTCGTACGGCACACCGGCCGGCTTGGCGAAGGTCTCCAGGTGCTGCCCGACGTACTCGAAGAACGCGACCGTGTTCCCGGGCGCGACCTCGAAGAAGTAGTGCCGGAAAGCCGGGGTGGCAAGCGTGGTGACCAGCCGGGCGTCCAGGACGCCGTGCCAGAACCGCACGGTGGCGTCCATGTCGGGGGTGACCAGGGCGAGGTGATGCACACCTCGCCAATGCACTGTGTCAGGGGTTGCAGCCATGGCTAGACCGTACGCCTTTCAACTATCGTTGGAGAGGGCGTAGTCGGCACGGGCGATCAGGTGCGCCTGCTGCTCGGGCGTGATGTCCTCCCGCTCCGAACCCGCGATCGGCGGGATGAAGCCGATCAGCCGGCCGTCGCCGAGCACCTGCGCCTCCAACCCGGCCGCCCCGTCGATGTCCCAGACCGCCTCGGTGTGCGAGTCGATCACCACCCGGATGCCGTGCCGGAACGCGCTGGCCCGGGCCACGTGGGCTGCGACACCCCAGCCGCGCAGGATGTCCACGACCTGTTGCGCTCGTTCCGGCTGCATGCCCACCTGCCCGTCGCTCGGCTGCCGTCCCTGCCGGTTCAACGGTTCAGGTGGCCGCCAGGTGCCGGCCCCCGGCGACTGGTGCCGGATGCCGGGTTGCGGCGTCCGACGAAGCCCGCGTCACCGTTGCGGCGTATTGACAGGTTGCGGCTTTCGCATTATTAAGTTTATTAATCGAAGCCTCCTGGCAGGTGGCCGCCACCCCGGGTGTCCGCCAGGGCCGGAGATTGCGCATTCGCCCTGCGCAAGGGGGGATCTGCGGTCGGCCGCGCGCACGCGCCGCCGTCTGCCCGGCGTACCCGCATGACATGCGACGCACGGAACCCCAAGGAGGAACTCGTGCCACGGAGGAGGACACTCGCCTGTCTGCTGGCCGCCGGCGGCCTGACCGCCGCGGCGGCCGTCACCCTCGCCGGCCCCACGCCGGCGGCCGGGGCTCTCGGCTCGAACTGGTACGCGGCGGCGCCGTACCTGATGCCGCTGGACAACGACCCGCCCGACCCGGTCACGGTCATGAATGCCAGCGGGCAGAAGGCGTTCCAGCTCGCCTTCATCCTGGCTCCCAACGGCGGCGGCTGCTCGCCGACCTGGGACGGCACCGCGGCGGTCTCCGCCGACACGGCGGTGGCTGCCGTGATCGGCCGGATCCGCGCCAACGGCGGCGACGTGTCGGTGTCCATCGGCGGGTACGGCGGCACCAAGCTCGGGCAGACCTGCGGCACGCCGGCGGCCACCGCGGCGGCGTACCAGCAGGTGGTCGACCGGTACTCGCTGAAGGCGCTGGACTTCGACCTGGAGGAGCCGGAGTACGAGAACGCGACCGCGGTCGCGAACGAACTCGGCGCGGCGCAGATCCTGCAGCGCGACAACCCCGGGCTGTACCTGTCGGTGACCATGCCGGCCACCGCGTCGGGCACCGGCTACTTCGGCCAGCAGTTGCTGAACAACGCGCGCAGCCTCGGCTTCACCCCGGACAACTACTCGATCATGCCGTTCGACGGCGGCTTCTCCAACGGCGCCGGCAGCCAGATCAGCGCGCTGGAGGCGTTTCACGGCATCCTGGTGAGCACCTTCGGCTGGGACTCCGGCACCGCGTACGCGCACGAGGGGTACTCCGGCATGAACGGCCGGTCGGACACCGGGGAGTTCTTCCGCCAGGCCGACTTCCAGGCCGTTCTGGACTACGCGACCGGCCACCACCTCGCCCGGTACACCTACTGGTCGGTCAACCGCGACCGGCAGTGCGCCACCCCGGAGCCGGGCACCACCTCCGGTACGTGCAGCAGCGTGTCGCAGGCTCCGTGGGACTTCACGAAGTTCACCGCACGGTTCGCCGGCGCCACGCCGCCGACCACCCCGCCGCCGACCACCCCGCCGCCCACGACGACGACCGCGCCCGGATGTACCGCGCCGGCCTGGAACTCCTCCACCGCCTACGTCGGCGGGTCGCTGGTCTCGTACAACGGCCATACCTGGAAGGCGAAGTGGTGGACCCAGAACGAGGTCCCCGGCAACGCCGACGTGTGGGCCGACCAGGGCGGGTGCGGCGGTTCGACCACCCCGCCGCCCGGCTCGTGCACCGCACCGGCGTGGAACCCCGCGACCGCCTACACCGGCGGGGCGCTGGTCACCTACAACGGCCACACCTGGCAGGCGAAGTGGTGGACCCAGGGCGACGTGCCGGGCAACAACGGCCAGGACGTGTGGGCCGACCAGGGTCCGTGTAACTGAAGCGACGGAGGGTTGCGATGAAACTGACCAGGTACCCGGCGGCCGTCGCGGCGGTCGCCGGCGTAGTGCTGCTCGGCGGCGCGGTGCTCGCGTCCCCGGGCATGAACGCCGGGGCGGTCGAGGCCGCTGCGGCGACCAGCGGCGGGGTGAAGTTCGCCTACTACGACCAGTGGAGCATCTACGGCAACGCTTTCTACCCCAAGGACCTCGACACCCGGGGGATCGCGGGCAAGCTCAACTTCCTCATCTACGACTTCGAGAACATCCATCCCACCGACCTGACCTGCTTCGAGGCGACCAAGGCCGCGTCGCAGGACGAGAGCAACCCGAGCGCCGGTGACGGCGCGGGCGACGCGTTCGCCGACTACCAGAAGACCTTCGGCGCCGACATCAGCGTGGACGGGGTGGCCGACACCTTCAACCAGCCGCTGGTCGGCACGTTCAACCAGTTGAAGAAGCTCAAGGCGAAGTATCCGAACCTGAAGATCCTGCTGTCCATCGGCGGCTGGACGTACTCGAAGTACTTCTCCGACGCGGCCGCCACCGCGGCCAGCCGGCAGCACTTCGCCAGCGGCTGCATCGACATGTTCCTGCGCGGCAACCTGCCGCTGCAGGGCGGGTTCGGCGGCCCCGGGTCCGCGGCCGGCATCTTCGACGGGATCGACCTGGACTGGGAGTACGTCGGCGCGGCCGGCCACACCGGCAACCACTTCGGGCCGGCGGACAAGGCCAACTACACCGCGCTGCTGGCGGAGTTCCGGTCCCAGCTTTCCGCCTTCGGCTCCACCGTCGGGCGCCGGATGTACCTGACCGCCGCGGTGCCGGCCGGCCAGGACAAGATCCGGCAGGTCGAGACCGACAAGATCGGTCAGCACCTGGACTACGCCAACGTGATGACGTACGACATGCACGGGGCCTGGGATGCGCAGGGGCCGACCAACCTGCAGGACCCGATCTTCGACTCGCCGAGCGACCCGATGGCGCCGGTGCCGCCGGGCAACGGGAAGTACAACATCGACGCCGCGATCAAGGCGTGGACCGTCGGGGACCCGGCGTACGGCATCCCGGGCGGCTTCCCGGCGACCAAGGTGACGATGGGCTTCCCGTTCTACTACCGGGGGTGGACCGGCGTCCCGGCCGGCACCAGGCACGGGCTGTACCAGCCGGCGAGCGGGCCGGCGCCGGCGCGCGGGCTGTCGCAGGTGGCCGGCGTGGCGTACTACAAGGAGCTGACCGGCCTGGTCGACAACGCCTCGACCACGTTCTTCGACCCGACCACGCAGGGCGCCTACTTCTACAACGGCACCGAGTTCTGGACCGGTGACTCCCCGCAGTCCATCCAGGCGAAGGCGGACTACCTGCACTGCCAGGGGTTGGGCGGCGCGATGATGTTCTCGCTGCTCGACCTGGACCCGCAGACCACCTTGCTGAACAAGGTGGTCACGGCGGTCGGGGGGAGCGCGGCCCTGTGCCCCGCGCCGACCACCACTCCGCCGCCCACGACCACGCCGCCGCCGACCACCACTCCGCCGCCCACGACAACCCCGCCGCCGACGACCTCGCCCGCTGGCTGCTCGGCGCCGCCATGGGACTCCTCGACCGCATACGTCGGCGGGTCGGTGGTGTCCTACAACGGGCATACCTGGAAGGCGAAGTGGTGGACCCAGGGCGACGTGCCGGGCAACAACAGCCAGGACGTGTGGGCCGACCAGGGATCGTGCGCGCCGACCAGCCCGCCGCCACCCGGGTCGTGCTTCGCGCCGGACTGGAACGCCACCACGGTGTACCTCGGCGGGGCGCTCGTCACCTACAACCACCACACCTGGAAGGCGAAGTGGTGGACCCAGGGGGAGGTCCCGGGTACTGCTGACGTGTGGGCCGACCAGGGCACCTGCAACTGACCGACCACCGGCGGGGGCGGAGAACGCCGGCTCCGCTCCTGCCGGTCCAGGCTCCGCCGGCGTCCGCTACCCGACGATCGCCTGGTTGACGAGCTGGCGGAGCTGCGGCCGGATCGGGTGGGTCCGGGACGGGAGCAGCTGGGTCATGAAGACGCAGGTGATCTCCTCGGCCGGATCCACCCAGAAGGCGGTGCTGGCCACGCCGCCCCAGCTGTACTCGCCGGCCGAGCTGATGCTCCGGCCGGGCAGCGGGTCGTCCACCACGGCGAAGCCGAGGCCGAAGCCCACGCCCGCGTAGACCGGGTCGGCCCACTGACCGCGGCCGAACGACGGCAGGTCCCGACCGTCGGGCAGGTGGTTGCGGGTCATCAGGGCCAGCGAGCGGGGGCCGAGCACCCGGACGCCGTCCAGCTCGCCGCCGCGCAGCAGCGCCTGGGTGAACCGGTGGTAGTCGGCCAGCGTGGAGATCAGCCCGCCGCCACCGGACCAGTGCGTCGGCGGCTTGCGCGCGTGGTCGCCGATCTGGTCGAACCGGACCGCCCGCAGCGTGCCGGGGGCCGGCGTGTACAGAGCCGCCAGCCGGTCCCCGTCGGCGCCCTCCGCCCACCACCGGGTGTCGGCCATCCCGAGCGGGTCGAGCACCCGGTCGGCCAGCACCCGGTCCAGCGAGGCGCCGGTGACCACCTCCAGCACCCGGCCGAGCACGTCGGTGCAGACCGAGTACGCCCACTGCGTGCCTGGCTGGAAGAGCAGCGGCTGGGCCGCCCACAGGTCGCACAGCCCGGCCAGGTCGAGCTCAGCGGGCTGGATCAGGTCCGACCCGGCCGCGCGGTACATCGCGTCGACGGGGTGCTCGTTCATGAAGCCGTAGGTCAGCCCGGCGGTGTGGCTGAGCAGCTGCCAGATCCGCACCGGCTCGGTGGCCGGCACGGTGCGCGGCAGGGCCGGGGTGCCGCCCTGCCACACCCGCATCTCGGCGAATGCGGGGATGTACCGGCTCACCTCGTCGGTCAGCAGGAAGGCGCCCTCCTCGTACAGCGACATGGCGGCGACCGACACCACCGGCTTGGTCATCGAGTAGATCCGCCAGAGGGTGTCCGGCTCGACCCGAAGGCCGGCCTCGGCGTCGCGCCGTCCGTATGTCGCCAGGTGCGCCACCTTTCCGCGCCGGCTGACCAGCACCGACCAGCCGACCAGCCGTCCGTCGTCCACGTAGGCCGCGAAGTGCCGGTCGAGCCGGGCCAGCCGCCCCGCGTCCAGGCCCACCTCGGCCGGCTCGACCTCCACCGCCAACTCGCCCATCGCCGCTCCTCGGGTCCGCGCCACCCCTCGTGTCTACCGCATCCCACCGATTTCCTCGCACACGCCCATTAGCAGGCGGGCGGGCCGAGGGCGCCCGCGGTGGACAGTCGGGCGGCGCAGCGGCCGAAGTCCTCGGTGGACAGCGTCGACACCAGGCCGACGGCCTGCCGGTCCGGGTCGAGCGCGGGCAGGCCGCGGTTCACCATCCGGGTGGCGACCAGGTTGCCTCTGACGAACGTGCCGTCGGCGTGCAGCGTGACCCGCAGGATGCCTCCCCAGCCGAGCACGCCGGCTGACGACAACGTGTGGTAGCCGGCGAAGTTGCCCAGGCTGTACGCGATCAGGTGCCCCTTGTACCACTCCATGCCGCGCAGCACGTGCGGGCTGTGGCCGAGCACCAGCGCCGCCCCGGCGTCGATCACCGCGTGCGCGAAGGCGATCGCGTCGCCGCGGTCCTCGCCGAGGAAGATCTCGTGCCCGGGGCGCACGTGCGTCCGGTCCGCGCCCTCGCCACCGGCGTGCATGTTGACCACCACCAGGTCGGACTGTGCGGCGGCCTGCCTGACCAGTCGCTGCGCCGCCGGGACGTCCAGCAGGCTCTGCGTCCAGCCGTACGGGGCGAAGCCGAGCACGGCCACCCGCACCCCGCGCACCGACTGGGCGGCGATCTCCCCGGGCAGGCCGGTGGGTTGCACGCCGTGCCTGCGCAGCGCGTCCTGGCTGTCCGCGAGGCCGGCGAGGCCGTAGTCGCGGGAGTGGTTGTTGGCCAGGTTGATGACCGTGAAGCCGGCGCCGCGGATCCACTGCGCGTACCCCGGCGGGAACCGGAACGCGAAGCACCGGGTGCTGCCCGGCGGGCACTTGGTCGAGACGGTGGAGTCGGTGAGCACGGCGTCGAGGTTGCCGCTGACCACGTCGCCGCGCAGCTGCGGGCGTACCGCGTCGAAGAAGGTGCGGCCGCCGTCCGGCGGCAGGTCCGGCGTGGAACCCATGATCACGTCGCCGACCCCCGCGACGGTCGTCTCGGCGGACGGCCTGGGCGTGGCGGTCGTGCCGGTCGCGCTGGTGGTGCTCGGGGCCGTACTGCCCGGCGCCGGGGTGCTCGGCGGTGGAAGGGCCGGCGGCGGAAAGACGCTGCCGGACCGGCACCCCGCGGTCAGCGCGGCCACGGCCAGCGCGACGGTGAGCGTTCCACGTACGGCGTGCAGGCGCGACCTGTGCACCTGTGCCACCTTCCTCGGGCCGCGATGTGCCACCGGGCATCGTGTCATGCCGACCAGACGCACCGCTTTGCGCCTTCCTCGTGCGGGCGGAAGCCGGCATCGGGCCCGACAGCGACGTGGCCAGGGCAGTCTCGGACAATCTCGGGCCGATGCTTTGGTATCCCCCGGGACTTCGGCGTACAGTGACCCGGCGTACTCATTCGGACACGCAACGCATTCACCCGAACCGGTGATCCAAGGGGGGTGACGTGTGCCGGCGGACGCCGACCGCCTCCGCAGGAGTCTCTTCCGGGAGCTGTTCTGGACCAGGACCACGCTGCTGCTGTTCGTCCTGGTGGTCACGTCGATCATCTCGATGGCGACGTCGAGCACGATGGACCCTGGGGTGCTCAAGAACTTCGTTCTCGCCCTGGGCACCGGCACCCTGGTGTCGGCGGTCGTGGGCTTCGGCCAGACCTTGATCACCGCGAGCGCCGCTCAGCGCGTGCTGGTCAACTCGCTGGTGGAGGAGAGCAAACGGGCGCTGCAGGAGTTGAGCGACGAGTACCGGTCGCTGAACCGGGAGTTCTTCCCCACGCACATATTCGAACCGACGCCCGAGCCGGACCCCGCGTTCAACAGGTTCATGACCGAAGATCTCCGGCGTACCCGACAGTACTTCTTTCGCGGCTTCTCCGGCCGGCATGCGGCGGCCCGGCTGTTGCTGTCCCATTCCGAGCGGGAGCTGCGGGCGGTGATCGCAGACCCGACCGACCGGAACTCGATCAGCGGCCGGGCGGCGTACCTGCTGCGCTATTCGGACAGTGACTACGACGCGGTCCGGGCGGAGTTGAACGACGAGATCTGCATCGGCCTGGTCGGCCTGTACCTGGCCAGGAGCCGGTGCAGCCGGATCGACCTGACGATCATGGTGCAGCCGCCGCTGGACCGGGTCGAGATCTTCGACGAGAGCGTCTGGGTGACGTTATTCAGTGACGCGGCGGGCGCCACGACACCGTATCCGCGGACGCTGCGGTTCTCGCGGAATTCCTTCATCTACGACAAGGAGCGTACCGAGTTCCTGCAGATCGCCAACTCGCGGATGGCCAGGCACGTGACCATCGAGCCGGACACCAGCCGCCAGGAGTTCATGGCCATGTTCGAAAAGATCACCGGCGCGCCGCTGACCTTGGACGCCTTCTCAGCTCTCGAAGACAAGTTCGGCAGCTTTCGGCGCAAGTTCGCGGCGCGTGCTGGACTGGAGGGCTGATTCGCGTGCTGACCGCATTCGCCGGCGTGGCGCAGCTGGCTGATGATCTACGTGGGGTCGAGGGGCCGCTGTCCGACAGATGGGGCAGCGTCCGGGAGCTGTTCGAGGTCTGGGCCGGCCAGCCCGGGCTGATCGACGAGGTGCGGACGGGCCTGCGCTCGATGCCGCCGCACCAGGCCGAGGTCGTCGCGGCGCGGTCGCGGGAGACCACGACCCACTTCGCCTGGTGCCTCGTCGACACACCGGACGACGCGTTCTCGTTCTGGCTCAACGAGTACAAGCCGCAGCGCGACTGGCGGCTGGGGTACGCCGACTCGATTCACAACCACCGGTACCATTTCTGCACGACGATCCTGTGCGGCAGCTACGTGCAGGAGTACTTCAAGGTCGAGTTGGACTCCACGGGCGGTTCGGTCAGGAGCGCCGTCCGTGTGGATCAGACGCTGCGCCGGCCCGGCGACACCGGATCACTGCTCGCCGACGAGTTCCACCGAATCCCGGTGGCGGCCGACGGGACGGTGACATTCCTGGTGAAGTCGCGGCCGGTCAAGCCCTGGAGCCTGTCGTTCGACTCCGACCGGCAGACCAGCCGCCGGCATGTGCCCGTGGAGTCCCGATTCCACGATCTGGCAGACCGCCTGTAGCTGCCCGGATCCGGCGTTCGGGGGCGAACCGGCGACATCGGGCCTACGATCTCCCTAACTTGTCCGACTCTCGGCGGGTCAGGGGGAGCTCCATTGTCCAATGGGGAGATCGTCACGGGCGCGCGGTCGTCGGTACCGGCGTCCGCGATCGCCGCGGTGGAACGCCAGGTACGGCAGCTCTGCAGGCAACACGCCGGCCGGCTGCCCTTCCACGGCTGGCACCACGTGAACTTCGTCCGGGACAAGGCGGTGCACTTCGCCGCCCGGAATGGCTCCGACCTGGGCGTGGTCGAGGTCGCGGCCCTGGTGCACGACCTCAACTACATAGTGCGGCGCAACTCCGCGGCGGCGGCCGGCCGTTCGTTGCGGCTCGGGATTCTCGCCGCGGCGGGGGTCGTGCACAAGATCGCGCACTGGGTGGACGCCGTGGTGAACGAGGCCGAGATGTGCAGCCGGCACCGGAACATCTCCCTAGAGGCGCAGGCGCTGAGCGATGCCGACACGCTGTTCAAGGCGTTGCCGATCACCCCGGTGGTGCTCTCCCACCGCTACCTCGAGGAGAACAGGATCAGCCTGCGAACGCTGGCCACGAAGATCGTCGGCGAGCAGCGCGGGCGGTACGACGCCGGCTTCTACTTCTACAACCAGCACGCGGCAGCGACCTACTCGCGGTGGGCGCTGGTCAACCTCGACCTGTGGCGCTGCATCCTGGAGTCCCTCGACGACCCCGACGTCGAGGAGTTGCTCGGCGCCACCGGGCGCATGGTCGGCTGACCCGGAACTCGCGAGTTGCGTCGGCCCTTCCAGGCGCAGCCTCCAGCTCAGAACGGCGGTGGCTCGTCGGTGGGGTCGTGCCGTGGTGGTTGTGGTTCGGGTGGGGGTTGGGGTTTGGGTGGTGGTTGTGGTTCGGCGATGGGTTCTGGTTCGCGGATGTATTGGCGCCCGTCTGGGGTGGTCCAGATGTGTCGGCCGTTGCGGTGTTCCACACTCCATCCGCCCTCGTGCTTGAGCCGGTGGTGGTGTCGGCACAGGCAGCCGAGGTTCTCGGCGCTGGTGGTGCCGTGGGGGTAGGGCTTGCGGTGGTCGATGTCGCAGGCGTCGGCGCGGTGTAGGCAGCCGGGGAAGACGCAGTGGTGGTCGCGGGCGCGGATGAAGTCGGCGAGGGCGGCGGGTGGCCGGTAGGTGGTGCGGCCG
>WNFU01005237.1_pt1 | contig 16610 bp, 15 predicted proteins | sample 5400121 | NCBI WGS metagenome assembly WNFU01 (sample SAMN13153360, study PRJNA577476) | soil metagenome | isolation source: 100 cm soil or saprolite under grassland replicate 1 | place: USA:California | collected 2016-06-15
CTGCCATCGGCAAGCTTGATCCGGCGCGGCGCCCGGTCGCGATATTTTGCCGGAACTCTGTGCGTCCAGGTTTCCGGCAGCCGCTCGAAGTGACTGTCAGCGGAAAAATAGCGATACTTGCGAGCCATTACGATAGATTCCCCAACTCGTTTCGTGGACGGGCGACCGGCCGGTCGCCCCTACATATGGACATAAATACGCCGAGACGGCCGAGATCGATTGTCGGGCTATGGTACCAAGATTTCCTTCATAATTTTTTCCATCGGCTTCGCTATTTTTTCCGATTGCTCCGGCGTAACCACCAAAACAGGAATGCCTCGTTCTTCCAAGTTGGAAAGCTCCTCGTATAACGACTTGACTCCTTTGCGTCCCGAGAGACGGCCCGTCGAAGCAAGTATCTTGGCGCCCTCAGCCGATTTCATAAAATCGATGAACAGCGCGGCCGCATGCGGGTGCGGCGTGTTGGTGTAGACACCGATGGCCCCGCTGATATGCGCCGGCGTGGGGTTGGGAAAAACGATCTCCGTCGGGCAGCCGCCCTGCTTCATCCGCAAGATGGCATCTGGGTAAATCTCGACGGCGATTTTGAATTCTCCCGCACACAAGAGTTGCGCTTGCAGCGTGTGGCCACGACGCACGACCGCGCCGTTTTTCATCAAGCCCTCCACGAAAGCTATCGTCTTCTGCTCGCCCCAAGCGGTTAACCACCCCATCAGAGCCCGCTCCGGCTCCATATCGATGGAAAGATTCCCTTTCCACTTTGAGTCGAAAAGATCACTGTAACCTTTCGGCGCTTCTTCTCTTTTGACTAGACGCGTGTTGTAACCGATCGCCGACACACCCAAGCTGTCTGCATGCCAGTAACCGTCCTTGTCGGTGTAGTCTTTGCCAAAATTCTCGGACTCCGGCGAGTGATAGCGTATCCAGATGCCCGAGCGCTTGAGAGTCATGACGTTTTCAGTGCCGACCAGTACGGCATCGGTGTCGAGCTGACCGGTTCGATGTTCGGTTAACGTGCGGAAAACTAGTTTGTTGCCGCTACCGCGCCAGAACTCGGCCTTGATGAATGGATATTTTTTCATGAAACCGCGGGTATAAGCGTCGAGGAGGGCGGCGGCGGAGATACCATAAAACTTAAACTTACCTTCACGCCGCGCGCCGTCTTCCAGCCGCTTCTGCCGTTGTTGTGGCGGTAGCTTGTCGATCTCGTTGTAAAGCGCTTCGATCGAGGCCGATTCTGCTAGCGAAATTGTGAGATAGACAAAAACCAACGCCGTAAGCGCGCCCGCCGTGAATTTGTCCAATGCCATTTTCTATCCTCGATTTTCGATCGTCGACCAAAATCACTTCATCGTGCAATACGGATGATAGTCCATCTTGCACCGCGCGCTGGCGCCCTTCATGGCCGTTTCAAACTCGGCGTGAATCTTCGGATCTTCGTCTTCGTACTCGATCTGATCGCCGCCTTCCTTCACGCTCTTGTAGACGTAGGCCTTGCCGCCGGCTTTTGGCTTGTCGCTGCCCCAGCCGATGGCGAGAAAGAACACCGGCTCGGCGCTGCCGTTAAAATGCTGGTGAAACCACATCTCCGGCGGCACGAACACGCTTCCCGGTCCCCAATCGATCCGTTCCATGGGTTTACCGTCTTGCCACATCAGCGAGTAACCATGCCCCCTGACAATCAAGACATGAATACCGGGACCGTGCCGATGTGCTTTCTTGTACGCGCCGACACCCCAGAGCGAGACATGGGATTTGACGGTCTGGTTGACCATGCGAAAAACCGTGCTCTTGGCGCCGCCGCCGCGGTCGAAGCCGCCGGAATAGGTTTGGCACACGCGCACGTCGGCGACGAAGTTTGTCGACCACTGCTGCGCGGGGGCCTTTTGTTTGAAGTAGCCCTCCTCCGCGTTATACCGGTCGCGAAAGACGAACGGGTTGTCGAAGACGAATTCATAATTGTTGAACGTATCGATCACCCGCGGCGCGCTGGTCATCGCGATGTAGCGCGCGGAATCCAATCCGGAGGCGTTGTGGTGCTCGTGCCACGCATTCATCGGAATAGAGAAGTAACTTCCCTCCTGCCACTCGAAGGTTTCCTTTTTGTTAGGATCGATCCAAACAGAGGTAGCGCCCTGACCCTTGAGAATGTAGATGGTCTCTTCGAACAAGTGACGATGCGCTTTCAGCGACTTCCCTGGCGGGATCTCAGCGACATAGGAGTCATTGAATCCGCCCGTGCCTTCCAAATTCAGAAACGCCGCTAAACCATCTCCGCTCGATTTCCACGGACTCAGTTCAAGATCATAAAGATTCTTGACGAATAAGCCGCGATAGGTTTGCAGACCTTCGGACTCCTTCCATTGCTCGTACGGCGACTTGTAGCCGACACGCTCTTTGACTTCGTCCTCAGCGGTTACCGGTGTATCAGCCATGATCATTACCTCCGTTTTGTTTCATTGGTTCCTTGTCTTTGATGAGTATATAAAATCCTTAATTCACCGTCAGCGGCTGTCGACGTTCACTCGACCTGCGACATCGCATCCGCCAGCGCGCCGCGCAACGCGCGATCGATCACCAATCCATCTCGCGTCGCCGCGAGCACCGCCTGCGCCGCCGTTTCGCTGTCGATGTGTCGCACGAAGATCGGCTCAAATATATCCGAGTGACCCTCATCGGCAACTGCGTGAACCTCAGTCTGGAAATCTTTCTCCGACTCTTTAATACCGAGCTCGGCTCTTTGCTTGCGCTTCCAGCGCTCCACCAACCCGCCACCTTTGACAATGGCGCTGTTGTTGCGCCGCTCTAGAATATGAGAATAAACCAGCCCTTCGAGCCACGGTTTTTCCCGCGCGCAATAGAGCCACGCGTAGAAAGCCGCTTTCGCGCCGGGCGCGAGCAGCGACTCATCGCCGGCCTGCAAGTCATCCTCGGTCACGTGCGCGCGCCCCATGCGCTCGTCATAAATCAGCTCGTCTTTCTCGTGTTCCCAGATCGCCCGCTTCACGTCAAGCGGCGCTTTGCCCGCGACGAATGACCAGCAGTCGCGCCGGTTGTTGGTGTAAAAGGTCATGTGGTTCTGGTAGACTTTGACGCGCCCAGGCGTCAACGGCACCGCGAAGAGCTTCTTGAATTCCGCCGTGTCGAATTGTTGATTGACCATTTCATCGATAATCGGACGGATTTTCAGCCATTGGGACATGATACATTCCCCGCTTCTTGGGCGACGGCATTTCTTTCCAGTTACGATGCTGTGTCAAATCTTTCGAATCACGGCGATGGAATCTTGTACAGCTTTGCCGCATTCGCCCAAAGTATTTTTTCCCGGTCGTTCGCGTCGACCTCGTCGAAGCTCTTCGCCATAGCCTCTTTGGTGTTCGGCCAGGTTGAAGTCGCCAGCGGAAATTGCGTCGACCAAAGAATGTTTTCGGTGCCGATATAATTCCGCACGCGCAAACTCGCCTGATCGTACCAGCCGACCAAGTAACACTGTCGTTTAAACATTTGCGAGGGCATGAGATCGTAGCCGTTCTGCGGCAATTGATCGCCCGTCGCCTGAAAGTCGGTGTACTCTAAGAGATATGCTCCCCAACCCAGACCGCTCTCAGCAAGCACGACCTTGAGGTTTGGGAAGCGCATGAGAATTTTTGAGATCAGCAGATTCACCAGGACGGAGACCGTGCTCGCCGGGCGCGTGATCGCCTGAAACGCGGCCGCGATCGTCGGCGAATAGCCTTCGTACGCGGGAATCTGGATCGCCGAAGACGCGCCGGCGTGAAAACAGATCGGCACGCTCAACTCCTGGCAAGTGGCCCAGATCGGATCGTAAGCCGAATCATTGACATGCGGCACGTCGCGCAGTTCCATCGGAATCGATGGATAAATGACGCCTCTGTGACCATTGGCCACGCAGCGGCGAATCTCCTTCGCGGCCGTATCGGCCGGGAAGAGCGGAACGATGCACTGTGGAATGAAGCGATTGCTTGCGCCCGTCCACTCTTCGAGCAGCCAATCGTTGTAGGCTTGCACACACCCCAGCTCCAACTCCGGGTCCTCGATGCGGCCAAAAGCTTCTCCGCCGACTCCCGCAACCGTCGGATAGAGAACCGCGTACTTAATGCCCGCCGCGTCCATCGCTCTCAATCGTTCCTGAGGATCGTAAACAGACGCTGGCACTTCCGACCAGCGTTGCGGGTTCATTGTCCTATCCGGCATAACCGCGCCGCAATCCGCGACTCCGGCTAGATCAATTCTGCGGCCGTCAATGATCCAATGCTCGACGCCATCGGAATTCCTTTCGACACGCGGGATCCGGTCTCCCCACTTCGCGCGCGATAAACGTTTCGTCCAGACTTCCGGATGCTCCTGGATATGTTCGTCGACGCTGATAAAGAAATTGTTAACTGTCATATTGTTCCAATTGTCTGTCAGTCCGAGGCGAAGCCGAGAAATCTTTCTCTAGAAAAAGATCTCTCGCTTCTTACGAGATGACACTCATTGAGCTCGGAAACTATGCAACCCCGTACAGTCTGAGCGCGTTGCCATAACACATCTTTTTTCGCTCCTCTTCCGGCACGCCCACGAGCGAATCCTCGACATAGCTCCACGACCTCGGATAGGTCGACGCGATATGCGGATAATCGGACTCCCACATGATGTTGTCGATGCCGACCAGCTCGCGCAGCTCGATGCCCGCCTTTTCGTACCAGAAGTCGACATAAATTTGCCGTCGAAAAACCTCGCTCGGTTTGGTCTTGATTCCTTCCTTCCACAGCCGGCGCTGTTCCCACTCATGATTGGATGCCTCCAGGACGTAGCTGACCCAGCCGAAACCCGTTTCGGCGCAGGCCCAATTGAGCCGCGGATAGCGGTCGAGAATGCCTGAGAAGATAAGATTGGGAATCAGTTGCGCCGGCGTCGCGCACAGCCGCGAGGTTGAAACCGTGTGAAGCTCTTTCCTGGTAAATCCGTCCCATTTTGGCAGGGATAACTGTTGGACCAAACCCGACGAGCCGTGCCAGTGCATGGGAATTCCCAATTCCTGGCAGCAGGCCCAGAGCGGTTCCCAATACGGATCGTTCATCCGCTTCAGACCTTTTTTGGTAAACGCCGGCTCGGCCAGCATGACGACGCCGCGATGACCGCGCTTTACACAACGCTCGACTTCGGCGACGACGACGTCGATCTCATTCATGTATGGAATAATTGCGACCGGCACGTATCGACCGCTCACTTCGCGCCATTCCGCCAGCGCGTCGTTGTAGGCTTGCACGCACGCGAGTTCGAAAGCGGCATCGGCTTGAAGAAAGGCGAAATTGGAAACAGGGCCGTTCGGATAGAGCACTTCGCCGTCAACCCGATCGTCATCCAAGGCTTTCAATCGCTCCGCCGGATCGTAGACGATCTTCGGCACTTCTTCCCAACGGCGCGGATAGTAACCGCGCGCGACGCCGCCCTCCATCGCCGCGGGGCAATTGCACACCCACTCGCTGCGCACCTTGCCGTTGACCATCCAGCGATCGACGGTCTGGCCATTCTCGTCTACTTCGACGATCTGCGGTATTCGATCGCCCCACTTATCTTTCGACATCCGCTTTGTCCACGAGTCGCGGTCGAGTTGAGCGTGGGAGTCGCAACTGAACAAGCCGTATTTGATATCCATCGATTCACTCCATTAGAACGCGGCTAATCGCACTACCGTTACCAAAGTCGCTCCCGATCGACAAGCGGCGGAAGGTCGCCAAGTGCGCTCGGTACGTCGCAGAGCGCGCCGGCTCCGGCCGCCACAAGTTCCTCCCTCGATCCATAACCCCAAAGCACCCCGACGGAAAAGAGGCCATTGGCCAGCGCGCCCAAGACGTCATGGGCGCGATCGCCTACCATCACGGTATCGATCGAGGCCAACGATTCGGCTCTCACCACGTGGGCGAGCAGGTCCCGTTTATCTGCGTTCACCCCGTTCAATTCGCTGCCATACACGGCGCGAAAGAAGCGAGCCATCCCGAAGTGCTCGACAATCCGCTCGGCGAAGACAGTCGGCTTCGACGTCGCGACAAACAACAATAGCCCGTCATCTTGCAACTGTTCCAGAGCCTCGCTGATACCCGGATACAGGCTGTTCTCAAACATCCCCTGCGCCGCAAAGCGTTCGCGATAGAGTTTTATGGCTTGTTGCACAATCGTTTCGTCACTGGCCCCGACTAGAGTCGAGAGGCTTTCTCGCAGCGGCGGTCCGATAAATCGCTCGAGCTCCCGATCTCCTGGCGAATCCCGTCCCAGTGTCTCAAGCGCATAGCGAAAACAAGCGATGATGCCTTCCTTTGGATCTGTCAGAGTCCCGTCGAGATCGAATAACACGTTCATCCGCGATCCCTTCACCGTCCCAAGAATATTTCATTGAACTGCTTGATCTGCTTTCCCGGGTCGCCTTCGTACTTGATCACATGGGGCGTTTGCTCGATCAGTTCGGCGACGCGCTTGGAGTCGGCGTCAACTCCACGGCGAAGCGGGATCTTATCGATCTCGCGCAGCGCCTTCTGTCCTTCCTCCGACAGATAGAAGTCGACCAGCAACCGGGCCGCATTCGCGTGCGGCGCATTTTTCGAAACTGCGACTGAGGAGACGGTCGCGAAGGACGGATCGAGCGGAATCCAATCCACGGGGCCGTTGCGCTCGCGAATCTTCTCCAGCTTGGTCACTTGCATGAAAGCGACGATCGGAAACTCGCCCGCGGCGAGGAGTTGGCTGATCTTGGTGTAGCCGTTGTGTTGAATCAGTCCCTGCTTGGCAAAGCTGCGCATGTAAGCCAGCGCCTTTTCCTCGCCGCGAAGCTCGGCCATGCCAATCAGAGGATTATTGGTGCCGATGTGAAACGCCATCTTGTCCTTGAATTCCGGCTTGAGGTAGTCGGCGTAGCTGCGCGGCGCTCGTTTCACGCTCAACTGCGCCGTGTTCACGCCGGTCACGAGCACATCCGTGGTTATTCCCGACCAGTAGCCTCGGGGATCCATGAAGCCCTTGTGAATGAACTTCGACTCGGGGCTAGTGTACTGGGCGAGGATACCCTGCTCGCGCATATAGTTCATCGAATCCGGAGCTACCCCATAGACGTCGGTCAAATGCTTTCCGGCGCGGAATTCGGCGATGGCGCGCGCGACCAACGTGGACGCGCCAAGTCGGACGTGATTGACTTTCAAGAAGGGATATTTCTTGACCAGCGCTCTGTGAAAAACCTGGAAGTCGGAGACGACCATCGTCGTGTAAAGCACGACCTCGCCCTCTTTGCGCGCCAACTCCAAATCGGCGCCCTGCACCATCGACGACGAAACAACTAGCAAAACGAGCGACAGCGAGGCGATTCGTGCCATGACACGATATTCAATTAAACGTAGTCTGCATGCTCTCCCTGGTGAGTCAAAGATAAACCCAAATTGTCCATCGCCAGCCTGGTGTTGATTCCTAGAATCCGCAGCGGCTCGGTGCCGGTATTAAAATATTGATGCCATTGGAACACCGGAATCGACAGCACGTCCAGCGTGTCGAAGTTGTACTCCTTGTCTTCGACGATGACTTTGCCCTTGCCGCCGACGATGAGATTGATCTCGTCGTAGAGGTGGCGGTGCGCCCCGGAGCGTTTTCCTGCGGGGATCTCCGCCATGACAACGCCCAGCGCCTTGCTGTGAAAGCCAATGCGGGGGTCGACGACATAGGCGAGATTGCCCATCGCCGTCGGCTCAAAAACCAAGTCTTTTTGTTTCACCAGCACTTTGCTCTTGCGCCGAAGTTGCTCTTCGTGCATCGCGAAGGCGACTTGTTCCGCGTACAGCTCGGCGGTACGATTGCCGCCAAGACTGCCGTTCTTGACTTGCCCGCCGCCGCCGGGAATCAGCGTCTTCCGCGCGTCCTCACCCTCCTGCGCATAGATCCAAAACTCAGGATAACGCTCGTCTTCATAGACGGCTTGGCCCAACGCCAATGACAAAGGTCCGGTGGTCGAAGCGATGCGCAGCACCGGCTCGTCGCCGTTATTGATATGCCGGTGCCATGAAAACATCGGCACGCTCAATAAATCCCCCGGCCCCCAGTCGTAGCGCTCGCCGTCGATGATGCTGTGGCCGTGGCCCTTCAAAAAGTAAATGATCGCTTCGACGGTATGCCGGTGTCCGAGGGTACGCCAATCCTGGCCTTCCTCGGTATGCGGCGGAATGACGTCGTACCATAAGCGATGCGTGTGATTGTTGGAACCGAGCCGCGCGTCGACGACGTAGATATGTTTGTGCTCCCCCAGTTGCTTTTCGACGTCCGGCCACTTGAATAGAATTTCTTGTCCTTTGCGCCGCCCTTGCTCGTCCTTGGCGAACTTTACGCTGTGCATCGCCAGCTCGGTGTGGCGTTCTTTCACTGACTTTACTTCCATGCAATCCTCCTCGAAATCGACTTGCAATTCACGATCTTTGGACTCTATGAATTTTCGCTGACTCTATAACAGGGGAAAAAAGTTTCCAAGGTTTCCGGCCTATCGTATCGTTTGTGGAAAATTGGCAGGGAGGAATTTGGGCAAGCGGGCGGTTGACCGGCTTAAACTATTCGAATGACGGGAGCGCCGTCCCAGCGCTTACGCTTTGGCGCGATCATCGATCTGGATATAGTTACCGTCCGGATCGAAGAAGTAAGCCGTCCGCGATCCACGTCTGCCAATCGGCCCCAAGTGAAATTTCACTCCCCACTCCCTGGCCTTTTCCACAAACAGGTCGAAGTCCTCGTTGGTCGCCGAGAACGCCGTATGATTGAAACTGTCTTCCTTCCAATCGCGTTCGATCGGCTTGGGCCGTTTAACCAAGACCACTTCCACGTTGTCATCGCCGCAGCAAAGCCGCAGCGTCTCGGGCCAATAACCTAACTCATCGCGCCACGGCTTGTTATCGTCACTGACCCGATAATTCCGCTTACCATCTGCGTTCATGGTAAAGGGCCCATGAACCTTCATACCCAGAATATCGACGTAGAAGCGCTCCGCGCGCTCGAGATCATTAACGGGAATACCGATATGGTATACGCGTTTGAGATTAATCTTACCCATCGTGTCCCTCCTTCCTCGAATCGAATCCGTCGAGTCTTAAGAACCCGACTTCCGTAACAGCAATTTATTGTAAAGACCGATCAGTTCTTGATAGCGGTCGCCCCATTTTTCCGGGGAAGGTATGATGACTTTGCGATCGCCGATGTCATCGGGCCCTTTGCCGCTAATTGTCTTGTGACCCATCCAGCGTCCGTGGCCGTACATGATATCTTGGCCTTTCTTGGACATCAGAAAGTCCGCTAACAGGGCGGCGGCGTGCGGATGGGGCGGGCGGGCAGCCATGTATATGGGCACCAAAGATTTCACCGGCACGTAGGGTTGAGGAAAATTATAATCGATCGGCGCGCCGATCTTTTTTTTGGCTGTGGCTTCCTGGTGGTGGCAGTCGATCTCGACCTGGAACTCGCCGGCGGCCACCAGCTGCGCGATCAGTGTCACACCGCGCCGGACATTGAGTGATTGTTGGCCTATTTTGGTCGCCAGCTCGATCCCCTTCGCTTCCCCGTAATAGTCGAGCATGGCGGCCAGCCAGTCAAAAGATTCGTCGTCAATGGCCATCTTTCCCGACCACTTCGGGTTGGCCAGGTCTTCCATCGAGCTCGGCGCCTCCCGGCGATTGACCATTTTCGTGTTGTAAATGAAAACCAACGGGGTGGCGAAAATACCGTTGAGAAAACCCTCCTTGTCGTAAAAACTTTCGCGCAACTGAGTGCGGTACGGAGTTCTGTAGCGCATGATCGCGCCGGCTTTTTTCAATGTGTTGATGGTCATGCTGCGGGTATTGAAGACATCGTAGAGATACGACCGCGCCCGGTACTCAGTGAGAACTTTGTTGAGCAACGCGCCGCCGCCGCCCGTCAAAGCATTGACTTTCAAGAAAGGATACTGCGCTTCGAAGGCGTTGATCAGATCCTGCGCATAGGCGCGGTTCATCGCCACATACCAGGTCACGGCGCCTTCCTTTTTTGCGCCACTGACCAGCCGCGCTTGGCGCTCGGCATCGGATAGCTGATTAATCTCTTCGAGAAGTTTCTCTTCTGTCTGGGCCCAGGCGAGACCGGTGCATGAAAGAGACAGAACCAAGAATAGGGTGATGCAACGCGGTTGACTCGCGACCCGCATAGAGCCTCCTTGGCGTGAGCGCAGTTCATGAATCCAATCTTGAAAATCTGTCCTGAGCCGTTCGACGGAGTCTAGCCTGAGCCTAGCCGAAGGGCCCAGGATAAATCCGCCGAAGGATCGGCAATTTAAAATCACTTAATCCCCAACTCCTTCTGCGCCTCTCGGATGATTGACAGATCGGCAATTTCGCTAAGAGGAACGTCACGGGTTACCTTCATGGTCTTCTTTGTCTCGTCAATCACGAGACGAAGTCCTTTTTCACACACATTGATATCGTCGTCGTAAACCTTGACCACACCGTCGTAGGTTGCCGTAGCGATCTCGCGATTCAGCTTTAACCATTCCATCAAAAACTGAAGAGTTCCGTCGCGATTCGCGCGAATATAGCGGTTGGCCTTGATGCCGGCCCTGATGACTCGCTTGATTTCATCGGGTTTGTCTTGGATTTTCCTCACACTCGTGACCAATCCCGTCTCGGGAAAAACCAAAACATCATGCGCTCTGGCAAGAATATTAAATCCCTGCTTCCTCGCCTCGAAATCCAGCGGCGGCCCGAGTACGGCCGCATCCACCAAACCCTGGCTGAGCGCGGCAAAGCGCGCGTCGGGCGGACCCACCGCGAGGTACTTCAAATCTTTTTCGGAATCTAGACCGAAGTGCTTGACGACGGCCCGCGCTGCGAAGTGTGCGACACCGCCGAAAATCAGCACCGCGATCGTTTTACCTTTGAGTGCCTGGACCGATTTGATTTCGGGCCGCGCCACCAGAGCGAGCACCGGCGCAGGTACAAAGCAAGCCACCACTTTGATTGGTACCCCGGATAGCGCGCCGCCGATCGCCGTGCCGCCAATGCCCGTCGAATAATCCACGTCGCCACCGCTTAACGCCGCCCTGCCCGCAGCGGCGGAGATCCGAATGATCTCAGCTTCAATTCCCTCTTCTTTAAGAAAACCTCTCTTCTGCGCCAAAGGAAAAGTCATGAACTGGCCGGCAAATCCAGTCATGGAGACGCGAATCTTGTCTGCGCCTAAAACCGATGTGCAGGAAAACAGAATGGCGACCAAAACGCCGAGCATCTGATTCATCGATCAGCTCCACTGGCGACTAGGCTTTTCCATGGTCAATGTCGAACCGATTTTCGATCCATCCAAAATCCAAAATCAGCAATCCAAAACCTGTTCTGAGCGATTGCGCGGGATCTCAAGGTTATTTGTCCATCTCTCTTTGCACCTCTCGGATCAGCGAGAGCTCCGCGACTTCGCTGAGAGGAACATCCCGGTTAATTTTCAAGGTCTGCTTTCTCTCTTCAATCATCACGCGAAGTCCTTTTTCGCAGACGCTCGGATCCTCATTGTAGACCCTGACTACACCGTCGTAAGTGGTCGCGGCGACGTCTCTATTGACCTTTAGCCACTCCATGATGAACTGAATAGTTCCGTCGCGGTTCTCGCGAATGTAGCAGTTAGCCTTGATGCCCGCCTTGATAACGCGCTTGATTTCGTCCGGCTTCTCTTGGATTTTCTTCACGCCAGCGACCAAACCCGTCTCAGGGAAAACCATAATTTCGTCAGCCCTGGCAAGAATATTAAATCCCTTCTTCTTGGCTTCGGAATCCAAAGGTGGAGCCAGCACGGCCGCATCGATCAGGCCCTGGGTAAGTCTGATAAAGCGACCTTCGACGGCGCCAACGGCGACGAACTTGAGGTCCCTATCGGGGTCAAGCCCGAAGTGCTTGGCTATAACCCGCGCGCCAAAAATAGATAGACCACCGAAGGTGGAAATCCCCACCGTCTTGCCTTTAAGCTCCTGGACCGACTTGATCTCGGGCCGAGCAACGAGTGCGAAAACTGGAGCTGGCACGAAGCAGGCTACCACCTTGACGGGTAATCCTGTCATCGTGCCTCCAAGCGTCATGCCAGTACCGTAATCCAGATCTCCACTGCTCAACGCCGCAGCGCTCGCTCCGCCGGTAACCCGGATAATTTCGGCTTCGATTCCCTCTTCTTTGAGGAACCCCCTTTTGTGCGCCAGAGAGAACGTCATAAACTGGCCGCTCAAGTTTGCGATACTGATTCTAATCTTGTCCGCCGCATGGACCGATGAGACGAGAGGAAAAAGTATGAGCAACGCGCCCAGTGTCTTATTCATAGCGACGCAGGATGGGTTGAGCCGTGTGTTAAATTCCCCGTCAGCAGATGCGGCATGATCTCCTTGGCGCAGATCTCCAAATGTTCCATCTCGTCGAACATGGGATTGAAAACGATATGCTGTGCACCGGCGTGGACGATCGCTTGAATCTTTTCCGTGCACTCGGCCGCGCTGCCCCAAACACACACGCGCGGACCGAGATCGGCGTTTTTGTATCTTATGTGGAACCACTCGCGAATCCTTTTCTCGCCGCGCGCTTTATTATCGTCCACTGCCAGATAAACCCGCTTGCCATAGCCGAAGGTCTTCGGGTCGCGTTTAGCCTCATCGAGAAAGCCGCGAATCATCGCCGACTCACGGATGAAAGCATTGGACGACGACGAACCGGCGCCCATCCAGCCGTTGCCGTATTTCACCGCGCGCTTGAGGGCATTTTCGTGATGACCGCCGAACCAGAGCGGCAGGTGTGGCTTTTGGATCGGTTTTGGTTCCATAGAAATGTTTTCGAAATTCCAAAACGTCCCGTGAAAACTCGCCGTCGATTCACTCCAGAGAAGTTTCATCACCTGCACCGCCTCGGTGAAGCGGGTGACGCGGCGTTCGCGGGTATAACCAAAGATCCCCTCGTGAGAGCCCAAATGGCCACCGCCGAGCCCAATACCCATGACGGCTCTGCCTCCACTCATACAATCCAACGTCGAATAGGCCTTGGCGAGCTGGATCGGATTACGCAGCGTGAGAAGAATGACTGAAGTGCCCAGGCGTAATTTCGTCGTGATCGCCGCGACGTAACTGAGCAGCGTCACCGGTTCGAGCATGACGAAATCGCCGATGATTCGCTCCTGCAGCCACAAACTATCATAGCCGAGCGTCTCCGCGCGCGTGGCGAAGTTGCGGATATGTTCCATGTCGACGGGACCATCGACAAAGACTTGAGGAAGTTCGATACCGCAGGGTAAGTGATTTGTCGCCATAAGCTATAATTCGCACCTTTCCTCTCGCTCTTATTCCCCCGATCTTGTCCCTTCTTTTTCTGGGAGAAGGTTAGGATGAGGGTTTCGGAGACACTTTTGCCCTCACCCTCGTCCGAAAGCGGGCGAGGAAACTATCTTTCTAATGAACGTCGTACAGCCGCGCGCAGTTATCCCACAAAATCTTTTTCCTGGAACTGCTCGGCATTTCTAAGGCCATGAAATGATTGACTGCATTCGGCCAGTGCGAGTCGGCGTGCGGATAATCGGTCGAGATCACCACGTTGTCATCGCCGATCCGTTTGATCACATCCGTAACCAGATCCTCTTCCACATCGACCGAAATGAAACACTGTCGCAGAAAGTAATCGCTCGGCCTGTGACTCATCGGCTCGTTGCAATAGCTTTTGCGCAATTGCCAACGCTCATCCAAGCGATATAGCACCCAAGGCAGCCAACTGCAGTTGCCTTCGAGAAATGCCACCCGCAACTGGGGAAACCGTTCGAGCACCCCACCGGCGCAAAAACTGCCGACCGCAAGCATCAGCTCGATGGGATTTCGAAACGCGTTGATCAGCACCGCTTCGTTGGCGTGGCCTTTGAACCGGTGAACAGCTTGATCTTGATTCGGGCTCGCTGCCGGATGAAAGCAGATCGGCGCGCCCAATTTCTCCGCTTCGCGCCAAACCGGGTCATAGTAGCGGTCGTGAATGTGCCGGCCGTTGGAAGGCTCCGGCACGAGACACAAGCCGATGGCGCCTAATTCTGTAATTGCCCGGCGAATCTCATCGACCGCAAGATCGACATCGTGCAGCGTAATGAGCGCTGATGGCCGCAGCCGCTTGGAATCGGCTTTGCAGAAGTCAGCCATCCAACTGTTCCACGCCCGGCACAGATCGTTGGCGTACTCGGCCTCTAGACTATCGTCGCAATGAAGCGGAAACGTGCGAAACAGCACCGCAACATCCAGCCCTTCCTCATCCATCGCTTCGAGCTGCGAAATCGCATCATAGTCCCGGGCGAGCGGCTTTGTGTAACGGTGCGCGACTTCGGCTTCACCGGGCGAGCGTTCCCCCGCGTGCGGTTTTGGCGACGTGGTCGCGAGCGCCAGGGTGCCCGAAGGTCGAAGGGGTTTACCGTCGGCCAGAGTAAACTTGATTTGCCCGTGTCGTTTGCGCGGCTCGCCACGCGGAATCCGATCGCCCCACTTCGGATTCATGTATTTCAAGTAAAGGTCGTGAGGCTCGAACACGTGCATATCGCTATCGAGAATCGCATATCCATTTTTCGCCATGACTCTCCCTCTCTGATCAGCGCGCCCACATTAACGCAGCACTTTTTGCCCCTTGCGATTTCACTCCCCTACGCTTTCACTAACGATTAGTACCACCGCTTTGTCTCTGTCAACCGTAAAAGCATTCAATAGTGCGCTTATGCGGGGCCAAAATTGCGCCTTGACAACGCACCGTGGTGCTGTAAATGATTTCGCATCAAACACTAAGACCGAAGCACTTTATGGAGGACGAAATGCGCGCCAGTAGTACGAACAAATTCGTGGTGACGCTTTTGGCATTTGCCTTGTTCCTATGCAGCGGCATGCGCGCGAGTGCTCAAACGCGCGTCTCCGTCGGTGTCACAGAAACCATCGAGACCCCTAACCCATACGGCGACAGTGTTTCGCTGCTATACGGAATTTTCAGCGAGGTGACAGGTCCCTTCTGCACTTACAGCTATGCTAAAGGAGACTTCGAAGGCCGGTTGGCTGAGCGTTGGAAAGTGGAGAATCCGACGACGTGGATTTTTTACTTGAGCAAGAATTATAAGTTCAACGACGGCACCTCGGTCGGTGCCGACGACGTCGTTCACTCGCTGATGAATCGTGTGATCGGTGACTCGCAGTCGAAGCAAAAAGCATCCGTAGCGCCGTCCATCGTGAAAGCCGAGGCGGTCGATAAGTTCACCGTCCGAATCACCACCGACAAGCCCACCGCGCCGCTTCTTTCGTTTCTGTGCGATCGCCTGATCATCACCAGCAAGGCCACTTTCGACAAATACGGCCGTGATGTCGCTGACAGAGAGCATATGATGGGCGGCGGACCCTACCGGCTAAAGGAGTTGATTCCCGGACAGCGGTTAGTTATCGCCAAGCGGCCGGACCATCCGGACGCAAAAAAGAATCCGCGCGCTCCCGACGAAGTCGTTTATCGCATCATGCGCGAACCGGAACAGCGCATCACCGCACTCCTGAACGACGAAATTCAGATCGCGCAGTTCATTCCGCCGCATATGCGCCAGCGAGTCGAGAAGTCAAAAAACTTAAAAATTATGCCGGTCGATTCGGTCGAGATCATGTTCCTGGCAATGCAACCGAAGCCACCCTTTGACAAAAAAGAGGTGAGACAGGCGGTCTGCCACGCTATCAACCGTGACCAAATTATCTCTACCCTGCTCGAAGGATCCGCCAGTCGTCTCGACGGGCCTCTCGGACCGGGGCAGTACGGATACGATCCAAATTTACAACCGAAGATGAACTACGATCCGGAAAAGTCAAAAAAACTCTTGACGCAAGCGGGATACCCGAATGGAGTTGACGTCGAGCTCCAGACGCCGGTCGGCCGTTACACGCTCGACAAACAACTGACCGAAGCGATGATTCCCATGCTTAACGCCGCGGGCTTCCGCGCCAGATTGCTAACTCCGGAATGGGCGACCCTCTGGGCCAACGTGCAAAAAGGCACGATTCCTTTCTATTACATGGGTCGTGGCTCGGTGCAGGATCCGAGCGCCGCCCTCCATCAGTATTTCCACACTGGAGAAACGCCGCGCATCGGTTATTCCAATCCCAAGCTCGATGAAGTTTTGGATAAGGAGCAGCAGGAGTTTAACGGAAGAATCGCCGGCGTGTTTCATGTGGCGGCACAAGCTTCTCTGGGGCCTGAACAACCGCGTCGAATACAAGCCGCTCCCCGACGCGCACATTTACGCAATCGAAATGGCGGTGAAGAAATAAAGGATACGGACGAATGATGTTCCAAGCACCTGCGACGCACTCGTTTTGCTTGTTGTTTAACGAGCTTCCTCTCCCTCTGGGAGAGGAATCGAGGTGAGGGTAGTTTTTCGCAAATTGTCCCTCACCCTTCCCTCTCCCACAGCTGATCATGTTCCATAACTCCCCCCGCTGGACACTAGCGATAGTTTGTGGCAGTCTGTGCGCAGATGGAAGCCAGCTTGGTGGTGTGCGGACAAGATTTTTCGCACGAGGTGCTGCGGCGTATCAACGCGGCGGTGCG
>WNFU01005049.1_pt1 | contig 16609 bp, 14 predicted proteins | sample 5400121 | NCBI WGS metagenome assembly WNFU01 (sample SAMN13153360, study PRJNA577476) | soil metagenome | isolation source: 100 cm soil or saprolite under grassland replicate 1 | place: USA:California | collected 2016-06-15
CGCGCCCGTCGGTGCGGCCTCGTGCTCGGCCGCGGCCTCGGCTTCCGGCGACGGGGAGGCCTCGCCCGACCCGGCCTGCCGCTCGCCGAACAGGCTCGCCCAGTGCTCGGGGGTCTGCTCCCCGGCCAGGCGCTCGTACATGTCCTCGGCCCGCCCCACGTCGAAGTACGAGAGGGCCTCGGGCAGCGTGCCGTCGAACGCGAGGTGGCCGCCCCGAGCCAGGACCACGATCCGGTCGCAGGCCGCCAGGTCCTGCACCGTGTGCGTGGTGAACACCACGGTCGCCCCGCCGCCGGCCAGGCGGCGCAGCACGCGCAGCAGCTCCGCGTCCGTCGCCGGGTCGAGCCCGGAGGTGGGTTCGTCGAGGAAGAACACCCGCGGCCCCGTCAGAAGCTCGACGGCGATGCTGGCTCGCTTGCGCTGGCCCCCCGAGAGCGCGCCGACCCGGACCTCGGCCCGCTCCTCCAGCGCCAGCACACGCAGGGCGCCGCGGACGGCCTCGTCGGCGTCGGCGTCAGGGGTGCTCGCGGGGAAGCGGAGCGCGGCCGCGTATTCGAGCGTGCGCGCCAGCGGCAGATCGGCGTGGATGATGTCGTCCTGCGGCACGTAGCCCAGCACGGTCCGGAACGAATCGACGTTCCGGTAGAAGTCCGTGCCGTCGAACCAGACCTGCCCGCGGTCCGCCGGGCGCACGCCCGCAAGCGCCTCCAGCAGGGTCGTCTTGCCGGCGCCGCTCCCGCCCACGATGGCGACGAGCTCACCGGGCTGGACCGTGAAGGAGACGTCGCTCAGGATCGTCGCCCCGCCCTTGACGACGGTCGTGAGCCCCTGGGCCTCGATCCGGACGCCGCGGCGAGTGGCCGAGGGTGTGGGCCGCTCGCTCGACTGGAGGTCACCGTTTGGATGCGACGTGCTGCTCACCCTGCGTCCCCCACCTCACCGTTCGCGGACCCGAAAGATAGCGGATGAAGGCGATCACGGGAATTGGAAGAGCACGGCGTCTCCGGTGATCAGGAGATCCCCACCAGGCCGCGGGCCACCAGGTAGAGGCCGGCGGCGGCCAGGAGGACCTCCGCGATCGTCCGGCCGTGGTGCCGGACTCCCCGGCCGACCGGATCGAGGAGCCGGCGAGCCAGGGCCGGGTTGCACGCGAAGACCGCCGGCGGCAGCCACGCGGCCGTGAGGGCGATCCCGAGGGCCAGGAGGAACACCCCCGCTTCCAGCGGCACCCCCAGGCGCCCGACGGCGATGTCCTTCGAGGCCGTGACGAACATGGCCATCGTGCTGAGGTCGGTGGCCGTCACCACGGCGCCCCGGAGGAACGTCCGCGTCCGGTCGGACGGCGCGGCCGGGAAGCGTGGCGCGGCTTCCCGGGGGCCCGACCGCCGCCCGGCCACGACCACCCCTCCGGCCGCCGCCAGGAGCAGGGCTCCCACCACCACGTCCGCCACGGACGAGGCGAACAGCGCCCTCTCGTCGGACACCGCCGAGACCGTGATGTGAACGGAGATGACGTCGATGACCCCGATGAGGAGGAGCGGGGCGGCGACCCCGGCCCCGAACACCGCCGCCGCCGACAGGGGCCGAGCCGAGCTCGTCAGCAGGGCCGCCTCCGTCGCCAGCACCCTCGTGTTCACGGCGGCGCCGAGGGCGAGCGGCACCACCCGGGCCAGGACCCCTCCCACGGAGGCTGCCTCCCTAACGCCTGTCATCCGAGTCCGCCGGCAGCCGGGGGAGCAGGAGCTCGAGGCCGGTGGCGCACAGCGCCGCGACGCCCACCGCCGCGAACGACACGATCAGTGAGGGCAGGTCCAGCGCGAAGAACTCGCGTCCGGCCGGCAGGGCCAGTGCAGCGACGAACAGCAGCACCATGCCCAGCACGATTGCCCGGCGGAAGGGCGTGAGGGGCCGCGCCACCAGCACCAGCACGAGTGTGCCGAGCCAGAACAGCACCACCGTCGCCGCGGTCCGGGACTCGTCGAGGCTCGCGCCCGCCCCGTGGTTCCTGACCAGGATGTAGGCGGCGAGGGTGGCCGCGGCGATCACGAAGCCGGCGGGCCCGGCGAACCGGAGGACCCGCGGCACCATGCCGGCGCGGGCCCGGCGCGCGCTCGGCATCAGGGCGATGAAGAACCCGGGAATCCCGATGGTGAGGCTGCCCACCAGCGTGAGGTGCCGGGGCAGGAACGGGAACGGGAACGCGAGCACGCCGGTCGCGAGGGCGAGCACCATCGCGGAGGCGGTCTTCGTGAGGAACAGGTTCGAGGTTCGCTCGATGTTCCCGAGGACCCGCCGCCCCTCGGCCACGACCCCGGGCAGGCTCGAGAATCGCCCGTCCAGGAGAACCAGCTGCGCCACCGACTTCGAGGCCGGGCTCCCCGAGCCCATGGCCACGCCGAGGTCCGCGTCCTTGAGGGCCAGGACGTCGTTCACGCCGTCCCCGGTCATCGCCACGACGTGGCCTCGGCTCTTCAGCGCGTTCACCATGGCCTGCTTGTCTCGGGGCGTGACGCGCCCGAAGACGGTGGTGGCCTCCACGAGGTCGGTGAGCGCACTCTGGTCCTCCGGGAGGTGCCGTGCGTCGACCGCCGCGTCCGCTCCCGCGATGCCGACCTCCGCCGCGATGGTCCCGACGGTGACGGGGGAGTCACCGGAGAGCACCTTCACGGCCACGCCCTGCTCGTCGAAGTATCGAAGGGTCTCGGCGGCGTCGGGGCGGACCCGGTCGGACAGCACCACGAGCGCTGCCGGCTGCCGGTCGGCCGGCAGTCCCTCGCCGTCGAGCGGGTCGTCGCTTCGCATGAGGAGCACCACGCGTCGCCCCGCGTTGGCGTGGGCTCCGACCCGCTCCTCGAGGCCTGCCGCAGCCGGCAGGCCCTCCAGCAGGACGTCGGGGGCACCGAGGACCCACGTCCCGACTCCGTCGAAGGACGTCGCGCTCCACTTCCGCGCGGACGAGAACGGGACGCCTGCCGCAGCCGTCCAGGACGGCTCCGGGGCCTGGAAGGCCTGGCCGATCGCGCGAAGGGTCGCGTTCGGGTTCGAGTCGGCAGCGGCGAGCGCCCCGAGTGCATCCATGTGCCCCTGGCCGTCACCCAAGGGTTCGACGTCCGCCACCTCGAGCCGCCCTTCGGTGATCGTGCCGGTCTTGTCGATGCACAGCACGTCCACCCTGGCCAGGACCTCGACGGCGGGGAGCTCCTGTACGAGGACCCGGCGGCGGGCCAGGCGAACCACCGAGACCGCGAACGCCACGCTGGTCAGCAGCACGAGCCCCTCCGGCACCATCGCCACGAGGCCGGCCACGGTGCCCCGCACCGTCTCGCGGAACGTCTCGGTCGAGCGAACCTGACTGATCACCAGCAGCACGCCCGTGGGGACCATGGCCAGCGCGACGAGCTTGATGAAGCGGTTGATGCCGTTGCGAAGCTCCGAGTTCACCAGCGTGAAGCGCCGTGCCTCCTCGGCGAGCGCGCTCGCGTAGGCCTCCGCGCCGACCCTGGTGGCACGGTAGCGCCCACCGCCCGCGGCCACGAAGCTCCCCGACAGGACGCCGTCACCGGGGGACTTCCGCACGGGATCGGACTCCCCCGTGAGCAGGGACTCGTCCACCTCCAGTCCGTCGGCGACCAGCACCTCCCCGTCCACCACCACCTGGTCGCCGGGCCGCAGGTCGAGCACGTCGTCGAGGACGACAGCCTGTACCTCGACCTCGGAGACCTCCCCGTCGCGGACGGCCCGGGCCTTCGGTGCGGTGAGGAGGATCAACCGGTCGAGGGTCCGCTTGGCGCGCAGCTCCTGGAAGATGCCGATCGCGGTGTTCACGACGAGCACGCCTCCGAACAGCGCGTCCTGGGGCGGCCCGAAGATCAGGATCAGGACGAGGAGCGACCCGAGCAATGCGTTGAACGGGGTGAGGACGTTGACCCGCACGATCTGGCCGCCGGTCCGGCTGGTCGTGGCCGGGACGTCGTTGGCCAGGCCGCGCGCCAGCCGGTCGCGAACCTCGGCGGAGGAGAGTCCCCGCTCCGGGCCCGGCCCATCGGGCCCGCCGGCAGGTGCCGCGGCCGCCGTCCTTCCCCCCTCGAGGCTCAAACCGTCCCTCCAGGGTCTCGAGTGGGTTCAAGCCTACCGGGCGAGCAGCGTTCGACCCCAGGTCGGGAAGCGGGGTACCCTTGGGGCATACGGATCTGAGGAGGTGGGGAGGCATGCTCAAGGATGGGCAGACGGCCGCGACCCTGGCGGTGTCGGACATCGACCGGGCCCGCAAGTTCTACACGGAGACCCTGGGGTTCCCGGTGACGCAGGAGAGCCCGGGCGGGATCCTGTTCCAGAGCGGACAGGGCACGGCCTTCTTCGTGTACCCGTCCGAGTTCGCCGGGACGAACAAGGCCACCGCGATGAGCATCAACGTCGACGACTTCGACGCCACAGTCGCCGACCTTCGCGAGAAGGGCATCACGTTCCTGGAGTTCGACTACGAGGACTTCAAGACGGAGAACGGCATCATGCAGACTCCGGATGGCCCCGGCGCCTGGTTCGCGGACCCCGACGGGAACATCATCGCGGTGACGCACATGGAGACGCCGTCCTAGGGCCGAGCTCTTCAGCCCAGCTCGAAGACGCTCCCGGGACGGAACTTCGGGGCGTATTCATCCAGGTCCTCCGACCCCGGAACGAACTCCAGCACGATCGGTTGTCGCTCGAGGCGTCGGCCGTCTCGCTGGTCCCGGAGCTCGACGGCGACGTTCGCAGTGTCCCGGTCGAACAGGCCGAGGCCATCACGGGCGTACACCTGGGTGAGGATGGACGGCGCGATGGAAAGACGAACCTTCAACCCTTCGGAATCGGCGACGACCTCGACACGGATCATCGGCTGGCCCACGGCATCTCCCTCCGCCGGCCCCCCGGTCACTCGGGCCGCGGTCTTCGCATCTGCCTAGGGACTCGGTGACGCTCCAGGGGCGGCCGCTCCCCAGGCAAGTTCCTCGATACTATCGGTACCGGGATCGACGTCGAGCGTCCGTGGATCCGACCCGTCCGGATGCACGATCAGGAGCTCCCCGCGGCCGTGCGTGTATGCGATCCATTGTCCGTCCGGTGACCACGCAGGGTTGCTCACGTAGTCGGGGTAGGTGGCCTCGGTGCCGGGGACCATCGTGGGACCACCGCTTCCGTCCGCGGGCACCAGCATGATGCCGCCGGGTGCCCCGCCCTTCGTCCCGTTCACCGCGATCACGATGGTCGCGCCGTCGGGTGACCAGTCGGGGGCGCCGAAGATCTCGAGGTCCGGCCCTGTGAGCTGCCGTTGGTCGGAGCCGTCTGCGTTCATGACGAACACGCCATCGCCCGCGCGGAGGAACGCGATCCGGGAGCCGTCGGGGGACCACGCCGGTGCGTAGTCAAGGTGCTCGGCGGAGGTGAGCCTGCGGACGTTCGTCCCGTCCGCGTCCATGACGTAGATGGAGAAGCCCGTTCCCTCCGCCATGTCGTCGGCCGGAACCATCGTTCCGGGGTCGGCCCGGGCGAAGGCGATCTCGGTTCCGTCGGGGGACCAGGCGGGAACGCTCCCATCGTCGATCAGCTCGGTGGCGTCGGATCCGTCCGCGTTCACCACCCAGATCCCTTGACCGCCGTTACCACAACACGAGGACTCGCTGTCGTACACGATCTTCGTGCCGTCGGGCGACCAGTCGGAGCCGTAGTCACGGTACCCGTTCGTGATCTGCCGCTCGACGCCGGTCGTCGGATCGACCGCGAACAGGCTCCACCCCTCGTCCAGGCGCTTCGCGTACAGCAGCTCACCGTTCGCAGGTGGCGAACCCGCGCCGTGCTGGACGGCCGCTGGTGCGACCGTGTTCCGGCCAGTCATGACGACGAATGCGCCATAGATCAGGGCGGCCGGAAGGATCAGGGCGAACAGGATCGTCGCAACCCGTGTCCAGGTCCGCCGTCCGGGTACCGGGCGGGTCGGGCGCGCCATCGCCCGATCCAGGAGGTCATCGTCCGGGTGGAGGTGGGTGATCCGTCGCAACTCGGTGCGCCACCGCTCAGGCATCGTCGACCTCCTCGGTTCCCAGGATCTGGCGGAGGCGGTTCCGCCCCCGGTGCAGGTGGACCTTGACGGCCGCCGACGAGGTGCCCATCAGACGAGCGACCTCGCGGACCGGCAGGTCCGCCTCGTAGTGCAGAAACACCGCCGCCCGCTGTGCCGGCGAGAGCCGCCGCAGGGCGCGCATCAGGTCGCCGGTCGCCGGATCGTCGAGGTACATCTCGGCCAGTGGGAAGGTGGTCCCTTCGCGCCGGAGCTCGGCGGCGGCGATGCGAAACGCGGTCCGGTACAGCCACGGGAACGGGCGGCGAATGACGCCGTCGCTCTCGATCGCGCGGGCGAACGCCTCGCCGACTGCATCGTCGGCCACCTCACGACGACCCCCCGCGTAGACGAGGATCGCCCGCCAGAGCTGCGGACCGACCTCGCGAAACAGCGTGGCGTAGTCCTGCTCCCCCTCCATCGTCCTCACACCCACACGATGAACGAGCGCCGGAGGGCGCGAAAGGTTAACCCCGAACCTCAGACGACATCGAGTGGGACAATCGCGTGCCGGAAGGGTGGCCGAGCGGACGAAGGCGGCGGTCCTGAAAACCGCTAGGGGCGCAAGCCCCTCCAGGGTTCGAATCCCTGCCCTCCCTCCCGCTCGCAGCTGCTGGCTTGCAAGCCAGGGGGAGTTCCCAAGAGAGAGGACCTAAGGTTCCCGAAAGTGCCCCAACTTCCCCAGGCGCTCGGGGCGCCGGCGTCCGGCCGGTCGTCCTCCTACGCGTCCTGCGGATCCACATGCAGGTCGGCGAAGTTCGCCGACGTCTTGCCGAACTCGCGCCAGCCATGCACGCGCGGCCTCACGATCGCCATGCTGCGGCCGTACACGAGCGGGATGCACGCCACGCGCTCGGTCACGACCATCCGGTCGGCTTCGTGGAAGAGCTCCAGCCGCCCGCGGTCGCTCCGCTCCTGACGCGCCCGTTCGATCAGCTCGTCGAACGGCGGCCACGAGAAACGCCCCTCGTTCGTCTTGCTGTCGCTCTGGAAGAGCAGCCGCAGGAAGTACTCGGGGTCCGCGTACCCGGGGAGCCACCCCGTGAAGATGATCGGCGCGATCTCGCGTGGATCGCCCATTGAGGGCAGCATCTCCCAAGTCCAGGACCGGACCTCGACCGGCACGCCTAGCACGTCGCGCCAGCTCGAGGCCACGGGCTCGATCAGCACGCGGTCTCCCTCCAGCGAGGCGACCGCCAGCGACCCCTCGAACCCGCTCCGCGCCAGGTGCTCCCGCGCGAGGTCCGGGTCGAACCGCAGCGCGATGTCGGGCGTGTGGCCCTGAAGCGCCGGAGGCACCACGCCGCCGGTCGCGAGCACGAGGTTCGCCGGCATCGTTGCGGCGAGCAAGGCCCGGTCGACGGCGCGCGCGAGCGCGATCCGCAGGTCGAGGTCGGAGAGCGCGGGATCCGCGTGATCGAACGCGAGGTATCCCGACCAACCGGCGGGACCCGCTACCGCGTCCGGTCTGCCCTGCTCGACCAGGTCGGCGATCCGCGGCGTGTAGCGCACCGTGATCAGGTCCAGCTCGCCTCGGTCGTATCGATCGACCGCGTCGGGGATCTGGCTCCGGACGACTTCGACGCGCCGCACGTTGCCGACGCGAGGCCCGCGGTAGTCGGGCCTGCGCTCGAGCACCAGGCGGCCCGCATCCCGTTCCGCGATCGCGAACGGCCCGCTCACGACCTGCCGACCCGTCTCGGTCCACGCCTCCCCCGCGGCTGCGATCGCGAGCCGCGGCTGCGGTCGCGAGCCGCGGCTGCGGTCCGCCGTCGGGGCGGTTCATGACGCTCATGAAGTACGGTGCGGGCGCGACGAGGCGGAATTCGACGGTGCGGTCGTCGAGCGCCCGGACGCCGATCGCGTCCGGGTCGCGGTTCCGCCGCAGGTAGTGCTCCTGCCCGTTCTCCAGGACGAAGTAGATCGCGACGCTCGAGCCCGGTGCGTCCGGGTCGAGTACCCGCTTGATCCCGAATTCGATGTCGTGGGCGGTGAGCGGAGTCCCGTCCGACCACGCGAGCCCCTCGCGCAGATGGAAAACGTAGCGCAGACCGTCGTCCGCGATCTCCCATCGCTCCGCCAGGTTCGGGACGATCGTGCGTTCCGGCCACTGCTCGACCAGCCGGTCGAACAGTTGCATGCAGAGCTGGATGTTCGGCCAGGCGATTGCGGAGCGGGGATCGGGGTCGTTCGGCAGGAAGCTCGATGAGACGCGGAGCACCGCAGTCGCCGGTTCGGGCGACGGGAGCGGTGGCGTCCAGAAACCGAACGCTCGCTGGTACGTCGCGTTCGCCTCGGCGAAGCGCAGCGACATGTGGAGCGCGAGGGCGAGCTTGAAGAGTACGAGCGCCATCACCTGGCGCTCGCCGCGACGCGCCAGGATCGGCAAGAGCTCCTGGTAGTGCTCGATCGCCTCGTCGAGTGCGTACTCCTGGCGCGCGCGGTCGCCCGCCTTCGTGAGGTACGCGACGGCCTGCTCCTCGTCGGCCGCGCCGAGCCAGTGATGCGCGAGCAGCCCGGCGACCTCGTCCTCGTGGCCGGCGTTGCGCTCCTCGAGCCACTCGGCCGCCATGCGGTGCATCCGCTCGCGGTCGTTCTTGACGAGCGTTCGGTACGCCGCCTCCTGGATCAAGGCGTGCTTGAAGCGGTACTCGGGCTCCGGCCAGCGGCGGCCCTCGCGCAGGAGGTCCAGTCGCTGGAGTTCGGTGAGCGCGGAGCGGACCTCGCCGTCGCCGTTGGACGTCAGTGCCTCCAGCAGCGGCAGGCCGAATTGTCGGCCGAGGACCGACGCGGCCATCAACGCGAGGTGCGCCGGGGGCGAGAGCCGGTCGATCCGCGACAGGATCACCTTCTCGACGGTCGGCGGGATCTCGACGACGACGTCGTGGTCGAAGCGCCAGCCGTCGTCCTCGTGCACCAGCGCGCCGGCGTCTGCGAGCGAGCGCACGAGCTCCTCCAGGAAGAATGGGTTCCCCTCGGCCGGCTCCAGGATCCGTCGTTCCATCTCATGGGGAAGGGTGCCGGCGCCGATCAGGGCATGCAGGAGCTCGCGGCCCGCGTCGCCCGAGAGGGCCTCAAGCGAGATCTCGCTCGAGCGGTGCGGGAGATCGCGGGCGGCGACCTCCTTCACGCGCCAGGACGCGTGGTCGCGCTCGGGGCGCATCGTGAGCACCAGGAGCAGGGCCGCCGTCTCGGTGTCGGCGAGCAGCCGCTCGAGCAGCTGTAGCGAGGTCGCGTCGGCCCAATGCAGATCCTCCAGCGCCACGACGACCGGGCCGTCCTCGGCCAGGCGGCCGAGCAGGGTTCGAACGACCTCGAACGTCCGGTACTGCAGAGCCTCGGGCGATAGCTCCGCCAGGCGGGCGGCGGCCTCCGGCTCGAGCGTGAGCCCCAGGAGCTGCCCGAGGTAGGGCTCGATCTCTCCGGAGCGGCCGCCGAATAGCCGCTCGACGTTCCGACGCAGCGCGACGCGCAGCCGCAGCTGGGGCTCGTCGATCGCCGCGCCGAGCCACGTTCGGAGCAGGTCACGGAACGGCCAGCACGGCAGCGACTCGCCGTAGGACACGCACCGCCCCTCGATCCACGACAGCCGCCCGTGCGACGCGCCGTCCGAGTCGAAGGTCGAACGGAGCTCGCTGAGAAGTCGCGTCTTGCCGATCCCCGGCTCGCCCACGAGGTACAGGATCCCGCCGCTGCCGGCGCGCACGGCGTTCAGCGCCCCGCGTCCGGTTGCGAGCTCACGCTCGCGCCCGATCAATTGCGCCTGCGCGCCCTCGAAGCCCCGCGACCGCGTGGTCGGCTCGGGACCGAGCGCGGCCGAGACTGTCCGTGCCGTCACCGGCTGCGTCTTTCCCCTTAGTTCCAAGGAGACGGGCGCGTCCCATCCGAACATGGGCTTGGCCAGCCGATGGGTCTCCTCGCCCACGAGCACCGTGCCGGGCGCGGCGTGGGACTGGAGCCGAGCGGCGGTGTTCACCGCGTCACCGAGCGCGGCGTACTCGACCCGGTCGCCGGCCCCCATCGCGCCCACCACGACCGGACCCGTCTCGATGCCGACGCGCACGCCGAAGCCCTCGATGCCCCAGCCGCGGTCGACCTCACGAGCGAATTCCTCGATCTCGCTCACGATTCGGAGCCCGGCCCGGATCGCTCGCTCGGGATCGTCTTCGTGCGCCATGGGTGCGCCGAAGAGTGCGAGGACGCCGTCGCCGGCGAGGTCCTTGACGATGCCGCCGAACGCCTCGACGGAAGTCACCATGCGGGCCACAGCATCGGACACGACGAGCTTCAGGTCCTCGGGGTCCAAGCGCTCGCCCAGTGCGGTGGACCCGACGAGGTCAGCGAACAGGGCGGTCACCACTCTTCGCTCTTCACGGACTGCACCCGGCGAGACGGTCACGGGTGCCATTGTGCCGTGCCCGGGGGTCCTATCGGAACCCTCCAGGGCCTCGCCGGCGGCGGCCGCCCCGTCCCTTTCGCTCTGCGCTCCCGCGTTGACCGTGCACAAGTTCTCGCTAGTCCCCCAGCCCATTGAGTGTCTGACGGCAGCTCGGGGACCGATGAGGCCATCGCTCCCTTCACGCGCCACTCCGGGGCGGAGTTCCAGGAACAGAAGGCCAAGCTGCTCGCCGGATAGCTCCGCCTGGACACACCTCGTCTGGCCTGACCCCGAGGAGGTGACTTGTAGACTCGGGCACCGTGAGCGTCGAGACCCATCGCGCACAGCTTCGACTGGCGGAGCTCGTCGCCGCGCTCTCGCTCGGTATCGACCTCGGTTTCGGACAGCCGATGGAGCACATCCTTCGGCAGTGCCTCATCGCGCTACGACTCGCCGAGAGAGTCGGTCTCGACGAAGCGGATCACGCGGTCGTGTACTACACGGCGCTCCTCGTCAACGTCGGATGCCATACGGATGCCCACGAGCAAGCCAAATGGTTCGGTGACGACATCGCGATGAAGTCCGTCAAGTACAGCCACGGGATACACGGTCTGCGCAGTGCCGCCGCCGGGATGCGACGGCTCGGCTCGGGACACCCGCTGCTGGCCCGGTTCCGCATCGGGCTGGAGTTCGCGGTCTCGGGGCACCGGGACCTAAACGACATGTTCGCGCACCATTCGGAGATGGCGCGCAGGTTGGGCGAACAGCTCGGCCTGTCCGACCCCGTGCTCGACGCGCTCGCTGCCGCTTACGAGCAGTGGGACGGCAAGGGGTGGCCCGGCTATCTGCAGGGTGACGGCGTGCCGATCGCATCGAGGCTCGCGCAGCTTGCGGAGTTCGTCGAGGTCGCGTACCGCGTCGGCGGCATCCCGGAGGCGAGGGCGGTCGCGGCCAAACAGCGAGGATCGCAGTTCGATCCTCATCTCGTCGATCTGCTCGTCACCGATGCGGACCTGATCTTCGCGGACCTGGACGAGGTCCGGACGTGGGACGCAGTGATCGACCTCGAGCCGTCGCTCGCGGTCGTCCTGACCGACGAACGGTTCGACGCCGCACTCGAAGCCGTCGCGAGCTTCATCGACCTGAAGTCTCCGTACTTCCTCGGCCACGCTCGTGGGGTGGCGGACTTGGCGGCGGCGGCCGCCGAGCGATCGGCGATGTCCGCGGACGAGGTCCTCGCTCTTCGTAGGGCGGGCCTGGTCCAGGGCTTCGGGCGGCTCGGCGTCTCGAACTCGATCTGGGACAAGCGCGGCCCCCTCGGTCCCGGCGAATGGGAGCGCGTCCGGATGCATCCGTACCTGACCGAGCGAATGCTCCGCCAGTCGCCGTCGCTCGCGCCGCTCGGTTCGATCGCCGTGCAGTTCCGGGAGCGCCTGGACGGCTCCGGCTATCCGAGAGGAGTTCCCGGGACGCAGATCTCCCGTCTGGCCCGTGTCCTTGCTGCCGCCGATGCGTACCAGTCGATGCGCGAGCCGCGGCCGCACCGCGAGGCGCTCGGCCCCCAAGAGGCCGCCCGTGAGTTGCGAGCGGAGGTGCAGGCGGGACGATTCGACGGTGACGCTGTCGAGGCGGTGCTCGGAGCGGCCGGACATCGCGTGCCGCGCCGTCGCGACGGACCGGCCGGGCTGACGGCGCGCGAGGTCGAGGTGTTGCGGCTTGCCGCACGTGGCCTGTCGAACAAGGGCATCGCGTCGCGCCTCGTCATCTCGCCGAAGACCGTCGCGAACCACATCGAGCACATCTACGCGAAGATCGGCGTCTCGTCGCGCGCGATGGCGAGCTTCTACGCCATGCAGAACGGACTCCTCCCGGAGGAGGAGTCCGTTCCCGTCTAGGTCGAGGTTGCACCCGGATCGCTAGGCCTTCTGCAGCTCCTGCGCGCGGCGCGCCATGTGCGCCTCCACCTCGGCGATCTGCTCGCTCGGGCTGAAGATGAGGAACTCGCTATCCGCGTCGGCACCCGAGGTGTGTCCGGGGAGGACGTAGAACGCGTCGCCGGGACCGTACGACTCCTCGCCCTGGCCTGACCTGAACCACATCCGGCCCTTGAAGACGTACCCCCAGTGGGGACACTGGCACTGGTCGTTCGGCAGCCCCTGCAGCAGTGGCGTCAGGTCGGCGTCGGCGCTGATCTCGACGATGCTCGCCTTGTAGCCGTCGAGCTCCTCGTGCCACTCCTTCCCCGGACCGCGTGCCTCGACGTTCGCAGCGGTTTCCTTCGACATCTTCGGCATCTGGGCCTCCTTTCGGTCGACGTGAAGGCACGTTAGGGGTCGGCCGACCGGGAGGTCATGAGGGGTTTACCCCATCTTTCACAGGATGCCCGCGCCCACGGGTCCGACGGCGCCAGTGGTGCGGGGCCCGGAGCCCGACCCGCCGGCCGGATTCCGTTCGCGCCGGATCCGGCACGCATGAACGAGAAGGGGGCCGGTCACGTGGACCGACCCCTTTCCGGTGTCCCTGTCCTAGTCCGTCACGCCACTCCAGCCGCGAGGGCGTCGACCAGCCCGTTGCCGTAGAAGTTGGTCTGGCCGTGAGCGTCGGGGTTCTGGTTCCCCGTGCACTGCTTCGGCGGAAATGTGGACCAGAAGCGTCGTTCACCGCTTCATCGCCACACGCCTTGTTCATGGACGTGTTCTGGAGCAGGGCTTCCACCGCGAGCGGTGGCATGTCCGGGTGCGCATCGGTGCCTGCCCGCCACCTACCGATCGTGTACCTGGTTGGTCCATGATCCCGCCGGGCCGACTCATGGTCGCCACCCGAATTCACGCCCCTGACCAGCAGTTGTGGAGACTTCCCTCCTTAACCTGTGGAGAGAGCTCGTTCGCCGTCTCAAGACACCCCCGCTGCAAGCAGCGATAGAGTTTCGGGAACACTCCGCCCGCGTGCCGCCGCCGGCTAGCACGGCCCAGGTCCTCCAGTCTCCGGGTTGGGTTCAGCCATGTGTCTCAGCCGGTGGTCGTCATGAGGGCGAGCGTTCGCAGGCAGCATGATCCCGGCGCGGTCGACCGCGCCCCCACCGTGAACACCACGCCCGGTCCGGGACTGGCCACGCCGTGCAGCGTGTCGATCGGATGGGAGGTGCCGGGGCTCGGGCTCGGCACCGTCGTCCACGTTGTTCCGTTGAACTGCTGGGTCAGCGTGAAGATCCGCCCGTCCAGCTCCTGCGTCTGGCCGACGGCCCACACGTCGGTCGGCGACAGGGCGACGGTTGCATTGAGCCGGGAGCCCTCGCCGCCCAGGTTCGGCGTCAGGACGAGGGTCCACGACGTTCCGTTCCAGTGGAGCATGTAGGGCTCCTGGAAGTTCTGGTTGTTGACGTTGCCTTCGTACCCGGAGGCCCACACGTCGTTCGCCCCGTTGGCCGTGACACCCGTCAGGTTGTTCACGGGTGAGCTGCCATCCTGGGGCGATGGCGTCGGCACGATGCTCCAGCGCTGTCCGTCCCAGTGCGCCGCCAGCGTTTTCGCCAGGGCGTCGCTCCCGACGGCCCACGCGTCGTTCGCGGCGATGGCCGTGATGGCCGAGCCGAAATGGATGGACCCGAGGGGCGAGGGCGACTTCGCCACGCTCCACGCCGTGCCGTTGAAGCGCTCGAGCAGCATGAGGATCTGGTTGTTCGGCGCGTCGTGAGCCCATCCGACCGCCCAGATGTTGTTGGGCCCGACCCCGTCGATCCCCATCAGGACGTCGGCCGAGTTCCCTGCCGTGAAGGGGTTCGGGCTGGGCACGATGGTCCAGCTCGTTCCGTCCCAGTGTTCGATGAGGGTGCGCTGGTCCTGGTTCTGGTCGTTCGGGTCGCTGCTCTCACCGACGGCCCACGCGTTCGTGGGGCTGAACGCGACGATCCCGTTGAACCACGACTGGCGATTGGCGGGCATGGGGACTCGAACCGGTCGCCAGCGGGTTCCGTCCCAGTGCGCCATGAGCGGGGACCGCGTCGCTCCGATCTGGTCGATGCCGGCAGCCCAGACGTCTGAGGCGCTCGAGCCGGACACGGCGGTGAAGTAGATGTCGGAGACGTTCTGTCCCCCGGGGTTCGGCGTCGACATCACGGTCCATGTTGTCGTCGCTGCGGCCGGGGAAGCGATCAGGGCCAGAGCCGTCGCCACGGCCATCAGGGTTCCGGGGAGCCATCGTCTGGTCATGTGCGCCCTCCGTCCCGGCCGCCGGCGGGGCGGCTCGTCCGCGTGTACTACGACCCGCGATGCCCCGTGGCTTTACGGCCGGAACGTCGGTTCGAGTCCGAGTACGACCCCGTCAAGCGAGCCCTGCCTCGAGAAGGCGCTCGGCGACCCGGCGCCACGACCACTCACGGGCCACGAACCGGCTCAACTCCTGACGGATCTCGTTGCGCTCCTCCGCCGGGAGTGCGAGGAGACGGTCGATGCCCTCGGCGATCCTGCGCGTGGCACCGGCGCCCGGCTGGAAGGTGAACAGGCCCGGACGCCCGACCGCCTCCTCGAGAGCTGCCGCCGCCTCGGCCAGGCCGGAATGCTGCGCCACGAGGGGCAAGGCGCCCGCTGCTGCACCCTCGGCGGCCACCATGCCGAAGGCTTCCCACAGGATCGACGGAACGACGAGCACATCCATGGCGGCCAGCGCGCCTGGGGCGAAGCGGTGGTCGAGCCGGCCCGTGAAGGTCACCGGAGAGGCGTTTGCTGGGCCCTCGAGGTCGGACTCGGACAGCTCGTCGGGCATCCCACCCAGTTCCCGGAGCCAGTCCAGAGCCTCGGCGTCGCCCGTACCCAGAGCCATGACAAGCGCGGCCAGCCACTCTCGGTGCAAGCCGAAGCCCACGATGAGCACCTCCGGATGGCGCGTCGACAGACGGGCGGCCGCGATCACCAGCTCCACGCCCTTTTGTGGGATGAGCTTTCCGAAGTAGCCAACGAGAGGCTCGCCGCGCCCGGCGAGCTCGCGCAGCCGGCTCGCCGCGGCGGGATCCGGCGCTCCCTGGTCGTATCGGCGAGCCAGCTCGTGGAGCGTCGGGGCGTCCCGGCGGGCCAGGGCTCGCGCGACCTCGCCGTCCAGCGCCGTCGGCCGCCCGCGATCGGTGACCGCCTCGGCCTCGATGTGAGCCGCAGCCTGGAGCAGCGCTTCTCTCCGAGGCATCGGGCGAAAGAGGGTGGCATCGACCCCGGGGGGGACGACGCGCACCAGGTGGCCGATTCCCGGAACGAGCTCCACGCACCTGTTCAGGACGTCCGAGCTGGGTCCGACCACGGCCCGAGCAGCCTGGAGTCCCTCTCGGGCCAGCTCCACGTACCGCTGCTGCGGCCGGACTGCGTACTCGAGGTCGCTGCCATGGATCTTCGCCACGTATCGGCCGGGACCCAGTGCTCGCTTCGCCACGGCGGCCCCGGGAATGGCGTGCCCCGTGATCACGATGTCGCTCCGATGCCAGGCCGCGGCGGCCCGGAGTGCTTCCACGTTCCGCCGGAGGTAGAGATCGAGCTCCGCCTTGGTGAGGTCGAGGAACCGCTTGACCTCGAAGCCCTCGTACTCGTCGATCACGAAGACGGGGAGGAGGCTGCCGATTTCCGGCCTGAGCAGCACGCACCGGCCCGAGACCGACGACGCGACGTTCGGGCTGAGGGGGGACGGCCCTTCGGAACCGACCGTGCCCCATGCCTCGATCCACCGGTACCGCTCGGGGTGGGATTCCTGGCACAGGAGCAGGACGTCGTGCCCGGCGGAAGCGAGCAACTCGGCCACCCTCGCCGTGTAGACGTTCGATCCTGAGCCCTCGAGCAGCCACCCGTGCCACAGCAGCACCCGCATCGGTCGCCCCCATGAGCCCGCGCAGCTTGGGTACGCGGTCCGGCCCATGGTGCCAGGTGTCAACGCACCACCCATGGAATACCTGAAGGTTCTTCTAGGTAGAAGAGTTTTTCTCTCATAGGTCTCTCAACGGACCGGGCGGGCCAGAAAGGAGAAGGAAACATGAAGCAATAGCTTGAGACGACGGGACGCGAGGCCGTCCTCGTGGAGGACGCCCACATCCGCCCGATCATGGGCTTCGAGATCCTGGAGCCCCTACCCTCGCGGAGTGTCCCATACGAACAGGTCGATCC
>WNFU01007789.1_pt1 | contig 16607 bp, 8 predicted proteins | sample 5400121 | NCBI WGS metagenome assembly WNFU01 (sample SAMN13153360, study PRJNA577476) | soil metagenome | isolation source: 100 cm soil or saprolite under grassland replicate 1 | place: USA:California | collected 2016-06-15
CTGTTCGCGGAGCTATAGATCGCGAAGCTCTTGTCGCCCGTAGTCACGATAGTCTGAAGGATCACCGGGGTGCTCTCAGCGAGAAAAAGCGCCGTCTTGATTTCCACGTCCTCGACGGCGTGCGGCTCGTCTGGAAACAGAATTCGCCCGAGCGCCAGCCCTATTTCGGTGTACGCGGCCGCCGGGAACACCACCGAATCCCAGACACGATGGTCCTTCAAATACGTGAGGCGGCAGAGATCCAACGTGACCTGCCATGTCGGAATCGCCGACTCGATGCGCTGGCCGAGCAGCGGATGCGCCGACGGAGCGAGGCGCAGGCGCGCGGAGTCACTGGATTCAATCCAGAACGCTTCACGATTCCATGGGTAATGCGGATGGCCGACGCGTTGGCCGCTGCTTTGATTCACCGCCTTCCAGTCGACAGTGATGCCGGCCACGTGCAGACCGGCAAGGTTTGTAGCGAGCTGGTCCGACTCGTCCATCTCGCGTCGCAGGGAATGCAAGACGGCTCCTGTGTGACCCTGCGCCGCGAGACATTCCTTGATTGCGCTCTCGAGAACGGGATGAGGACTGACTTCGAGAAATGTGCGGTCGCCGCTTTCGATCAGACCCGCGATCCCCGCAGCAAAAAGTACGGGCTGGCGAATGTTCTGCCACCAGTACGACGCGTCCAACGAGTCACCCGTGATGCGCGCACCCGTCACAGTGGAAATCAGCGGGATCCGCTCGGGCTGCGGTTCTATGTCTCGCAGCACATCCAGCACCTCGGCGCGAACGGGATCCATCTGCGCCGAATGGAAGGCGTAATGCCCGCGCAGCCACCGCGTGAACACGCCGGACCGCTGAAGCTGTCGATCGATGTGCCCCAGCGACTCGACGTCTCCCGCCAATGTCATGAGCCGCGGGCTGTTGATCGCGGCGAGCTCGACGCCTTTCGTCGCGCCGATCGCTGCACGCGCCTCTTCTGCAGACAAGGCCACCGCGAGCATGCGCCCACCGCCGAACGCCTTGTGCTGCAGTCGCGCGCGATTGGTGATGACGCGAACCGCGTCTGCGAGTGAATAGACGCCCGCGCAGTACGCGGCCGCGACCTCCCCGACGCTGTGGCCGACGGCCTTGGCCGGACGGACGCCCCATGTCTTCCACAACTCGACGAGCGACACCTGCAACGCGAAGATGGCGGGCTGCGCGACGTCCGTGTGATCGATGCGCGAGTCCGTCTCGCAACGCAGCATTTCGGTGAGAACGGACCACCCGGCGACCCGTTCAATCGTCGCGTCGATCTCGCGTATCGTTTCGCGAAACACGGGCTCACGCTCGAGCAACTGGCGGCCCATCGCCCACCACTGTGGACCCTGGCCCGCAAAGACGAACACGGGCGGCGACTGTTGGCCGGGCCGTCCGCTGATCACGCGGTCTGCAACGCCGTCACGAAGCCACGCTGCGGCTCGCCTCCGCATGTCTTCACGGCTGCGTCCAATGAGCACCAGGCGATGGTGATGGTGCTCTTTGTGCTCGCCGGCCGACGCGCAAACGTCCGCGAACGCGTGTGACGCGTCAGCCAGCAACTCGCGATACCGCTGGACGTACACGCGCAACGCGGTCCCGTCGCGCGCGGAGATTGGAAGAAGGCACGGGCGGTCACCCGCCGGCCCGGGCACCGCAGTCTCTTCGCTCTTGATTCGCGCGGGTGCCGCCTCGAGCACGACGTGTGCATTGGTTCCGCCGAAGCCGAAAGAATTCACACCAACGACCGGCGGATGGGTGTCGCAAACGGCCAATGGTCGCGTCTCGGATGCGATCTCGAGGGAGAGATCGTCGAACGGGATGTCCGGGCTTGGCCGTTCGTAATTCAGCGAGGCGGGAATCGTACGGTGGTGCAGGACGAGAGCGGCCTTGATCAATCCGGCGATACCGGAAGCGGATTCGAGGTGTCCGATATTCGTCTTGACCGAGCCGACCGCGCATTTGGAACGAGGAGAGCGATCTCGACCGAGAACCCTGCCGAGCGCCGCCGCTTCAATGGGATCGCCGACTGGCGTTCCCGTGCCGTGCGCCTCGACGTACGCGACGCGTGCAGGGGAAATCCCCGCGAGACGGTACGCGTCTTCCAGCATGGCCGCCTGGCCATCGACGCTGGGCACAGTCATCGACGACGTGTGGCCGTCCTGATTGACGAGCGCCGCGCGTATCACGGCGTAGACTCGATCGCGATCGGCGAGCGCTGCAGAGAGTGGCTTGAGGTACACGAGCGCTGCGCCCTCCGCGCGCACGAACCCGTTTGCCCGAGCATCGAACGCAAAGCACTCACCTGTTGGCGAGATCATCGACGCTTTGCTGAAGCCCACACTCGTCTGCGGGCTGATGAGCGCGCTCACACCTCCCGCGAGCGCGCCGTCAGACTGGCCGGACCACAAGTTTTCGCACGCGACAGAGACCGCGACGAGGGATGAGGAGCACGCCGTGTCGAGCGAGACACTGGCACCCCTGAGATCGAGCATGTACGACACGCGATTCGATGCAATGCTCGCGGTGGAGCCGCTGTTCGTGTATGCATCGACGTTCTCGGTGCTTCGCAGCTGGAGTCCACCATAGTCATTGCCCGATATCCCGACAAACACGCCGATTCGGCGGCCCCGCAAGCGGCTCGGTGCGGTTCCAGCATCCTCGATGGCCTCCCACGCCACTTCGAGGAGCCACCGCTGTTGCGGATCCATGCGAACGGCTTCTCGCGGCGAGACTCCCCAGAATCCTGCATCGAATGTGTCGAGGTTATCGACGAAGCCGCCGCGCCGCATGACCATCGCGCCCGGAGCCGTGGGATCCGGATGGTAGTAACGATCGATGTTCCACCGGTCGGCCGGCACATCCCGAATGCCGCTCCGCCGCTCGATGAGGAGCGACCAGAACGCTTGCACATCGTTCGCACCGCCAGGAAAGCGACACGCGATGCCGACAATCGCGATAGGTTCCACGTTGTCTCGTCCCAATTCCCTCATGATGGTGTCCTTGCGATGTGGAATGCTGCGAAGGTAAGGCGAGGGTTCTATCCGTCCTTGCGCCCGGTGTCAATAGCCAGAAATCGACCGAACATACTTATGGTCGCGGGGAGGAGAAAGACCTCAGCCACAAACGCCGCGCTGAGTGTCACGGCGAGCAGACCACCGAACCATGCGGAGGGCTTGTACTCGGAGAGCATGAGGACGGCGAAGCCACAACTGTTGATGAGCGCAGTGATCAGTGCGGCCTTGCCCTCGATGATCCCCGCGGCCTGTGCCGCGGCTTCGACTGCCACGCCTTTCGCGACCTGGCGACGAAACCGGTGGAGAAAGTGGACCGTGTCATCGTCTACGACGCCCAATGCGACGCTGGCGACCATGACGGTCGCCACGTTCACCGAAATATCGAACCAGCCCATGACGCCGAGCAGTGCGACGACCGGGAACACATTCGGTACCAGGGCGAGCAAGCCGTAGCGGGCTGATTTGAAGATCAGGAACATGGCCGCGAAGATCGCCACGAAGGCTGTGGCGAAGCTCGAGATTTGGGACCGCACGAGGTAATGGTCCAACCCCGCGAATAGGCGACCCGAGCCGGTCACGGTGGCCGAAATCCCGGTGCCAGCGAACGTGTCAGCCGCGAGTCGCTCCGCGGCCTGAATCGCACCAAAAACGCGATCCGAGTCCATCGACGGAAGCCTCACGACGATTTGCGCAGTGGAATAGTCACTCGAGACCAGGCGCTCCAGTTCGCGCCGGCCATCGTCAGAGAGAGAGAAGAGGAACAGCTCCTGCGCGATCAGAAGCGGGTCACCTGGAAGAGTGGCTGCATTGAGGCTGCCGCCGTGAAGCTCCCGATTGGTTTGCCTCACGTGGTCTGCCACTGACGTGGTCTTTCGGACCTCCGGCAATGTGCGGATGGCCGCCGAGAGGCGATCGATGCGTGTCATCGCGTCAGCGGCCTTCATTGATTCGGGCTGCCCCTCCAGCAGCACGTGAAAGCTGTAAACACCCGCAAGTTCAGTGTCGATGACGGCAGCCGAGCGACTGAGCGGGTGTGTCGGCGCGAAAAACCCAATGTGGTTGGTGTCTACTCGCAGTCGCGTGAGGCCTGCGATGGCCACCAGCATCATGATTGCCGCTGCTGTCAGCACGCTCCGGGGCCGACGGCCGGCGAGGCTCGCGGCCGCTCTGAGGGGCCCTGTCAGATGCTGCTCGTGCGGCGCAGGCTCCGCACGCGGAGGCATGAAACCCAGCAACGTGGGCACAAGGACGATCGAGATCGCAAAATCGAGCATCACCCCAACGGCAGCGCCGATGCCAAAATGGCGGACGGCAAGAACGTCGCTCGTCGCGAGCGACAGCAGTCCCAGCGCTGTCGTCCCGCTCGCACCAACGAGCGGTGTGAATACGTACGAGACAGTGTTTTTAAACGCTTCTGCCGCGGTGCAGCGGCGTCGTTCGTGCTCGTAGTGTTGAATCAAGTGGACATCGTCGGAAATTGCAAGCACGACAATCAGCGGGGTGAGCATCGCGGTGAGGATGTTGAACCCGAATCCCAACAGCGAGTAGCTCCCCAACGTCCACAGAACGCTCACGACGATGCACGTCAGTACGACAAGCGCGTGACCGACCGAACGAAAGAGCGCGTACACGGCGAGCAATGTCAGCGCCAGGATCGGTGGGACGAAGCGCCGCTGGTTGTCGACGGTGACACGGTTGTACGTTTCGTTGATCTCGACGCTGCCGTTGTAGTACGCCGACACGCCCGCCGGCAGCTTCGACCGGACCGTCCCGTAGATCTCATTCAGGATCGTCGACCGTGCTTCGTCCAGCCGGCGTTCATCGAACGTCACGACGAGTGCGGTGACATTGCCGTTCCTCGAAACGAGCTCGTCGGACAGGAACGCATCGGTCAGCGCCAGCCTGCGAGTCTCCGAAGGCGAACGACGCGAAAGATCGAGCAGCGGTTGAAAGTCGACCGCAAGTTCCGCCGTCCTTACACCATTGCCGCTGTCGATCGTGTCCGCGCGCAGGACGTGGGCTGTGGCGAGACTTTGAACGCGCTGGACGCTCGGAATCCGCTGAATGTCCTCTGTGACGTCTTTCAGGAATTGCAACCGCTCGCGCGTGAAAATGCCGGCGCCCGCTGCCTCTGGAGGCGGTGACTCGGATTTGATGGCGATGATGAGCGGCTGTGTCCCGCCGAATTCGGCCTGAAAGCGGTCGTAGTCCCGATACAGGGGATCGTCGCGTGAGAACCATGCGCTGAGGTCGTTGTCGACCCGTGTGACGTTCGCGAGGGGAATGAACGCGGCAGCGCCGATCACGTAACCAACACTCAAGTAGATACGCCACCGGTAAAGGCGGACCGCCAGCCAATCCAAGGCCTGCATTGTGGACTCGCACACCGAGGGCAGTCCAGATGAGAGTTCGGCTCTTGCCAGCGATGCCGGCCGACACCGTTCTGGTGTGCAACCTAGCGGCTAATTAGCTTGACATGCCATCAATCGACTCCAGGCGTTCGTCGAGGAGAAACGTTGAGAAAACAACGCGCTTTGAGCCGCGTGCATCGGTCCAGCCCTTCGCGCAGCGCGGGTTGATCCGCTCGTTGCCCTGCGATCCGAATAGATGCTCGAGACGTAAACGCGGCACTATCAATATTCGACAAGCTCGTCATCCGGATAGCAATACAGCCAACGCTCTCCTGGCTCCGCGGACGCAATCACCGGATGGCCCGTCGCACGCGCGTGTTTGGTGGCGTGACGATTCGGTGAGTTATCGCAACAATGCGTGCCGCCACACTCCTGACAGGTGCGCAGGTGGACCCAGCTAGAGCCGATCTTGACGCATTCGTCGCACTCGCGACGCTTGGGCTGTTTGACACTGGTAACGACACGAAGATGCGCGCAGCGCTGATCCATCGTTGAAGTCCTTTACTGGTGAAGTATCTGATGGACGAAAGCTACGGCGATTGATCCCTCGCCAACGGCGGAGGCGACCCGCTTGACATTGCCGTCCCTCACATCGCCAACCGCAAAGATGCCGGGCCGACTCGTTTCGAGAAGATATGGCGGCCGGGCCAGAGGCCACCCCGCTCCGGTCAGATCGTCGTGCGACAGATCCGGACCGGTCTTGATGAATCCCTTGTCATCGAGCACGATGCATCGCTCGAGCCATCGGGTGTTCGGCACGGCACCAGTCATGATGAACACATGGCGGACGTCATGGGTCTCGATATGCCCGTCGCGATTGTCCCGCCATCGGATCTGCTCGAGATGCCCCTTGCCTTCCAGGCCGACGAGCTCGGTATGCGCGAGCACGCGAATCTTGCCACTGTCGTCGATTCGGCGAACGAGATAACGCGACATGGTGTCCGTCAGCCCGTCGCCGCGGACCAATACGAGCGCGCGCTTGGCGGTCTGCGCCAGAAACACCGCCGCCTGCCCCGCGGAGTTGCCGCCGCCAATCACCACGACGTCGGCGCCGACCGACAGCTGCGACTCCATCGGCGTCGCGGCGTAGTACACGCCCGCGTTTTCGAACCGGGAGAGGTGTTCGAGCGCAGGCTTTCGGTACTCTGCGCCCGTGGCGATGACTACCGCGCGCGCAGGCACGCGGAGTCCCTCGTCAATCTGCACGGCGTACGCCGGCGCGTTGCAGGCGAGCCGGGTCGCGCCTTGCGCGATCAGGATTTCCGCTCCGAACTTCTGGGCCTGCGCGTACGCGCGTCCCGTGAGCTCCTGTCCTGAAATGCCCGTCGGAAACCCGAGGTAGTTTTCGATTCGGGAGCTCGAGCCCGCCTGACCGCCGGGCACGTTCGATTCGAGCACGAGGACATCGAGACCCTCGGATGCGCCGTACACGGCCGCCGCGAGTCCGGCCGGACCAGCACCGACAATCACGACGTCGCGCAGGTGCGTCTGATCGATGGCCGCGTTGAAGCCCAGGCAATCCGCAATCTCCTGATTGGGCGGATTCCGCAGCACGGTGCGGCCGCGGCAGATCAGCACAGGCACATCGGCCGCGCTCACCTGAAAGCGATCGAGCAGTTCCTGAGCCTCCGCGTCGCGATCGAGGTCGATGTAGTGGTACGGATGACCGTTGCGGGTCAGAAACTCCTTCACCCGCAGCGTCCCGGCACAATGCATCGAGCCAATCAGGACGACATCCCCAAAGCCGCCGGCAATGAGCTCGCTGCGGCGAAGGATGAAGGCCCGCATGAGGATCTCGCTGAGCTCGGCATCGGTCTGCACGAGCGCGAGCAGTTCTTCGTGATCGAGCTCGATCACCTCACCCGACTCGCTCACATACGCCCGCAGCAGCGCGGGGCGGCCCGTGATCATGTTGGCCTCGCCCACGAACTGGCCGGCCCGGTGTGTGACGATGAGCGTTTCCGTGGCGCCGGAAGGCCGCAGTATCTGGACCTCGCCGCTGAGCAGCACGAAGAACGGAACGGCTTTGTGCCCGATGTCGACCAGCACGTCTCCACGGGCGATTGTGCGGCGTCGCCCGCGCGCGGCGATCCGCGCGAGTTGGGCAGCCGTGAGGGTCGGAAACAGCCGTTCCGCAGCCGAGGGTACGGCGCGCTGCAGCGGCAGGGACGTGTCTGACGCATTCATAGGTTCAACCCGGGTGTGCCTAGTCGCCGCGGAGCGCCAGGATTGGATCGATGTTCGACGCTCGACGAGCAGGAATCGCCGTCGCAACCGCCGTGATGAAAACGACCACCGCAGCCGACACAAGCAGCACGATTGGATCGGACGCTCGGATGCCGTACAGCATGCTCGCCGCGGTCCGAGCAACGACGTAGGCAGCCGCCAGACCGATACTCACGCCGACCGCCGTCAGACCCTGCCCGCGGCGCATCATCGACCAGAACACTTGCGCCGGAGTCGCGCCGAGCGCCAGCCGCGTCGCGATTTCGCCGCGTCGCTCGGCCGACGCATACGCGATGACGCCGTAGATGCCCACGCCGGCCAGTATCAAAGCGGTCGCGCCGAAGATCAACATGAGCGTCATCCCGAGTTGCTGGCGCGTCAACGTCGATGCGACGAAATGCGAGACGGTCTCGACCTCGAACGCGAGCTGCGGCTCGAGATTCGCGATCTCCTTTCGCACCGACGGCACCATCGTCGTGGCGTCCGGCAGGCTCGTCGCAATGACAACCGTTTGCCGCGGAAACGGGAACTGCCCCTGTGGGACGTAGAAGCTGGGCTCCGCCTCTTCGGCGATCGATCGATATCTGATGTCGCCGACGATGCCCACGATGGCGCGAAACGCTCGCGTATCGATGTCGGGATAGCCGAACGCGAATGCCGTGCGCAGTGGATCCTTTCCCTGGAGGTAACGTCTTGCGAACTCGCGATTCACGATCGCGACCGGTCCTGTGTTTTGCCGATCGTCTACCGTGAAATCTCGTCCACTGACGACGGGCACACCCATGGCGTCGAAAAATCCCGGCGAGACGAGGCGCATACGCGCGCCCATCGGCCGCGCCGGATCGAACGACTCGCCCTGAAACTGCACGAACACCGACCCGTCAAGCTGCCCGCGCAGCGGAAACGCCACCGTCGAGCCGACGCCCGAAACTCCAGGAAGCGCCCGCAACCGATCGAACAGATTTCGCGTCCACGCGAGCGTCTGGTCAGGGCCGCGCACTGCCTGCGCATTCGGCCGGACGTCGACCATGAGTCGGCCGGACGTGACGAAACCGGGATCGGTATTGCGGAGGCGCGAAAAAGTCTGCACGAGCCAGCCTGCGCCAGCAACGAGCATGAGCGCGAGTGCGACCTCCGCGACCGTCATCATGTCCATCACGCGCGCGGTGCCCCGACCGCCACTTGTCGATCGTCCGCTTTCGTTCATCAGGGTTTTCAGATCCGACCGTGCCAGGCGGACCGCCGGCGCAACACCTAGCATGACGCCGCTCACGAGCAGCACGAGCGACGCAAACCCGAGTACGTGTGCATCTAACGGAACGGACTCGAGGCGTGGCAGCTTCGACGCGCCGAGCGTCTGCAGCATCCGCACGCCGGCAAACGCAAAGGCCAAGCCGGCAATCGCACCAAGAAACGTGATGAGGAACGATTCGGTCAGGAGCTGACGGACGATGCGTCCGCGGTTCGCACCGAGTGCGGTCCTGACAGCGATTTCACGCGCCCGTGCGGTGCCGCGGCCGAGGAGCAAGTTCGTGACGTTCACGCACGCAAGCAGAAGCAACAGCGTCGTCGACGCAAACACTATCAGCAGCGTCGGCCCGAGATCGCCGACGATGGAGTTGACGAGCGGCTGCGGAACGAATTCGCGCCCGGCGTCGCTCAGCGGAAAATCTCGCGCGAGCCCCGTCATGACGACGTCCATCTCGCTGCGCAGGCGCTCCGCGGGTGTGCCGGGCTTCACGCGCAGGACCGCGGCCAGGCCGTGTCCGACATCCTGCGGATTGAAGCGCGCGTTGACCCAGAAATCAGCGCTCTGCGGAATGTCGAGGTCGCGCGCGGCGACGCCGACAGCGTTTGCGTTGATCTCGGCGAAACGAATCGTTTTGCCGACAATGTTGGGGTCGCTGCCGAACAGATTGACCCAGACATGATGGGACAGCACGACGAGCGGCGGCGGACCTTGACCCTGGCGTGGATCGTTTCCGGTTGTCACCGGTGTCTGCTGCTCGTGCGTGAATCCGGACCCGAGCGTCATCGGCAGGCCGAAAAGCTCGAAGAAGCCCTCGCCGACGAAATGCACCGCCGCATGAATCGGCGGTGCGCTGTCGCGAAGCAGAGTCGCGTCGAACGGCGCGGACGACATTCCGACGGCCTGTTCGATCGATCCCTTCGCCTCGTTCAGCCGCGTGATCTCGACCGCCGCAACGAGCCCGGTCGTGACGCGTCCATCGACCAGCCGCGTTCGGAGCGCGATGAGGTCCTCCGAGTGCGGATAGGGCAGCGGCCGCAGGAGGGTCGCATTGACGGTGCTGAAAATCGCGGTTGTCGCGCCAATCCCAATCGCGAGGGTTGCCACGGCGGCGAGCGTGAAGGCTGGCGCGCCAGAAAGTTTGCGCGCCGCGTATCGAAGATCCTGCAACAGTCCACCCACGAGCTAGTCTCCGAGCAGTTCAACGCTCCGTTGTCTGTGTCTTTTACGCTGACACTGACACAGCGCCCGTCCGCGCGCAAGCGGCTCCACACACGAAGCGTGAAGAGCGAATGCATTCGTGACATCCGATGGCTACAGTCTGTTTGAGGTGGCGGTCCTTGCGGATGGCACGGCTTCGGCGGGCACTCCGGCAAATTGGCCGCGCGGCCGCGGCTCTTCGCAGATCTCTTCGAGTGTGCGCCCGCACGTGTGAGGGCCGAAGAGCGCGATCGAACCGGCAGCAATGACCATGCTTCCCGCTATGAAGCTGAACACGCCGGTATTCCCGAAGCGGAGCGAGAGATACGCAATCACAAAACTCGTAAAGATGGTTGAGAGCCGGCTGAACGAGTAGACGAATCCCACGGCTCTGGCTCGCACGTTGGTTGGAAACACTTCCGCCTGGTACGCGTGGTAGGAGTACGAGAGAAGGTTGTTGCTCATGGTGATCGCGATGCCCAACATGATGATCGCGAGAGACTGCGTCTGCCGGGTAAACAAGAGGCCGAATGTCGCAGTGCCTGCGGCAGCCGCCACGATTTGCCACTTCCGCTCGAAGCGGTCGGCGAAGAGCGTGAACAGAAACGGACCGGCCGGAAAGGCGAGCGCGATCACAAACGAGTACTGCAGGCTATCCGCAATGGTGACGCCCTGATCGGCGACGAGCTTGGGCACCCAGTTGCCGAATCCGTAGAACCCGATGGTCTGGAAGAAGTTGAACACCGCAAGCGCAATCAGCCGCCGCCGATTGGGCGGCGTAAACAGATTTCGGAATGACGCAGGCCTGGTACCTGGCTCCGTCTCAGCGATCGTTGATGCCACCATCGGTAAGGGCTTCCCGAGCTCCTTCTCGATGCGCGCTTCCATCCGTCCAACCGCGGCCTCGGCTTCATCGCAACGGCCATGCTGCGCGAGCCATCGCGGCGACTCGGGAAGTCTCCTGCGGATCCACCACACCACGACTGCGCCGATCACGGGAAACGACACCACCCATCGCCACGCCGCGATGTCGAGGGGAGCGCGCGACGCGAGGCTCCACGAGAGGAAGGCGACCACAGGCACGGCACAGAACATCACGCCTTGATTGAAGGCAAATGCTCTTCCTCGGATCTGCTTGCTCACCAACTCCGCGATGAACGCGTCGATGGTGATCATCTCCACCCCCAGGCCAAGTCCCGCGACGAAGCGCCACAGGAAGACGCCAGAGGCGGCATGCTGAACCGCCATCATGGCCGTGGCCGCTGCGTACCAGAGCAACGCATACGTGAAGATCGCTCGCCGCCCGAAGCGATCCGCCACAAAGCCGAACGCCATCGTACCGACAAAGAGGCCGGCGAAAGTCGTCGATGCGAACGCCGCCTGATCGGAAAGGCCGAGCGCACCCTGACGGCCCTCGGAAAATACGCCCGCCTCGATGATCAACGGGCTGACATACGCCGTCATCATCAAGTCATAGATCTCGAAGAAGGCGCCCAGAGACAACAGAGCCACCAGTCCCCACAGATAGCGAGAGGACGGCAGTCTGTCCAGCCTTGCCGCGATGTTCCGAATTCTGACAGCGTCTGCTGCCATGCCGGCCGCTTCAGTGCTGGAGTGCTTTGTCGATTGCCGCCTGCGCTAGCGGCGCCATGATCGCGTAGCCGGCGCCGTTTGGATGCAGATCGTCGGCGCTCAACTCGGCCTTCAGCATTCCTTGCGCGTCGACCATCGCTGGAAAGTAATCGAGGTAGATGTGCTCGTGTGCGGCCGCATACGATTTCATCCAGTCGTTGATCGCACGAATGCGGCTGAGCGGCCGTTGCGTGGTCTGCGGTACGGCGGTCGGCGCAGCATGATAATTGCTCGTCGGCAGTATGCTCGAGAGGATCACTCGTATGCGCGCGACCGTGGCGAGCTCGCCCATCGTCGCGAGATTGCCTTCGATCTCGTCGTCGGTCATCGGCCCGGTGTTTCCGGCAAGATCGTTGGTGCCCGCAAGGATTACGACGACCTTCGGCTTCAGATCGATCACATCGGGCCGGAACCGCAGCACCATCTGCGGCGTTGTTTGTCCGCTGATGCCGCGTCCAGCGTAGTGCTTGCCGGGAAAGAACTCGCCGTACCGGCCCTGTCCCCAGCTGTCGGTGATGGAGTCTCCCATGAAGACGACGTCAACAGGCCCGGCCGTGCGATTGGCTTCTCGGTATCGCGCCAGGTTCGGCCAGTCGCGCAACCGAGCGTCGTTCGTTGCAACGCTGCGGATGGCGGTCGCGAGTTCGGGACAACTGGTGAGCGCAGGTGGCAGCGTGACGGGAGCCGCAGGTGCCGGCGTTGTGCCAGGCGTTGCCGGTTGCTGCGTCGCGCCCGGCGCCTGCGCGATGGGCTCTGCGGTGAGCGCAATCATCGTCAAGCCGGCGAAAAGGATGCGCGATGTTGCCCAGTCCAGTCCATCGCGTACTTCCGGCGAATGTCACGTCTTGTGCCTGGATAGACGGACGCTCGCCTCGCTTCCTCTTCAGCGGCCTGCATCCTGCTTCGAATTTCGATCGCCACACGTACGATGTCACCGAGCAGGCTGCGACATTCGGAGAGGCCTTCGTTGTTGGTTGCGGCCGGTGTCGCCCAGACGCCGAACCAGTCACGGCCGTACGGCACCGCATTCGTCTGCCGCCCACCACGGCAGGCGGACGTGTATTGCGCCCACCGGCGATCGACCTCATCCGCCTGACGGGCAAGCTGCCGAATTGCCGTCTCGAATCTTTGAAGGCCTTCCTGACGCGAGGTATCAATGCCCGATTCCTCCTGCGGCATCGTCTGAACAGCAGAATTCATGGCCGCAGCCGCAGTGTTGGGCACGACAGAAACGACCTCACCCGCGGCGAGCAATTGCCGCACGTGTTCGGCGGCAATCGCGAAGCCTAACGATTCCATGTTGCGAACGCCCCATGTGTTCACGCCCACGACCGCGCCGGACATATTCAAAAGCGGTCCGCCACTGTTTCCGGGATTGAGCGCCGCGTCGGTTTGTATCTGGTTCAGTCCGTCCACAATTCGGATTGCGCTGACGATGCCGCGCGTCACTGTTCCTTGAAGTTGGAGTGCGCTGGGCGAGCCAATCGCCAGCACCTCCTCACCGACATGCACCACGCCGGGATCCACGAGAGGCAGCGGTACGCCCTCGTATGCGGTGTCAAGGGTGACGAGTGCGAGATCTGCCGCCCGAGCTCGCACGGTCACCCGTCCATTGAGGCGCTCGCCGCGTGAGGTCATCACAACCACTGCGTATGCGTTCTCAACGACATGCCTATTGGTGGCGATGAGTCTCGGCGCGACAAAAAATCCGGTGCCCGACCCCGTTTGCGTGTTGATGGTCACGACGCCTCGAAGCGCGTGTTGAATGGCCGCTTCTCGTCTCGTATCTGCTGTCTCGGGAACGAGCGACACAGGCGTTTCGCGTGGCGTCAATGCGGTTCGGCTCTCGAGAGATGGCGACGCGCGCTCCTCCTGTAGCGGCGTGTCGTCGCGTGCTGGCGGCTGCTCCTGCTGTTCCATCGCCACGGTGATGGCCGAGCTCGGCCGTGCTGTTTCCGCGCCGGAACCGGAACTGTTGCGGAAGTAGACGGCGTACACCGCGGCAAGTGCTGCAGCGCATGCCAAGAGTGCGCCGGTTCGGAAGCGAAGATGTTTGCTGTGTGACGTCTCTGTCGCTGCTGCGGGGCTCACGTCGATGTTGTCGCGGGGTTGTCCGCAACGACACTCGAGCACAGCGATCGGCACTCTGCGGCCGCACGAGCACTGCCAGACGTATTGCATGAAAATGTGGGCGAGTCGTTCGGTTCGACGACCGCACGTATCCGCATCCGTGTTCTCGGCGCGCAGCGTTGCATTCGATAGGGCGCAGCGCGGGTGATCTCACTGGATAAGTCGTGAAGTCGCAGGTCGATGAACAGCGACTCGAGCGAATCGCGTGCAGTGTTGAGCACCGGTGACCGGCGGCATCTTCACATCACGATGCTTGCGGCACGCGGGGATGCGCGCGCGGAGGATAGTGAATCCGATGCGCGTTCGTTGACGGGACCGTCCGATGGCATTCGACTCTCGCGGTCAAGAGTCGCAGCGTGTACGGAAGCATCCTGGCAATGGTCCACACCGAGGCGACCATTCCGAGCAACTGGTATTCCATTCGCCGCCGCCGCATGCTCGTCGTCTCCGGCGTTCGGAATGCGCGTACGAGATTCCAGGGGTTGTAAAATGCCGCGTATCCGCCAAGCATCTGGAGCTGGCGCTTCCAGCCCGCCGCCTGGCCGGTCACGACGATGTGATTGGCGTCGAAGTGGCGGTCGCGAATTCGATAGCGGCCGAGCCGCTCGATCACGCGTCCCTGTTGATACGTTTTCTCGTACTCGCGTGTGCCGACGGCCGGCATATGCGCGGTCCACTGGATCGTGAGCGCACCGGCACGCCGGAGAAATTCCACCTGGTTGAGGAGGCCGTACGGCGATCCGCGACTGTAGAATGGCTGCCCGTCGTGAAACATCATCATGGCATGCGGCTTGATGCCGTGATCGAGCAGTAATCGAAAGAGCTCCACCGTCCGCTCCGGCGACTGCCCTTTCTTGACGAGCGTCGCGGTCAAATCCTCGATACCAAACCACAGCGCTCGCATTCCGGCCGCACGGGCCAACGGCAGAAGATCGCGGTTCTTGTGAGCGTCGAACTCGGTCGCCTCGGTCATGAAGGCGATGCGCTCGCCGAGTCGGACGCTACCGATTCTCGCCTCGGCCATCGCCGTCAGAATTTGCTCCGCCGTTTCACGTCGGTTGAAAAAGTTGTCGTCCGTGCCGAAGAACTCCCGAATGCCGAAACGTTCGTGGACGCTCCGGATCTGCTCCGCGACGTTGTCAGGACTGCGAAAGCGCCAGGTCTTCTGATTGGCGGCAGGGATGGGACAGTACGAGCAGGTGAACTTGCACCCTTGAGTGGTCTGCAGGCTCGCGATCACGCAGTGCTTCCGCACTTCGCTCGCCGCAAGAGGCGCCGCGGCCAACCCTTCGCGGCGATGTGGAGGCTCGAGCAACCCGAATCCGACCACCTCGCCCGGGAGCTCGTCGAAATGCTGCACGAGTCGTTGCAGGCCGGTGTCGACGAACTGCGGCTCGGCGAGGCTCGCGCCGGGCGCCAGGTAGAACAGCCCCGGCACGTCGGCGAGCGCGCCTTCGCGTCGCGCACGTTCGAACGCATGGCGCATGTGTTCGCCGCGGCCGCGGTGCTGCACGAGCACGTTCAGAAGATCGAGCAAGACGTACGATTCGCCGGTCACCACGACATCTGGCGCGGCGCGGGCCTCCAGATCGGGCGCCAGCCAGAAGTCGTACGGCTCGTACTGCGCTTTCGGACCGCCCGCGATAATCAGCGGACGAACGCCCGTCGTCTGCCACGCGTCGCGAATCGCCTGATATGCCGCTTCGGCGTGGATTTGCATCGACGAGACGAGGAGCAGCTCGATGCCGCGCCCGCCAATCTGTGCGCTGCTTGGCCGGAAACCCGGATTCCACAGTTGAAAGACGACGCGCGTTCGAGTGAGGCCGGCGTTGTGGAGCGAGGCGCCGATGGATCGCGCGGCGCATGGCACGAGCCGCGCGTCGGTGAAGAGAAACGGCAGCATCCGCGTGCGCCGATCGAAGGCGGACAGAACCACCGCAGGCACCTCGCGAAGCTCGGCACTGTGCGCCCGCAAACGGTCCTCGAGCATGCGATAGGCGCCAGCAGGAACAAACCGGTCGTCGCCACGACGGACGGCGAGCTCCACGGCGTCACCCGTTTTGATGACGCGAGCGAACGGCGCGATCTGGAGTGTGGGCCACGGCAAGAGATTATGCCAAGACGGTGGTTCAAGGTCCCGCGACGTTCGAGCGCCGCGTGTGTCTACTCGCCGCCGCTTCCTTCAAATCGATCCGCATCGTCCGCAAACAGCACGTTGAAACTGGTCAGCGATCCGTAGCAGCCGCTCACATAACTCTGCAGCTTCACTTTCACATCGTCCGGGAGGTCCGACGCGTTCACTTGCTGCTCGAGCGTCCGCAGCCGATTACGCACCATCACGATCTTGTGGAAGAAGGTTTCAATCGGCCAGCTCTTTTCCTGCAGCCCCTCTGCGCCGGGCCTGAGCACGAGCAGGCCGCCACGCCACTTGTCGGCGGGTACCGCCGGCGTGACGCCGGCCTCCTCGCGGATGATGCGGCGCAGCAGCAGTTCGAGATCGCCGGACGTCGGACTCATGGCAGGAGCAATCCTCTCTCGATCGGTGACGATGGGGAACGGCGCAGCGGACGGTGTGCGCGGACGCGAGGCGGATTTGGTTACGACGGGCGCAGCGTGTGGTCCGACTCGAGGTCCGCCGCGGTAGTTGTGCTCGCTGCGGCAGTAGCCGCATGAAACGCGCAAGGGATGACCGTTGCCGTCGACAACGATGACGGTGTGCATTCGATCGGTCTT
>WNFU01005052.1_pt1 | contig 16601 bp, 18 predicted proteins | sample 5400121 | NCBI WGS metagenome assembly WNFU01 (sample SAMN13153360, study PRJNA577476) | soil metagenome | isolation source: 100 cm soil or saprolite under grassland replicate 1 | place: USA:California | collected 2016-06-15
CCGCCACGGCTCATGTCCCCGCGCCCCACGAAGTCGAGGGGGAATTTCAGCCGATCGCCCAGCGCGGCCAGCAGCGGATCGACGTACTTACCGTTCGCGATGCTGCCGAGCAGGATCACCTCGCCGTCCGGTCCGATTCGGGCGGCCAGCTGGCGGGCGTCGCGGTCGAGCGGCTCGCGGTAGCGTGGGTCGTCGCCCTCGATGTCGACGCACGCGAAGCGCTGCAGACGCTCGAGGTCCACCGGCTCGTCGGCGGGCCGCAGGCCTTCGGTGGGCGTGATGATGTAGACGCCCACGCGTCGGTCCAGCGGGCGCGCGAATGCGCGCGCGTACGATAGCTTTCCACGGAAATACAAACCGCTCAGAAACGAGAACACCTCGCCGAGCGGAGCGCCCGGGCTGACACGGACTCGCCGGGCGAGGTCGAAGTCGGCCCGCTCGTTGAGGACGAGTCTCGCGCGCTCACCCCCGCAGTGCGCCGGAGAAAGAACGAAGCTTCGACTCACGCTCGGCCCCCCGGCGCCACTGCCCTTGCAAACTCTGCCGCCGTCCGGGTGTTGAGCACTTCATCGCGTCGGACCCAGCCGCGCCGTGCCATGGCCACACCGTACCGGACATTACCGAGCTCGGCCACGGAGTGGGCGTCCGTCGACACCACGAAGCAAACGCCGCGCTCGCTCGCGGCCCTGAGCCAGCGCGGCGCCAGGTCGAGCCGTCGGGGATCGCCGTTGATCTCCACGGCCGCGCGGCTGGCGGCCACCGTGTCGAGGACGTCCTCGACGCGGCAGTCGACGGGCGGCCGCGAGAGGACGAGGCGGCCGAGAGCGTGGCCCCAGATCTTGAAACACGGAAGCGCCATGGCCCGGACGAGGCGCTGCGTCATCTCATCTATATTCATGCGATGGCGACGGTGGATGCTGGCGATGATCACGTCCAGCCGCTCGAGGACGGCGTCCGGGTAGTCGAGGCTTCCGTCGGCGAGAATATCCGACCTCGCACGCGGCCTCGAGATCCTCAATGGTCCGAATGCCGAGCGCGGCGTGGAGGGCGACGATCTTCCGGAGTCCGAGTCGAGGAATGCGGTGAAGCTCGAGCGCGACGGCCGGCACGCGCTGGCGTTGCTCTTCGAGCAGCTTCGAGTGGCCGGTCTGGTGGAGCTCGGTGATCATCGCGGCCAGGCCTGGGCCGATTCCGGATAGCGCGGTGAGGCGGCGTTCGTCCACCAGCGCGCCTAGGTCGGACTCGAGGCGCTCCAGAACTTCGGCGCCTCGCGCGTAGGCGCGAGCCCTGAACGGCTCCTGGCCGGCGACCTCGAGGAGCGCGGCCATCTCGCGCAAAGCCCGGGCGATGGTCAGGCGATCAGCTCGCGGAGTGGCGTGGCGCTCTCGTCTCATATTCATCCGCATTCCGCCTGGAGCAAGCGATGTGCCATGGACGTGAGAACCGGGCATGTTTGTTGCTGACTCGGCTCGTGGGACTTGGCCTGGACAGTGTCCCGGCCCCGAGCGTGTAGATCTGCTCGGTAGTTCCTACACGGGAAAGGAGAACTTGCGATGGCGAAGGGACGAGGTCGGAGAAAAGTTGCCAAGGTCATGCGCGAGTACAAGCGGGGCTCGCTGCGATCGTCATCGGGCGCCAAGGTTCGGAAGCGGAAGCAAGCCGTGGCCATCGCCCTGAGCGAAGCGCGGCGGTCCGGTGCCCGGATTCCTCGGAAGCGCCGGTCGAAGGCTCGTCGCGCGGCGTGACGTAGCGGCTCTCGCTAGCGACTCAGAACCTCAGCGGGAACGTCTCAATCCCCTACGCTAGAGGACTCCCTTCTCCTTCAGCTGCCGGACCTCCTCCGCAGAGTAGCCTCCGAGCGTCCGGAGCACCTCCTCGGTGTGCTCTCCGAACAAGGGCGCCGGTGAGACCTCCAGGGGGGAATCCGACAGGCGGAGCGGGCTGCCGATCATCGCGAAGCGGCCGCGCGTGGGATGCTCGAGGTCGAAGACGGTGCCGCGCTCGCGCAGGTGCGGGTCGGCGAGGACCTCGACGGTGTCGAGGACGGCGCCACACGGAATGCCGCGACCGGCGAAGGCGCGCATCACCTCGTGCTTGTCGCGCTTCATCGTCCAGGCCTCGATGATGCCCGTGAGGTCCTCGACGTGCTTGGCGCGCGCGGGCGGCGTGCCGAAGCGCGCGTCCGCCTTCAAGTCCTCGCGGCCGATGATCTCCACCATCGCGTCGAAGGGCTCGGCGTTGTCGGGCGGGAGCATCAGGTAGACGTAGTCGTTCGGCCCGGCGCCGGCGCAGCGGACGAGGTCGGCGTAGGCACCGCTCGCCGAGCGATTGCCCATGCGCTCGAGGGGCCGGCCGTTGCTGAGGGTCGGCGTGAACTTCACCCTCGTGATGTTGAGCACGGCCTCCTGCATGGCCACCTCCACGAGCTGGCCGCGGCCCGTCTGCTGGCGCTGCACGAGGGCGGCCAGGATGGCGATGGTCAGGTGCATGCCCGTGCCCGCGTCGCCCACGTTGACGCCGGTCACCACCGGCGGGCGGTCGGCGTACCCGGTCACGCTCATGCCGCCGCTGGTAGCCTGCGCGATCATCTCGAAGCACTTGAAGCCGCTGTAGGGGCCGAACGAGCCGAACCCCTTGACGGAGGCGTAGATGGCGCGGGGATTGAGCGCCTTGACCGCCTCGTAGCCGAGGCCCAGACGGTCCATGACGCCCGGGCCCAGGTTCTCCGCCACCACGTCGGCCTCGCGCACGAGGCGTCGCGCAATCTCCTTGCCCTCGGCCGTCTTGAGGTCGATGACCGTGCTGCGCTTGTTGCTGTTGAGGAGGAGGAAGAAGTAGCTGTCGATGTCCGGGCGATCGCTGTACCAGAGGCGTCTGGCGCGATCGCCGTGCGGTGGACGCTCGATCTTGATGACGTCGGCGCCGAGCCAGGCCAGCATCTGCGTGCAGGCGGGGCCGGCCTGATCGTGGGTGAAGTCGATGACCCGGATACCGTCGAGCGCCTTGCTCATCGCGTGTTCCTCCTTGGCTCGCGAGCCTACCGCGTCGAGGGAGCCTGGCGCGCGGGCGCGCGCCGCACGAGCTTCGTCACCTGGGTGAGGCGCATCTCGGCGAGGTAGAGATTGCCGCGGGAATCGCCCCAGACGCCGTGGGCCCCCGCATCCACGGGGCGGCCACGCGCGAGCATCTGTCCGTCTGGTGAAAACATGGTGATGCGCGGAATCTGATCGGTGACGTAGACGGTCCCACCGGGATCGATAAAGATGTCCATCGGCTTGTAGAGGTCGCCCCACTCGCCGTAGAAGTCGCCCTCGGGGCTGAAGAGCTGTACCCGGTTGTTCTCGCGGTCGGCTACGAAGATCCGCTCGCGCGCGTCGACCCAGACGCCGTGCGGGGTCGTGAACTGGCCGCGCCCGAGACCCGGTCCACCCCACGTCTGCACGTGCTTGCCGTTCGCCGTGAACCGATGGACGGACGAATTGCCGTAGCCGTCGGCCACGTAGATGTCGCCGTTGGGGGCGACGGCCACGTCGGCCGGATGATTGAACGGCGCGCGCAGGGCAGGCCGGCCCCGAGTCCCAAGGGTGAGCACCACCTTGCCCTCCGGCGTGAGCTTCAGTACCTCGTGCTCGTCGCGGTTACAGACGAAGACGTGGTCGTCGGGCGCGATGTAGATGCCGTGCGCGTCTCGCAGTCGGCCGTCGCCCCAGCTCGTGAGGAAATTCCCGTCGCTGTCGAAGACGAGGACCGGGGGATCCTTGCGCTGGTAGAAGTACACACGATCGCGCGAGTCGACGGCCACATGGCTGACGATGCCCAGGGTCATGCCGGTGGGCAGCGTGCCCCAGGGGCTGATCACGTCGTAGACGAAATCACCGGTACCGACGACGAGACCCGTCCTGACAGTCGCCATGATCAGTCTCCGCTCGCGGGCGACCGGTTGACCACCGGCGGCCATGGTCCCACGCGTCGAGCGCGGAGCGTGGCGCGCAGGCTCGCGGTCGCCGCCTCGTCCACTTTCCAGTGCCCGGCGTCGATGACGACCCCGTAGTCCTCGCGCGCGGCGCGCAGGCTCACGAGCTCGTTACGCGCGTCCTCCAGCACGCGCGCCGGGTCGCGGTCGAAGGGATCGCCCCAGCCCCCACCCCCGGGCAGCTCATGCCGATAGACGTCGCCGCGCTTGATCGTCATCGTGATCTTGGCAGGCACCACGCGATGCTCCGCTTGTGGATTCATGATGTTCACGGACGGCTTGCCCGGGCTGCCGCCGTAGAGTCCAAAGGGGCGGAAGGCGCGGCGGTCGGACCGCACCTGGAGCACGGCTTCCTCTTCGACGAAGCGGTAGTCGCGACGAAAACCCATGCCGCCGCGGAACTTCCCCGCCCCGCCCGTGTCGGGGACGAACGCCATGCCGAGGATCTCCAGCGGGTGCTCCGTCTCGATCACCTCCGCGGGGTGAGACGAGAGATTCGCGAACATGCTCGCGTTGCCGTCCAGGCCGTCGGCCCACGGCCGGCCGCCCCAGGCCGAGCAGATGAAGTCGACGTAGATGAACGGACGCCGGTCCGCGTAGTAGCCGCCGATCGAAATGCCCGTGTTGCCGCCGTCGGAGGCCGCAAAGACACGATCGGGCAGCATGAGAGCCACCGCGCCGAAGCAGCAGTCGACCATGCGGAAGCCCGTGAGCCCGCGCGCGGCGGTGGCGGCGGGCAGCACGCAATTGGCGATGGTGCCGGGCGGGGCGATCACCTTGACGGCGCGGTGGAAGCCGTCGTTGTTCGGGATCCCGGGCGGCAGCACCGACTTGATGCACGTGTACGTCGCCGCCTTGGTGTACGAGAGCGTGTTGTTGATGGCGCCCTTCACCTGGGACGACGAGCCCGTCCAGTCCGCCACCAGCGTGTCGCCGGATTTCGTGAGGGTCACGAAGAGCCGGATGGGCTTGCCGTAGTCGATCCCGTCGTCGTCGATCCAGTCTTCGAAGCTCCACTCGCCGTCGGGGAGCTCGCGCAGGGCCACCCGCGTCATCCGCTCGGTGTAGTCGATCAGCTCTTGCATGTAGCGCTTCACTGTGTCCAGGCCACGCGTCTCCACGAGGCGGAGAAACGCCGCTTCCGCGATGTGGCAGGCCGAGAGCTGGGCGCGCATGTCGCCGAACACGCGCACGGGCACGCGCACGTTCTTCTCGAGCAGCCGGAAGAGCGTCTCGTTGGGCTCGCCGCCGTCGTACATCTTCACGGGCGGGATGCGCAGGCCTTCCTGGTACGTCTCCGTGGAGTCGGAGGCATTGGAGCCGGCCACGCGACCGCCCATGTCGGTCTGGTGGCAGACCGTGCCCGCGAAGGCGATGCGCTCGTTCCGGTGGAAGATCGGTTTCAGGATGAAGACGTCCGGCAGGTGCATCCCGCCCTCGAAGGGATCGTTGAGGCAATAGATGTCGCCCGGCTTCATCCGATCGCCGAAGCGCGCGAGGGTCGCGCCCAGCGCGTCGGGAAAGGAGCCGAGGTGACCGGGCATGGTGAGCCCCTGGGCGACCGTGCGGCCTTCGCCGTCGCAGAACGCGGTGGAGTAGTCCATGCCGTCCTTGAGCACGCCCGAGTAGGCGGTGCGGTAGATCGTCAGCGCCATCTCGTCGGCGATCGAGAAGAGCGTGTTCTTGAACAGCTCGAACCCGATGGGGTCGCGCTCGGTGGTCATGCGATCACCTCAGCTCGATGACGATATTGCCGTAGGCGTCGAGGCGGGCCGACGCCGTCGGCGGGATCACGCTGGTGGCATCGTACTCCTCGACGATGGCGGGACCGGCCACGGACCTCTCGAGATCGCCCCGGCGCAGAATCGGCGTCTCGTGCCAGCCGTGCTCGGCGCCGAAATACACGCGGCGCCGGGTCGGGGTCCCGCCGGGCAGCGTGGGCCGGTGACGATCGACGGTCACGCGATCGGGGACGCGCGGGCGATCCGGGATGCCGTGAGCCACCACGCGGAGGCTCACGAGCTGGACGGGCTCGTCGGGCCCGGCGCGATGACCGTAGACGCGCTCGTGTTCGCGACCGAAGAGATCCTCGAGCTCGGCGATCGCGCGGGCGTCGAGTGTTCCGGCGGCGAGCGGCACCGTCAGCTCGAAGGACTGGCCCTGGTAGCAGAGGTCGGCCGAGCGCTTGAGCCGCGCGGCGGCGCCTCTGAAGCCTTCGCCCGCCAGCTGGCCGAGGGCGTCGGCTTCCATCTTCTCCACGATCCCATTCAGCTCGGCGAAATCGAGCGCGCGGGTGGGACGGCGATAGGTCCGCACGTAGTGGTGCTCCACGTCGCCGTACAGGAGCCCGAACGACGAGAAGAGCCCCGGCGCGGGCGGGACGACGATGCGCGTCATCTCGAGCTGGCACGCCATCCCGGCAGCGAAGAGCGGTCCGTTGCCGCCGAAGGCGAAGAGCACGTACTCGCGCGGATCGCGTCCGCGCTCGTCCTCCTTGTACTCGAACCCCGGCGAGCGGAAGTGGACGTGGGGATCGACGATGCCGGGAATGACGTGGCGTCCGGAGGCGTCGATGATTTCGCGCGCGCGAGGCAGAGCGTCGTCGTCCGACACGCCGACGATCACGCCATCCCGCACGGCCAGGCTCGCCCGCACGATTCCGCCCGGCACGACCACCATGCCCCCACGCACGATCAGGTCGACCCCGTCCATGAGAGGGTGCCTATCTTACCAGCAGTTCGCTGGCGGTCCGGACGGACCGCCAGGAAGAAAGAGCGCGGCTGGCCTGCGGTTTCGGCGGCGAAGCGTTCCTGGGGCTGATTGGCGTCTTGACCACGAGCCCGCGGCGAGGCAGCATGGCTCGGAGCAGCGAGGGACCCGCGACGAACGAAGTTGGACTTTTCCAACACCTCACACGGAAGGAAGGCGCACATGTACCAGACCAATCAGTACGAAGGCATGATCGCCGAAACGGTGTCCATGCGGGGGCACAACGGGGATGTCATCAACGCGTACGTGGCGCGCCCACTCGGCGCCGGCCCGTTCCCCGGCATGGTCGTCATCCACCACGCGCCGGGCTGGGACGAGTGGTACCGAGAGTGCACGCGCCGCTTCGCCCACCACGGCTATGTGTCGATTTCCCCGAACCTCTACTTCCGCGACGGCCACGGCTCTCCCGAGGACGTCGGGGCCAAGGTGCGCGCGGCGGGGGGTGCCCCGGACGCTCGGGTGCTCGGCGATCTCGATGGCGCGAACGCCTGGCTTCGCTCGCTACCCTATGTGAGCCGAAAGGTCGGCATCTTCGGCACGTGTTCGGGAGGCCGGCAGGCGTTTCTCGCCGGCTGCCGGCTGAAGGGCCTCGACGCCGTGATCGAGTGCTGGGGCGGACGCGTGGTCCAGTCGAAGGAAGAGCTCACCCCGAACCAGCCGGTGGCGCCCATCGACTACACCAAGGAACTCTCGTGCCCGATCATCGGGATCTTCGGCAACGAGGACAAGTCACCCACGCCCGAACAGGTCAATGCGCACGAGGCGGAGCTCAAGAAACACGGGAAGCAGTACGAGTTCCATCGCTACGACGGCGCCGGCCACGGCTTCTTCTACTACGACCGCCCGGCTTACCGTCAGGAGCAAGCCGTCGACGGCTGGAAGAAGGTCCTTGCGTTCTGTGAGAAAACCCTGCGCTAGCCGGACACGAGGAGCCCAGCCATGTGCACGATGATCGCTCACCAGGTGAAGATAGAGGGCCGCGGAAAGAGTGGTCTGGAGTGGTTCGATGTTCGCGAGGCCAACGTCTCCTACGACCACCCGTACGATCTGCCGCTCGAGCACGCGCTCAACATCGATTTCGTCAACGAGGCCCTCGGCCCGGGCGCCCGCGTGGCCGTGGAGCTAAGCGTGGATGCGGCGCGGCAGCTCGTGAAGACCATCGAGGCCGTACTCGCCCAGGCCGACCAGAGCGGCGTGCTGGAGGACCGGCCGGTCGCAGCGGCGCCCGCTCGCGGTCCCTCCATGGCGTAACGGCGTTTTCGGAGCCGCGCGGCGGGTCCCCCACTCGCCGCGCGCTACCGCTGCACACTCACCTCTTTTCGGGAGTCCCGGGTGCTTCCGGTTTTTCAAAGAGCGCGAGGCTTTCCATGGCGAGCCCGTAGCCGAGGAGGTCGTGCATTTGCCGACGCAGATATTCGGTGAAGAGCAGCCGCGTATAGCGGAGCAGCAGGGTCGGCTTGCGGGCCAAGTCCTCGGCGAGCTCCCACGCGCGCGCCATGAGCTTGTCGGGGGGCAGCACTTCAGCGACGAGTCCGAGTCGCAGCGCGTCGGCGGCGTCGAGCGTCTGCCCGGTCAGCAAGAAATAGCGCCCTCGATTCATGCCTAAGAGCAGCGGATAGACGATGTGCATGCCGTCGCCAGGCACGACCTCCGACGTGAAATGCGCGGAATCCTGGAATTGCGCAGTCTCGGCCGCCAGGACGATGTCGCACAGCAGGGGGATCTCAGAGTGGCGCCACGCCGGACCGTTGATCGCGCTGATCACCGGAATCTCGATGTTTAACAGGTTCATCAAGAGATGACGCCCCTCCCAATGGATGCGATCGATCCGCTCGATCGACGGGCGTGTCGGGAACGAGGAGGTTCCCTGGGTCGCACGCGGGCCGGAAAACTCGTCGCCCGTCCCGGTCAGGATGACCACGCGGTTTTCGCGGTCCGTGCCAATGTCGTGAAAGGCTTCCGGTAGCTCGCTGTGCGGCAGAAACCCCCAACGCAGCGATTGGCCCTCGGTGTGAAGGGTCACCTGCAGTACGCCGTTTCTGCGGTCCATCCGGGCCGTCTTGTACTTGTTCGCGTACGCGTCGAATAAGCTCATCTCGACCTCCCGTGCGTGCGTCTTTGCGTTACTATTCCCGCAGAGACCGATGCGGGGAGGGTACACGAGGCTGATTCGATGAAGAACAAAACCTATCAGACATTCGACGAGGCGGTGGCCGACATTCCCGACGGCTCAGTCTTCATGTCCGCCGGCTTCGGCGGTGTCGGCGTGCCGCGCAATATCCTCGCCGCCGTGCACCGTCAGGGGGCCAAGAATCTCACCGGCATCTCCAACAACGGCGGCACGCTGGACGCGAAAGTGGACGTGGGCACCTTGATCGCGGCGGGGCAGGTGAAGAAGATGTACTGCGCCTTCACGGCCGCCACCCATCCCTCCCAGGTGACGCCGTTCGTGCGGATGTACAACAACAACGAGATCGACGCGGAAGTGATCCCCCAAGGGACGCTGGCCGAGCGGATTCGCGCCGCCGCCGCCGGGATCGGCGCCTTTTACACCCCGACCACCGTGGGCACTGAGCTCGCGGTGGGCAAAGAGCAGCGGGAAATCAACGGCCGGCGGTACGTGCTGGAGTATCCGCTGCACGCCGACTACGCGTTCATCCGGGCGTGGAAGGCGGACACGTTCGGCAATCTAGTATTCCGGCTGACCCAGCGCAATTTCAACCCGGTCATGGCGATGGCTGCCCGCATCACCATCGTCGAAGTGGAAAACGACATCGTGCCAGTGGGGGAATTGGACCCGGACCACGTTCATGTACCGGGCGTCTACGTGGACCGCCTGGTGCGCATACCGCCTGACGGTATCTGGGACTGAGAAGAACGAGAGGATTGAAGATGCCGGAGAAGCCGAGACTGGAACGGCAGCCCATGTGCGACCGGTTGGCCATGGAGTTCCAGGACGGATGGATCGTGAATCTCGGCGTGGGAATGCCGACCCTGTGCTCTAACTACGTGGATCCTCACACGAGCCTCGTCTTTCACTCGGAAAACGGCGCGATCGGCTACGGTTCGTTGGCCTCTCCAGAGAAAGCGGATCGGCATCTCGTCAACGCCGGAGGGCAGCAGGTCACGGCCCTGCCCGGCCTGGCGATCGTCCATCACGCCGATTCCTTCGCGTTGATCCGCAAGGGGATGGTGGATGTGACGGTGATGGGAGCGTACGAAGTGGCGGAGAACGGCGACTTCGCCAACTGGCGCATCCCCACCCGCAAGGGCGGCGGGATCGGCGGAGCTATGGATCTAGCGGCCTGCGCCAAGCGGGTGTTCATCACTCTGGAGCACACCACCAAGGAAGGCAGTCCCCGGTTGCTCAAGCGCTGCACCCTGCCCATCACAGCGCCGGGCGTCGTCAAGCTGGTGGTGACCGACCTGGGCCTGTTCGAGGTGACGCCCGAGGGGTTCAAACTGCGGGAACACGCCCCGGGCTGGACTCCTGCGGAGATTCAGGAGTGCACCGAAGCCCGGCTGATCATCGCCGACGACCTGCGGGAGTTCCGCTTCCGCGCCCGGGCTTGAATGTCTCGCTAGTGTCCCGTCCGCGAAGTTCTGTTAACGATCACGCGCCACCGGAGGCGACGGGCGGGTGCGGTAGGGGGCGACGGGATCCGTTCCCGCATCGCCCCATGCGGACGCGATGCGCCCGGATGGAGCCCAGCCGCAACCGAGCAGCGAGCGCGTGCCGCGTGGTCCCATCGCCCCCTACCACACCCGCCCGTCGCCTCCGCCTGCGGCGAAGTCTTAACATGACTTCCGGGGCGGGACACTAGTCAGCGCGCGACGTTCGTCACTTCCCGGCGTCGACCGCGGCCTGGCGCATCTTGTTCAAGTATGCCTCGCTGCTCTGCTGGAGCAGTCGGCCCACGCTGCCGTGGAAGTACTGCACGCCGAGGCCCAGGAACTTGGGGATGAGATTGTCGGGGCAGCTGCACCCGGCAATGCGTCCGGCGCCGGTGATCGTCTTGACGCCGCGCTCCATCACCTGCTGCACGTCCGGGTGGGTCTGCTGGCCAGTGAGGCCCATGGATTGCGACAGGTCCCCGGACCCGATGAAATACACATCCACCCCCGGCACGGTGACCAGATCCGGCAAGTTCTCGATGGCCTCCACTTCTTCGAGCATCAAGCACACCAGGGTCTGGCGGTTGGCTTCCCTGGCATAGTCCGCGGTGGCGCCCTTGAAGCCATAGCCCGCCGGCCGGCCGCCGCTGAAGATGCCCCGGTGGCCCTCCGGGCCGTACTTCACCGCGTCGACGGCGGCCCGGGCTTCGTCCGCCGTGTTGACGTGGGGAACCTGCACGCCCCAGGCGCCCCGATCCAGGAACGGGGCGATGATCTCGGCCTTGTTCCCGACCGGGCGCACGATCGGCGCCATGCCGCTCAGCTCGGCGGCGACGATGCAGGCCTCTGCGGTGTCGACGGTGATGGAGCCGTGCTCGTTGTCGAGCAGGATCCAGTCGAACCCGAGGTGGCCCAGCATCTCCACCACGGGGGGCGAGGGAAAGGTGCACATGACGCCGAAGGCCGCCTTCCCGGCGTAGAGCCGTTGCTTGAGCGTGTTCTCGCGCATGATCGTCTACACCCTCCAGGAGGCCCGAGTATACGCGAGGGCGTGGCCGCGAATCTCCGTCCCGGCTTCCAGGGCGCCCTCAGACGCCGTAGAACCACAACAGCCGCATGATGGCCGGGCTCTGGGTCTGTCGGGCCAATTCCAAGGCGTCACTGACTCCTGACGTACAGCGTACAGGCTCGGCGGCGCCACATTCAGCGGCATTCATCACGGGCAGACAGCGTTTGGAGCACGCGATCTCTGTCGAGTGGAGCGGAGCCCGATTGACCTCGTAGGTATACGGCATGGGTGGCTCCATGTCCGGGAAATAAGCCCTCCTCGCGGACGGCGGGAACGACGTCGACGGCAGCAGCGAGCAGGTCGTCACATCCAGGTGCCGACGAGAAGGATAGCCGTTGGAATCGGTGCGCACGCTCAGGCTGGCTGCGCAGTCATACAAGGGACACTGCAGGCTGTGTTGCGTGAGTGCCAGTCGTTTCATACGCCTTCGCGCCTCCTTTGACGTGGGCTATGAGCGTGCATGCGCAATGCCAGCGCAGCCGTCAGCGATTCCGGGCATTTGTACCAACGAGTAGCGACATCGCTGTCTCAGCTGGGACTCAGCCGCCCCGCGGCCGATGACTGGTGGCTTTCGCACCCGCTCGGAGCAGCGCCGCCAGGTCGAGGGTGTCAGCGTGTTGCGCGCGGAGCGCTGATGGGGCACCCTTCCGGCACATGTCCGACGTCTTCCGTCCCACGGCAGCGAACGCGCTACCCCGTCAACCCCCAAGGAGGTTTCATGGCCCGCATACCGCTCGTCACCAGAGATCAGATCGTCGAGAAAGAAAAGCCCGCGTATGACGCCTTCATGCTGAGCCGAGCGAACCGGCCCAACATCGGCCCTTACTCGCTCCTCCTGCATATGCCCGAGATGGCGCAAAGACTGGAAGCCCTGCGGATCTACCTCCGCGACGAGGCCAGCCTGCCGCCGAAGCTACAAGAATTGGTCATGATTTCTGTGGCCAGGGAGATGAGCTGTGCCTTCATCTGGTACGCTCACGCCGCCGCGGCCCGGCAGGCCGGAGTACGAGACGACATCGTGGACAATATTCGCGAGAAGCACGCGCTTGCCAACCTCGATCCCGAGGAGCAAACCGTGGTGGACTTCACCCGCGAGCTTCTCCAGAACCGAAAGGTCAGCCGGCCTACATTCGATGCCGCCACTGCCCGATTCGGGCAGCGTGGGACCATGGCCCTGACGAATCTGATCGCCTGCTATGCGGTGCTGGCGTACAACTTGAACACTTACGACTTGGAGGCCCCAGTGCATCCGACGGAGAAGGCCTTGCTATGACACGACTCATGATCGCTGCCTTGATGGTGGCCGCTCTCGCCGGCCAGGTGGCGGCCCAACCACGGCCGGCGCCGGCGCCGTCGGAAAAACCGGAAGGCGAGATGCGCTGGGCGCTCTACGTGACGCTGGCCCCGGCCTGGTTCGATCCGGGCGAGGTCAGCGCCGGGACCCTCACGCCGTTCTGGATCCTCTACGCCATGCACGACGCGCTGGTGAAGCCGATGCCCGGGAACCTCATGACGCCGAGCCTGGCCGAATCGTGGACGATGAGCGCGGATCAGCGCATCTACGACTTCAAGCTGCGGGAGGGGCTCCGGTTCCACAACGGCGATCCCTTCACTGCGGACGACGTGAAGTTCAGCTTCCACCGCTCCAAGGCGGGCAAGGCCCTCAAGGACCGGGTGCGCGAGGTCGAGGTCGTCGGGCCCGCGCGGGTGCGCTTCCACCTGCACGAACCCTTTCCCGATTTCATGGCGTATTACGGCACGGTGTTGACCGGTGCCGGCTGGATCGTGCCGAGGAAGTACGTCGAGAAGGTCGGCGACGAGGGCTTCAAGAAGCATCCCATCGGGCTCGGGCCCTACAAGTTCGTGAGTCACACGCCCGGCGTCGAGCTGGTCCTGGAAGCGTTCGAGGGCTACTGGCGCAAGATGCCCCACGTGAAGCGGCTGGTCATGAAGACCGTCCCCGACCCCACCACGCGGGCGGCCATGCTGAAGAACAGCGAGGTCGACATCGCGTACATGCTCGACGCCCCCTCCGCGCTGGAGCTGAAGCGGGATCCGAACTTCCGGCTAGGCTTCTCCGGGGCGATCGGCGTGCACTACCTGGACTTCTTCGACCAGTGGGACCCGAAGTCTCCGTGGTCCGACCGTCGCGTGCGCCTGGCCGCCAACCACGCGATCGATCGCCGCGGGCTCAGCGAGGCCGAGACCCTCGGCGCCTCGCGTCCGACCGGGAGCATGGTCCCGCGCTCGTTCGAGTTCGCCCTCGCGCTGCCGGCCTACGCCTACGACCCGGCGAAGGCCAAGCAGTTGCTCACCGAGGCCGGGTATCCGAGCGGCTTCGACGGCGGCGACTTCTATCCCTATCCACCTTACTGGTCGGCCGGGGAGACGCTGGTCAACTACCTGGGGGCGGTAGGCATCCGGATGAAGATGCGCACGATGGAGCGCGCCGCCTTCCACACGGCCTGGGCCGGCAAGAAGGTCAAGGGCGTCTGCATGTGCACGCTGGCCAACTTCGGCAACGCGGCCACCCGGCTGGCCGAGGCGGTGCAGAGCGAAGGCACGTATGCGCGCGGCGCCGACCCCGACATCGATGCGCTCTTCAGACAACAGGCGCGCGAGACCGACCGCCGCAAGCGCGAAGCCATGCTTCACCAGATTCAGCGGCTCGTCTACGACCGCGTCCGCTTCGGTCCGCTCTACGAATTCATCTGGCCCAGCGGCATCGGCCCCCGCGTGGCCGAGCCGGCGCTGCTCCTGATCGACCCGTATCCCTGGTCGGCGCCCTACGAGGAGGTCCGGCTCAAGGCACGATGAACCTGTCCCCGCGGTAGCCCCGGACGTTCGGATCCAGCCGAGCGATTTGACTCCGTGACCCCGGTGACTACCATGATGACGTGAAGTCCGTTGGCGTGAAGCAACTCAAGGCCCGCCTCTCCGAGTACATTCGACTCGTCAGGACCGGCGAAACCGTGCTGATCACAGACCGCGACGAAGTCGTTGCCGAGCTCCGCCCCGCGCATCGACAGGGACCCGCCAAGCTGTCCATCGAGGAACGACTCCAGGCTCTGGCTGAGGCAGGGGAACTCACCCGCCCAAGCCTGCCGAAGGGCGACTGGACCTGGAAGGTCAAGGGGCTCGGGCTGCCCCCGGGCACGGCGGCCCGGTTGCTCGACGAGGTTCGCCGCGATCGGCTCTGACCCGGCTTCGGGTAACCGCTGTATCTCGACACGTCGGCGGTACTGCGGGCAACGCTCGAGAGCGGAACCATGCCAGACATGGAGCGGCGGATTCGGTCGGCGCGCGTTCTCGTGGCTTCGCGTCTTTCCCTGGTGGAATCGTGCCGGGCGCTCATGAGGTTGCGCGCGCTCGGTATCGCTCGGGAAGAGCGGCTCGCGGATGCCGAACGAGACATCGCCGCGATCTGGGCACGTTGCGAGCTGTGGGAGATCACGCGCCGCGTCTGTGAGATGGCGTGTGAGGTCGCGGCCGGCCGAGTGCTGCGCGCCTTGGACGCGATCCACCTCGCCACCTTCGTCCTCGCCCGGCGAGAGCTCGAGGGACTCGAGCTGCTGACCGTCGACGAGCGGCTCCAGGCTTCGGTAACCGAGCGCCCTCCTGCCGGAGCATAGGCAATCAGCAAGACCGGAGACGGTCTCGATGACCGCAGCACCTCCGCGCGAGCTGAGCCTGCCGCCGAAGCTATAGGACCTGAGAAGCGCGCGCTTGCCAATCTCGATCCCGATGAGCGAACCGTGATGGAATTCGCCCGCGAGCTACAAGAACCAGCGTGGGACCATGACTCCTCGCCCACCTGCAGGGCATCGAGGGTGGCCCTCTTGAATTCGGTGTGAGCGCCCGGGGCCCCGCCATGCTAAACCTCCCTCGCTGGAATTCGGCGTAGCATAGCCGCCGACATGGTGCGCGCCGCAGGCCGTCGCGGGGCTGGAACCCCGCCGGCCGAGGCGCGGCTCTAGAAAGGAGGCGTCGATGCCATGACGGACACCACGCACTGGGTCGGCACCTGGACTGCGGCCCCAGCGCCCGGCGAGGGGCTCGCCTTCAGCAACCATACGCTCCGCATGATTCCGCGGGTCAGCATCGGGGGCAGCCGGCTGCGCGTGCGCATCTCGAACGCCTATGGCACTCGCCCATTGGAGATCGGCGCGGCGCGCGTCGGCCTGCGCAGCACGGGCCCGGCCGTCGTGGCGGGCTCCAACCGCCGGGTCACTTTCGGCGGCGAGCCCAGCGCCACGATCGCCGCCGGCGCGCTCGTCGTCAGCGATCCGGTCGAGCTCCCGTTCGCGCCGTTGTCGGACCTTGCGGTGAGCGTGCACCTGCCAGGGGATCTGCCGGCGAGCTTCGGGATCACCGGACGCTACGCGCGACAGACCAACTACGTGTCACCGCCGGGCAATTTCACCGCCGAAGAGATCATGCCGGTCGGCCGCCTCACCGACGACTGGTACTTCGTCTGCGGCGTCGACGTCGTCGCGCCGAAGGAGACGGGCGCCATCGTCGCAGTCGGCGACTCCCTGACCGACGCCAACATCTCGACCCACGACGGCTATCACAGCTGGCCCTCGCAGCTCGCGCGCCGGCTCGTGGCGCGGCAGCGCGGGCGAGTGATGGCGGTGATGAACCAGGGGCTCGGCGGCAACCGCATCCTGCACGATATCCGTGGCGACAGCGGCCTGCGCCGCTTCGACCGCGACGTGCTGGCGCAGCCGGGGGTCACCCACACCATCATCATGCTGGGTACCAACGATCTGCGGAACCGTCCCGGCAAGCCCGAAGAAGAGGTCACCGCCCCGCAGATGATCGCCGGCCTGAAGCAGTTCGCCTTGCGTGGCCAGGCGCGCGGGATCAAGGTCATCGGCGGCACGCTGACGCCGTTCGAGAACGAGACCTTCCTCCCCGGTGCCTGGAATCCGAAGCGCGAGGCGGTGCGCCAGGAGGTCAACGAGTGGCTGCGCAAGACCGACGCCTTCGACGCGATCGTCGATTTCGACGGGGCATTGCGCGATTCCGACCATCCGACCCGGATGCTGCCGATCTACGATTGCGGCGATCACCTCCACCCGAGCGACCTGGGCTACCGCGCGATGTGCGACGCCATCGATCTGTCGCTGTTCGAGTAACGCCGCAATCTGGCCAAGGAGTGACGCGATGACA
>WNFU01005053.1_pt1 | contig 16601 bp, 19 predicted proteins | sample 5400121 | NCBI WGS metagenome assembly WNFU01 (sample SAMN13153360, study PRJNA577476) | soil metagenome | isolation source: 100 cm soil or saprolite under grassland replicate 1 | place: USA:California | collected 2016-06-15
ACGGTTCTTTGGGGGAGCGCTGGAGACGGAGCCGGTGACCCACGGTGACGGACTGAGCCCCCGGTGGGAAACCCCGGGACCAGGCAGCCGGGCCTACCGGTCACCACCGCCACCGCGCCAGCGCTCTACCCGGCCGAACCGCTAACTCCGGGCCGCTTCCGGATGTGCCCGGCACCGCTTCCGACGCACGCTCCCTCCAGGCCGAGAGGGAGCGACATGGCTCCGGATCACAGGAGAAGGCTAATGCCAAAGATGCTGGACCCCACGTTCTACCGCAGCCCGGCCGATGCGATTGCCGCGCCGCCTGAGCGGCTGGCCTATGTGGCCGCGTTCGACCCGGCGGGCCAGGTGAAGGATGCCATGACGGTGATCGACTGCGACCCGTCGTCGTCGGACTACGGCAGGGTGGTGGGCTGGAGTGAGCTGCCGACCGCCGGCAACGAGTTGCACCACTTCGGCTGGAACGCCTGCTCCAGCGCGCTGTGCCACCAGGGCCACGGCGACCACAGCGCCCCGCTCGAGCGGCGCTATCTGATCGTCCCCGGGATCAGGTCGTCGCGGACCTATGTGCTGGACACCAAGCCCGACCCGCGCAACCCCAAGGTGGTGCGCACCATCGAGGCCGAGGAGCTGGCCGCCAAGGCCGGCTACTCCCGGCCCCACACCATCCACTGCGGACCCGGCGGCATCTTCATGTCCGCGCTGGGCGGCGCCAACGGCAACGACGGCCCCGGCGGGGTCGCGCTGCTTGACCACGACACCTTCGACGTCATCGGCGCGTGGGAGATGGACCGCGGCGACCAGTTCTTCGGCTACGACGTCTGGTGGCATCTCAACTACGACACGGTGATCACCTCGGAGTGGGCGACGCCGTCCATGGTCGAGCAGGGCCTCAACCCCGAGGACCTGCTCGGCCGCAAGTTCGGCCACCACCTGAACTTCTGGAGCCTGTCGGAGCGCAAGCTCACCCAGCGCGTCGACCTGGGCGACCAGCACCAGCTGGTATTCGAGGTGCGCCCCGCCCACGACCCCTCCAAGGCCTGGGGCTTTGTCGGCGTCGTCATCAGCGTCGAGGACCTGTCCGGGTCGGTGTGGCTGTGGCACCGCGACGGCGACCGCTGGGCTGTCCGCAAGGTGGTCACCATCCCCGCCCAGCCCGCCGACCCCGATGACCTGCCGCCGGCGCTCAAGCCGTTCGGGGCGGTGCCGCCGCTGGTCTCCGACATCGACCTCTCGGTGGATGACCGCTGGCTGTATGTCTCCTGCTGGGGCACCGGGGAGCTGAAGCAGTACGACGTCAGCGACCCGTTCAACCCGCGCGAGACCGGCTCGGCGCGGCTCGGCGGCATCGTGCGGCGGCAGCCGCATCGTGCGGCGGCAGCCGCATCGTGCGGCGGCAGCCGCATCCCGCCGCACCCGACCAGCGGCTCGGCGGTGGGCCGCAGATGGTGGAGCTCAGCCGCGACGGCAGGCGCGTCTATGTCACCAACTCGCTGTACGGCGTCTGGGACGAGATCTTCTACCCGGACGGGGTCGGCGCCTGGATGGCCAAGCTGGACGCCGACCTCGAGCATGGTGGGCTGGCCGCCGATGCGCGGTTCTTCCCCTCCGGTGAGGACTTCCGTGGGCTGCGGGGTGCACCAGACGCGGCTGCAGGCCGGCGACGCCTCCAGCGATTCCTACTGCTATACCAGCTGAGCGCGGCCTGATGTCGGAGACGAGAGTGTTCGCCCGATCGGGTCTTGACCAGGCCATCCTGGCCGCGGTGGCGCTGGGGGCGCTTGCCGCCGCGGCCTGGGCGTTGCTCGCAAGCGGCGTGGTGGACCACACCTCGCACGATGTGGTACTCGGCTCGGGCCAGTCCCCGCGGCCGGGCGGGCTTCTCTGACCGCCGGTCTGACCTGGAGGACCGATGCGTGCCCAAGAGCCAAACGAGTCCGGCTACGCCCTGAGGCTGTGGCATTGGCCCCGGCCAGGCAGACGCCTCCCCCCTCAGCCTGACCTCGTGGCGACGGAGAGGAGCGCGCCACATACTCGATACTCGTGGTGCGGGGTTCGGAATGAGGAGGTGTCGGCGCTGTCGACTGATGCCAATCGGGCCGCCCAGAACGTGGACGTGGATGGCGGCCATGTGGGCGGTGATGGCGGCGGCGTGTATTGCGAAACGGCAGGGTCTGGCCAGCCTGGCGGCGGCCGCGGATGACCGCCGGTCGAGCCGCCGAGCCTGGCGATGCTGTGGGGCTCGGACTGTGCTGTGATCAGCGGCCTGTTGGCAGACCGGCGGCCCCGTTTCGCTACCGGCGGATCCTGGTCACCTCGCTGGTCTCGATACCGGTGAACTCGCAGATGCCGCCGCCGCCGCTGACGCTTTGGCACTGCAAGAGATCGGCATCCACCAGCGCCGGACCAGTGTGAAATGGGATCTCGCCGGGGGATGCCCGGAGGATGACGGTCTGCGGTGTGCCGTCGCAGGCGAAGCGCGTCTGGCCGAAGGCCTTTGCCAGCCTGCCCTTGTGCGCCTGCGTGACGTTCGCCTCGACGATGCCGAAATCGAAGCCTTCGTCACAGGTAAGGGTGGCCGTCAGCTTGATATCCGCCGCCGCTCCGCGGGCCACCAGCTGGGCCGTCGCCGCGATGTGGACGCTACCGACCGCCGCGCTGGCCGATCCGGCGACGGAGAGGACGACGGCGAATGCGAGAAGTGCCGCGAGTCGCGGAAGCCTCCGGAAGCTGAGCATGGGCATTCCTCTCAAGCACGAAATCCGTGATGGATACGTGGCGGCCGGTCCGCCTTGTCGGACGATACTACTCACGCCCACCGCGGTCATGCCTGCTAAGAAAATATCAGTGCGAATTTCATATCTCTGTGCGTGCTCCGCCGGTGATGCGTTTCTCTGCTGATTTTAGCGATGGAGGTTGGAATGAATGATTGCTCACGCCGCGTCCGCTCTAGAGTGCCGCGTCCGGCGGCGCGGTCGTGGCCCCGTGGCAGCTTACTGGCCTGTCTTCTGGCGCTCGGCGTCAGCCAGGAAGCTGGCGAGTGCCGCGGTATCGAAGTAGAACATCTGCGCGCGGGCAAGCTTCCCGTCGCTGACACGATAGAGGCCGAGCACTTGACCGTCGAAGCGCCCGCCGGCGGGGCTGAGCCCTCGCTGGCGCCACAGCGCCACGACCTCCTCGTCGCTGGCTGCGACGATGCGCATGTCCATCCGTCGCTCGGCCGCGGTCGGCTGCAGCGGAGTCCACGTCCCAGTCCAGGTGGGACGATCTTGGCGGGCGGTGGCCTCCAGGTCACGATAGGTTCCGCCGTAGGGCAGTGATGGTGGCCAGTGGATCTCGAAGTCGGGATCCACAAGCTCGCTGAACCGTTGCTCGTCGCGTTGCTCGATCGCTTCGAAGATCTCGAGGATGACCCGCACGTTCGCTCGTGTGCTCATGGTGGGCTCCGTATCAGCGTGTAGACCGAGCGGCTCGCGGGACCTGTTCGGCTTCGGCGCCAGGACGAGCAGCGTCAGCGGCAGCGCGACGCCGAGGCTGAGGGCGAGCACCTGCCCGATCTTGTCGGCGGTGCTGAAGTTCTCCAGGTGGGCGAGATGGAAGGCCAGGTGCGGCGTCGCGTAGACCAGCCAGGCCAGGGCGGTGACCACCACGAGCCGGCGCTCCAGCGTCAGCGCCGCTGCGACGGTGACTACGGCGAGGCCGAGCCACAGGCTGCCGACGTCGCGGGTCAGATGCTCGTTGTAGGGTGGCAGCATCGCCGTCCACCTGTGGCCGGCGCCCGGGAAGTTGGCGAAGAACGACCGGGGCGAGGCGAGCGCCCAGCCACCGGTCAGCGCCAGCTCGGCGGCGAGGAGCCACAGGATCGTGCGTGAGACCGCGGGCGCGCGCATGGCTATCGGCCCTCCCCGAACCGCGCGGCGAGGAACTCGGCCCAGGTGCGCTTGCCGTCGGCGTGCTCTGGGCAGAGGTGGCCGCCCTCCCGGAATCCGCGGGCGGCGGCGCCGGGCACGGGGACCGCGACGATCGGCCGGCGCCGTCCGGTCGCCCGCAGGTAGGCGCTGGCCAGTTCCTGGACGGTCAGCACCTGCGGCCCGCCCATGTCCGAGACCCGCCCCGCCGGCTCGCCGAGCGCCAGCGCGGCCAGCCGCTCGGCCACCTCGCCGACGTCGACTGGCTGGAACTCCATATCACGCGGCACCGGCAGGACGGGCAGGCGCGTAAGGAACTGCGCGACGCTGAGGATCAGATCATGGAACTGGGTGGTCCGCAGGATCGTCCATGGCAGGCCTGAGCCTTCGATCAGCCTCTCCACCTGCAGCTTCGCCTTGTAGTAGCGGAACGGGACCCGGTCGACCCCGACGATGGAGATGTAGACCACGTGCGGCGACCCGACCCGCCGGGCGGCGTCCAGGAGCCGCCGGGTGCCGCCGACGTCCACCTTCCCGGTCCGCGGGCTGGTCGCGCAGTGCACGATCGCGCGGACGCCCTGGACCGCGCGCGCGATCCCCTCGCCGGTCCCGAGGTCGCCGACGACCCACTCCACCGCCGACCCTCCGGCCTTCGCGTGCGGCCGGCGGCTGAGCACGCGGAGCGAGTGCCCGGCGCCTGTCAGCGCCTCCACCAGCGGCCGGCCGAGCGTCCCGGTTCCGCCTGTTACCAGAATCGGTTGCATCTCATCCCCTTTGTTCGCTGCCCTTCATCAAGGGGGACGAATCAGGCCGTCGGCGCGTGACATCTACAGCCATGGAGTGCGGGCATGCGCCGCTGTGCCGATCTGGCGCTGCAGGAAGGCCAGCTTGTCGGGGTTGAGGATCGTTTGGATCGCCTCGATGCGATCGCCCGCCACGTCGAACACGAACGCGCCGAGGTTCATCACCCGCGCGCCAGGCTCGTGAGCCCATCGCGCCGCTTCCGGCGCGGCGGATCAGGTCGAGCGGGCGGCGAGCAGGAGTTGGGCGACCTGGACCGCGACAGCGTTGTGGTCGATCGCTTCGAGGTCGAGCGCGGCGTGCAGGGCGATCCCATCGGCGAGCGCTAGCAACAGCGCCGCCATGGCGTCGGGCTCCACCCAGCAGGGCACGCGCCACCAGCGCGTCCTTGGAGCCGAAATGGTAAGTGATGGCCGCCAGGTTCACGCCCGCGGCCGCGGCGATGTCACGCGACGTCGTCGCGGCGGCCCCGCGCTCGCGCAGGCATTGCAGCGTGCCCTCGAGCAGCCGCGCCTCGGCCACGGCGGATCTGGAGTCGATAGCTCGCCCCTTCCAAGCTTCAAACATATGTATGATACGTTCGTATGAATCTCGGCCTTGGAGGCCAGGATGGCTTCAGCCCCCGCCCCTCGCCGGAGGGGAGCCTCACCCGTGGTCCTGTTCGCCATCGTCGTCAACGCGATGGCCGCCTTGGCCTTCGGCGGCCTGCACCTGCTGCTGGAAGCGCCGCCGCTGCGCACTGTCGCATGGCCGGGAGCGGTCGCGCTCGCGGCCGCCTACGCGGCACCCGCCACGCTGGCCGTCGTCGCGCTGCGCAGCCAGCGGCCGGCCGCGCTGTTGGGCGCTGGCCTCCTCGGTCTGGCGATGGCGTTCACGGCGCTGTCGGGGGTCTCATTGGTCCTGCTCGTGCCGGCGACCTGCTACCTGATCGGCTACGCGACCTGGACGCCTCGGCCGCCACTGCGGGCGGGCGCGGTCGCCGGGATCGTGGCCATCCTCGCCGCCGGGATCGCCGCACTGCTCCTGCCGTTCGCCTCCCCCATCAGCGAGCCCAGGGCGTACTGCTACTCCTGGACCGAGGACCTGGCGGGCCGGCGCTCCTACAGCCCGGCACGCCCGGATGACGCCGGCGATCCGGGACAGCAGTCCGGGTCTGCGTCCGGCTCAGCCGGGCCTGGTGGGCCCGCCCGAGGCGAGGGCTGCACCAGCGACGTCGTCACGCCGGCCGAGGCGGTGCTGGGCCTCGCCGCCGCCGCGGTCGCGCTCGTGGTGAGCCTGCGGCTGCCCCGCGCCACGCCGGCGACCTCCCACCCAGGCTGAGCGCGGCGGCTTCGCGACGCTCATGCCGGCTCGAGCCGGGCAGCAGCATCGCAGGAGGTCCCAACCCACGCGGCAGGCGGCGGGCAGACCCGGGACGCGTCAGCGGAGCAGGGTCTCGGTCCGGGTGATCTCCTCGCGGACCATGTCGAGGCGCAGGCGCAGCTCTGTCCGGGCGTTGGGGTCGCCGCAGTGGGCGAGCTCCTGGCGTACCTGCGCCTCGCCGCGGCGCAGCCACGCCAGCCGCGCCTCCACGTTGCGGAGCAGCCGCAGCGCCCTGCCGACGCGGGCCTGCCGCAGGCCGCGGCGCACCATCGCGGCGACCCCCGCGGAGCGGTCCCCGACGGTCGCCCCACGCGGAAGGGTGGTGCCGGGCACCGGCGCCCGCTGCTGGTGGATCAGGTGGGCGAGGGCGACCATGCCACCCGTGAGCGTCTCGATCGCCACGTCCTCCTGGGCCATGCCGCTCTGCACCACGTACTCGTCCATCCCCTGCCGCAGGTACATCAGGATCACCAGCGCCGCCGGGGCGACCCCGGGCCGGTCCAGCTCCAGGCCCTGATCGCCCAGGCAGTCGCGCATCTCGGCGATGGCCTGATCGACCCAGGCGACGAAGCGCGGCTCCGTATATCGCTCGTCCTGGAGGACGGCCCGGACGTAGCGGGTCACAGCGTCCATGCGGCTCCCTCGGGATCCCATGCTGGCTCGGCTGCGGGGGGGCGGGTGCAAGGGTCCCATGTCCGGGCCTCAGGAAGCCAACTGGGCGGGTGGCCCGCCGGACACGATCGGCGCTCCGGGGCGTACCGTGGCCGTCGACCTTGCCGCCGGACGTTTCGAGGGGCCGAACATGGCACAGCCAGCCGAGCGGCGCGGCGCGAACCGCCTCGCCGGCGAGACCAGCCCATATCTCCTCCAGCACGCTGACAACCCGGTGGACTGGTACCCGTGGGGGCAGGAGGCGCTCGACCTCGCGGCGCAGCGGGACCAGCCGATCCTGCTGTCGATCGGCTATGCCGCCTGCCACTGGTGCCACGTGATGGCGCACGAGTCGTTCGAGGACCCCCGGACGGCCGCGCTCATGAACGAGCATTTCGTGTGCGTGAAGGTCGACCGCGAGGAGCGCCCGGACCTGGACGCGATCTATATGACCGCGGTGCAGGCCATGACGGGCCAGGGCGGCTGGCCGATGACGGTGTTCCTGACCCCTGAGGGCGAGCCGTTCTTCGCCGGCACGTACTTTCCAAGGGAGGACCGGCTCGGCATGCCGGCCCTCGAGAAGGTCCTGCGGGCGATCGCCGATGCCTGGCGCGAGCGGCGCGACGAGGCGCGCTCACAGGGTCGCCAGGTGGCCGAGCACGTCGCGATGCAGACCCGCGCGCTCAACGAGGTCACCGGCGGCCTCGACGAAGAGGTGCTGCGGGAGGCGTTCGAGGGCGTGCGCAAAGCGTTCGACCCCGAGTGGGGCGGGTTCGGCGGCGCGCCGAAGTTCCCGCAGCCGATGACGCTCGACTTCCTGCTCCGCTGCCACCTGCGTGGCTGGCCAGACGCGCTGGAGATGGTGGGGCGCACGCTGGACCGGATGGCCACGGGGGGGATCTTCGACCAGCTCGGCGGCGGCTTCCACAGGTACTCGACCGACCACCGCTGGCTGGTGCCGCACTTCGAGAAGATGCTCTACGACAACGCCCAGCTCGTGCGGCTGTACGCCCGCGCGTGGCAGGTCACCGGCGCCGAGCGCTACCGGCAGGTCTCCCGCCGCACCGCCGATTACCTGCTGCGCGAGCTGCGCCACCCGGACGGCGGCTTCTTCTCCTCGCAGGACGCCGACTCCGAGGGAGAGGAGGGGAAGTTCTTCGTCTGGTCCTACCAGGAGCTGATGGAGGTGGTCGGGGAGGCGGTCGCGCGCTTCTACGGCGCGGTCCCGGACGGCAACTGGGAGGGCAGGAACGTGCTGTGGACGCCGTTCCCTCCCGAGACGCTGGCCGAGCAGGCCGGGGTCGCCGTGGACGAGCTGGAGCGCACGGTGCTCGCGGGCCGCGCCGCGCTGCTCGAGCGCCGCGAGGGCCGTGTCCACCCGGCCACCGACGACAAGGTGCTGGCGGCCTGGAACGGCCTTGCCATCGCCGCGCTTGCGGAGGCAGGCCGCGTCCTGCCGGAGCCGCGCTACGTGCTTGCCGCGGTGGAGGCGGCGGAGTTCGTGCTCGACACCATGCGGGTGCCGCGCCTGCGGCGGGCGTGGCGGGAAGGGCGCCTCGGCGGTCCCGGCTACCTGGACGACCACGCCTGTATGGCCGAGGCGTGCCTGACCCTGTACGAGACCACCTTCGAGGCGCGCTGGCTGCGCGAGGCGCTGGCGCTCGCCGACGAGCTGCTGGAGCTGTTCGCCGATCCGGAAGGCGGCTTCTACCAGACCGGCGCCGACGCCGAGAAGCTGGTGGTGCGGCCGAGGGAGCTGTTCGACAACGCGGTGCCCGCCGGCTCGTCGGTCGCCGCCGAGGTGCTGCTGCGGCTCGGCCGGCTGGTGGGCGGCGAGCGTTACGAGCAGGCGGCCCTTGGCGCGCTGCGGGTGGTCCAGGGACTGTTCGCGCGGGCGCCGACCGGTTTCGGCCACGCCCTCGGCGTTGCCGACTTCGCGCTCTCCAAGGTGCACGAGGTGGCCATCGTTGGCGAGCCGGGCGCGCCAGACACCGCCGCCCTGCTGGCCGAGGTCCGGCGGCGCTACCGGCCGAACCAGGTGGTCGCGCTGGCGGCGCCCGCGGACGGGGAAGCCGTCGGGGCGGTGCCGCTACTGGCCGATCGGCCGCTCGTCGACGGGCACGCCACGGCCTACGTGTGCGAGCACTTCGCCTGCCGGCAGCCGGTCACCGAGCCCGCGGCGCTGGCGCAACAGCTTGCCTGATTGGTGTTTAGCATTGCCTACAGCGCGATAGGTTCCGGGATGAGCCGTTTCGTTCCGGCGCTGCTTGTGTGCCCGCCTGGACCCCGTGGGCCACATCGTTCGTACTGCCTGGTGGGAGGCGCCCGTGCAAAACGCGCCTGACGTTCTGCGTCCGCCTTCGAGCGGTGGGGAAGTAATGGTCACCGAGGTCCTGCCCGGCGACGACAGCGCCAGCGAGCGGGTGGACCGCTGGCTGCGCGAGTACGCGCGGAGTCGCGACCCGGCGCTGCGCGAGCGGATCATCATCGCCTACCTGGGACTGGCGGACCGCCTCGCCGAGCGCTTTCGCGGTAGCCGCGCGCTGTCGCGCGACGACCTGGTGCAGACGGCCCGCGTCGGGCTGGTCGCGGCCGTCGACCGCTACGACCCCTGCCGCGGCAACCGCTTCGTGCCCTACGCGGTGGCGTGCGTCGTCGGCGAGCTGAAGCGCAGCCTCAGGGACACGAGCTGGCGGCTGCACGTGTCGCGGCCCACCAAAGAGCTGGTGCTCAGGCTGTGCCGGCTGCTGGACGAGCTGCCGCAGGTCCTCAGGCGCTCGCCGACCGTGGACGAGCTGGCGGAGCGGCTCGGGGTGACCATGGAGGCCACCGTCGAAGCCGTCGAGGTGGCGCAGACCCGCTTCAGCCTCTCGCTCGACCAGCCGGCGGGCGAGGACGGCGACACGCCGCTCGGCGAGCTGGTCCCGGACGCGGAGCCGGGGGAGGAGCTGGAGGACCTGCTCATCCTGCCCGACCTGCTTGGGCGCCTGCCGGAGCTGGAGCGCGAGGTCGTGGTGCTGCGGTTCTTCGAGGACATGAACCAGGAGGACATCGCCGCGCGCATCGGCTACTCGCAGATGCACGTGTCGCGGCTGCTGCGCCGCGCGCTCGAGCGGATGCGCGCCAGGCTGCTCGCCGCTTGACGCCCGCCCTCAGGCGCGCACCAGCGGCGTCTCCACCAGGTGCTCGGCGATGAACCAGGTCTCGAGCTCGTTGGTGCGGAGCACGTCCGAGACGAGAAGGTCGTTGGTGCCGTGGTCACCGATCCTGTCCGCCCTGTCCGCGCCCTCGCGCGCCTCGGCGACGATCAGCTCGTGCGCCTCCAGCAGGCGCGAGAGCATGGCCGGGACCTCCTCGGCGTGCTTGTCCAGCAGCAGGTGGAGCTGGTAGTCGGTGTACCGCTGGCTCCTCATACGGTCTCCCCTGCTCGCTTCTCTGGCCCTGTGGTGCTCGGACCGCGCCCGACAATCCGGGTTGCCAGCCATGGACGGGGTGAAACGGCATCGAACGGGTTGCCGCCGCCGCTACCGTGGTCTCGCGCGCGACCGCGGTGGTGGCCTGCGGCTGGCGAGACAGAGGGGAAGGTCGCGATGACGACTCGCAAGCGGGTCCTGGTGCTCGGTGGCGGCTTCGGCGGGATGTACACAGCACGCCGCCTCGAGCGGCGCCTGCCTCCCGCCGAGGCCGAGATCGTCCTGGTCAACGTCGAGAACTACATGCTCTACACGCCGCTGCTGCCGGAGGCCGCCGCGGGCACGATCGAGCCGCGCCACGTGGTGGTGCCACTGCGGCAGGCGCTGCGCCGCACCCGCCTGAAGGTCGGCAAGGTCACCGCCGTCGACCTCGACCGCAGGACCTGCACCTATGTCAGCGCGGGCGGAGTGGAGCGCTCGCTGGACTGGGACCGCCTGGTGATCGCGCTCGGCTCGGTCAGCCGCATGTTCCCGATCCCCGGCCTCGCCGAGCACGCGCACGGCTTCAAGACCCTGGCCGAGGCCATCTACCTGCGCAACCACGTGCTCGAGCAGCTTGAGCTGGCGGACGCCAGCGACGACCCGGACGAGCGCAGGGCGCGGCTGACCTTCGTGGTGGTCGGCGCGGGCTACGCGGGCACCGAGCTGGTGGCCGAGCTGCAGGCGCTGGTGCGGCGGGCGCTGCGGCTGTACCCCGCGCTGCGGACGAGCGACACCCGCTGGGTGCTGGCCGACGTCGCTCCGCAGGTGCTGCCGGAGCTCGGCGGCAGGCTGTCGACGACAGCGCTGAAGGTGCTGCGCGAGCGCGGGGTGGAGATCCGCCTGAAAATGACCCTCGACCAGGTGGGGCCCGATTGGGTGCGCTTCTCGGACGGCGAATGGGTGCCGACCACCACGGTCGTGTGGACCGCCGGGGTGACGCCAGACCCGCTGATCGGCAAGCTCGGCCTCGCCACCGACGAGCGCGGCCGGCTGGTGGTGGACGAGTACGTGGCCGTGCCCGGCCGCGATGACGTCTTCGCGGTCGGCGACGCCGCGGCGGTGCCGCTCGCCGGGCGCAAGGGCGCGACCGCACCCCCCACCGCCCAGCACGCCCTGCGAGAGGCCAAGGTCTGCGCCGACAACGTCGCCGCCTCGCTGGGGCACGGCCAGCGGCGGCGCTTCACCTTCCAGGGGCTCGGCCTGCTGGTCAACCTCTCAGAGAACTACGGGGTGGGGCGCGTCCTCGGCATCCCCGTCTCCGGCCTTGTCGGCTGGATGGTGACCCGCTCCTACCACCTGCTGGCGCTGCCGACGTGGACACGGCGCCTGCGCGTGGGCCTGGACTGGGCGGTCGCCCTGGTATTCCCTCGGGACGTCGCCGAGCTGGGCACGCTCGGGCACCCGGAGCCGCTGCCCAGCGATGAGACACAGCCCCGCTGATCGATTGAGCGCTCCTCCGAGGGGGTACGCCCGGTCGTGGAAGGAGGGGTGAATGTCATGCCTGCCACCAAGAGCAAGAAGGAACTTCCGAGCACGTTGCAGCGGTCGTCGGCGAAGGCGCAGCGCACCTGGGCGGAGGCCCACGACAGCGCGGCCGAGACCTACGGCGAGGGCGAGCGAGCCCACCGCGTGGCGTACTCGGCGCTGAAGCACTCGTTCGAGAAGCGCGGTGACCACTGGGAGCCCAAGAACGGCAAGGGTCCATCGGACCCGCAGGCCAAGAAGGGCAACCCGGAGGCGCGCAGCCGTCCCAGCAAGACGCACGGCGGCGTGGACGTCGAGGGCAACACCAAGCCGGAGCTGCTCGAGCGGGCCAGGAAGCTGGGCGTCACCGGCCGCTCACGCATGAGCAAGGGCGAGCTGGCGGACGCTATCGCCTCCAAGCAGCGCCAGCAGGACCGCAAGAAGAAGCGCTGAGCACCGGGCCGAGGCCACAGCGCCGGCGGCGCCGGGCTTCATGGCACCATGGAGCCTATGGAGACCATGGAGCCGCCGCGCGCTGGGTACGAATTGCTCGAGCACACCGCGGACGTCGGCGTCCGCGCCTGTGGCGCCACGCTCGAGGAGCTGTTCGAGCAGGCGACGCTGGGCCTCGCCGAGGTGCTCGGCGCCTGGCGGCCCGGCGCGGGCGCGGGCGCGGCCGTCCCCCTGGCGGTCGAGGCCGGCGACCTCGGCGGGCTGCTGGTCGATTGGCTGAACGAGGTCGTCTACGTGCAGGAGGTGCGTGGCGCGAGCCTCGCGGCCGTGACGGTCGAGCGGGTCGGCGAGGGGCGCGCCTCCGGCTCGGTCAGCTTCGCGCCGGAGCCGCCTTCAGGTGGGATCTACGTCAAGGCCGTCACCTACCACGAGCTCAAGGTCGAGCGGCGCGCGGGCGGTTGGCTCGCTGAGCTCTACTTTGACGTCTGAGGCAGGGGAGAGGGGACAGTGAGACTCCAACCGCGCCAGCTCAGGCCCTTCGTCTGGGAGATCCCACTCGGCTGGGTCGAGGGCATGCACGTCCCTGGCATCGTCTACGCCTCCGACGAGCTGTTCGACCGCGCCGTCCAGGACCGGGCGGTGGACCAGGTCGCCAACGTCGCCACACTGCCGGGCATCGTCGGCGCCTCCTACGCGATGCCGGACATCCACTGGGGCTACGGCTTTCCCATCGGCGGGGTGGCCGCCACCGACGTCGAAGCGGGCGGGGTGGTCTCGCCCGGCGGGGTCGGCTACGACATCGGCTGCGGGGTGCGCCTGCTCCGCAGCGATCTGCGCTGGGAGCCGGACGTGCGCCCGCGCATCCACGAGCTGGTGCGCGCGCTCTCCAGGCGGATCCCGCGCGGCACCGGCGGCAAGGGCCTGCTGCGGCTCGGCGGCGGCGAGGTCGACCGGGTCCTGGTCGAGGGCGTTCACTATCCCATCGCCCGTGGCGTTGGCGCACAGGAGGACGCCCAGGGCTGCGAGGACGGCGGCAGGCTCGCCGGCGCCATGCCCGAGCACATCTCCGAGCGCGCCCGCGAGCGCGGGCGGGCGCAGCTCGGCAGCCTCGGCGGCGGCAACCACTTCCTCGAGGTGCAGGTCGTCGACCAGGTCAGGGACGAGCGAACGGCCGCGGCGCTGGGGCTGTTCCAGGGGCAGGTCTGCGTCATGCTGCACTCCGGCTCCCGCGGCATCGGGCACCAGGCCTGCACCGACCACCTGCGGGTGATCGAGCGGCTGATGCCGGAGACCGGCGTGCGCGTGCCGGACCGCCAGCTCGCCTGCCTGCCGGTGGACCACGAGGCCGCTCGCGCATATCTGGGGGCGATGGCGGCGGCCGGCAATTTCGCCGTGGCCAACCGGCACGTGATGGCCGACGGCGTGCGCTCTGGCTTCGCCGAGGCGCTCGGCCGCCCCGTCCGGGACCTCGGCATGGGGCTCGTCTACGACGTCGCCCACAACCTCGCCAGGCTGGAGGACCACGAGGTCGCCGGGCGGTGGCGCATCCTGTGCGTGCACCGCAAGGGCGCCACCCGGGCGCTCGGCCCCGGGCACCCGGACCTGCCGGAGCGCTACCGCGAGACCGGGCAGCCGGTGATCAACCCGGGCAGCATGGGCACCCCGTCCTACGTGCTGGTCGGCGACGCCCGCGCCGAGCAGCGCTCGTTCGCGTCCACCTGCCACGGCGCCGGACGGGCGATGAGCCGCACCAAGGCCAAGAAGGTCATGAGCGCTCCGGAGCTGCGCCGCAAGCTGGAGCACGAGGGCATTGTCCTGGCGGTGCAGGACTGGAAGCTGCTGAGTGAGGAAGCGCCCTATGCCTACAAGGACGCCACGGAGGTGGTGGAGACCTGCGAGGGCGCCGGCCTTTCACGCGTGGTCGCCCGACTGCGACCGGCCGGCGTGCTCAAGGGGTAGGCTGACTGCGGCCGCGTTGTGGCGGTCGTTCCCTGATAGCTGCTGGAGGAGCCCGTGAGCAACGACGCTGTGCCAGAGGCCGACGCCCTCGAGCAGGCCGAGCCGCTGCGCGAGCCGGACGAGCCCGTGCCGCCGCAGCTCGGGGATGAGATCCCGGAGGCCGACGCCTGGGAGCAATCGCTGCCAGTCCCCATGGACGACGAGGAGGATCGGCGCTAACGCGATCCAGGATCGGCATGAAGGCGATGGAGCGACGCAAGCTGGCCGCCGCCACGCTCTGACCCGCCCTACGGGCGGCGGCCGCCCTGGCTTCCTCGGCCCTGGCCTCTTTGGCCCCCTTGACCCCCGCGACCTCCCTGGTTGCCGCGGGGCCCGCGGGGCCCTTGCCGGTCCTGGCCGTTCCGCACGCCGCCGTGGCGGCCTTCATCGCGGCGCTGGCGCTGCTCGCCGCGGCCGGCCTGGTTCCCGCGGTTGCCCTGGCCGCTGCGGTTGCTCTGGTTGGCTCGGCCGGGTCTGCCGCCCGTGGCGCCCTGACCCGCTCGGTCGCCTCTGCCGGCGGCCCCGCTGCCGGCGGCCCCGCCGCCTTGGCCACCTGGACGGCGGCCGCCCCGCTCGAGGGCGGTGGCGAGCTGATCGCGGCGCGCCTCCCAGCGCTCGAGCACCTCCTCGATCTCGCCGGCAACGGCCTCGTAGGCCAGCAGCTCCCGCTGGTTGCGCGAGCGCATTTCCCCGTACCGCTGGAGGTCCGCCTGCAGGTCGCGCAGGAGCTGCCGCAGGTCGCGGATGGCGCCGGAGAGGGCACGGCGCGCGTCGGCAAGCTCGCGCAGCCTGGCCGGCCGGTCGCTCGGCAGGACCTGCGTGAGCGAGCGCCCCACGGCCAGCTCGTGCCGCCGCAGCTCGCGCTCGTAATCCTGGGTGCTGCGCCTGATCTCGGTGCCGCGCCTGGTGTCCGGACCGCGCCGGTCGCCCGCGCGGTGCCCGGAGTCAGATGCCGTGGCGCTCATCGTCTCGTCGCTCCGGCTTCTCGGGGGTCCTGGTGGCTGTCGCGAGCAGGGCCAGGCATAGCACGCGCGGGCTGCTCCTCGGCCCTCAACGGTACCCGACTCTCCTATCCGCCCGATACGCCTTTTGCCAATTCGGTGACCTTGCCGTGCGGCAAGGTCACCCGCCCAGCACGGTTTCAGGGGTGGATCGCTCGGGTAACCGGCGACTCGTGGGCGGAAGAGCTCGGAACGAGGAGGTAGCGTGCGTACCAGCGACATCGCCCGGCTGTTCGAGGCTCCCGGGCCGTTCGTGTCGATCTACCTGGCTACCGAGGGCAATGTGGAGAACGCGGCCCAGCGGGTGGCGGTGCGGTGGAAGTCCCTGCGTGCCGAGCTGCTCGGGGCAGGCGTGCCCGAGGGGACCCTGGAGGCCGTGGACGACGAGCGAACCGAGCAGGTCGAGGTCGAGGGCGCCCGCACGCCGCACCTCACCCGCTCCAAGCCCGGCGGCTGGTCCCAGCCCCGCTACCAGCACCGCGCGGAGGTCCTGTGGGAGCGCAACGCCACGGAGGTCGCCGAGATGCTCACCAAGATGGTCGATCGCGTGCGACCCCGCTTCGTCGCCGCCGCCGGCGACGTGCGCGCCCTCGAGCTGTTGCGCGAGCAGTCGCCAAAGCGCGTCCAGGCGCTCATCGAGGTGGTGGGCGGCGAGCTCGGCTCGATCGACGAGGTGCTCGAGGAGGCTGAGAGGCTGGCCGCCGACACCGCCGAGGCCGACACCGGTGCGCTGCTGGATGAATTCGAGCGCGAGCGCGGCCAGCGGGACCGCGCCGCCGACGGCGCCGAGGCGACGTTCGAGGCGCTCGCCATGGGCCAGGTGCGGGTGCTGCTGGTCGGCAACGTTCGCGACGACGGGCAGAGCGCGTGGTTCGGCGAGGAGTTCGGGCAGGTCGCCCTGAACCGGGAGGACCTGATCGTTCAGGGTACGACGCCCGTCGAGGGCCGACTCGTCGACGTTGCCGTGCGGGCGGCGCTCGGCACCGGAGCGGAGGTCCGCGTGCTCAGCCCCAACACGGATGCGCGCGGCCCGAGCGGGGGCCTGGGCGCGGTGCTGCGCTACAGCACCTGACCTTCGGGCCCTTCGGCCCTGCCGGCCGGCAGCGTCAACCGCGTCGCCCCACACGCTGGAGGCGGCCTGGAGCCATGGCCTGGAAGTCCCTTGGGAAAGGTGCCAGGTGGCCCATGGCGGCACTGGCACGGTCGGGCAAATTCTTTGTAGCGGCAACAAGGAGATGCCGCCCAGAGGAGGAAACGTCATGGCAATGACTGACAGGCTGCGGGGCCAGAGCGCGTCCGGCCCGGTCTACATCGAGGAGCCGAGGCTCTCGAAGTGGCTGTTTGGCTCCAGCAGCGCCGCCTGGATCTGGCTCATTGCACGCCTGTGGCTGGGCTGGGAATGGTTCCAATCCGGTTGGGGCAAGGTCTTCGGCGGCAACATCACCTGGCGGTTCTGGAACTGGGGCGACAGCGCCTACAGCCTGACCGGCTCAGGCAGCATCGGCTGG
>WNFU01010909.1_pt1 | contig 16598 bp, 15 predicted proteins | sample 5400121 | NCBI WGS metagenome assembly WNFU01 (sample SAMN13153360, study PRJNA577476) | soil metagenome | isolation source: 100 cm soil or saprolite under grassland replicate 1 | place: USA:California | collected 2016-06-15
AAGTTGATCGACGACGAGCTGCTGTCGCAGTTCAACACGTTCTTCGTCTTGGGCCTGGCGGACGAGCGCGACCGGAACATCCTGCGGGGCTCGTCGAAGCAGGACATCTCCGACCTGGGCCCGGAGATCCAGACCCTCATGCCCGGCGAGGCCATCGTCACGAACGTGGAGGCGCCCTTCGCCATCCCGGCCCAGGTGTTCCTGTACGAGGACTACCTGAAGTCGGTCGCCGGCCCCTCGCCGCTCCCCGAACGCCCCGCCGGAGCGTCGAAGGGGTTCGCGGACTGATGGTGCGGACGGCCTGATGGCGCGGCTCGTCGCGCTGGGGGACGCCCACCTGGGGCGGAGCCACCTCGTGCACCTCCGCGACGACGAAGGACGGAACGAGCGGGAGGAGGACTTCCTCCGCTCGTTCGAGTGGGCCGTCGAGAAGACGGTCGAGCTCGAACCGGACGGCTTCCTGTGGCTGGGTGACGTCTTCGACCACGCCCGGCCCACCTACCGGACGTTCGCCCACGTGTTGGCCGCCCTCCAGCGGCTCGCGGACGCCGGGCTCCGCGGCGTCGCCATCTCCGGGAACCACGACACGCCGCGCGTGCGCGGCACCGGCTCGCCGTACGACGCGCTGGAGCGCGTCTTCCCGAACGTCGCGTTCGCCTGGCGCATGGAGGCCGTGGCCGCGGATGTGGCCGGCGTCCGCGTCCATGCCGTCCCCCAGACCCTCTCGGTCGCGGACTTCAAACAGCAACTCGACGCCGCCGCGGGCGCCGTGGACGCCGCCGCCGCCAACCTCCTCGTCGCCCACGTCGCCCTGACGTCGCTGCCACTCCGCGCCTACCGCGACATCAACGAGCTGGAGGTCGAGGAGGGCGCGTTCGACCGGCGCTTCGACCTGGTGGTGCTGGGCCACTACCACGCCCAGCAGAAGGTCTCGAAGCGGACGTGGTACGCAGGCTCCACCGACACGTTCTCGTTCGCCGACTCCCCGGACTCGCCGAAGGGCCTCGTCGTCGTGGACACGGACTCGGGGCGCGTCGAGCACGTGGTGAACCCGAACACCCGCCCCCTGGTCACGTGGAGCGTCCGGGCCGCCGGGCTGTCGGCCGGCGAGCTCGTCGACGCCGTCGAGGCCGCGGCGACAGGCACGCCGGAGGGCGCCATCGCCCGCGTGTTCCTGAACGAGGTCGACCCGGCCGCCTACCGGCAGGTGGCGAACGAGCAGTTCCAGGAAGCCGTCCCCGCGGCGCGGTTCGTCCAGGTGGAGCCCGACTACGGGGCGGAGGCGCTGGCGGTGCAGGGCGGGCCGAGGATCGGCTCGATCGAGCAGGAGTGGTCCGCCTACGTCGAGATGCAGGACCTGGCCGGCCTGGAGCGCGAGCGAGTGGTGGCGCTCGGCGCCCGGTTCCTGACCGAGGCCCGGGGCGAGACCGTATGAGGGTCCTCGAGCTCTCGCTCCGGAACTATCGGGTGTTCGAGCAGGTCGACCTGGAGCTCCCGTCCCGCGTCATCGGCATCTTCGGCGCCAACGGATCCGGAAAGAGCTCCCTCGTCGAGGCCATCGGCTTCGCCTGCTACGGCGTCGACGCGGCTCGGACGAAGAAGCACGAGATCCGCACGCAGGGGCTGCTCACGGACTGCGAGGTCCGGATGGCCTTCGAGCACGGCGGGCAGCAGTACGAGGTCCGCCGGGCCATCCAGGGAAAGGGGCACACGCCCGACGCGGAGCTGCTGGTCGGCGGGCTCACCCTGGCCTCCGGCACGGCCGACGTGGACGCCGAGATCCAGCGCCTGCTGCACATGGACCTCCGGGTGTTCCGGGCCTCGGTGTTCGCGGAGCAGAAGCAGCTCGACGCGTTCTCCGAGGTGACCGCGGGCAAGCGCAAGGAGATGGCCCTCCGCCTGCTCGGCATCCGGCCGGTGGACGACGCCCGGACCGCGGCCCGGCGCGAGGCGAGGTCGACCAAGCAGAGCGCCGACCAGCTCGCCGGCGCGGTCGCGGACATCGCCGCCCTCGAGACCGCCCTGAAGGAGGCCGCGGGCCTCGTCCGGGAGGCCGGGAAGCAGTCGAAGGCGGCGGCCGCTGCGCTGAAGGAAGCCACGGCCCGGGAGCAAGCCGTCCGGAAGGCATTCCAGGAATCCGACCGGGTCCGCGAGCGCGTGGAGAAGATCACGCTGGAGCTGACGAACCGTTCCGAGGAGCGGGAGCGGCTGGTGGCCGACCGGGGGCGCCGCACGGAGCGGATCGAGAAGCTGGAGAAGGAGCTGGCCGAGCTCCCCGGCCTGGAGGAGGAGCTGGCGTCGCTGGGACCCGCCGACGAGCTCCTTCGGGCGGCCGGGCGGCTGGCCGAGGTGGCCGGGAAGCTCGCGGCCGTCCGGGCCGAGATGGCCGGCCTCCCCGAGGCGGATCCTGCCGAGGCCTCGGCGGCCCTGGAGGGCGCGAGGGAGGAATTCGCCGCCGCCGAGACCGCGCTGGCGGAGGCGACGGCCCGCCGGGACCACGAGGCGAGGCTCCTGGGCGAGGCCGAGGACCGGCTGGACCGGGCTTCGGACGCGGATCCCAGCCAGCCCTGCCCGACGTGCGGTCGGCCTCTGGAGGACGACTTCCCCGCGTACGTCCGCCACTGTCGCGACGAGGCCGCCGCCGCGAAGCGGCGCCTCCAGGAGGCCGAGCGAGCGCACCGGCAGGCGGCGACGCTCCGCGCGAAGGCCGAGGCCCGTGTGCGCGAGGCCCGACGGGCGTCGGACGCGGTGCAGGCCTCGGCGGCCGCGCGAGGACGGCTGGGAGAGCGCGCCGACGAGCTCGACCGCGAGGTGGCCGCGCTGGCCGAGCCGTTCGGCGGCGAGGCCCCCGACCTGGACGCGCTGCGGGCCGGGGCTCGCCGGCTGAAGGAGCTCGACCGGCTCCTGGTCCAGCTCCAGGCCCAGCAGCCCCATCTGGACCGTGAGATCCGGGACCTCACGCGCGTGGAGGCGGAACTGGCCGAGCTCGACGAGAGGGTCGAGGCGCTGGTGGGCGAAGCCGAGGGGCTGTCGTTCGACCAGGACGCGCACGCGCGGCTCCTCGCCGAATGCGAGGTCGCCGGCTCGGCGCTCGACGCCGCCCGCGAGGCCGAGCGGGCAACCGCCCGCGACCTGGCCGAGGCCGAGAAGCGGGTCAGCGAGCTGTCGGGGCGGCTGGAGGAGGCCCGGGAGACCGAGCGCCGGGTGGGCGACCTGAAGGCCGAGGCCCGGTACCTCGAGCGCACGGCCATGCTGCTGGACGGGTTCCGCGATCACCTGGTCACGCGGGTGGGCCCCGAGCTGTCGCGGGAGGCCGAGGCCATGTTCCGGGAGCTCACCAACCACGAGTACGACGACCTCCGCATCGACGAGCAGACCCTGTCCATCGAGATCGCGGACGGCGACAGCTATCACCCCGTCGAGCGGTTCTCCGGGTCCGAGGCGGACCTGGCGAACCTGTCGCTTCGCGTCGCCATCTCCACGCATCTGTCCCGCGTGTCCGGTGCGGACCTCGGGATGCTGGTGCTCGACGAGGTGCTGGGGTCCCTCGACGCCGAGCGCAAGGACCTGTTCGTCCGGACCATGGGGAAGCTGTCGAACCACTTCCACCAGCTGTTCGCGATCACGCACGCGGAACAGGTGAAGGACCAGTTCCCGGCCGTCATCGAGGTCCGCAAGGTCGGCCGCCGCCGGAGCGAGGCGGTGCTCGTCTAGGGCTAGGGGCACTAGCATCGCGGGAATGGACGACGACCTCACGCCGCGGCCCGTCTCCGAGTCCGAGGTCATGCTGGTCCAGCAGATGACCCAGCTGGAGGCAAACCTCCTCGGCAACGTGCACGGCGGCGCGATCATGAAGCTGGTCGACAACGCCGGAGGGCTGGCCGCGATGAAACACGCCGGCGGGCCGGTCGTCACCGCGTCCCTCGACGAGATGGCGTTCCTGGAGCCCGTGTTCGTGGGCGACGTGGTCACCGTTCGGGCCTCGGTGAACGACGTCGGCCACACGTCCATGGAGGTGGGCGTCCGGGTGGACGCCGAGAACTACCTGGGCTCCCGGAAGGTCCACACCTCGAGCGGCTACCTCGTCTACGTGGCGCTCGACCAGAACGGAAAGCCCCGCCCCGTCCCGCCGGTCGTGGCGGAGACGCCGGTCCAACAGCAGCGCCAGCGCGAGGCGAAGCTCCGCCGCGAGGCCCGCCTGGCCCGGGCCGAGGCCATCAAGGCCGCCCGCGCCCGTGCGGACCGCGCCTCCGGCGGGTAACGGCGTCCGGGGACTCGTGGACGAGAAGCGTCGACGTCAGATTGGGGAGCGAATCGTCGATGGTTATCGCCGGCTGCCCCAGACGAACGAGGAAGTGGCGGCCGCTGTCGACGCCGCCATCCGGTCCATCCGCGAGGAACCCTGGCCGGCGGTGATCCAGTCCCAGCGGGAAGGGATCGAGGGCCCCGACTCGAGGGGGGCATCACACTCCCCGTAGCTCAGGCCTGGATCGGAGCGACGAAGACGGGGTTCGCCGTGGGCGCGTTCACGCGGGGTGCCCGCTCCACCGTCACCGCCATCTGCTTGGCCCCTCCGACGTCGATCGGGAGCGGCACGATGACCTGGTTGCCGGACGGCGTGAACGTCCCGCTCGGAATGGGCGCCCTGTTTCCTCGGAACGTCCACAGCTCGTAGACCTTCCCCGGCGGCGGTTTTGCCAGGCCGGAGCCGACCACGAACGCGGAGTCGACGCCCGGCCGGTACGCCAGCGTCAGGACGCCCTGCCCCGGTCCCGAGAACTGGACGATCCGGGGCCCCTGGGCCAGGAACGCGGCCAGCGCGGCGGTCTGCCCACTCTGGCGCGGGGCCAGCAGGTAGCCGCCCACGCCGCCCGCCACGAGCAGGACCGCGGCGGCGATCCCGGCGATGGTGCGCCGCACGCCGCCCGGCCGGGCCGGGCCGGCCGACGGGGCGCCCGCGATCCGCTCCAGCAGTTCCCCCTCCAGCTCATCACGCACGGGCGAGGGATCGAGCGCGAAGGCCAGCCGGCCGGCGACCTCGCGGGTCTCGGCCTCCATCCGGAGGCACCGCTCGCAGGAGGCGCCGTGCTCGGACCACATCCGGTCGAGCTCGGCGTCGTCGTCGCGCGTCGAGCCGCCGAGGGCCCGCAGGGCCACCAGCTCCTCGACGCGCTCGTGTTCGTTCACACTCATCTCGTCCCTACCGCTCCATCCACACCAGGGAAGCTCGGAGGCGCCGCATTCCGAGCAGGCACCTCGACTTCACCGTACCCAGCGGAAGCTCCAGCTTCTGCGCGATCCGCGACTGCGACAGCCCCTCGAAGTACATGAGCTCGATGACCCGGCGCTGCTCGTCGGGAAGGTCCTCGAGCGCCGCGCGCACCGCGGCCCGCTCCTGGGGAAGCCCGATCTCCTCCACGACCACCTCCGCAGGATCCTCCGGCGGCGGCCCCGGGATGGCCACGGACTCCTCGGCCCGGCGTCGCTGCGCTTCCTCCCGCCGCACCAGGTCGACGGCTCGGTGGTGGACCGTGGACATCAGCCAGGCCCGGACGGACCCCCGCTCCGCGTCGTAGCCGCCGGGGTTCCGCCACACGGACAGGAACGCCTCCTGCACCGTCTCCTCTGCGAGATGGGGCTGATGGAGCACCCGCCTCGCGAGCGCCATCGCCGTGGGCGAGTACCGCCGGAACAGGCGCCGAAACGCCTCGCGGTCCCCGCTCCGGATCCGGCGGATCAGGTCGCGGTCTCGAGCGTCGCCGAGGTCAACCGTCGCCATGACGGGAACCTTGAGGGGTTCGCGCGGGACCACGCCGAGGTGTCGAACGTGGTGGCCCAACGGGCTCCTTCCTGCTGCGCTTCCGACGGGATTCGCAGCAGGAAGAGCCCTGGATCGGTGGGATGTGACAGAAGGCGAGCACTGTCATTTCCGCGAAAGGCTGTCGCGGATGGCGTCCAGGGCCGCTGGGTTCTCCAGGCTGGACAGGTCGCCCGGATCCTGCCCCATGACGCTCGCCCGGATGGCGCGGCGCACGATCTTCGCGGAACGCGTTCGCGGCAGCTCATCCACGAACAGGACGCGGTCTGGCTTGAACGCCTTCCCCAAGTGCTGGGCGACGACGCCTTGCAGCTCCGCGGCCAGCTCGTCCGAGCGCTCGACGCCCGGCTTCGTGACCACGAAGCACCAGATGGCCTCGCCCTTCACGTCGTGCGGCACACCCACGGCGGCCGACTCGGCGACGGACGGGTGGAACGCGAGCGCGCTCTCCACCTCCGCCGGTCCCAGCCGCTTGCCCGCCACGTTCATGGTGTCGTCGCTCCGCCCGTGCAGGAACCAGAACCCGTCCTCGTCCACGGTGGCCCAGTCGCCGTGGACCCACACGTCCGGCCACCGCGACCAGTACGCGGCGAGGTAGCGGTCCGGGTCCTTCCACACCCCGCGGGTCATGGCCGGCCACGGCTTCTTGCACACCAGCTCGCCGACCTCGCCGGGGGGGACCGGCCTGCCATCCGGGCCCCACACGTCCACGTCCATCCCCAGGGCGGGTCCGCGAAGCGTCGTCGGCTTGAGGTCGGTGATCGGAAGCGGCGACAGGAAGCACGCCCCCACCTCCGTGCCGCCGGAGATGTTGATGATCGGGCACCTGCCGCCGCCCACGTGCCGGAAGAACCACATGTACGGCTCGGGGTTCCACGCGTGACGTGCTCCTCGCCGGCCGGGATCAACGCCCGGACCAGCGTGGGGGAGATGCCGAGCGTCGTGATGCGGTGCCGCTCCACCATGTCCCACAGCCGGTCGGGCGCCGGGTGGTTCGGCGCGCCCTCGAACAGGAATACCGTCGAGCCCAGCGCGCCCGCACCGACGATCTCCCACGGCCCCATGATCCAGCCGAGGTCGGTCACCCAGAACAGGATCTCGTCCGGGTGGAGGTCCGCCTGATACGCGACCTCCTCGGCGATCTTCACCGTGAAGCCGCCGTGGACGTGGACGGAGCCCTTCGGGCGGCCCGTCGTGCCGCTCGTGTACGCGAGCATGAGCGGGTGCTCGGGGTCGAGGTGCCGGGTCTCGAACCGGGCCGGTTGCCTGGCGAGCAGCTCGTCCCATCGAACGTCGACGCCGGGCGTCCACGGAACCTCGCCACCTAGTCTGTCCCAGACTAGCATCCGCTGCACGGACGGGCTGGCGGCGGCGGCCTCGTCGGCGACGGCCTTCATCGACACGGCCGCGCCGCGCCGCAGCGACCCGTCCGCGGTGATGAGCACCTTCGCCTCGGCGTCGCGGAGCCGCGTGGCCACCGCATCGGCCGCGTAGCCGGAGAAGATCGGGACGTAGATCGCGCCGATCTTCGCGCAGGCCAGCGTGGCGGCGACCGTCTCCGGCGCCATGGGCATGAAGATCCCGACCGTGTCGGCTTCCTCGACGCCGAGCTCGACGAGCCCGCTCGCCAGCCGGTCCGCCATTTCCCTGAGCTCCCTGTACGAGACCGCGCGGACGGCGCCGTCCTCGCCCTCCCACAGGACGGCGGTCGCATCGGGGGTCCGCTCGGCCCACCGGTCGACGCAGTTGTGGGCGAGGTTCATCGAGCCGCCGCTGAACCAGGTCGCCCACGGGATGCCGGCCGAGGTGTCGAGGACCCGTTCGTACGGCTCGTAGAACTCGATCCCCAGGTCCTTCACCACGGCGTCCCAGAACCACCCCACGTCGTCCTGGGACCGCTTCACCAGCTCGTCGTACGTGGCGATCCCGTTCGCGCCCATGAACCGGGTCACGTTGGCCCGCTCGAGGTACTCGTCGGTCGGACTCCACACGATCGTCATCGACGTGCGCGCTCCCTCCGCTGCCATCCCGGGTAACCTTCCCCTGGCTTGGCCAAGACTCTAGAACACCGCCCACAGACGGCCCCGCAGGCGCCGCGGCGTGGCCGCACCACGTGGCCCCGCGTGCTGTTCCTCGCAGTGTCCTCCGTGCTGTCGATCGTGCTGGCAGCCACGTCGGGCTATGCGATTTGGTTCTACAAGCACGCGGACAGCTTCATCCCTGTCGAGAAGCCGCCAACCGCTCCTGGGCCTGAGGCGACGTCGGTGACCGGCCTGTGCGCGAGCACCTGCACGTATCTGATCCTGGGCAATGACTCGCGCAAGGGCCTCTCCAAGGCTGACCAGATCCGATTCGGGAACTCCGAAACGGTTCCGGGGAAACGGTCCGACACCATCATGCTGGTCCGGTTCGACCCGCGGGAGGAGAAGGCAATCGTGCTGTCGTTCCCCCGGGACCTGTGGGTCGACATCCCCCACCAGGGGTTCGGGAAGATCACGTCGGCGTTCGAGGGTGGGCCGTATCGCGTGGCGGCCGTAGTCCACCAGCTGACGGGGCTCCGCATCGACCACTTCCTGACGGTGAACCTGGCGGGGTTCCAGCACGTGATCGAGGCGATCGGCGGGGTACCGATCTGTGTGGACCGTCCGATGGTCGACGAGCTTGCGGGCCTGAACATCCCGGCCGGCTGCCAGACACTTGACGCGGAGCAAGCCCTCGCGTTCGTCCGAGCCCGGCACGTGCAATGCGACGCCATCCCGGACTTCTCGCGCATCGCGCGACAGCAGCAGTTTCTGCGAGCCGTACTGGCGAAGGTGCTGAGGCCGTCGGAGGTCGTGCATGCGCCGTCGATCGTGCCGGCCGTACTCCAGAACCTCCTGGTCGATCCGGGGCTGAAGGCCGCGGGCGTCGCGGAGATCGTCCACCTGGTTCGACAGCTCCAGGGCATCGGCACCGGCGCGGTGGACTTCCGGTCGGTGCCGGGCGACCCGTACGCGACGGTGCAGACGTCGTCCGGGACCGTCGACATCGTGAAGCTGCTCCCCGAGGCGAAGGTGCTCTTTAGGCGGCTCCGGGAGGGGAAGCCCCTCGGCACCATCGGGCTGGCGCAGACGCAGACCCCTCCGTCGCCGGCTGTCGTGAAGGTCCGTGTCTTCGACGACGCGTCCGCGGGCGCCGCGGCGAAGGTGCAGGACTTCCTCCATACGTCCGGGTTCGAAACCCTCGGCGTGGCGACTTCGAACTCACTCGGCGTCCAGGGCCCCGTCATCCTGTACAAGTCGACGACGCTGGATGAGGCGAAGGTCGTTCAGGGATTCCTGAAGGGCGTTCCGCTCCAGGAGGCGCCCAAGGGCAGCCTGGCCGAGACGGACGTCGCGGTGATCGTCCCGGCGGGCTACGACGCCCCGGGCGTGGCCAGCCCCAACCCCACCGCGACGCCGTCCACTCCCGGCGCGGCGTGCGGATGAAGGCGGTCGTGCTCTCGGGCGGCGAGGGCTCCCGCCTCCGGCCGATCACGCACACGAACGCGAAGCAACTCATCCCCATCGCCAACAAGCCGATCCTGTTCCACGCCCTGGAGGCCATCCGCGAGGCGGGCATCCGCGAGGTGGGAATCGTCGTCGGCCACACCGAGCCCGAGATCCGGGCCGCGGTGGGGGACGGGTCGACCTGGGACCTCGAGGTGACGTTCCTACCGCAGGCCGCCCCGCTCGGGATCGCGGACGGCGTGCGGCTGGCGCGAGAGTTCGTGGGCGACGAGCCGTTCATCGTGTACCTCGGCGACAACGTCCTGCTCGAGGGCGTCGGCCGGTTCGTGCGGGAGTTCGAGCGCCACACCCCGAACGCGCAGATCTTCCTGGCCCGGGTCCGCGAGCCCGAGCATTTCGGCGTCGCGACGCTGGAGGAGGACCGCGTGGTCCGGCTCGTGGAGAAGCCGCGCGAGTTCGTCTCGGACCTCGCCCTGGTGGGCGTGTACCTGTTCGACTCGTCGGTGTTCGAGGCCATCGAGAAGCTCGAGCCCTCGTGGCGGAACGAGTACGAGATCACCGAGGCCATCCAGCACCTCATCGACGACGGTCGCACCGTCCGTGCGGAGATGGTGACCGGGTGGTGGAAGGACACCGGCCGCCCCGATGACCTCCTGGAGGCGAACAGGATGATGCTCGCGCAACTCTCGCCGCGCATCGACGGTGAGGTGGACGGCGAGTCGCGGCTGGAGGGAACCGTGGTCGTCGAGCCCGGCGCGAAGGTGATCCGATCACAGATTCGCGGCCCCGCCATCATCGGCGAGGGAACGGTCGTCGAGGACTCGATGATTGGCCCTCATACGTCGATCTACTACGGCTGCACGGTATCCGGCGGCGAGGTCGAGGACTCCATCGTCATGGAGCAGTGCCGCATTGAGGGTGTCCGCGGCCTGGCCGGGTCCATCCTGGGCAGGGATGTCGAGGTCCGCCGCACCGACAATGGCCCGGCACGCCACAGCCTGATCGTCGGTGACCAGAGCCAGATCCACCTGTCCTGACCTCCCACACGTGGGCCGGGGCTTGTCCCCGGCCGCCTCAAAACCATCGCGACCGGCCTGAGGCGCGGGGACCCTCCCTCCGAGATCCGCCGCTGACTCGCTCCGACTCCGCTCGCTTCGCTCGACTCCGTTTGGGCGAGCCGCATTCGCGGACCGCAGCGCGACCGGGCGCAAGGCCCGGCCTACCGGGTGGGGGACCGCGGCGCGGCCGGGCGCAAGGCCCGGCCTACCGGGTGGGGGACCGCGGCGCCAGGCAAGCGTTCCAGGTGGCGGGCTGGCTGCATCGGGCTCTCGCGGGAGTGGGGTGCGGCGTATCCTCGACCTCATGTTCGAGCGGTTCACGGACCGGGCCCGGCAGGTCGTCGTCTTCGCCCAGGAAGAGGCGAGGCTGCTCGGCCACAACTACATCGGGACCGAGCACATCCTGCTGGGGCTCATCCAGGAGCGCGAGGGTGTCGCCGCGAAGGTCCTCGAGTCGCTGAACGTCTCGCTCGAGGCCGTGCGGCTCGAGGTGGAGGGACTCATCGGCCGAGGGCAGGGCACCCCGGGCGGGCACATCCCCTTCACCCCGCGGGCCAAGAAGGTGTTGGAGCTCTCATTGCGGGAGGCCCTGCAGATGGGCCACAACTACATCGGGACCGAGCACATCCTGCTCGGGCTCATCCGCGAGGGTGAGGGCGTGGCGGCTCAGGTGCTCCAGAAGATGGGAGCGGGCCTGAACCAGGTTCGGGAGAAGACGATCGAGATGCTGAGCGGCTACACCGGCCCGGCCGGTGGGTTCGTCAGGTACGAGGGCCAGGCGGAGATGACGGGCTCGCCGCGGTGCCCCAGGTGCCGGGCCGCGTTGGCCGACCACGTCATGTTCACCGTGCTCACGGCCACCGAGCACGAGGGAGAGGGGACCCGAGAGGTCGTCGTGTCGTTCTGCGATGCCTGTGGGACCGCGCTCGGCTCGTGGGGCGCCTGAGCCGGCTCAGGCTTCCTTTCGGACCAGCGCGGCGCACAGGACGCCCTTGGCCGCGGGGACCCCGTCGCCGTAGGACATCAGTCCCATCGCGCGGGGATCGTGGACGGCCTCCCAGCCCTGCTCGTCGAGGCTGAAGTACGCGTCTTCCTCCGTCCTCAGGCCCGCGCCGTCCACGAGCTCGTTCCACTCCTCGTGGTCGTACTGCTTGAACCAGCCACGCTCCTCGCGGCGGCCGAACGGCACCGAGATGAGCAGGCGGCCGGAGGGTGCCAGGATCCGCGCCATTTCGCCGAGGGCCACGGCATCCTGCCCCTGCTCGCGCCGCTCGAACGGCAGGCCGTACTGCGTGTTGTCGTGGCCGATGTGCTCGAGCGTCGAGATGCACAGCACGAGGTCGAACGAGCCGTCGCGGTAGGGCAGCTTCCGGATGTCCGCCTTCGTCCGGCGCATGTCGGGCACGAACGCCGTGGCCAGGTCCACGCCGTGAAGGTCGGGGATCTCCAGGTCCATCAGCGCCGACAGGTACTCGCCCGACGCATACGCGTAGCCCACGTCGAGGACCCGCCGCTCGTCGCGAACCCGCGACAGCACCCACGGGATCTCGACGACGCGCTCCGTCGTGTCGGGCGGCAGTGGAGAGCCTTCCTCGATCGTGAACGGCCGCCGCTCCGGGTCCCGCAGCACGCCCTGCACCAGGTCCTCGATGATGAGGATCTCCTTGAACTCGCGGCTCCCCAGGATCCGCTCGGTCAGCCGGGCCCGGGTCAGGTTTCCCTCCACCGTGAGCCCGACGTGGGCGTTGCGGATGGCGTCCTCCTCCGCGGGCCGGCGCAGCGCCATGCGGTACAGCATGTCCACGAACACCCCCAGCCCGGTGCGGGTGAGGGAGTGGCCGGTGATCTCGTCGATCTGAGGGTCCAGTCGTTCGCGCATCGCTCTGATCTCCATGAACGTGGGGTTCCGTCGGTGCCGGGTGGATGGCTGCTCGGGCACGTCGAGGAACACGGGCTCCGGGTGGGACTCGACCAGCCGGGCGAACTCGATGTACTGGTCCCGGCACCGAACGGGGTCGAGGACGTCCTCCGCGTAGCGGCGGCTCCGTTCCTGGATCGTCGTGCGGAACGCGGCGTCGCGGGCCAGGTGCAGCAGGTGCTCGCCGACCTGCTCGGTCTGCGGGCCGTCGATCTCCACCTTCAGCACCGTCTCGCCGGGGAGCTCGGCCCAGGAGCCGTAATTGTTCACGACGACCGCTCGCCCTTCCGCGAGCGACCGGCACAGCGTCCCCGAGGACTCGCCGGCGGAGGGGTACCGCAGGTTGATCACGGCGTCGGACGCCCTCAGGTAGACGTAGAACCTCACGAGGTCCACGTACCCTGCCATGCGCACCGCCGGCCGGATCCCCAGCTGGTCGACCAGCCGCCCGAGGGCCCCGCCGGTGTGGTCCGCGCCCACCAGCAGCAGCACGGAGTCCGGGAACTCCGCGTGGAGCTGGGCGAACCCGCCCACGACGGCGGCGGGCTGCTTCGGGCGGGTGATGAAGCCGAAGTGCCCGACCACGAAGGCGTCCTGCGAAATGCCCAGCCGGTCGCGCGCCTCCTCGCGGGTGATGCCCTCGACCTCGGGCGGCGGCTTCCCCGCGTGGTGGGGGATGACCACGAGGGGAACGTCCGGCGCGGCCTCCCGCATCCGCTCCGCGGCGTCGTGGCTGTGCACGACGATGCCCTTGGCCTGCCGGGCGACGTGGGCGGTGAGCGGGAACAGGAACTTCTCGAAGTCCGTCGCCAGCCAGCTCCGCCTCAGGAGCGCGAGCTTCGAGCCCAAGTCGCCGTACTCGCCGTGCAGGATGCCCTCGTAGCCGCCGGCGTCGCCGCCCTGCTCGATCGTCACATGGGCGATGAGGTGGTGCAGGACCGCGTCGTGGAACACAGCGATCTCCGGCTGCCGGCGCGCCGCGTAATAGATGAACTCGTGATACGGGTTGTTCCCCAGGTGGTAGAAGCACGCGTCGTAGGCGTCACCCTCCCGGGCCTGGAAGAACGCCTCCGGCTCCAGGACGCGCCTGGCTCCCTCCGGCCGCCGGGGTCGCTTCAGCAGCCCGGGCTTCGGGCAGAACACGTCCACCTCGGCGCGCTCGGCCACGTACGGCACGATCTCCGAGGTGTAGTCGGCGATGCCGGAGGGCATCGGGGGGAGGGGACTGAACCAGGCCAGCCGCACGTCGCTAATGGCTTGCGGTCGCCGGCCGCTCGACCGGGGCGCCGCCGTCGGGGGCCGCGGACTCGTTCCGGAGCCTCGCCAGGTCGCCCCGCAGCGCGGCGATCTGCTCCTCGAGCGACTGGAAGCGCTCGCCGGTTCGAGCCGTCAGGCCCTCGATCCGCCGGTCGAGCTCCTGGAGGATGATCTCGGTGCGCTCCAGGACGTCCTTCACCATCCGCTCGTAGAACCCGTCCCGGCGGGCGGCGACCCGGCCCTCCAGGTAGTCCAGGCGCGTCTCGCGCTCCAGGAGCTCCCACGACAGCGCGTCGAGATAGGCCTTCGTGGCGCGGCGGCGGCGCATCTTGTTCACGACGCGGTCGGGCACCACTCTCAGGATCGCACGCCGCCCGAACGCCCGAGCCGACGCGGTCTTTCGCGACAGCGCCCGCATCACCACCCCCGGTGTGATCCTGGTGGCCCCGCCCGCCGCTTCCAGCGTGTTGATGCGCTTTCGGCGGAGCCAGTTCGACAGGCGGGCCGGAAGGAGCCGCGTGACGGTGTCCCTGGATCCGGCCATCGGGAGCCAACTGTAGCAGGAGGCCTGGGGCCCTTCGCTCGGCCGGCCGGAACCATCTGCGCTGCTAGACTGCCCTGGTTCGAGCCTCCGACGACCACTTCCATTGGCATGGGCGATCTCATCGACGGCGTGTGGGTGAAGCGGCTGTCCGTCATCCCGGATGAACGCGGGCGTCTCATGGAGATCCTGCGCTCCGACGATGAAGGTTTCCGCAAGTTCGGCCAGGTGTACATCTCCACCACCTACCCTGGGGTGGTGAAGGCGTGGCACCTCCACAAGGTCCAAGACGACAACTTCGCGTGCGTGAAGGGCATGGTGAAGCTGGTGCTGTACGACGGGCGGGACGACTCGCCCACCAGGGGCATGGTGAGCGAGTACTTCCTGGGCGACCACAACCCGATGCTGGTACGCGTGCCGGCCGGGGTGCACCATGGGTGGAAATGCGTCTCCCCCGACGAGTGCATCGTCCTGAACGTCCCGTCCGAGCCCTATCTCTACGACGAGCCCGACGAGTTTCGGGCCCCGTGGAACTCCCCCGACATCCCGTACTCCTGGGACATCGTCTTCAAGTGAGGTTCCATCCATGAGTGGCGGCGAAGGCCCGCGGGGCGAGTCGCTGCACGTCCTCGTGACAGGAGGAGCCGGCTTCATCGGCTCGCACCTGGTCGACCAGCTGCTGGAGCGCCCGGGCATGCGCGTCACGGTGCTGGACAAGCTCACGTACGCGGGCGACCTGTCGAACCTGGAGGCGCATCGGGACGATCCGCGGTTCGGGTTCGTGCGGGGCGACGTGGCCGACCCGGCGGCGGTGGCGCCGCTCGTGGTCGCGGCCGACCGGGTGGTCCACGCGGCCGCGGAGTCGTTCGTGGACCGCAGCATCGACGACGCCAGCGCGTTCGTCCGCTCGAACGTGGTGGGGACGCATGTGGTGCTGGAGGCCTGCCGCCGGGCGGACCGCCCGGTGCTGCACGTCTCGACGGACGAGGTATACGGCTCGGTCCGGGAGGGCGTATTCACCGAGGACGACCCGCCCAGGCCGAACAGCCCCTACGCCGCGACCAAGGCGGGGGCGGACCTGCTGTGCCGCTCCTACTCGGTGACGTACGGCCTGCCGGTGACGGTGGTGCGGGGGACGAACGCGTTCGGGCCGCGGCAGCACGCGGAGAAGGCCATCCCCACGTTCGTCCTGGCCGCGCTGGAGGGCCGGCCCCTGCCCGTGTACGGCGACGGGTCGAACCGCCGGCAATGGCTGCACGTCCGCGACTTCGCCCGTGGCGTGTTGGCGGCGCTCGACCGGGGCGAGCCCGGCGGCGTCTACAACATCGGCGGAGGGCACGAGATCGCGAACGTGGACCTGGCCCGGCGCGTGTGCGAGCTGACCGGCGCCTCGCGGTCGCTGGTGGCGTTCGTCCCCGACCGGCCCGGGCACGACTTCCGCTACGGCCTGGCCTGGGACCGTCTGCGGGCGCTGGAGTGGGAGCCCGAGGTCTCGTTCGACGACGGCCTGGCGGAGACCGTCGCCTGGTACCGCGACCGGCTGAGCGCGGGGGTGGCCGGGGGGTCCAGGGGGGCAGCGGCCCCGCGGAGCGAAGCGGAGCGGACTGGGCCGCTGCGCTCCCCCTGGCCGAACCGAGCCGCCGAAGGCGGTTCGGAGAGGATTCCGAGATGAGGCTGCTGGTGACCGGCGCGGCAGGAGGCGTGGCCACGGCGTTCCGCGAGCAGGTCCCGGCCCACCACGAGGTGCACGCCTTCACCCACGAGGAGCTCGACATCGGCGACTACCACGCCGTCATGCAGACCGTGCTGGAGGTGGAGCCCGAGGCGGTCCTGAACTTCGCCGCCATGACGAAGGTCGACGCGTGCGAGGGCGCGCCCGAGCTGGCGTACCGGGCCAACACGATCGGCCCGCAGAACCTGGCCCTGGCGGCACGGCAGTGCGAGGCCGTCCTGCTCCACGTCTCGACGGACTACGTGTTCGACGGCGAGAAGGAGACGCCCTACGACGAGCTGGACTGGCCCAACCCGATCTCGGTGTACGCCAGGAGCAAGCTGGGCGGCGAGGAGGTCGTCCGGGCGCTCCACCCCGAGCACTTCATCGTGCGGACGGGGTACGTCTTCGGGGCGGGGAGCGACTACCTGTCGGGCGCGCTCCAGCGCCTGGCCCGCGGCGAGGAGGTAGGCGGGCTGGTGGACCGCGTGGGGACGCCGACCTACGTGCACCACCTGGCGTCCCGCATCCTGCCGCTGGTGCTCACCGGGAGGTTCGGCACGTACCACGTGGCCGGCCCCGAGTCGGCGTCCTGGTTCGACGTCCTGACCCGGGCCAAGGCGTTGCGCGGCCTGCCCGGCGAGATCGTGCACCAGCACACCGCCGACCTGGGCCTTCCGGCGCCCCGCCCCCGCGGCTCGGCGCTGGTCAGCGTGTTCCTGCACGAGCTGGGGATCGACCCGCTGCCCCCCCTCGACGTCGCCCTGAAGGAGATGACCGGTGGCCGCGACGACTGACGTCTCCACG
>WNFU01005055.1_pt1 | contig 16597 bp, 18 predicted proteins | sample 5400121 | NCBI WGS metagenome assembly WNFU01 (sample SAMN13153360, study PRJNA577476) | soil metagenome | isolation source: 100 cm soil or saprolite under grassland replicate 1 | place: USA:California | collected 2016-06-15
GCGTCAACTGCGCCAAAGTGGAAGTGTGGTCCTACCACTTAACCGAGAGGGGGCGTCCGTCATGAAGATTACGACCGTAGGAGTCGATCTGGCAAAGACCGTATTTCAGATTCACGGAGTCGATGACCGAGGCAGGGCAGTGCTGCGCAAGCAACTCAAGCGAACCGAGATGCTTAGCTTCTTCGCCAATCTGGCACCCTGCCTGATTGGCATGGAAGCCTGTGCCAGTGCGCACCACTGGGCGCGCAAGCTCATCGAGCCGGGCCACCAGGTCAAGCTCATGGCGCCGCAGTTCGTCAAGCCGTACGTGAAGAGCAACAAGAACGATCGCAACGATGCTGAGGCGATTTGTGAGGCGGTGGCGCGGCCGAACATGCGTTTCGTGCCGGTCAAGACCGTACAGCAGCAAGCGGTGTTGGCGCTGCATCGCGCACGTGCGGGAGTGATGAAAGCGCGTAACGCGCAGGCCAATCAAATTCGAGGGCTGCTGGGCGAGTTCGGGATCGTGCTGCCACAGGGGCATCGGTCACCTGCGCCGCCGCGGACCCGAGCTCCTGGAAGATGGCGACAATGGGTTGCCGGGGCTGATGCGTGCGCTGAGCAGGCTGCTGACACAGCTCGAACAACTTCGATCAGCAGGTCGCAGCACTCGAGCGGGAGATCGTGCTCTGGCACCGGCAAAACGACGACAGCCGCAAAGTCGAGCGCATCGTCGGCATTGGCCCGCTCGGGCGCGCGCAGCACGATCTTTCGAACAGCGCCGACGGCCGCGAACTCTGGTTCACCGTCACGAACCGACCGTACAAGTCCGCCGATCCGCGGGTGGGAGTCGTGGACCTGACTACCGGCAAGGTCACGCTGATTGACACGGGAGCCAACGCCCACGACATCACGCTCTCGCCGGATGGCAAGACAGCCTGGGTCACCAACTCCGGGTTTACTCATATCCCCGACCCGCGCGTCGATTACCTCGACGTGACCACGCGGCGCGTACTGGGATCCATCACGGTCGGAAAGTACCCGTTCCACTCGCCCAAGCGCGGCCGCGACGGGAACGCGGTGCCGACCACGGCGGGCGAGATGTGGTTCAGCGATCACGGTCTGAAGAGCGTCGTTGCCGTGTCCCTCGTGGATTGCCGGGTTGTGGCCACCGTGCCCGTCGGGGTCGAGCCGTACCATATCGCTGCGACGCCGACCGGCACGCTGTTCGTCGCCAATCACACCTCCAACACGGTCACGATTGTCGATGGCCAGCGCCGCGTCGTGCTTGGAACGCTCAAGGTGCCGCCGCGGCCCCACGGGCTGGCCGCGCTTGTCGCTTCTGCGCAATAGGATGACCATGCTGCGAGTCGACGCGGCCCAGCCGGAACATTTCATGAGTTATCCGGCCGGTCGCCGTTTGGGCGGCGGTGGAACGTGCGGGTCGCTTCCAAGGGGTGAGCGGCCTCGGCTCGCGTGATGTGCGCGCGAAGGGCACGACCGACGAATACCGCGCGCGTCGACCCATCCGCGAACTGCAGCATCTGCTCGGGCACAAGAGTGTGCGCACGACGCAATCTACTTGAACGAGTTCATACCGAAAGACAGTGCGCGCGACCCCGCAGTCGCGCGCTCAATCACAGGACGGTCTGATGAACGCGCTAATCTCGCGCGGCTCCGCGAACACCACCGAGGCCCGATCGCCCTGCATCCCCGCACCGACGATCACGGGCTTTCCCGGGCGCGGTCCAAGTTCGCTCGAATCCGTCTTGAAACGCAGGTTGAATTCCCAGACCTTCTCGACCTTGCCGTCTGCCGTCTTTACCGTGTAAGTGTCGCCGCAGTGACTGATCGCCGTCACCTGGCCCGCCGGCGGAGCGTTCTTCATATCCTGCCTGGCAGGCTGCATGTTCATCATCATTCCCCCGCCGCGTTGCGCGGCTGCGGGTGCGCTTCCTTCCGATACCGCCTTGAGATAAGCGATGACGTCCTGGCGGTCCTTGCTTTCGGGCAGCCCTTGAAACGTCATGCTCGTGCCCGGGACGAGCTTGTCCGGGCCGGCGAGCCAGCGGTCGAGCGTCGCTTCGTTCCAGACGAGATCGACATGCTTCATCGCCTGCGAGTAGCGATGGAAGCCTTCCACCGTTCCCGCCTTCCGCTGCCATATTTTCGCGAGGCTCGGGCCCGTCATGTGTTCGCCCGGTTTGATCGAGTGGCATGCGACGCAGGCTTGGAGCATCGCGGCGCCGCGCGCCGGGTCACCGGCCGCCGATGCAGACATCGTGACAGCGATTCCCGCCAGCCCTCCGACCAGCAAGACGGACCGTGAACCAACGGCTTTTGCGTTCATAAGCAGACTCCGCAAATCACTTCGATGCCTGCTCGCGCAACTGCGCGCGGAACTCGCTTATCTTCGGCGACCAGCGACTTTCAATGTACGCGAGCACCGCGCGGATCTCGTCGTCGGTCAGTTCGCTACCGAAGGCCGGCATGTCGCTTTGGTAGCCAGCTGGCGCGTATTTCCCGGGCACAAGGCCGTACTTGACGATGCCGAACAGAACGTCGTCGGGATGGTGCCATGTGTGGCCGCTGTCGTCGTGCGGCGGCGCGGGCATGCGTCCATTGGGCAGCCGCTCGCGCCAATTCGCCTGCCCCTCGAGGTTCGCGCCGTGACAACTGGCGCAATGGCGGCCATAGATCAGTTTGCCGCCAGCGATCGACGGAGCATCGCGGGCGGCCGGCGTCGCAAGCGACGTGCCTCGACGCGCGAAACCGGCGAACATGTCCCAGTAGAAGTAGCCCATGACCGTGATGACGGCCGCGACCCCAACGACGACCGACACCTCACGCAGCGAGACCTTCATCGGATCGTCAGCCTCAAACTGGGTTGCCGTGCTGCGCGATTCGCGTCCATGTCGCGCCGCGATCGCGCGTAACGAACACGTCGCGCCGCGCGGTGGCGATCGCATACTGAGCGGGCTGCGCGGGATTTTGCGCGATGTACGTCACCGCATCGTCACGGGCGACCGGGCTCGTCACCGCGGTCGACCGCTTGGCGGATACATCAAGGCGGGCAAGCAGTGGTTCGCTGCGAGTCTGCGCGCCGTACCAGAGCTGCTTGCTGTCGAGGTCGAAAGCAACACCGCTCACCATCACGCCCCCAACAACCGACTGGAATGTTGCGCCGCCGTCATGCGACAGGAACACGCCTCTAGTCGTGCCGACCGCGACCGTCTTTGCGTCGTCCGGATGAACGGCCAGCGCAGCGATCTCGCCTTCAAGACCCTTTGCTAGCGCCCGCTGCCAAGTGAAGCCCTGATTGAGCGACGCATAGATACCGGGCGATTTCATGCGCGAGTTCGGGTGCTCGCTCACCGCATAGATGGCGTCGGTTCGATAGCTTGCCGCAAGCAGATGAAAGTCCGCCTGTCCTTCGAGACCAAGTTTGGTCCAGCTTCGGCCAGCGTCGCCGCTACGGATCAAGCCGAACGGATTGACAAGACCTGAATCGGGCGCCGGGTGTCCACTCGCGTAGACGCCACTGCGCGACGCCGCGAATCCCATGTAGTCGTGAGGCGGACCGGCCGCCTTCGACCATTTGCCGTCAGCATATACGGCGAGACCGAGATGACTCGGCACGACGATCTCCCGGCCGTCGGCGCTGAACGCGAGGCCATGAACATGATGCAGCATGTCGTTTGTCTGCGCCTTGGCATCGGCTGCAAGCCCGACCATGACGATTGCAGCAAACACCGCAATAAGGTATCTGTTCTTCATCCATTACTCTCGGAGCCTGGCCAGCACGCCCGAGCGTTTCAGCGGGGCCCGGAGTTCGGTATCGTGTCGGAGCGGGTCCGCACGCTGAAGACCCGTTGCACGGGCAGGATCGCGACAATCCCGTCGCCGAGCGATACGGCGTGGGCCGCGTCGATGACCGCGGCCGCGATGCGCTCGGCCTGGTCGCCCGGGGCATAGATCTCGATCTTGGTCTGATCGCTCATCAAAGGGCGCCCGAGGATGTCGTGGGGAAGGGAGCGCTCGCCGAAACCTTTGGCCTTGATAACCGTGATGCCGCGCACACCGATCCCGTGCAGCCTCTTCTCGGCCGCCTCCAGTGCGCCGGTCCGGATGATTGCAACAATGAGTGCCAGTTCCATGATTTGTCCAATTGGGAAATTTCGGTTTGCACGCCAGGCGCCGATACGGGGCATCGGAACCAGCGCTGATAAACGACGCTCACTCGCGCTGTTTCAACACCGAAGCGCGATGGCGCAACTCAGCCGCCGTCGAGCCATCACGACTTCTCAGCGATGCGCGCGCTCCGGCGTGTGCCCAACCGCCCGATCGGCAAGGATCCGCTTGCGGTCGGGCTGCGGAGCGTTGCACCGCTGAGGGCGCACTTTGCAACGCCGACTACGGGAGAAGCTCGCGTCTTCTCCCGTTTCCCGCGCACGCGTCTACGGATGACCGAACCGGTACCGGGATGGTTTTGTCTTCAGCACGCCCGCTTTGTCGCTCGTGCCGACAAATTCGCTGTCGGCCGACCTGTACGCATAACGCGTCGTGTTGTTCTTGTGGTCGTAGACGGCAATCCTCTCGCCGGCGGGAACCGTGGCACAGCCCCCAACGAAGATGACTGCGAGGACCGCTACAAGTGTTCGCATGACTGCCTCCTTGTCGTTGGAGCCTTACGCCCATCAAACAGCACGGGTCTACGCACTAAGCGCGACAAAGAGCCTTCGACCTATTCGAGCATGCGACAAAACAGCAGACGTGGCGGCGGCGCGCGGGAGTGCACGGATGAGACCGCGGCGGCAATCAAGCGCGAAGCAGGTTGCAACGAGCTGGCGAAGGTCAGAAGCAAGACGCGCGCAGCCGGCGCCGCGATACTGGCGTCGCTACTGTTCGAAGCCTGATCGTTCTGGATGTACGCGGCCAGGCAAGCGTGCTTCGCAAGCCCGGCGCAGGCGGCGGGCATGGCCGCTTCATCGAAGGCCATGCCGACGCCTGCCATCGGCAACGGGCACGCCTGTGCCGATGCGGCCATATGCACGACAAGGAGCGCCGCCAGGAACGTCTTGGCGATGTTGCCGCGGCGCCAGCGTCTCGTGCTCGGCATGAGCCCCTCCTGACCCATTATAGGCCGCCGGTCGACATCAGCGAGCGATCCCAAGATCCAACGATACAGTTCGGCAGCGGAGTCGTAATCGCGCCCGACCGCGTCGCGACTGCATGCCACGTCACTCGGGGCGCGGTGACGATTGAAATCGAACGTGGCGGTAATCGCTGGAGCTCGCAACGCCAGTTCGGAAGCGCGCTGCACGATCTCTGCGTGCTCGACGTCCCAACGGGCGAGCTTCCAATCGCCCGCATCCGCGGCTCGCAAGAATTACGATCGGGCGAACGCGTTCTCGCGGCAGGATTTCAGGGCGGCGGCGAGCATCTCGTCATCGAGCGTGGCTCGATTGCCGCGCTCTATCCTTATGATGACGGTCTAGTCATTCGTACGACGGCCGTATTCGACTTCGGGTCGAGCGGCGGCGGCCTGTTTGACGAGGCAGGCAATCTCGTTGGCTTGCTCGCCTTTAAGGCGCGAAGCGGCAAGAACCTGCGGTTCGCCTTGCCATCGGAGTGGATGTCGCCCACAAGTGTCGTGTCCTCCGATTTCTCGCGCATCGAGCCGACATCGATGACCCGCACGTTCTGGGAGCGCGCGCAAGGTGACCGACCCTCATTCCTCGGTGTGGCTTTGCGCGAAGCGGAAAGCCAGCGCGATTAGCGAAGCACGGTGGCTCGCATGGCCGCTCTTTGTCCAGCAGCCGGCCTGAAGGCGGAGTGCGCTTGCGCGCTGCCGTGAGGCGATTCTCGCCTCATGACATGCGCTGCGGCAGATAGCGTTGGATGGCGTCGATCACTTCCGGGCGATCCCATTGCGCCGGGCCGGTGTAACGCGCAACCTCGCGCCCTTCCCGGTCGATTAGCAGCGTCGTCGGCACACCGACGACGCCGAGCGTTGCTTGCGCCGCGACGGTGGCATCGACGTAAATCGCGAGCGCTCGAACGTCGATCTCATCGTAGAAGCTCCTGACCGCCGCCTGGCCGCCGCGATCGATCGACAACGCAACCACTTCAAACTGCTCGCCGCCCAGACGTGACTGCAGGCGATCCAACGTCGGCATCTCCGCCCGGCACGGCGCGCACCAGGTCGCCCATATGTTGAGCAGCACGACCTTGCCGCGAAAATCCGTCAACGCGCGCTTCCTGCCTTGACCGTCTTCGAACGCGACATTCGGAACCGGAAGGCCGCGTGCCACGATGGCCGCTGCGGACCAGTCGACGCTCGGCGCGGTCGCTGACGGCCGCAGCGATGACCGGATGCCGACAATCGACGCCGCGAGTACGAGGATGCTGACGACAACGAGGCCTGCGCGGTACAGGCGCGATTTGTAGGTGCCGGGTTCGGGCGTCGTCATAGCGGTAACGCTTGCAGCGCGCGTGCGGGAGCGGCGCCTCAGCGAACTATTGCAGCTCGGTCTCGCACGCGCCACACGACGTCCGTCTGCGCATGGGCCAGGCGTTCCATAGCGAAGCTGCGACGAGCAGGCTGGCACCTCCGTAGAGTGCAAGGTCCGAATCGAGCAGGAACTTGCCGATCAAGATAACTCCGCCGGCGGCGGCACCGAGCGCGAACGGCGCGTATCCGCGGCGCGTCGAAGCCCGGTAGACAAGCAGGATCAGCGTTAGCGTCAGCCCAATCGCCATCAAGGGCAGCAGGTACGGCGTGTAGTCCAGGAAGCCTACGCCGAACGACGCAAGCAGTGCCGTGTACGCCGGCCAGCATGCGGCACACGTCAGCTTCGGAAGCAACGCGACGCCGATCACGGGCAACGAGGGCAACGTGCGCTTGATGGGCTGCGCCACGCCCGCGCTATGCAACTCCGCAGCAAGGAACGCCGCTTCGATGTCACGCACATCGGGCACGCCGCTGATTCGACCGGCTGCATCGGTGTAGAGCCGGCACGCGCCTGCGCCAGCGGTCTCGGTCCCCGGTGCGATGTCGCGACCGTCCACAAGAATCGTCGGCGAGCCGTGGCGGCGCGCATAATCGGGGCTACCGGGCTCGTCGCGCGCCCACTCGGTCCAGCGCGGAGGAAGGCCGCGCTTGTCGAATGCTTCCTTCAGCCGATCTCGGGCGCCGGCGGAATGCGGGCAATCGCGATCGAATATCAGCTCAACCTTCATTGTTCCAGCGCTCCTTCTCGAGGGCTTCGACGATCGGACAATCGCTCACCGGACCGGCGCCCGTGCACGATGCGCTTATCGTTTCCAGCGCCTGTCTTACACGGAGCAGTGCGGCGATTCGTCGATCAATCTCGTCGATTCTTTGCGTTGCGAGCTCGCGGACGTCGGCGCACGACTTGCCCGGCGCGACGCGCAGCGCGAGGAGCTCCTTGATTTCGCGGAGCGAGAATCCGAGCGCCTTCGCGTGCACGATGAAGCGCAGCCGTAGCACTGCGTCCGGCGAGTACCTGCGGTAGCCGGAGCGCGTGCGGCCCGGCTTGGGCAACAGCCCGCTGCGCTCGTAGAACCTGACCGTGTCCGCGCCCGTGCGAGCGGCGCGGGCAATTTCGCCGATTCTCATAGCGGCCATCGCCGTTGCTGTACCAGTGGGTGGCGAATTCGTAGTATGAGGGAATCCCCCTGTGCGGTGCAGTCTTGCGAACGCCGGTGGTCATGCTACGGTTCGCCCCATGCGCGAATTCCTCATCCTCGCCATCCACCTGCTGGTCACCCTGGTGAAACTCTTCCGCCCAGGTGGCGTACGTGCCGTCGCTGCGGAGTCGTTGTTGCTGAAGCATCAGCTGCTCATCAGCAATCGCTCCCGCCGTCGCGCTCCCAATCTCACCGCCCTCGATCGTGTGGTGCTCGGACTGACCACGTTGTTCGTGAACTCGCGCCGGATTCCGAAGCTCGGCGCGCTCATCAAGCCGGCAACGCTGTTCAAGTTCCACAAAGCGTTGGTCGATCGGAAATATCACCTCCTGTTTTCGTCCTTGTCGCATCGTCGCAAGCCCGGTCCGAAAGGACCATCCCCCGACCTCATCGCCGCCATCGTCGAAATGAAGCGGCGCAATCCGCGTTTCGGCTGCGTGCGAATCGCTCAGCAGATCACTCATGCCTTCGGAATCGAGATCGACAAGGATGTCGTGCGCCGCATTCTTGCCAGCCACTATCGGCCAGGCGACTCCGGAAGCAATGGCCCCTCTTGGCTGACATTCATCGGTCACGTCAAGGACAGCCTGTGGAGCGTCGACCTATTCCGCTGCGAATCCATCCTTCTACGCAGTCACTGGGTCCTGGTAGTCATGGACCTGTTCACCCGCCGTATTATTGGTTTTGGCTTCGAGCGTGCAGACATCGACGGCGTCTCCGTATGTCGAATGTTCAATCACGCCGTTGCTGGCCGGCTGGTACCGAAACACGTCAGCACCGACCACGACGCGCGCTGTGCCAGAATGGGGCTTGGAACATTGCACATTGGATCTGATATCTCGGACGAACGCGTTCCGGCTGGACTGGATCACCAGCTTCTCGTCTGAAGAACTGCATCAGGTGCTCATTGGTCCGCAGTGTTGCGTCTAGCACCCGTTGGTCCGATCGGCCTTGGGCGACTTTCGCCCGAACGACTTGCTCTTCAATGTGCAGTTCACGAAGCGCCTCTTCCGTCCGCCCCAGGTAATGAAGAAGGATGGCAGCATATTCAGTTGCGTACGAACTCTTCGTAAGGCCGTATCGCGTACGATGAGGATACTCGTCGAGGTGCAAGATCCAATGAATGAGTCGATCGAGGCGATCGATGCTCGCTAGGAACGGGCCACCGTAGTGCAAGAAGTCATCCCACCATGTGGACGCTGCGCTTTCCTCACCGCCAGATATTGCTGACCACCATGTCAACTCCTTTGGCGGGCTTCCGTTCAAGACCAGCCAAAACAACTCGGCCGTAAGTACCGTTTGCCAGGCGTCAAAGGCGCTTCGCACAGCTGAATCATGGACTGGACTTAAGCTCAAAGCATGCTCGACCTCAGTGACATAGCAGGACTGAACGAAGTATGCAGTGCGGAACTTGACTTCTTGCGCGGACTTGCGTTCACACGTGCATCCAATGGCAAGATACACGCCTTCGCCAAACGGACGGCGCCAGAAGGGTGGCGAATTGTCGGCGATCGTTTCGAAGCCGACGCATTCTAGCTTCCTAGATATTGCTTCGAGGATGTTCAGTTCGACTGACCTCATCACCGCACCATTGTCCTCAATGCGCTTCGTTTGACCATGTCATACCTTGGATGAAATCCACGACCGGTATGACAGCGCCGCCAATAGCCATAAATCGACCGAGTGCAGTGAATCCGCCTACGGCTCGAACCCCTGCGATTCGACCTAGCTGCCCCACTGCACGCTGCGAGTTCTCTGTCACTAGCGACAGCGCGACGCGCTCTCCCACTGGTACGCCGGACTTGACACCGAGCCCGCTTGCTATCTGACCGTTGACGATGACCGCATCGCCTCTTATCAACGCTTCGTACACTAGCTTTTGGTTGATGGTAAGCTTGGCGGCCGGTCCCAGCTTGACTTCGCCAAAGACGATCCGGTCTTCAAATCTAAACGCGTAGTCTGCGATCGCTTCAACTTCTCGTCCTGCAACGTTTACTGTCAGAGCGACCTGCCTATAGACTGCTCTACCGGCGGCCTCTTCGGCCGCAATGACCCTTGCTTCGGCAGCTTTCCCAGCAGCGTAGTTCTCCCCGACAGCGTTAAAGAGGTAACCAAACGCACCAGTGGTAGCGCCATTTTGGAAGCTGCCACCAGCGAGTCGGGCTCCGATTCCACCCGCCATTGCGTTCGCAACGACGCCCACGATCGAAAAGTCTTGTGCCGCTGGCAGGACCGGGCCGCCAAGCGCAGAAAATGCACCAGCGGCCGCGCCGCTTCCACAGCTACCGCCTTGTGCGGCAGAGCTTGCGCAGCCGACCGCGGCATGGCCAGCAATGGCAGCGACGTGTTGTTGTGTAAGAAAGTCCGATGGACCCAGGGCATGTGCGTCAGCCAGCTCGCCGACCCCGTAGAACGCCGCGGCAGTTAGAGCACCATAGATGGCGCTTTGCAGATTTCCACCCTGAATACCGCCCGCAGCGAAGCCACTCGCCGCGGATGTCAGCATTGAACCGGCGACTGTGCCTTCGATGGCGGTTCCAGCCAGCAAAGCTGGCATGATGTAGTACTGCATCGTGACAGCGGCTGCGATCGCGAAGATCGTTTGCCGCCAATCGGTCCACCAACTGAAGCCACTTGGATCGGTGAAGCTCAGCGGGTTGTTAAGGACATATCCGTACCGGTTGTAGCTCTGCGGATCGAACGGCGCCTGCACCAGCGGATCGGCGCTCATGAACCGCCCGGTGGTCGGGTCGTAGACGCGCCCGTTCATATGCACGAGCGTGAAGTCGTCGAGTTGCTCGTGGCCGGCGAACCCGCGCGGACTTGCAACGCTTGCCGGATTGAACGTGCCCCTTCGCGCGCCCCACTCATCGTAGCCAAGATAGACCACCGCGCCGGTTGCGTAGTCGCGCTCGGCGATGACGCTGCCCAGGTGATCCTTGAACCAGTGCTTGCGCGCCGTGACCCCCGCTGAGTTGAGCGTCACCACGCCGAGCACGCCTTCCGGGGAGCCGATGTAGGCGCGCCCTGTCACCGTCGCTCCCTCGATCACCTGCTCGTAGAACTGGCCGCCCACGTAGAGCGTGAGCTTGCCGGTGGAAAGGCTCTCCACCGTGCGCGCGTGATCGCCGTCGTAGCGGAAGTCGACCTGCTTGCCGCTGCCCGCGATATAGCTCGGCATGTTGAACGGCGTCCAGCCGAGCGTGTGCGTAGTGTCGCTGTAAAGGTTCCCGGTGTTCTGATAGCTGAAGCTTCGCCCCGGCGCGCTCTGCACGCGGTGGGTTCCGGCGAAGTACGTGATGATCGTCCCAGCCTTCGAGGTCAGGTTGCCGAAGTCATCGTAGCCATAGCTGCGCGATGCGGCGCCGCACACGCCTGTGTTGTTACAGCTCGCGCTTGCCAGCCGATTGAGCGTGTCGTAGCGGAAGCCCTCGCTGTAGGTCACCGCGTCGCCACGGATGTCCGAGCGGGTGGTGAGGTTGCCGAGCTGGTCGAAGCCGAAGCCTGCGTTCTGAATGCCACTCGCGGTAATCGCCGACACGCGCGCGAGCGTGTCGTAGTTGCGGCTCACCGTCTGCCCGCCGCTCGACAGCAACGCCACGCGCGTCGCGAGCGAAGCGCAGCAGCAAGGTAAACACATCGCGGTAGGCCTTGATCGTGTTGGGGCTCAGGTTGCGCTGTGCCGCCAGGTAGCGCGTCAAGAAATTCGTCAAATGGACAGAGAAGTCGGTCGGTTTCATGACGCGCTCCTGCGTGGGATGACATCGCCAAAAGCTTCATTGGCGCGTACGACGAGTTCTGGAAACAGCTCGGCCGTGAGATGCAGATACTGCTGAGTGCCCTCGAGCGACACATGGCCCAGGTAGGTTGCGAGCACTGGCAGCTTGGCCTCAAGGTTCGCCCCCTCGCGGTACCAGCGCAGCAAGGTGTGAACGGCATACGCATGTCGAAGGTCGTGGATTCGTGGTCCTCGCCCTCGGCCACCATGCGAGATTCCACAGCGATACAGCAGCTTGCGAAACAGCCCATAGATTCCCTGGTTACTCCAATGCCCATCCCGTGCCGAGGGGAAGAAGTACGCATCGGCTGGTCGCTGATCAATCTCGGCGGCGTACTTCTGCAAGCGTTGCACTAGCGGCAATGCCGGAGGGACCAGGCGATCCTTGCCGAACTTCGCTCCGCGCACCGTCAGGACGCCGTGACCGAGGTCAACATCGGCAACACGCAGTTGCAGCACCTCATTGACCCGCAAGCCACAGCCATAGAGGAGGCGAAAGACCTCGGGCATGACGAGGTGGCGCAGCGGCGATGCCCTCGCATCCGGTGCGAGTCGATCAACCGCATCAAGTAATTGATGAATCTCGGCGTGGGTGAGAATGCGCGGCGAGAAGATGGTGGTGGGCTTCGCGCCGAGCGCCCGGTCCGGCACATCGGCGCGATACCCAAGGCGGCACAAATACATCGCGAACTGACGAATCACCGAAATGCGAGACTGCTGGTTGTTGGCGCTCTCATGAGGCTGCTTGGCGAGCCATTGCCAGCTGAGCGATCGCGGCAGCTCGCATCGATCCAGCCCCTGTTCGCACAAGAAAGCGTCAAAGCGGCGCAGGATTGAGGCGGCGAGGTCATAGTGGTAACCGCACCCCCGCTTCTCTTGAATGAACTGTTCCATGAGCGGCGCGAGTGGGCCGTGGCCCACGAACTGGGCGACTCTATTGGACATGGCGCGCCTCCTCGGTGTTGAGCGCTGCGCTGCGCAGCATTTCCACATCGGCCTTGGCATAGATGAACGTCGTCGCCGACGAGGCGTGGCCCAGCACGGCGGAGATAACGTGAAACGGCGTCTGCTCATGCAGCAGCCTCGTCGCCAACGTATGGCGCAGCGAATGCAGCCCCTGATGCTGCTTGCTTCGGAACTGAATCCCGGCGAGTTCTCGCCAATACTTGACCACGTGGTGGAGATGAGTCTGCTCGGAGAAAGGTTCAAAGGGCGGCGTTAAGTGGAGGAACACCTCCCGGTGGGGGCTGGAAGGTCGGGCCGACTTCAAATAGTCAATCAATGCCAGGCCAACTTCCTCGCTCATAGGCAGAACCAGCGGCGCACCGGTCTTGCCTTGCGCGATCTCGATCGTGGCCGCTGCCCACTTCAGGTCGTCGAGTCGCAGCGTTCGAATGTCGCCCAAGCGCACGCCAAGGCGGGCCGCAAGCAAGAGGATCGCGAAATCCCGCTTCCCTCTGGGCAAGTTGCGATCCACAGCGTCGAGGAGCTTGGCGACAAGCTCTTGGTCCCACACCGACGGAATCGTGTCATGGCGCGCGACGCGGATCGTGGGAACTACGGAGCTGAAGTCCCGTGGCAGGATATTGCGCAGGAACAGGAACTGCAGAAACAGCTTCACATCGGAAGCTGCGTGAGAAACAGTCCTCGGTTTCCAGCACGACCTGGACGTGATGAAGGCGCTGATGTCATCTGCCTGCATCTGATCGAGAGCCATCACGCCCGTCGAGCGCAAGAAATCGAGAAACACCGCGATCGTGTGCATTCGCTCTTGAAGGCTCGACATGCGCAGGTGACGTCGCTCCTTTGCGAACTGTTCGTAGTCGTGCATCGGCTTCTGCATCGCTGGCGCGATACGCAGCCCGCTTCTCTCGACGATGAAACGCACGATGCTTCCAGTACGCGCATAGTCGTCGAGGATTCGAAGACCGAACACGAGATATCGGCGCCATCGCTCGCTTGGCTTGAGGCACTCGCCCTCGCGAAGGCCATAAACTTCCTCGAAGCGCATCGCCAGGTTCCGCGAGTAGTCATTGCCCAGCTTGTGCTCGCGCGCAAACTCCGCGAGATGCTGCCAAACCAGCATGTAGCGGTTCACCATTCTTCTGCTGTAGCCGCGCATCAGCAGTTCGTGGTGTGCTCCTGCGCAGAGTCCGTCCAGCGGCAACGCGCTGGGTATTTCCACTTCAGACTTGAGCTGATCCATGATCGTCTCCTCGTCGACAGTGGCCCCGGTGGCCACTCCGGATGACGATCATGAAACTTTTATGTTGAGCTCGCGCCCTCTGATTCCCGCGCACACGTTGTGTTGGTGGACGGCTTACTGCCCTTGCTGCGCATAACAACCGACTTACCTAAAGGCAGAGGATTTTTTGGTGGGCGGTCGCGGCCAGAGGCGGTGAGGTGGCTCAGGTGTTCCCAGGCCGCGATCGGTCAGCAAAAAATCGCGTGTACTAAGCCGCTCCACCGGCGGTGGAGTTATGGGCATTGAATCGATGCGCGTGATCGCAGTCGATGGGTGATGTAGGAATGGAGAAGCGAGTCGGTGCTCGCCAGGCGATTGTCGGATAGTGGCGGCGGTTTGGAGCTGGGTCCGGAATTCGATTCCGTGGTAAGGGTGGTGTGAAACGCGGCGGTGGTGTTGCGATGGGCAGCGCCCGGCGCAGCGATCCCGTGCGTGTGCACGGAAGCTGGGGGATGACCGGTCTGGCGGTTGCGTGGCAGGCGCGCATCAGGAGCTATCCGGTGGTGGCGTGCGCGGGAGCGACGCGGCCGGGAAGGTCTCGATACACAGCATGTGGCCGCGACCACAGACGGGACAGTCCCGCAGCGATTTGCCCGTAAGTTGCTCGTAGAGATCGCGGTAATCTGGGCGCGGATCCGCTGGCTTGGGTGTGAGCGTCGACATGCCCAGGAGCTGGCGGCAGAGGGCGAGTTTGCTGTCGCGGTAGCGGTTGCCCAGAAAACCGTAGCTGCGCAGGTGCTGGAATCCCGCCGGCAGCACATGCAGCAGAAAGCGCCGGATGAACTCCGGCGCCGCGAGCGTCATGGGGCGCTTCGCGGCGCCGTGTTTGTAGTCCTTCCAAAGAAAAGTGACGTGACCGTTATCGACGCTCAGCAGCCGGTTATTGGAGATCGCCACGCGGTGGGTATAGCGACCGAGGTAGTCAAGAACTTGGGCCGGTCCGCCGAAGGGGCGCTTGGCATAGACCACCCACTCGGCTTGCGCGGCGGGTGCCAGATACTCGGCGAAGGCCTGTGCATCATGGAGGCGCTCGAGCGCGCCGAAGAAATGCAGCTTGCCCGCGGCAAAGGCTTGGCGCAGCTGCTGCAGGAACAGCCGGCGGAACAGCCGCGAGAGTACGCGCACGGGCAAGAAGAAGCCTGGGCGGCAAGCGACCCAGCGCGAGGCGTCGGCGGAGATGCCGCCGCCCGGGACCACGCAGTGCACGTGAGGATGATGCAGCAGGTTCTGCCCCCACGTGTGCAGAATGGCGATGAAGCCGATCTCGGCGCCTAAGTGTTGGGGGTCGGCGGCGATCGTGCGTAGGGTTTCGGCACTGGCGTGGAAGAGCATGCTGTAGAGCGCACGCTTGTTTTGATAGGCGATGGCGGCGATGGGCTCGGGGACGGTGAACACCACATGGAAATACTCGGTGGGAAGAAGCTCGGCTTGCCGCGCTTCGAGCCACTGCGCGCGGGCGAGCGACTGGCACTTCGGACAATGGCGATTTCTACAGGAGTTATAGGCGATGCGCTGATGACCGCAGGCGTCGCAGCGTTCGACGTGACCGCCGAGGGTGGCGGTGCGACAGAGTTCGATGGCGCTCATGACGCGACGCTGAGCGCGCGCGAGCGTCTCAGCATGCGTCTGCCGATAGGCAGGCCCGAAGTGGCGGAAGATATCCGCCACTTCCAGGGACGCGGCCACCGCCGGCAATCAAAAATAGGCCGGCGGCGCGGGTGGCGGTGGCGTGGGTTCAGGCCGGGGCAACAAGTCGAAGGGACTGGTGGTCGCGCACACCGTGGTGGTAGCCACCTTCAAATAGCGTGCAGTTGTAGCGAGGCTGCGATGGCCCATCAGCAGCTGGATCTTGCGCACATCGGTGCCGGCTTCGAGCAAGTGCGTGGCAAAGCCGTGCCGCAGCGAATGAGGCGTGATTGGCTTCTTGATCCCGCACACGCGGTGAGCCTTTTGGCAGGCCTGTTGCACGGCGTTGGTACTGATCGGCCGGCCGAGAATGTCGCCCGGAAACAGCCACTGCTTGGGGCGGCCCGCTTGCCAGTAAGCGCGCAGGATCTCGAGCAGCTGCGGCGAGAGCATGACGTAGCGGTCCTTCTGCCCCTTGCCCTGTTCGACACGCAGCATCATGCGTTGACTGTCGACATCGGTGATCTTCAGTCGCGTTACCTCGGAGATGCGCAGGCCCGCCGCGTAGGCCGTCATCAGAATGGTGCGATGTTTGCGGCTGGCGATCGATTCGAAGAAGCGGGCGATCTCCTCGCGGCTTAAGATCACCGGGAGTTTGAACGGTTTCTTCGGCAGCGGAATTTCCGCTTCAACCCATTCGCGCTTGAGCGTCACCTTGTACAGAAAGCGCAGCGCGCTCGCGATGATGCACAGGCTCCCTGGGGCGAGCTTGCGCTCGGTGGTGAGATGCACCTGGTAGGCGCGAATCTCCTCCGGGCCGAGTGTTTCGGGAGAACGCTGAAAGTATCGGGCAAAGCTGGAGACCTGCTGCAGGTACGAGAGCTGCGTGTTATGAGAAAGATTGCGGATCTCCATGTCCTCCAGCATGCGCTGGCGTAGCGGTGTCATGGCAAAGCTCCTTTTGCGAAGTAGACAGTTGGTGCTGCGAACAGCACGACTATCGTTCCGCAAAAAGAGCTCGCGCGAGCATCAACAGAAACCCGGTGAAAAGGCCGAAGTCGCAGCCTCTCACGGAAAGAACGAACGGAGGGACTCCCGCTGCAGCGGGTTAGTACATCCGCTCTTATGTTCAGTCGATGATTATGTCAGGTTGCGGCCACCGCGCGGTGATTCCTGCACACGCGCGGTGGTGTGGCCTTGCATAATTCAGAGCGATTCGAGGAACTTCAGAAGTGCGTCGGAGGCACGGTAGCGCG
>WNFU01005056.1_pt1 | contig 16596 bp, 11 predicted proteins | sample 5400121 | NCBI WGS metagenome assembly WNFU01 (sample SAMN13153360, study PRJNA577476) | soil metagenome | isolation source: 100 cm soil or saprolite under grassland replicate 1 | place: USA:California | collected 2016-06-15
AGAAAGAAAAAGCCGATGAGAAGGGAAACGAGGCACGCAGCATAAACCGTGCGAGTACTTAGGAGCAGAGGGTGGTCAACCAGACGCGTCACGCGGTTCTCGTTGCAGCCGGCTGGTCACTGAATCGCGAAGAGGAATGTGTCGTTCGTCTATCGGACCGCGGAACTCGGGTCCGCCCGCGGCGACGTAACCCCGGCTCTCGCCCGAAGGCCACGGACTGACCCAGAACGCGTAGAGCCGGCCCGTTGTGAGCGCGAAGCGAAAGCGCACCGTCTCGCCCGCGAGGTCGGACAAGTCGTCGCGTGCGGTCCACGTCAGGCGCGCGCGCGTAGTGTCCGTCTGCACCGGCACCGAGGCATCCAGCGTGTACGGTTGAATTACGCGGCCCATGCGGTCGAGCACTTCCGCCTTGAGCGATCCTCCGGCGGCATCAACATTGACGAACAGGTGCCGGCCATTGAATCGAATCGGGCGCGTGATGAGCTCGCCTGGCCGGGCTACGCGACCGGAAAGCCGCCGCGCCGCCGCCGTGTTCGGCAGCCAGTCCATCGAAGCGAAGCCATCGCGCCGCAATATCGCGAGGCCCGTCGAGCACACGCCAGGAAAGTTCGTCCCCGGAATGCCGGCGCGCGCGCTCACATAGAAGTACAACTGGTCGCCGACAATCAGGCAGCAGCCGCCTGCCGATTGCACATTGGCAAAGTTCCAGCTGCCCGGCCGATCCGACACAGGAACGAGCGCACGGCGATCCGGCCGCGAGAAATGGAAGCCGTCGCGGCTGAAGCCGGCGGCCACTTCGTTGATCTTCTCTCGCTGCTTCGTTTCGCCGCGCCAGATGGTGAACAAGCCGAGGAGCACGCTCTCGTACGCGACGCAATCGAGGTTGTACAGTTCCGGCCTTCCGCCGCTCTCAGGACGGGCGAAGTCGGCGCGGTCGGCTTTGACCCATGCGACAGGATCGCTGTCGCGCCACGCGGCTGTCGCCTCGAAGTTAGCGCCCTCACGATATCTGCGGAACCGATCGCTGACCGACGAGCCCGCCTCCGCATCGCGCAAGCTGTAAACCCAGACCTTGCGAAACGGGTTGTAGAAGAACGTCGACCGATCGCCTGCAGTGCCGGACCTGCCGACATGCCGCCAATGGATGCCGTCAGCAGACAGGAACAACTCGAGATGATGATCGTCCCAGATCGTCGCCTTGTACCGCCGCGTCGGATCCGGATCGAATTGATCGAGCCAGATGGTGCTCGAGTCGCGATGATCGGTGATCACGATGTTCGTGTTGGGCCGCACGTCCAGCTTCGGCCGCTGCCATGCGACACCATCGGGCGACACCGCATAACACGTGGACATGAGATATCCGCCCATGTACCACATCTTGAACCGGCGATCGGCCGGATCGAAGAAGACGCCGTCGCTGAACACCATCGCACTTGGACTCGGCGGCGTCCTGGTGCGTCCCGCGTACTCGTCCTGCATCTCCCACGACGTCTCCGGCTTCAGAATCGGGTTGGCAGGATGGTAGTGCGCCGTATGACAGGTGCGGGAGAGTGTGGTCTCCTCGATCAGAAAGTCATCGACGAACAGCTGGCGGCCTACATCAATCGGAATGATTTCAGGCGGCTCGACGATGTAGGGCGGCGGCAGCGGCTCGGTGGATGCAAAACGCAGCCGCGGCGGCCATGGAGAGGGAAGGACGATGCCGTTGTAAAGCGTCTCGGGTGCGCCCTTCGCCGGCTTCTGAAACAGGTCTCTGAACGGCCACGCGGCTGCGCCGGCGAGGGCGCGCTGCACGAACGAGCGTCTACTGAGGACGGGATGCTCCAATGCGATGTCGCGATGTCTCCGAATGAGTGCGACGAGTAGTGTACGATACCGAGCGGTGCCCGGACGAGCGCGCTCGAGAAGCGCCGGAATCGCGTTTGCGACGATGTGGATTGCAGCGGCTGCGAGCGGCTGCGCCGCTGCACCACCTGCACTCGCCGAGCAGCAGCGCACGGTCATCATCGGCACGCGACCGATCGAGCTCCACCTGTTCCTGCAGCCTCAACACACAGCCCACGCCGCGCGCTATTTCGACGCGGCACACGGTGTTCTTCAGCGTCTCAGCGACTGGTTGGGCCCCTACTCTCACGAGAGGTTGGCGATCTTCGATCTGCGCGTCGGCGCGATTCTCGGCGTCCACCCCGCGTCCGTGATCGTCCCAGCCAGACGATTCGAGCCGATGCGTTCCCGCGCGCTGGAAGTCGCGTTGATTCGCGCCATCGCAGCTCACTATTGGGATACGTCGATCGACACCACGCTGCTCGGACCGAGTGGATTGGCCTCCGCTCTTCAACGGTTTACGGCCACGCGCGCCGTAGACGAAATGTACGGCGCCCAGCGCCTTTACGAGGAAGACTTCTTCGCCGGATTCGTTCCATACGTAATCCGCAGCGTGCCGGTGCATGGCTTGAATGGCGACGCGCGGCGCGACACGTATTCCAGTGCACTTGCGACACTCGAGCGGTCGCTCGGATGGCCCGTCATGCAGCAGGCGCTCCAACTGTTCTTTCAGCGCTGGCAATCGCGACGCCCGGCGCCTGAAGATTTCTTCGCGACCGTCGAAGAGGTCGCGCACCGTGACCTCCGCTGGTTTTTCAACGATGCATTTCAGAGCGCGCACGTCTTCGACTACGGCATCGAGGAACTGTCAAGCATGCCTCATCCGACAAGCCCGGATCGGTTCGTGACGTCAGTGGTCGTGCGGCGTTACGGAGACGGCGTCTTCTCGGGCACCGCGCGCGCTGAGTCCGGACCGTTCGAGTCCGGGCGCGGCGTGGAGTTGCTGGTCCGCTTTGGCAGCGGCGAAACGCTCCGCGACTTCTGGGATGGACGCGCTCAAACGAAAACGTTCTCGTACGAGAGTGGGACGCGCGCCGACTTCGCCCGTGTCGATCCCGACGAGATCCTGGCGGTCGACGCCGATCGTTCAAACAACATGCGGGCGCTCAATGTGACGATGAGCTCCAGAATTGTTCGCTGGGCGTTCGCATGGACAGCGTGGCTGCAGAACGCGATGCTCACGTACGCGCCGCTGCTTTGATGACGCTCGCTGCGATTCAGCGCGTGAGCGGCGCACTCCTCGGCGCGATTGTCTCGAACGCTCGCGTCCCGTTGGTCGTGTTCACGGCATACCTGGCGCTCGTGGTCGTCACGGTTCCCTTCGCGGCCGTGATGGCAAATCGACTCGCGACGCTACTCGGTCCCGCGGAAGCGGAGGAAGGCGCCGTGTCTCCGGAGGGCAGGACGATCGGTCTAGTGGAGGGCGGGACTTTAGTCCCGCCGACCAGACCCCGGCCAACGTATCAAGTCGATCTGGACGAGTGGCACACATTCCAACAGGGTGCGCCCCTCCTTGGTGCGAGTCTGACGCCGGCGATACTTGGGTTCGCCGCTCCCCTCGATCACCTCAGCGCCATCGTGGACGGGGGGCCCGGCGCGGCAGTAGGGCTGGTCGGTGCAGCCGCCTTTGCGTTTGTCTGGCTCTTCCTGCTCGGCGGCATTCTGGAACGCTTCGCCACGAGTGTTCATTCGCCAGGCGCGATTCGCTTCGTTCGCATGTGCAGCGCGCACTACGTTCCGTTTCTTGCGCTCGCGGGGCTGGCGTTCACGGCATTGACGACGGCCGCGTGGGTCTTTCGCGCGTTGATCAGCCCTTATATCGACACGCGCGCGGCGTTTGCCGACAGCGAAGGCGCCGGCGCCCTCTGGAAACTGCTCCCGGCGGCCGTCTTCGTCGCGTTCGTGGTCGCATGCAATTGGGTCGTCGACTACGCGCGCGTCCACCACGCGCTCGCGCGCGAGGCGACGGTCACCGCCTCGTTGACCGCCGCGTGGCATTTCATCCGTCGTCATCCCTTCCAGGTGTGCTTGCTGGCGGCGCTCAACGCGAGCCTGTTGGCGATGCTTGCCGCCGCCTATGCCGCCTTCGAGCTCAGCACGGGCGGTGAGGCACTCACCACGCGGGCGCTGGTCGTCGGGCAACTGTTTATCGCCGGGCGGCTGGTGTTGCTGCTGGTATCCACGGTCTCGCAACTGCGACTTGTGCAAACGGCACCGTGGCCTGAAAATAGCTCGCTAGCCACCGAAATATGACTTCTGCCCAATCGATGAGGCTTCTCTGGGCGTTTCTGCCTGCCGCCGCGCTCTCGCTGGTCCTGGTGCCGCTCTGCAGGAAGCTGGCGTTCCGGTTCGATTACGTCGCGCGGCCGCGGGACGACCGCTGGCACAAACAGCCGACGGCGCTCTTCGGGGGCGTGGCGATCAGCCTGTCGCTGTTTGCAGTGGTCATCGGTTCAGGCCGGGCAGACGACCTGCCCACGCTCCTTGGCTGCGCGGCGGCCATGTTTGTCGTTGGGCTGGTGGACGACATGATCCACCTGAAGCCCTCGACAAAACTTATCGCGCAAATTGCGCTTGCTTCGGCGCTGCTGTTCTTCGGTCATCGTCTCAACTGGGTCGAATCGATTACGTTTGACACACTGCTGACGTTGTTCTGGGTGGTTGGGATCACCAATGCCTTCAATCTCCTCGACAACATGGATGGACTGTGCGCCGGCATCGCGCTCATTGTCGGCACGGCGCTCTTGATCGAGATGTTGCCCGGCGGGCCGAAAGGCGTGGCACAGGCAGAGCTCTGGTATCTCGCTGCGCTTCTGGGCGCCACTGCAGGCTTTCTCGTTTACAACATCCATCCCGCGTCGATCTTCATGGGAGACAGCGGCAGCCTGATGCTCGGTTTCAGCTTTGCCGCGCTGACGCTGAACGCGCAGCACGATGCCGCCGGTCAATCCAACATTCTCTCTATCGTCGCGGCGCCTGTCTTCGTGCTGCTCATCCCCATCTTCGATACGACGCTCGTCACGGTGATGCGCAAGCTCTCGGGCCGTCGCGCATCGCGCGGCGGCCGCGATCACTCGTCGCATCGGCTCGTGGCAATTGGCCTGTCGGAGCCTGCGGCGGTGAGCGTGATGTGGCTGCTCGCCGCCGTCGGTGGCGCGGTGGCGCTGACGATGCGGTTCGCGCACCAGAGTTGGAGCGTGCTTGCGGGCGTGCTGTTTCTTCTCAGCATGTCGCTGTTCGCGGTTTATCTGGCGCGTATTCGCGTCTACGACGCCGACACGAACGCGCCGCCGCCCGGACGAATCACGCCGCTTGTCATCGATTTCATGTACAAGCGTCGCGTTGCGGAAATCCTGCTCGATTTCTGCGTGATCGTGATCTCGTACTACGCGGCGTACCGTCTGCGATTCGAAGATCCGGAAGCGTTCATGCTGGAGTTCAACAACTTCGTCACCTCGCTCCCTGTTGTCCTCGCCAGCACGCTCATCGCATTCTTCGTCGTGGGTGTCTACCGCGGTGTCTGGCGGTATTTCGGAATGATGGACGCCGTCACCGTCGTCAAAGGCGTGCTGCTCGGCACGTTCGCGACGCAGTTGCTGATCCTGTACGTCTATCACTTCTTCAGTTATTCGCGCACGGTGTTCGTCATCTACGCCGTGCTCGTGACCGGCCTCGTCACCATCTCACGCGCGTCGTTCAGACTCGTGGGCGAGTTCGTGCTCCGTCAGCGTGCGGCAGGCAATCGCGTGCTGATCTACGCGGCTGGCGACGCGGCCGGCCTTGCCGTGAGTCAGCTGAGGGAGCACCACGATCCGGCCATCAAAATCCTCGGGTTCATCGACGAAGATCCAAAGCGGACGCGTACGCGCGTGGCCGGCTATCCGGTGCTCGGCGATTTCGCCGCGCTCGAAGTGCTCGTCTCGACAGGGTCCGTCGATCTGGTGGTTTTCACTCACCGTTTGATCGACGCACAGAAGCTCGCCCGGCTCGAGACGCTCTGCGCGCAGCACGGTGTGGCGCTTTCGCGGCTTCACGTCGGCCTCGAGGAACTCGTCACGGGCGGGCAGAAGGCATCTCCAGCGCGCGCGCAGTTCGGCCGCCGCGAAGCGGGGCGATGAGAACGTAGTGGCGGGGCTTCAGCCCCGCCGTCCCTCAAGACCATTACACGTTCCATGAGATCCTCGAAACGCGTTCGCGCAAGACTCGTCGCGATCACAGTTCCCTCAATCCTGCTGAGCGGCTTTGTCGCGGCAATCGCGATTGAAATCTGGGTTCGTTCGGCGTGGAATCCGCGGAAGGGCTCGCCCGGCTTGTTCGTCTCCGACGCCGCACGAGGTCAGCGACTGGCGCCGAACTACGACGGCTGGTTCGCCGGCGTTCCCACACACATCAACAACCTGGGCTTTCGCGACGATCGCGACTACGCGCTCGAGAAAGGACTGAACACGTTCCGAATTCTCGTCCTCGGGGATTCGGTGACGTTCGGGCACGGCGCAATTCACACCTATCCACGACTGCTGGAAGACAAGTTGCGCGGATGGCGCCACGACGTCGATTGGCAGGTGTGGAACGCCGGGGTGCCGGGCTACAACACGAGCCAGGAGCTCGCCCAGCTCCTGGAAGTTGGTCCGGCATTCAAACCGGATTTGGTCGTCGTGGGTTTCTACGACAACGATGTCACCGACAATCAGCCGGTCGCTCCTGTAAGCCGCGCTGCCGTGGCGGGGAGCAGCGTGCTTGCGTGGCTCCAGCGTCACATCTACTCATACGAGTTCTACAAACGCGCAGGCCTGCAGCTGGCTTCACGGCTCTCGCGCTCAGAGGACTATCGACTTCGGCTGCAGCACGTGGGAACAGAAGAGGCGCTGCTGCAGCATGTCGATCGCGTGGCGAACCTCGAGGAACAGGTGATTGGCGAGTACGATCGGCTGAGCGACACCGACGTCGCGCAGTTGAAATGCCCGGACGGCGAGAAGCCAGACCCCGCGTTCGAACAGAAGCTGCACCAGATCCCAGGCTGGGAGCATTGGCTGAACGCCGTGCGCCGGCTTCAACAGCTCCACCACGAAGGCACCTATCGCATTGTGTTCTTTCTCCAGGTTGTCCCCCCCGTTTGCGCCGACGGCGATTACTTCTACGCAGGCGGCACTGGAGAGTCCAATCGGTTGTTCACGACGCTCATGGCTGACGATCGTGTGCCGGCGGTGAGCACGTTCGACGCGTTTCTGCATCGGCGCCCGTCGCAGATGCCGCTCGCGCGGGGGCACACGATTGGAAACTCGAACATGACGAAAGCGGAGGTCCTGTTCGATTACCTACGAACGATGGTCTTGCCGCCGCTTCTGCAAGCAGAGTAGGCGTGCGCACTGCGCCGCTGGCCCCCGAAGCACCAGCAATCAGCGATGAAGACTATCGGGCAGACGTTTACGCTTGATGCTCCACATTGCGACCAGCACGAGCCCGACACATGCGACGGGGCCCGATAGCAGAGCAGGAAGGGCAGGCGCGGAGCGCAACGGCAGAAGAAGCGCAAGCACGAAGTACGTGATGGCAAATGCGAGCAGGAATGCGCCCATGCCTCCAAGTCGCTCGGCGCGCGTCAACCCACGATACCTCTCGAATCGCGCTCGCGCGAACGTCAACATCATCGACCGATCTGCCCAATCCTGAATCTGTCTCAGGATCGCAACCAGTGCTCGTCCTGGCGCGCTCGTTTTGACGACGTGGCGCAGCTCGAGAAAATCTCTGTCGCGGGCGTCGGTCACCGCGTGCCTCCATTGGTCGCATCGACTCGTTCAGTGTTGATCTCGAGAATCACTCCTCGGACAGTGTATCGCATGGTTGTAAATGTCAGAACGCCGCCCGCGCGGACGAGATCCGTGCGGTAGCGCCATCCATCGCGCAGCTGATCGATGCCCAGTCGCAGCACGACATCGAGAGCGACCATTTGATCCGTTGCGTTGAGCTCCGCACGGGCGCTATTCGCAGCAGGCGGCGCTGGGATGAACACTGTTCCTGTGGTCGGCCGGCGAGCCCCGAGCGAGATGATGCGAGCACTGCGTCCATCGATGGACCACTGCTCGCGATCGATATCGCCGACATGGAGGAGGTCGATGACGCTTGGATACCCGATGAACCGCACGCGCGCCTCCGCCTGCATCGGGGTGCTATCGGGCTGGATTTGATCGATGAGGAATCGCACACTTCCACCGGACCCAGGCAGAGCGAGCACGTTGCCGGCGTCGAGCAAGGTTCCGCCGATGCGGCACTCCCTCGGCGCCAGCGGAGGAAGCTGACAGCGCACGGCCAGCACCGCCGCGCGGTGCCAGACGTTTGGTACGGCCACCTCGCTGTTGCCGTTGATGCTGTACGTGGCGGGCTCTGGTTCGCCGAGCGCGACGATTTCCATCTCGGGCTCATGGTCGTTCGGGAATTTCGCACCGATGCGAAGCTGCTCGGCAGCCGCTTTCGACAGCTCCATGAAGCGGCCCACCGCGCGAACCCGCGTGCCCCCTGTCGGTTTTTCCGGAATGGTAATCGCCGCGTGGGCGCGGGCGACTTCCTGCACTCCGTCCTTGAGCACGAGGTCATACACCCCCGGGGCCAGCTCGCCTACCAGCACGTCCGCCGACGAAGGGCTTTCGAAGATGAACGCGATTGCCGGCCGATCGCCTATCTCCGCGCGAAGGACAGGACGCAACCCCGTCCCGCGCACCTTGACCTTGCCGCCGAGCGGCGTTCCCGACGCGGCTCGATCCTCGATCATCGAGATTGGTGCAGGCTCGACGCTCGTAATGGACGGATGTGGCGGGCGAAACAGCAGCACGGCGCCGGCAGCCAGCGGCACGAGAATCAGGATGAACAGGCCAATGGCCGCATCAATCGCGTTGATGCGGCCGAAGAGCCGTCCTTCGGCATCGACCATTCGCGTCACGCGGTGTCTCGTGCCTCGTGCAGGTGAGGCGTTGCCGGATGCATAGAATGGGCTCGGACGAGCACGCGCTGCATCACCGCACAGGCCCCCAGACACGCGAACCACACTAAATATGGCGTCACGAGACCACGAAAGCGGATGAGCGTCCCGACGTTGCCGTTTGTGAGCGCCACGACGGCGGCTGTCGGCAGCGTGTATCCAACGAGCATCGCGGTTCCCAATCGATCGCGTGCGATGCCTGCGGCAATGCCAACTGGCGCGAGGAACACGAGCGCGTACCAGATCAAGTGCTCAGGCAGTTGCATCAGACCTCGCATGGTCATCTGCGAGGGCAGAGGCACTACGAGGAAGCTGATCGCGGCGCGGACGACGAAGCGCGCTGCCTCGCTCGCGGTCAGTGACGGGTGGACGTTCAACGTCGCGTAGAAACCCTCATCCAGGAGTTTGTACGACTGGCCGACCGTAAACACGTGCCCGAGATGTACGCTCGCCGCCGCTTCGAGCCCCTTGAGAACTCGCTGCTGAACGGACGCGTTCGTGAGCACGGCCGCCGCGAGAATCGCGAATGCGGCGCTCGCCGCAACAAAGCGACGTGCGCTCGCCACCAGCAAAAACAAGACCGACCCGATGGCGAGACCCGACACGATCAACACGACGGCACCCTCGCGCAGATTCCGCAGCGCGAACACTGCTCCCGCGGCAAGCAATGCGAGCAGGACGCGTCTCCTCCAGCCGCGCCTTCGAATGCACTCCACCGTCGCCGTGAGCGCCGTCGCGGCGAACAGGAAGTAGAGCGGCTCTTTCAACACCGCGATTGACCATAGAAACCACGTCGGCAGAAACAGCAGCAGCGTCAGACCCAAAAACGACGGCAGTGTGCCAAAGCCGCGATAGACGAGACGAAAGAGCAGGACGGCACCAGTCAGAAACGTCAGCGAGCTCACGAGTCGCAGGCCGTACGGTGACGGTCCAAGGAGCAACTGGAGGGACGTGACGAATCCAAGATAGCTGTTGCGCCCGTATTCGTCGAAGGCGACGACGTAGTCGTATTTCAACGCCGGAATCCCGAGCACGATGTTGCGAATCCGGAGCGCTCGCGCAAGTGTGTATGCTTCGTCCCCGAAGAGAATTCCTGCGGCCTGACTGTCGTGGTCGCTCACGAGAAAGAGGACGGCCACCGCGGCGGCACGCGCGGCAAACGCCGTCCAGAGCAGGGCCGACAGAATCCTTCGTTCCGACGGCAGCAGACCGCGTCCTGCGAGGACCGCGACCATCGCGACTGCGGCGGTGGTCAAGACGGTCAATGGCGAGAGCGTGAAGACGACCGCCAGCCCGACACCTGCACCGACGGCAGACCCCCACGGTAGCGCGGACGCGGACTTGAAGGTGTTCATCGACTGCGCCTATTATCCTCGGCCCGCCTCGAAGCGCGGCCCGCGGCCCGCAGTGCGGCCTCCCGAACGAAATGCAGCCTACCGCGCGAACGCGCGGCCTACAGCGCGAAGCGCTGCCCACCGCACGAAGAGCGGCCCACGGCACGAAGTGCCGCCTAATTTCGGCGCAGGACAGCGGCGGCTGGCGTGCCCGTGACATCGTCGACTATCTGCACCACGCTGCAGCGGTCGGGGCCGACGAGGTCCGTCAGCCGCCGGTCCTTGATATTGAGCACGAGAAGACTGCCGGAGGGGATGTCGGTCGGCTTGAACTCCGCGATGGAAAAGTACCTGGTGCGGTCCCACAGGTCCGGCCGCTTGTGCGTGGTCAGATGAAATTGCCACTGGACCACCTTTCCAGCACTGAGATCGTCGCTCAAGTACACTGCCGGCACCGGCGTGGCGGTATCTGTGGCAATCACAGATTCGACCACGCCACGCACATTCAGAAAGTCGTGCCGGAATGCCGACCGCAATTGATAACCGCCGAAGTAGTCGCGCGCGAACGACGCGAATTCGACGGGAATGCTCACCAGCAGGAGTGCCACTAGGACGCGACCGAGCGGTCGGCGATTGCTGAGAAGAAACTGTACGCCGGCGACACTGATGAGAACACCAAACGGTATTACCAACAAGTCTCGAGCGGTCGCATACTCCGGGGCATCGGGCAGCGTCGCGACGATTGGTACCGGCGCAAAAAAGAACCCGACGAATAACAGCGCATGCGGGATTGAAAACTGTCGCTGCCGGATGGCCCAGATACCGCACGGCAGAAGCACGGCGATCGCCAGCAGGAAAACACCGGCAAAACGCGTGGCCCACATCAGATCTGCACCGCCCGAGAAGAAGAGATATGAAGGATTGAAGTACTCCCAGTAGAGGTTCAGGCGCTCGGAGAGCTTCAGCGTTGTGGCGACGTTGTAATTCGTGAACATGTCCTGCAGCAGGCTCGGGTGGTACGGCAGCCACGCGGCCATTGGCAGTAGCGCGGCACCGAATCCCAGGCAGAGCGCGACGTTTGCGCGGCGTGGCTTACCGCTGAACCAAAAGACGACATTCGTGACGGCAAGATAGAAAGGCATCACGATCCACGACGAGATGTGGGTGTACAACCCGGCGCCGAGGATGAACCCGGCGGCCGCGGCCAGCCACGCGTTATCAGACTGGAGGTAGCGCAGCAGGCACCACAACCAGAGCAGCGCGAATGTCTGCGGGAGAAAATAATCCTGCGCGAGCCGCGCGAAGAAGAAATGAGCAGGTGTCAGCGCGAGCATCAACGCCGCCAGCACCGCATACCACGAATTTGCAAATAACCGTCGCGCGACGGCATATGCCAGCCACACGTTGAGCACGGCCAAAGCGACGTTCGGGAGGCGAACGGACCACATCGCGAGCGGCGCGACGCGCAGCACGGCCGCGGTGAGATAAAAAAGCAGCGGCTGCCACCAGGTTACGCTCTCGTGATTGGGAAGTAATGGATCGGTGATGTGGAAGAAGAGCGGGGCCGGATGCCCCGTCATGTCGCGTCCCGTCGTGGCCAGCGAGTAGCCTTGCATGGCCGTTCGCGCCTCATCCCAGCCCAGGTACACGGGTGCGCGACCGAGATCTTTCAGATACAACATGCTCGTAAAAACCACGATGCCGGCCATCGCCAAACGCACGAGCCATTCAGAACGCGGTCTCACGTCGGGTTGGCAGCTAACATGGCGTGGCTGTACCACGCGAAGAACTGGACCAGTGCCGCCGCGAAAAGCACGGTCACCATAAGTCGTGCTCCGAAGGTTTTGCTGTCCGACAACGATTCGAAGCCACGCGTGGCGAGCAGGGCACCGAAGATAGCGACAACGAGCGCACGTTGAATGGCGCGTGGCTCCTTGAATGTTGCGCCGATCAGACCGGCGAGGACGAATCCGTAAAGCGCGATCACCAGCACAACGCGCCGGCCGGCTCCGCCCGGTTTGGCGCGGAGCGTTTCGCGCGCGCCGACGATCATTGGGACAATCATCGGCAGCAGAAACACTCCTGCCATCCCTGGCGACTGATCGTTCACGAACAAATGCGACGGGCTGAAGAAGTCCCAAAAGACGTCGACAATCACGGTGAGACTCTCCCAATTCGTCAGCGTCGTGAGCCAGTCAATCGGGTTTCGAATGTGCGCCGGATGCACGAGCCAGCTGCCAAACGTGTCGGCGTACATGGCCGGGTGCCGCAAGAGCCAGACGAATGCCGGTGACAGCGTGAGGAAAAGCGCGACACCGGCCCAGAGGAACGCATTTCGTCGAATGCCGAATCGCCAACCAATCCACGCCGTCAGCGCGAGAAGAATGACGACCATGATGGCCGCAGATGGCGCGCTGTAAATGGCCGCGCCTAGCGCTGCGACCGCAGCGGCGAGTTGCCAGTGACGCGGAGCTGTGGATCGTTCGGCGAATGCCGCGAAACCAATCAGCCAGGCTGTCACAAACGGCAACTGCCAGACGCCATCCTGGGTGACCGAGCGGCTGTAGGTCACGTATGCCGGCGTCAACAGCAGCAGGATCGACGCAACCGCCGCGAGCGCGGCGCTGTCGAAGACGCGCCGAGCAAGAATGTACAGCAGCACAAGATTGACGGCGCCTGTCAGCGCTGCGACCCACCGAATACGCGTTGGACTCATCCACCAGACGCGCTGTGACACCGCCGCGGCATAAACGGGAAGCGGCGGGAGCCCGTTGCCGCTCGCTGAGCGGACGAAGAGCGGCATGAATCGCCCGTCGGCGTCACGAAGATCGTTTGCCGCGAGAGCGCTCGCAGCTGACGCGATCTCCATCTCCTCCCGGGTAAGGTCGCGGGTTTCGAGACGCGTGGCGTAGAGCGCCAGCGCGAACGCAAAGAGCAGAACCGATGTCAAAATGACGCCACCAGCACCATTCACGTTTTCAACGGCCCGAGCGCGCATTGTTTACCGCACTAGATTTGCTCATCGTCGCAGCCTATCTGCTGCTGCTTGCCGGTGTCGGCGTCTATTTCTCTCGTCGACAAACCAGCCTCGACGGATTTCTCGTCGCAGGCAAGAGGATGACATGGCTGCCCGTCGGCATGTCACTGATGGCCGCACTCAACAGCGGCATCGACTACCTGACGCAGCCTTCGGCGACTATTCGCTTCGGGTTGGTGCTCGTTGTCGGCACGCTCTCCTGGCTGGCGCTCTACCCGTGGATGTCGCGCATCGTCTTCCCGTTCTATCATCGGCTCAATTTCTATTCGGTTTACGAATACCTCGAAGCGCGCTTCGACGTGCGCGTACGCCTTCTCGCGGTGCTGATTTTCATAGTGTGGCGCCTAGGGTGGATGGCGACAGCGCTCTACGTGCCGTGTCTCGCCATCAGCGCCGCAACGGGCGGAGCGGTCAACCTGACGGCGCTCATTATCGGCCTTGGGACGCTGGTCACTCTGTACACGGTGCTTGGCGGAATCCAGGCCGTCATCTGGAACGATGTGATGCAGTTCTGCGTGATGTTTGGCGGCCTCGCCGCCACGGTCATCATCGTCGCTGCACATGTGCCCGGCGGCACTGCCGAAATCTGGAGCGCTGCTGCAGCAGCCGGCAAAACGGGATTGTGGGTGCCGATTGGTGGCCTGCGAGAGTTGCTGATTAATCCGGTGACCGTGCCCTCTTTGCTTTCCGCATTGATTGTCGGTCGCATGGCGCAATACACGAGCGATCAGGTCATGGTGCAGCGCCTGCAGACCACCCGCACGGTCAAAGACGCAAGGCAGGCGTTCATCGTCAACGCTGCCGGCGATGCATTGTGGATGATTGGCCTTTCGTTCGTTGGCCTCGCGCTCTTCGCGTATTTCCGCCACGACCCGGCGCCGCCCGGTCTCGAATCGGATCGGATGCTCCCGTACTTCATGGCGCGCGCGTTCCCGACAGGCGCGATCGGTCTCGTGATTGCCGCCATCCTTGCTGCGTCGCTTTCGAGCATCGATTCCGCCATTCACTCGTGCAGTTCCGTCGTAGTAGTGGACATCTACAACCGCCTCATTCGTCATCGCGAGGTGAGCCAGACGGCGTGGCTACAGCCCCGCCACTACGTGCCCGCCGCGCCAGCATCGTGTAGTGGCGGGGCTTCAGCCCCGCCGGCGCCAGCCGTGTCCGAATCGCGTAGTGGCGGGGCGTTAGCCCCGCCTTTGGCGACGTCTCGTAGTGGCGGGGCTTCAGCTCCGCCGGCGCCAGCGGTGGCCGAATCGCGTAGTGGCGGGGCTTTAGCCCCGCCACCGGTGATGTCGAGCAGCGATCTCGAAAGCCAACAGATTCGAGTTTCGCGTTTGATCACGCTCGCCGTTGGCGCCGCAGGGACGACGCTTGCCTGCAATGTGGCCGGAATTGGCAGTCTTCTCGAGATCGCCAACAAATTGATCAACTCGTTCACCGGGCCGCTCTTCGGCATGTTCCTGCTGGCCATGTTCAGCGCCCGCGCCGGGAGTCTGGCCGCGCTTGCGGGCGGCGCAGCGGGCGCGGTCGCGAGCTATTACGTCGCGTATCACAGTGGCTTGAGTTTTCTGTTGCCGTCGACGTTTGGCCTGGTGACGACACTCGCAGTGGGCGTTCTGGTCACCTTCGCAGTCCCGCGCTCGCCCCTGGAAGGCGAAGCGCTCACGTGGTGGGTGGTGATGCGGCGGCCATTACATGTCGACACGTAGTGGCGGCCCTTTAGGGCCGCCGTCGATCGCAGCAACATGGAATCGTCTACGTTTCAATATGGGATTACGCGCTCCGGCGGCGTTGCCCGAGGAACTTCCCGCATCCATTGATACGCCACACGAAGCGCGTGATCTGAATCCAGCGCGCGAGAGGCGGATACCTCGAGAATCACCTGTTGCTGATCTGTCGGTACCTGAAGGTAATACACTACTGGCTCGTTGCTGCTGATCGTCTGCGCGATCCGACGGCGCCGATTGACTGATACGCGGGCTTCGACTGGATTGGATTGCACATCGGGCTCCGGCGCCCAAAGCGCGATTTCAAGCCACGGTTGTTCGACGGGAAGAGTCTCCACCGCGCGCGCCGCGGCCCAGCGCAGATCGCCGAACTGAGAGGGACCCTCTGAAGGCGTGAAGCCGTACTTGAAATGCACGCCTGATCGAACGGCCCGGACCGGCACGCGCAGATCGGCACGCGCAGCGACGGCTTGACCCGCGGCCGCGATCCCTGCAATGACGAACGCGGAAGTCCACCACACTCTGGACGGCGGACGTTGGGATTGACCCTGAGGCCCCCCCGCTGTTTGATACAACGCCGCAAGCCAGAAGAGCAGCGTCACGAACGAAATCCACGACGCGGGGTGCTGCGTGGGGACGCCGACCATGCTCGCCAGACCGACGCCGACGAGGACCATGCGCAGAATTGTCGTGGCGCCGAAAGGCTCTACGTACGCGCCGCCTTTCCAGAGCAACGCAAGAATCAGAGCGGAAAGCCACAGTGACGGCAGCGCGCCAATGAGGCCGAGCTCGGCCACCTGATGACGCCACCAGTTCTGTGCGTTGTCGGGCCGGAGCGACTCGCCGCGAAACGGTGGAACGTAGTCGCCCACGACGACGTGGAATGCACCGATGCCCACGCCTGTCAGCGGATGTTGTTCAAAGATTGCGGCGGCCGCGCGGCCGTAGCCGAATCGCGTCCACAGCTCGTCTGCAACTCGATGGAATTCGGCTGCTTCGAGACGAGGCAACCGGTTGAACACACGCTCGATCGGATTGGAGGTGCCGCCGCGCGACGCGAGCGACATTGCGAGCACGAGCGCGGCAGCGCCGAGGAGCAGCACGATGGGCGCCATGCGCGGCTGCCAGATGCCGCTGCGTTGCGCCAGCGCCACGATGAATCCTGCAGTTCCGCACAACAGCGTGAGGAGTGCCGTGCGCGAATCCGACGTCCACATGCCGACGGCGAGCAGCGCGTAGACCATGAGCGCCACCCAGAGCGGCCAGCCACGCCGCCACGCAAGGACAGTCGCGGCCGGTGCCCACATCGCTGCGCCAGTGCCAAAGGTGTTGGCATCGAGCATCAGGCCAACCGATCGCTGCAGATTGGCCCAGATACTGATGTTGAGCCAGTTGATGTCGACAGTTGCCTGATAGATGCCCACGAGCGCTCCGGCGCTTGCGCTGACGAATGTGGGCAGGATGATCGATCGCTCGGCGCGAGGCAGCGCGTCGCCGCTGAAGCGCGCAAACAGCAGATCGATCCAGAGGATGCCGAGCAACTGCGACAGCGCGACGATGACGATCCACGCGGCGGCGACGCGTGGCGGCGCGTTGAACATCGACGTCGCGGTGTCGTAGGTCCGCGCCGCAACGAGGCTG